>JGI24714J26587_10000682_pt1 | contig 24288 bp, 26 predicted proteins | sample BioPla4DNA2_FD_26587 | JGI IMG/M metagenome (IMG submission 26587)
CGCATCCATGTATAGACGGTGTTCTTGGACAACTCATAGCGACGCGCTACCAGTGCAGCGTTACCTACTTCCTGGACTTCTTTTAGTACCTGAGCCTTGAACTCATTAGTATACTGTCTGGTCACTTAAATCACTCCCAAATTGATTCTATCAGACACACACTATTTGTCCAAATCAATTAGGGGGCTTAATAGCTTCGTTTTGACTCACTGAAAAGCTGAAGTTTCGCCCTTAAGCGTGCTTACTCAAAGAAAAACGCTTAAGAATGCAGCTTTGTGCACTCTTAAGCGTTTCAAATGTCACTACTTTACAATCCCATATGTCTCGCTCACTGACTGAACAAAGATAATACCGTTACCCGGTTGATCTATCTGGAGATCTTTCAGCACTGCGTCAACTATATCCCTGACTATTTCTTTTGGAGTAAGCATCAGGACCACTTCTTTTTCTGGTTCAATCTCCATGTTAAAAAACTTTGCAGTTTCGTGAATTCCTGAGCCTCTCGCATTGATAATTGTTCCTCCTCGAGCTCCAGCTGCTCTGGCTGCATCCATAACAAGTTCACCCTTACCTTTATCGACTATTACAAAAATGGCCTGATACAAGCTGCCACCTCCATCCTCGTTAAACTCATACTTATCGTCACCTGAGTGGATAAACGCGCCAACAGGAATCGTAAAACCGATTCCATGGGACGGTTTGCTGAAATTGAATTCCTGATCAATGGCTGTAACGGCATTTCTGCCTATTTTTTTCTCCGCAATCATCATCACAATTTCTTTCCGGATATCGGTTATCTCCAAAAGTTTAAGCCAGCGGTTCTGCACGGTGCCTCTGCCGAGCATGATTGTACCGCCCGTTACGCCATTCTTTTTTGCGATGCGGAGCGCTTTGCTTCCCAACCCGTAATTTACAATTACATAAATGAGCTCCAGTTTCAGATCAGCTAGGTTAGACTTCTCCATCAACCTCAACTCCTTGTTTTCGCGAACTAATTTGGAAAATAAATCCAAGTACCTGGAGAGTGATAATCGGTGCTGTAGCTACCAGGGCAATCATACCAAATCCATCTCTGAGCAGATTGGCACCTTCAAACGCGCTCGCTGCTCCCTGGACAAATGCCAGAATAAAGGTAGCAGTCATTGGCCCTGTTGCCACTCCCCCGGCATCAAATGCAATCCCGACGAAAAGATTCGGTGCAAAATACATCATGCCAAGTGCAATAGTGTAGCAAGGAAGCAGCACATACCACAGCTTAATTGCAGGATTTAATATCCTGATTACTGCAAGAGCAACTGCCAACCCAACACCTATTGAGAGGCAGGCACCTACTGCTTTACGCTTTACATAGCCGCTGGTTACATCCTCAATTTGATGAGTTAAAACATAGACTGCCGGCTCCGCAATGATGGTGAAAAATCCCAAGGCAAAACCGGTAACAATCAGCCATGATTTATTCTCATACATTGCCAAGCGCAAACCCAGCTCACTGCCGATTTCCATAAATCCGCCGTTAACCCCCACAAGAAAGATAATTAATCCAATAAATGCGTACACAAAACCTTTTACAATTCGCACAAAGGGCTTTCGCTCCAGCTTAAACAAGGTTTTCTGCAGCACAAACAGGGCAATTGTAAGCGGCAGAAGGCTCGTAAAACTCTCACTGAAAGCACCAGAAATATGGTTAAGAAAAGGCTGCAATAACTACACTGCCTACTTCTATCGGCTCTAAACTGGCAACCGCATATTCTTTTGTACCGATAAATAAGTTTAATACCATTACAGCCATAATCGCACCGGCAGAAGCGATGGCAACTAGTCCAAAGCTGTCTTCTTCAGAGGCAATGCTGTCCTTCCGCAGGCTTGAGATGCCCACTGCCAAAGCTAACAGAAACGGCACAGCCAAAATGCCGGTGGTAGCACCTGATGAATCAAAAGCTATTGATAAAAACTCTGGCTGAGTAAAAAAGGCGAGGATGAAAATGATGATATAGCAGCCGAAGAGAAAAAGTTTCAAAGGAATGTTTAAAAATACTCGTAAAAAACCGAGGGAAACTAAAATGGCCAGCCCAATAGACACCACCACTAACAGCAGCCACGAGGAAATTTCCCCCATAGTTACAAAATCCACCTGCTGGGCAAGAACCATCAGTGCTGGTTCGGCAATCGAAATAAAAAAGCCAAGGAGGAATCCACACAGCAGTACTACCGGCAGATTATTGGTCTTCACTAAAGAGGAGCCGGTTAAACTGCCCATGGGTGTGATGCCAATCTCCACGCCAAACAAAAACAAAGTCAACCCAATGATCACCAAGATTGATCCAATTAAAAAGCGCATAATTAAGGAAAACCCAAGCGGTACTAAGGTAAAATTCAAGCCTAAAACAATTAAAAAAATCGGAATTACTGCTTTAATATTATCTTTAAAAAGTACACTGAGTATATTCAAGTAACCACCCCGCCTTCAAGATCTAAGCATGGTGCAGTAATTTTTTGGCTCAAAAAAATAAAAGGCGCCCGCAACGTAAGTAAATACGACGCTGGGAGCACCCCGAAAGATACTCGAAACGCCATAAATTGGTACGGATTGAAGCCCGCCACAGCCTTAGACTTCAAATCCTCAAACAAATATCAACGAGCAATTTTCCACTAAAATCGTAACAAAATTGACGTTAATAAATCATTATTTATAATTACATTTTCTTTTTCTTAAACCTCAGATCCTGCTTTTTCAATAAAATTCTAATCGAGATACCTCAATTAAACAACGAATGTTAAGAGTGATTGACTCATTCTCATACTTAAACGACAATGAACTAACCGGTTCTATCCCATTATTTTTATATTTCTTCAGTAAACAAATAGCTCCCCTGCAGCAATAACAGTGCACTATGCAGAGGAGCTTTTAATCGTATGGATNTAGATTCTAAACCTGCTGTTCAGTTCCAGGAGCTTNGCTGCCATTTGATTGAGGGTTTGAGCAATATCTGCCACTTGATCGATTACTGCATACTGCTCCTGGGCAGCAGCACTGATTTCCTGGCTGGCAGCGTGAAGCTGTGTTATGCTTCGAGAGGCCTGATTCACTAAGTTGATAACTTCTGCAACAGTTACCATGATCCGCTCTAGAGCCTCACCGCTCTTGGCTACCCCCAGACTGGTGGCATCAGTCTGCTGCGAGCTTTGAAACATACCCTCAACAGCCTCCTGTGTCTCCCTTTGGATTGTCCCGATCAGCAGGCTGATATCTTCTGCTGCCTGGGCAGACCGTTCTGCCAAAGTTCGAACCTCTTCAGCAACCACCGCAAAGCCGCGTCCTGCGTCTCCTGCTCGGGCAGCTTCAATTGTTGCATTTAAAGCCAGCAGATTAGTCTGCTCAGCCAGTCCTTGAATTACATCCACAATCCTGCCAATTTCCTCAGAACGCTTAGCAAGGATTTGGACAAAATTAGTGAGCTGACCCATGGTTTTCCGAAGTTCTTCAGTGCCTTGAACAGCCTCACCAACTACAGTATTTCCTTCTTGAGCAGCGGCAACAATTTCGTTTACTGCCTCGGTGATATTCTGCATCCCCTCCGCCGCAGCAGTATAATCCCCCGCCGTTTCCGTAACATGCCCCAGTGAAACTCTAGCTTGAGATGTGGATGAAGCCAACTGCTGACTAGCAGCACTCATCTCATTAATCGCCTCAGTTAAAGAACGAAACATTTCGTTCAGCGAAGCAATCATACCCTGAAAAGCAGACACCAGACTGCCCACCTCATCTCGACTGCTGGCTTCTGGAATAGTTACAGTAAAGTCTCCTCCCGCGATAGCATCAGCAGCTCTAGCAACAGCCTGCAGGGGAGCTAGAATTCTGCGTACTAAATAAAGCATCAGTCCAATAAACACTAAAGAACCAACAGTAAGCAGAATAATTAACTGCCTGCTTTGGCGATTAATCATCTGCTGATAACCTGCGACGTTTTGATACACCGCCACCACCGCCAGTTCATCCCCATCATAGCTCATTACTGGCAGGAAACTGTAAGCCCAATCCCCTATGATACCCTGAAGGGATGCTGATTCTGGTGTCAAATGGTGCAGTTCGGAAACGGTTTGCACACCAAGTGTGGCTGTTAAAGGGACATACCCTTCATCGCTGGGGACAAACACCGCTAACTCTGCGCCAACCGCGTCATGGATCTCCTGCAGAAGCTGTTCCGTAAAGGGGATATTTGTCTCTACGGTACCAACCACTCTACTGCCATCCTTAATTGGTGCCCAACCCCGCATGCCCATGCCAAAGGGACCGCGGTCAAAACCCCAAAGGGATCTGCCCTGCTGTCCTGCGTCAAGAATTCCGCCGCGACTCTGCACATCACCATGGATACTCGGGTTCTGTCCCCGCACTAACGAAGTATCGTAAGGAGCCCTGACGTGAAGCACATCCACGCCGAAGGCTGTGCTGACCTCCTGGTAAACAGCAACAACTGTTTCGATAATAGCTGAACGATCCTGGTTGGCTGCAGCAGTGATAATTTCAGGCAGAGCAGCAACTACCTGCGAAATGCCTAAGGCCTGCTCCGCCTTGCCAAACAGCTTGCTTTCAACGACCTGTTCTGCTGCCCTCAGACTGTCCACCACCATCACATGGAGCAGACGCTGCTGGTGGGTCACTACAAAGCTGCCTGCTAAAACAACCATTAGCACCAAAACTGAAACAATGACTAAAAATAATTTTGTCCGCAGTCCTATTTTGAAAAACGCAGCTGGGATCCCCTTCAAGAAATTCACTCCTATTACAAATTAATGGTAATAGGAGTGATATTCGTTCTCGTTACCGAGAATCCTGCCTAATTTTAGTTTCAATGCAGGGATTATTGATAAATTTGGCAGTAACCGCCTAATTTCGGATTCCAAAGCCTGGGCCTAACACTGTTACCCCGAATTCATAAGTGCAAACAATCACATCGGTGGTATAATCCCAAACATGGATTACCGCATAAACATCGTTAGTTTCCCACTTATAAAGACATCTGCCCCCATGATAACTTTCAAGAAGCTCATAGTCTCCGTAACGCTCTGTTAGCAAATCTTTAATAAAATAATAGGAATGCTCACTTTCGTTGTAACGAGGAAGATTGACTTTAAACAAAATTGCAGTCAATTTATCATCCTGGTAACCATAGCTGATTGGCGAATCGATGGAGAACCCTTCAAACTCCCAGGGCTCGGTTAAATTGAGATACCAATGCAGCCCTGCTTCCGAATCTTCATAAACAAGGGATGGATGATCCAGAAGCGGATCACCAAAGCGCATTGTGCCAACAACCGAATCCTTTCAAATTAGATTGATTATCCCTTTAACCAATGGACCACCAAACCAATAGCCTATGAAGAAAAAGATGATTGCAATGACTACAGCTGAAATGAATTTCTTGACATCTAATTTTCTCATTCTTTTAACCTCGCTTTCATATTTCTTCCATATTAGTTCAGCGCGAGTAAATTTATTCCTTTCCTAAAATGTAAAAAAGCTGGGACGAACCCAACTTTTTTTGCCTTTATACAGCAGTCTGTTCGTACTGCCCTGAGTACAGGTTTGCATAGAAGCCGCCNGCATGCAGCAGTTCCTGATGGGTGCCGTGCTCGTGGATTTTGCCATCGATAATCACATAGATCTGATCAGCATGCTTAATTGTGGACAGGCGGTGAGCTATAATTAAAGTGGTTCTATCCTGAGACAATTCCACTAAAGCAGATTGAATTTCTTTCTCAGTAATGCTGTCCAGTGCAGATGTAGCTTCGTCCAAAATTAAAATTGGTGGATTTTTTAAAAACACCCGGGCAATTGAAATGCGCTGCTTCTGCCCACCGGACAGCTTAATTCCCCGCTCACCAACATAGGTGTCATAGCCATCAGGCAGTGAAGAAACAAAATCATGGATCTGGGCTTTCTTGGCAGCTTCAATCATTTCTGCCTCGGTAGCGTCAGGTCTGCCGTAAAGGATGTTATCCCTAATCGTGCCGGTAAAGAGGAAGACATCCTGCTGGACCAGCCCGATATTTGACCGCAGCGCGTCAAGTTGAATACTGCGGATATCAATTCCGTCTACATAGATCGCCCCTTTAGTCACATCGTAAAACCGCGGGATTAAATGGCAGAGGGTAGTTTTACCACCACCTGACGGACCAACAAAGGCCACAGTCTGCCCTGCCGGAATGGTCAGGGAGATATCTTCCAGTACCTCTTCATTACCATCATAGCGGAAGGAGACATTGTCCAGCTCGATCCGGCCTTGAAAACTTTTTGGTGCGACCGCATGGGGGCTGTCAACAATTACTGGTTCTTCAGCCATTAATTCAGCAAAACGCTTAAAACCGCTCATTCCCTGCTGATACTGCTGGGTGAAATTGATGAACCGGCGGATCGGCTGCAGGAAGTAATTGATAAACATCAAATAGGCAGTTAAATCCGCTAAATCAATCTGACCAATATGCATGAACCATGCTCCTGCCCCCAGCACAATCACGTTGAGCAGATTGGTGAGAAAGTTTAAGCCAGAACTGTACTCAGCCATAGAGCGAAAAGCGTTACCCCGGGCTACTTTAAACTGATCATTTGCCCGGTTAAACCGCGCCTTTTCATACTCCTCGTTAACAAAGCTTTTAGCCACCCGGATCCCAGACAAGCTGTTTTCTACTTCCGCGTTCACATCNGCCACTTTTTTCCGCTCATCAGTAAATGCCCGGGACATTTGATCCCGCTTGCTGTAGGCAAACCAGACAATAATCGGGATAAAAGCAAAGGCAAGTAAAGTAAGGGGTACATTTATCGTGATTAAATAAGCAAAGGAGCCGATCAGCATTAAAGTTGCAATAAATAAATCTTCCGGACCGTGGTGAGCCAATTCTGTCACATCACGCAGATCATTAACAATTCGGGACATGAAATGACCCACTTTATTGTTGTCAAAGAATTTGAAGTCTAAAGTCTGGAGATGGGAAAACAAATCGTTGCGCATGCGGTATTCCATCCGCACCCCGACTAAATGGCCCCAGTAATCAACTATATACTGGCATACCAGCCGGACCAAATAAAGCCCGATCATTACGCCTACCCAGATCGCCACAGCCCGCATATTCTGATTGGGAATAAAATCTTTCATGAACATGCGGGTAATCACTGGGAATGTCAAATCGAGCACAGCAATCAAGCTGGCACAGGCCATATCGATCAAAAATAAGCGTTTCTCTGTTTTATAATAAGAAACAAATAATTTAAGATGTTCCATCTTTAATCTAATCCCTTCATTGAGATATTCAGACCAATGTGAGTGCAGGACTCATGCAGCTCAATCTCGAATATAGCAGGGTGAAAATATGAGCAAATGGAGGTTTTTACGTGGACAACGAGTTACTTCAAGAAATCTACCAAAATGCAATTCTGTATCTGCCGAAGCTGCCTGCCGCTATAGTTGTAGTCGGAGTCGGCTCAATGCTGATCCGGTTTCTCAAAAAAATCGCTGGCAAACTGATGCAGCGATTTAAATTAGAAGCGGGCATTATTGGCTTTGTGCAAGCCTTTATTACCTTTGCCTGCTGGGTGCTCCTAATTTCCATTGTTTTTGCTGTCCTCGGCTTTCCCCAAATTAGTGTTGCGTTTTCCGGCAGTATCGCTCTAATTCTGGTCGGGGTAGCTTCCAACGCCAACAGCATGATTCAGGATCTATTAGCCGGCGTTTTCCTGCTTGCTGACCCAGATTTTAAAGTTGGGGCTCAGGTAAAAGTCAATAATGTTGAGGGAACAGTGATCAATCTTGACATTAAAAAGACTAAAATTATGGATGCAGACGGAAGAATCCATGTAGTATCCAACAGGACTTTTGATTCTTCCGTCTATATCATCGATGGAAAGGTGCGCGACAACAGCTAGTTGTCGGCACCGATTTTTTGTACTTGGAGCAGATTGGTGCTGCCGGGAGTGCCGGTTTTCACTCCTGCGCTGATTGCTACAATATCCCCATCCTTGACCATACCCCGCTGCTTAGCAGCAGATACCGCGAGATCAATTAATTCTTCAAGGCTGCCTGGTTTCTTCGCAGCAATCGGATTAACACCCCATGTCAGCATTAACCTATTTACAATACTTTGATTAGGACAAACAGCGATAATCAATGCTTCCGGGCGGTATTTAGCTATCGATCTGGCTGTCGCTCCCGATTGGGTTGAGCAGATAATCGCCCTCGCACCTAAATCATGGGCAGTTTGGCAGGTAGCCAGACTGATGGCATCAGCGATATTTTGACGCTGATTGCGGCGCCTTAATTCTAACCGGGCTTGGTAATCCATAGACTCTTCGATTCTGATGGCTATGCGGCTCATCAGCGATACTGCCTTGACAGGATATTTTCCGACTGCTGTTTCACCTGACAGCATTACCGCATCGGTACCATCGAGAATCGCGTTGGCCACGTCGGTAATTTCTGCTCTGGTAGCCCGGGGATTGCGGATCATGGAATCCAGCATCTGGGTAGCAGTAATAACCGGTTTGCCGTGATCATTGCATTTTTCAATGATCATCTTTTGAGCTAGGGGAACTTCTTCCGGTGGAATTTCAACTCCCATGTCCCCACGGGCAACCATAATACCATCAGCTGCAGCGATGATCGAATCAATGTTGCGGATGCCTTCGCCATTCTCGATTTTAGCAATTACCGGTACATCCCCGCCGTAACTGTGGATTAATTCCTTGACTGCCTTAACGTTATCGGCATTTCTAACAAATGAAGCGGCGATAAAATCTACGCCATTTTCCACACCAAACTTGATGTTCCGGATGTCATCTTCAGTCAGTGGAGGCAGTTTCACATCTACACCCGGAAGCGTTACCCCTTTCCGGGAGCCAATCAAACCTCCAACAACCACTTTGCAGATAACCTGTTTGCCAGTTTTGGAAACAACTGCCAACTCAACTAGGCCGTCGTCAATATAAATTGTGTCACCCGGATGAACATCCTCAACTAAATAAGGATAGTTAACAAAGATTTTGGAGGGTGTGCCCACACAGTATTCTGTAGTTAAGACTATTTCCTGACCAGATTCCAGTTCAAATCGATCTGGCTCAAGCTCTCCTAACCGGATCTTCGGCCCTTTAATGTCTAAAAGAATGCCCACATTAGCTCCGCACTCTTCAGCACACTGCCGAATCAATTTAATCCGGCTTAAATGTTCCTCACTCGAACCATGAGACAGGTTCAATCTGGCTACGTTCATCCCTGCTTTGATCAGTTCTGTAATCATTTTTGGACTATCTGTTGCGGGTCCGATTGTACAGACTATCTTTGTTTTGCGAATCATAATTCCACTCCCAATTTATAATTTACAGTGTTGATAAAATTTCCGCCAAATGGTAATACTCCATATCAATGGTTTTTGTTTGGGCTAGCGCATAGTCCAGATCAAAAGCCTTGATCTGCTTTTCAATCTGCCCAACCATTTTACCTGTTTGACCTTGGGCAATCAAACGCACTGCTTGATACGCCAACCGGCTGGCTAACAGCCGATCGTTAACTGTAGGGCTTCCGCCGCGCTGAATATGTCCCAAAATTACAATCCTGGTTTCATATCCAGTGTGCTCTTGGATATGTTTACCGATTGTTACAGAGATATTCTCCACTGGCGGCTTAAGGTTTAATCCTACTCCTTCTGCAACCATGATGATGTTATGACTTTTACCTACATCATAAGCTCGCTTGATTCTGGTGCATACTTCATCCAGATCAAACTTAGCTTCTGGGATTAAGATTGAGTCTGCCCCACAAGCTAATCCAGAGTATAAAGCTATGTACCCACAGCGGCGTCCCATCACTTCAACTATGTAGATCCGCTCATGGGATGATGCTGTATCGCGGATTTTATTAACAGCATCCATCACTGTATTCACAGCGGTATCAAAGCCGATGGAATAGTCAGTGCACGGTATGTCGTTGTCGATGGTTGCCGGAATACCGATCACTTGGATCCCCTGCTTCATCAGCTCTAAAGCACCTCTAAAAGAGCCATCGCCTCCGATTACCGCAACAGCATCAATTTGATGCTGTTTAAGATTGTTTACAGCTTTTTCAATCCCAGCCGGGGTCATAAATTCCTGAGAGCGGGCACTTTTTAGTATAGTACCGCCGCGCTGAATGATCCCGGACACGGACTCGCTGTTTAAAGGCTCGATTTCATCATTAATCAGCCCATGATAACCGCGGTAAATTCCATAAGGCTCCATGTCAAAACTTAAGGCTGCTCGCACTAAAGTACGCACAGCCGCGTTCATTCCCGGAGCATCTCCGCCACTGGTTAAAATTCCAATTCGTCTAGTCATGCCGATTCTCACCTTCTATAGTTTTACTCGGCTTTCCTCCAGCTGCACAGCTTGAAAGTGGCCGATTTTGCGAAAACGCTCAAGGCGCTGCTCTACAAGCTGATCAGTGGGGATCTTTTTTACCTCCGATAGATATCGGCGCAAAAATGCCTTAATCTGCCTGCCTGTTCCCTCATGGTCGCGGTGGGCTCCCCCGAGCGGTTCGGTTATAACATCATCAATAATACCAAATTTTAACAGATCTGTGGAAGTTAATTTTAACAACTCAGCCGCTTCCGGGGCCCGATTTGGATCCTTCCATAAAATTGTAGCACACATTTCAGGAGAAATCACTGAGTACCATGCATGTTCCAGCATTAAAATTCGATCCCCCACACCAATAGCTAAAGCACCGCCGCTGCCGCCTTCACCAGTAATAATGCAGATAATCGGTACTTCTAAAAAAGACATCTGCTCAATGCACTCGGCAATAACCAGACCCTGCCCCCGCTGCTCTGCACCAATTCCTGGATAGGCCCCCACTACATCAATTAACGTAATAATTGGTCTTTTAAACTTTTCCGCCTGCTTCATCAAGCGCAGTGCTTTGCGGTAGCCCTCCGGATGGGGCAGACCAAAATTGCGGGAAATATTCTCTTTAGTATCCCGCCCTTTCTGGGGACCAATTACCGTTACCGGCTCCCCCTCAAAGGCAGCAATTCCACCAATAATTGCTTGGTCATCACCATATTTGCGATCTCCATGGAGCTCAACAAAGTCGTCAAAAACTAATTTTATGTAATCCGCGGTAGTTGGTCGTTCCGGATGGCGTGCCATTCTCACCTGCTGCCACGGAGTTAACCGCTCATAAATTTCCTTGCGCAGCTTGTCTGCTTTTCGCTCCAGCTCATTAAGCTCATCCTTAAAATCAAGCCCCTGCTCGTAGACAAAGCTGCGGAGTTCTTGAATTTTGGCTTCTAGTTCCACTAGTGGCTTTTCCCAGTCAAATACTGTCGGCACTTGTTTCACCTCATAAATGAAAACTCAAAAGTTTACCAATGGTATCTTTCAGTTCAGATCGGGGTACAATGCCATCAATCATGCCGTTTTTCAAAGCATACTCTGCCGTTTGAAAATCTGGAGGCAGCTGCTGCCGCGTAGTTTCGGCCACAATCCTCGGCCCGGCAAACCCAATTAGAGCCTTGGGTTCGGCGAGAATAATATCACCAAGGGATGCAAAGCTAGCGTAAACTCCCCCCATGGTTGGATGCGTGAGCACCGAAAGATAAAATAAGCCAGCTTTACTAAATCTCCCGACCGCTTGTGCCGTTTTGGCCATCTGCATTAAACTGAAGATACCTTCCTGCATCCGCGCTCCACCGCCGCCACCCGATATAATGACGACCGGGAGCTGTTTATCAATCCCATATTCAAAACCGCGGGTGATCTGCTCCCCAACCACACTTCCCATACTGCCGCCGATAAAACCAAAATCGATAATCCCCAGCACGCAGCTGTGGCCTTGAATCTTGGCTTCACCAATTAAAATCCCATCATCCAGCTGGAGTGCTTCCTGGGATTGGGCAATTTTCTCTTCGTATCCTGGAAAGCCTAGAGGGTTAACTGAAACCAAAGGTTCTGCTGGCTGGAACGAGTTTTCATCCACCAGCATCCGCAGTCTTTCCCATGCTGACATCCGAAAGTGAAAACCGCAGTGGGAACACACATAAAGGTTTTTGTGCAGCTCTTTTTTATAAATCAGTGAACTACAGCTGTCACAGCGCACCCATAGAGGATCCCCATCCCGGCGCTCCCCATCAGGAGCACTCGATCTTACTGTAGCATATTTTGGCTTACTACGGAATACACGTAACATCCAATCACCTTCTAATGCAAATTCAGTGCCTCAGCACCCTAATTCCCAAACGAACTGGCGATAATCTCCAGAGCTTCTTCTACTTCGGAATCAGGAACCAAAATTTCCACACTGCCCGAGGCACCCATATGGGGAGCTCCGATCGGACGCAGCATCACCACAAAGCCTTCCTGTTCCAACAGCTCTTTCATCATATCGGCTACTGCACGGTTTGGGGCAACATAAACTACAGTCCACATGGTAACTCCTCCTTATCACAGCTTACAGCTTACGAACCCGAGGTGGTGACGCCAATTCCAGTAAAAATTTTAGCTTTGCCGCGAACTTTAATCGCTGAAGTGTGGGAGGTGAACTGAGCAATCAGCACTTCGCCCTGGTCTAACTTTTCGGTATGATGAAACTTAGTATCTGCTCCCCTAGTTAAACCGAAGATAGTTACACCATTTTCTAAGGCTTGAATCATCACGTAGTTATGTTCATTAACGCCTCGCACCTTGTTCTCGTTCACTTTAATTTCCTCCTCCCATTTCCTGCCTGCCATGGGTAAATTCCAGATTAGCATGGAAAACCCTGCTTTGCCATGGGTCAATCCAGTGAGCAAACTCCACCAGCTCAATTAAGGAATCGACCACCTTAGGCTCAGGGCTAATCCACAGGCTGGGATCAATTAACTGGATCAGGTCTTGACCAAAGACAAACAATACTGGTGTATTCCCCTGGGAACTGAGGAGAATGTTTTTCAGCTGAACCAAGGTTTCAGCCTTCGGTTTAATCAACAGCATCGGCTTTAGAGGTAGAACTAGGTCAACAATAATCTGATTCTTGCCAGATTTCCCATACAGTGCCACCAAAGAATCTTCCTCAATCAAATCATGCCATAAATTACTGCCTTTTGGCAACAGAAATTGCCACCGTTGATGCTCACCTTCGAGCAGACCTGTTAAACCCTGCCCGCTTTCACTGACATTTTTAATATGACCAGCAGCATAAGCTCCTAAACTAGGTTTCAGGCGTTCCAGGAATCCATACCACCGCTCTGCTGGATGTCCAGATAAGTAAATACCTGTCATTTCCTTTTCTTTTTCCAGCAGATCCAGATCACTCTGTTCCTTAAGAGTCTGCCGTTCCAGCTTGGCTATCAGTCCAAGCACTGTCCTCCGATCACCAAAGCAGTCCAGGGCTCCGGAATAAGCCAAAGCTAACTTTGCATTAAGATGGAGATCCACCCGCTGAAACAAATCGAATATGCTGGTAAACTCCTGGTTTTGCCGCTCCTGCACCAGTTTTCGTGCTTGGGCTTCACCAAAATACTTAAGATTGCCGAAGCCAATCCGAAGGGATTCTGCTTCTAGGCTGGCATCCGCTTCCGAAAAACGAATGTCCGGCGGCAGCACCCTAATCCCCCTCAGCTGGCATTCCCGGTAAATCTCACCCAGCTTATCGATGGTCCCGGTATACCGCAGCAGACCAGTGTAGAATTCAACCGGGTAATTTGCCTTTAAATAGGCAGCCTGCCAAGTAATTAACGCGTAGGCAGTGCTGTGGGCTTTATTAAAAGCGTAGTCTGCAAATCGATCTATCTGCAGAAATAGTTCGTTAGCTGCACGAAAACTGAGGCCATTGGCTTGACAGCCGGCCACAAATTTTGTCCGCAGTTCCTGCATAACCTGATGGTCCTTCTTGCTCATTGCGGTCCGGAGCAGATCTGCTTCCTCCAAACTTAATCCAGCAATCTCATGGGCAACCTGCATTACCTGCTCCTGATAGACAATCAAACCATAGGTTTCCGACAGGATTGGTTCCAGCTTTGGATGCAGATACTGGATCGGTTCCACACCCTCGCGGCGGCGGATATACAGCGGCACCTGTTTCAGAGGTCCCGGTCTTCCCAACGCCAGCAGCGCTGCCAAATCCTGAAAAGAGCGGGGTTTAACCTGAGGCAGCAGCTCCTGAAAGAGGCGGCTTTCTAATTGAAAAATGCCCAGGGTCAGACCCTGTTCTAACAGCGAGAAGGTCCTTTGATCAGCAGCGGGGATCAGGTCCAAACTAAAATCCGGATCTTGCTGCTGCACCACTGCCTCAATATCTTTCAGGATAGTCAAGGTTCTTAAAGCAAGAAAATCAATTTTCAGCACACCAAGATATTCTAGATCATCCATCGCTAATTGGGTGACCCACATGCCGTCCACTTGATTAACGCCGCTGTAAGTGGTAATCGGCTTTGGTGTAATAACCACGCCGGCGGCATGGGTGGAAAAGTACTGCTTTAAACCTACTAACTGCTGCACCAACTCCGGCTCAGCCGAACCGTATAATTTAGTTATTTCATTTACAGCACCTTTATAACCATAAGTGCCATAAGTTCCGATTTTTGCCACCCGGTCCCTGCCGAACCGCTGGATAATATAATTGATTACCTGTTCCCGTTTCTCATGACAGATATCCAGATCAATATCAGGCAGGTTGCGGCGTTTTTTATTTAAGAAGCGCTCGAAAAAGAGATTATGGGCAATGGGATCGATCTTGGTTATCCCCAGACAGTAAGCTACAATACTTCCTGCCGCACTACCCCGTCCCGGCCCAACCGGGATTTTAGCTGCTTTGGCATAGCGGACAATGTCCCAAACAATGAGAAAGTAATCACTTAATCCCATGGACGTGATTACATCCAGCTCATAATTAATCCGCTCAGCTACCTTTGGACTGATCCGCTGGTAGCGCTTGGCTGCCCCTTCCCATACTAAAGCGGTTAAATCGTAAGGCTCAGGCAGCTTCGGATAAGTTGTCTCCGCTTCAAGTTTAACAGAACACCGCTTGGCAATCAGGACAGTATTGTCCACAGCTTGGGGAAAATCCCGATACAAAGCGGCCATCTGCTGGGGTGGCAGCAGCGGCAGAGAACCAATTTTTTCCTGCCTAATCACTTCAAGGAGCTGTTTTTGTCCTGGCTCTAAATAAGAAAGGCGGGTTCCAGCGGCAAATACTCCTGGCGGAAGCTTTTGATACAGACTCTTGGCTCTCTGTCTATCCTCCGCACTGCTGATTTGGAGCTCAAGATAAAGACTGTTTTTAGCAAACAGCCGCGCCAGCTTTTGATAATCCCCTTGGACATCAGGGTTGTTCTGCAGNTTAACCAATCCAATCAGACCCTGAGTGTGGCGCTGCAGAGTTTGGAGATCCACTGGTTTAGAAGCTGACGCAAGAATCAACAAATTTTGATAACCGCTGTTGTNCTCAGCAAGCANTACGATCTGCTCACACCCTGGCAAACCGGCTAGATCCAATTCGATCCCGAGAATTGGTTTCAATCCATTTGCCTGACAGCAGCGGTAAAACTCCACCAATCCAGCCATGGTGTTGTGATCTGTTAAAGCCAAAGCTCGGTAACCAAAAGCTCGGGCTTGTTTTACCAAAGCATCAATCTTGATGCATGATTCTAATAATGAATATTCGCTGTGAATGTGCAGTGGCACAAACATGAGAATCCCCTCACATTTTTAGACCACCACCAGCATATAGATGCATGAGGTGATCCTTTGTATGTTTCTGCGAGTTTCCCGTGAAATCCTGTTAGCTTTTTTCTCAGCATTTGGTGTGTTAGTTGGAGGTGCTGTAATCGGATCATTTGCCGCCTTTTTTACTAATGCCTCACCGTTTAACATGATGCGGGAACTGGTGAAAGTATACCGGATCTGGGCAATTGTGGTGGCTATCGGCGGTACATTTCCCACTATCCGCGTGATCGAAAGCAGCCTGTTTGACGGACAACTGCTGGCCCTTGTGCGGCAGTTGGTGATCATTGTCAGTGCACTCTGCGGGGCATACACAGGTTATTGGCTGATTATCACCTTAACCGGAGGAGAATAGGATGAACTTTTGGGTCGTTGACAGACAGCTGCTGCTGTTTGGAGCAGCCTGTTTTTTCCTGGGACTGATTATCGGTGTGACCGCAAGCATCTTCTATTCCGGTGCCATGATTGATCAAAAGGCGATTGAATTGGAGACGCTTTACAGCGAATTAAGTGAGCGCAACAGCCGCATCGAAAAACTCGAAAGCAGTCTCGCGGATCAGCGGTCTCGAATTGTGCAGGATCTCAAGATAGGACTGAATATCAAAGATCCCTATCTTGTTCTGAAAATTAGCGATGCCGCCCGGCAGCTGTTAAACGAACTGATTGGGCAGGAACTCAACAAGTTGGATCCAAACCTGATCCGCACAATCATTGATGGACGGGTAATCTATATCAATGATCAGCCCTACACATTATACCTGAAATATCTGGTTCTTGCTGAAACCACCGCACTAGAGCTAGATGTAAAAGCGGGCAGTGCTGAATAAAAGAAAGAGGGGGTTCTCCCCTCTTGTCACACTCTAGTTTCAATCTGAGCGAAAGCATCAATGCCTTCATGGGTTTCGACCCGCTTGATATCTGCTCCTAACCCCCGCAGTTTGTCCTCCAACCGCTCATAACCGCGATCAATAATATCCAGTCCGTAAATTTCGGTTGTACCAGCAGCGGCCAAACCTGCAATCACCAGCGCCGCACCAGCGCGGAGATCTGTAACCTCTACCGGAGCTCCCGTCAGCTGGGGAACTCCCCTGACAATTGCTGTTTCCCGCTCCACCTTAATATCTGCGCCCATGCGCCTCAGCTCATCCACATAGCGGAATCTGTCAAAAATATTCTCCGTAATTACACTGGTACCATCAGCAACAGTCATACAGGCCACCAAAGGCTGCTGCAGATCAGTGGGAAATCCGGGATAAGGTGCAGTCTCCAGATCAATCGCTGTTAATCTTTCCGGTGCGATGATCCGCACTTCTGTGGCACCCTTTTCAACTACCACTCCCGCTTCTTCAATCTTGCTGAGGGGCGAGCGGAGGTGCTCAATCACAATATCCTTAATTAAAACATCGCCACCGGTAATCGCCGCAGCAAACATATATGTACCCGCTTCAATGCGGTCAGGAATGATCGTGTACTCAATCCCCCGCAGCTTTTCTACCCCTTCAATGCGGATAATATCGGTGCCAGCACCGCGGATCTGAGCACCCATCCCGTTTAGGAAAATCGCTAAATCAACAACCTCAGGCTCTTTGGCACAGTTTTCCAACACGGTTGTTCCTTCCGCAAGAGTTGCAGCAATCATCAAGTTCATAGTAGTGCCTACACTGGAGCGGTTGATGTAATAATTAGTTCCAATCAACTTATCGCAGGTGGCTTTCATAAATCCATGCTCAATAGTGATATCTGCTCCCATCTGGGAAAAACCGCGGATATGAAAATCTACCGGCCTGGATCCAATTGCACAGCCGCCCGGCAGAGGAACTTCTGCTCTCCCCATCCGGGCCAACAATAAGCCAGCAGTATAGAATGATGCCCGCATCTTGCGCACCAAATCGTACGGTGCTTGATATTTGTTTAAAGTAGAGCCAACCACATGCAGTTTCCCTTCCTGATCAAACCACAGCTCCACACCTAAACTGCGCAGAATCAGACAGATCGTTCCCACATCACTGTCCTTTGGAATATTATCTAAAACACATTCGCCCTCGGTTGCAAGGGCCGCTGCTACAATAATCGGCAGGGCACTGTTTTTTGCCCCGCTGATCTTTACTTCACCTTGGAGTCTTTTTCCACCCTGAATTACTAGCTTAGCCATCTATACCCCCCACTCTCATTCCAAATTTCTCAAGTACGAACCTACGATCTCTTCAAGCAGATCGTTCCGTTCAATCTGCTGGATCTTTATTCTAGCGTCATTATGAGAGGTAATGTATGAAGGATCGCCAGTTAACAGATAACCAACAACTTGATCTAGCGGCCGATAGCCCTTTTCTTCCAAAGCAGCACAGACCTGCTTTAGTATTGTTTTTATATCAATGTTTTCCGCATCCACTGCCGAAAACATGCGCGTTTTATCGGAAAGTCCCACAACCCTTCCTCCTTTACCTTTAGTATGTCTACTGTTAGCAAAAACAGTCAATTTTATGCTGTAGTGTAATCTTCAATTTCAAACTAAAATAATCCTGCTCAGAATACCGCCTCAGGCAATAATTGCCTTAGCAGGATTACCTGCCTAAATGCAAGAAATACAATATTATGTTAACCCAGATCATGACCTTTTAGGAGATGAAAACTTGTGAGCAGTAAAATTCGAACTCAAATCCTGCTTTTGCTGTTTATTTTCTCTATCACGTTATCTGTAAACGCAGCTCAACCGCCACGAGTAGCTCTAGTTTTAGGCGGCGGTGCAGCCCGGGGATTCAGCCATATCGGTTTAATCCAGGCCTTTGAGGAACATGGAGTTCCCATCGACATGCTGGTGGGCACCAGTATGGGCAGTATTGTCTCNAGCCTNTACGCCGCNGGTTATTCTGTAGACAATATGAAAACAATTATTGCCAATCTCGACACAGCCTCCTTAATTGATGTTACTTTTCCACCAAAAGGAGGGTTGATCAATACTACCAGACTGCAGCGGTATTTGGATACGCTGCTGNCGCACAAATCCTTTGATCAACTGGGGATCCCTTTTTATTCTGTGATTACTGAGCTGGTTTCCGGCACAGAAAAAGCGGTGCACGAAGGCAGCGTCGCTGTTGCGGTCCAAGCCAGCATGTCCATACCCGCTCTGTTCCAGCCAGTTTCCATTGACGGATTGTATTATGTTGACGGCGGCATGAAAAATGCGGTGCCGGTCAATGTTGCCGAAGAATTGGGCGCCGATGTTATTATCGGTGTTGATGTCAAAAAAGAACTGGAAACAATTAACTACGACAGCATCCTTAATAATCTGCAGCTGACCATGTGGTTTATGATTGATGGCTATGTTGAACTCAACACCCAAGCCGCAGATGTAATTATTGTGCCAGAAGTGAAATACGATTCATATATGGACTATCAAAAGGCAGAGTTTTTTATTGAACAGGGATACGCAGCCGGTCTCAAGTACATGGACCAAATTAAAGCCGCCGTGCTTCAGCATGATCCCAGCTTTGAGTTTGTGCCGTACAGCCAACCTGGCTACTCTGATGCNGAGCTAGCTGCAGTTCTCAAAAAAGCTGAGCAGGCAGCAGCCGATACACCACGACCCTTTGCGGTTATGCCACAGCTTGACTGGATCGGCCGAGAAGACCAGAAGTTTAAGCTTGGATTCCGGTTGCAAAACGGCGGTTTAGGCTGGTTCAATTTTGGTTACCGCCGCGGCTTTCCCCTAAAATCCAGCAGCCATGAATTCTTTGTCGGCTGGCATAAGCCAAATATCGCGCAGGGAGAGCTGTTTGTGCGTCCGGACGCCAAAACACAGATCGGCTTTAAAGCGGCTCTGCCCTTGGGAGAACAGGCACAGTTAACTGCCGCTTATCAAATTAACGGAGATTACCTGTGGCAGGTCCGCCTAGCTCACGCTGGTTTAATCAGCACCAATCGCTGGAACCTCAGCTCTGCCCAAACCCTGACAATGCCAAACGGGCAGTCAGGCATGATCGGCGAGCTTGAAAGTCTGCTCAAGTTTTATCCAACTCCAGAACATTATCCGCTGATGGAAGTAACTTTAGTGAGGCCTTATCTTTTCGGAGGGGTGGCTGTCGAGACACCCCTTAAGCAGTGGGAGCTTTCAGCTGATTATCAAGTGGGTGTCGGATCAGAATTTCAGCTCTTCGGTCTCTATCCCCTTGATTTATACCTCGGGCTGGAATTTGCAGCTGGCTCCGAGTCAATTTGGCGCCTTGGACTGCGCAGGGAGGGTTTTTAATGGGACGTAGCCTAATAAAATCGAGTTTACTTATCCTGATGATTATCGCTGTATTTCCCCTGTCCGGAGCAGCTGCCGATACCATTTTCTGGTATCTACCCCATCCCGATGACGAAACCCTGGGAATGGCTGACAGCATTTATCAGTCGGTCCTCGCCGGCAGCAGCAATCACTTTATTTACTTCACCAAGGGTAGTAATTCGTTAGCCCGTTACAATTTACGAGGACCGGACGGCAATATATACCACCTCAGCAGAGAAGAGTTTGGTGCAGCAAGGGTCGCCGAAACCCTAGCAGCCCTAGCTGCACTGAGTGTAAACCAGGACCAGGTAGTATTCTTAGACTATCCTGATGGGGGCATCCCCCAAACTGCTGCAGAGGCGATTATGCGCTACTTTGCGCTTCGTTATCCCGGCAGCATCCATCGGACAGTCCATATATTAGATTCACACCCAGACCACAAAACCTTAGCAAAAGCCTTAGCGAAAGTAGCCCAGGAGGACGGTATTGAGATCAGCACCGAATTTTATCATGTCTATATTCACCGCAGTCAAATCCCCAAAGAGGGCGTTGGCAGGAAAGCGGTTCTCTATCCAGAGGTGAGGGAACTAGCCATTGCAGAATTTGGTAAGTGGGATCCAGAAAACAACCGCTACGGAATCGGCATGGCCTCTACAGCGGATCTGTTTAATGCGGTCCGCACCAGTCCTTATGAATATGTAGATTCTGATATCAGCCATCTCCTTCCGGCTGGAACCAATTTTACTTCTCACCTGGTGCTGTCTAATTTAGCAGCCAGTTATGTCCTGGGCATTGGCGATAAAATCTCAATTAACAGCAGCTTAGATTTTAGAACATCAGCTCTGGAATTAGGGTTGGGTTACCGTTTTAACTCAAATCTACCGCTGACAGCAATCACGATCGAAGGCGGCTATCACTGCGGCCACCAAGTGCCTTACGGTACTGTCAGAGCAGAAATAATGGATTATTTTATCATATCCCTTAAACATATCCTAAACAACTCTACTAAAATAGGCTTTGGCATTTCGATCCAGCTTTTTTAAATCCTAGAAAGGAATCGCCAATTGATTATTGAATAAATCAAGGGAAATATCCATGAAGGGAGCAGTAAAACATGGACCCGAAGCGTCTGTATTTATCTAAAGATAAGGTTATCGGAGGCGTCTGCGGCGGAATCGCAGAATACATCAATGTAGATCCAACAATAGTCCGTTTACTGTGGGTGCTCCTTGCCCTGACTAACGGGATTGGGATTGTCCTCTATTTCCTTGCCCTTTTTATCATTCCAGAAGATCCCTATACCAACGCAAATCGATCAGCAGCTGTGGTGGACANAGTCCGGGACTCCTTTAATCGTGTGGTAAGAGAGTCGAGCAACTCCAACGCCCGNAACTTCGGAATCATCCTGATCATCACTGGCGGACTGCTGATCCTGCACCGGTTTATCCCCCATCTTTCGTGGCAGGTAATCTGGTCAATTATTTTAATTATCCTCGGTTTGTTCCTGATTCTCAGGCGCAGTTAATATCAACGCCTACAAGCACTGCATAAACTAATGGTAGTTCTAACACGGAGGTCCATTATGAGAATCCTGTTAACTACCGAATTTTTTTTAAGCGGCCAATCGACTCATGTGCTTGATTTAGCAATCCAGTTNCAAAAGCTTGGCCATCCAACTGAACTAATTTTAACCGGCATTCACACCACCCTGTTTCAATCCCACTACGGACCGCAGCTGAAGAAAGCCGGTGTAGTTTACCATAACACTAACAATAAGGTGAGGTTGAATCAGATTGTACGGTCGTTCCANCCCGATATCATCCATTCCCACAGCTCTACGATTTTTGACCTCACCAAAAGCATCGCCCAGCAAAATCGGGTCCCCTATGTTGTTACCTGCCATGGACTGGGGTTTTCCCATCCCAAATATCGGGCATCACTTGCCGGTGCAGAGCAGATTATTGCAGTGGGTCCTAATTCTGCTGCAGAAATTAAAGATCGGTTCGAAGAAAAAATTGTGATCATACCTAACGGCGTCGATATCGAGCGGTTTACTCCTGCTAAAAAAGAAACTAAACTCAATGTCTACTACGTTGGCCGGCTGGACTGGTCAAAAGTGGAGCCTATCAAGAAACTAGCAGACGCAGTGGCCCAGATTCCTAACATGAGCCTAACGATCGTGGGTAACTGGAAGCCTCCTGTTGAAGCTGAGTTNATGCCGTGGCAGACCAACATTGAAAAGCTGTTGGGCAGAGCTAATATCGTGGTAGGCTGTGGGCGCACCGCCAGAGAAGCCCTGGCAGCGGGATGTGTGGTACTGCTGATGAATACCAGATACGACGGAATTATTGATCACCAGCTGGTGCAGGAACCTGATTTCGATTTTTCCGGCAATCAGGGACGCTTTAGATTTAAAAGACTCCTTGAGGATCTTTCCAGTCTGGCAGCTAACCGCAAGCGGATCAGAAGGCTGCAGCGTTTTAGTCGAGCTTATGCGGTAGAGAACCTCAGCAGTCGGGAAATGGCCCAGAAAGTGCTGGCGGTCTACGTTCAGGCGGTGAGCAGTCTCCGCAGCAAGNCCAGGATCAACTTAACTGGGAGCATGGGGATTCCCCGCAGCTATAAAGTTAATCGACCTCGCTTTTAACCGAGGTCGATTCGCCTACCAATATTTGTTATCACGATGGATACGCATCAGTCGCTTAATCATGCCCAGCATTGATTCATTATTATTTCTGGCTGTCAGCCACAGCAGTACTACGCTGAGCACTAACGCACCGATGGAAACCAAGATATATCCATGGGTGAGCTGGAAGGTGGCGTCAAATTTGAGGGCAAACGGCGCAGTCGCCANCCTAAAAATCCCGAGCAGTAACAGCTGCAGGCTGCTGACAAAGACAAAGCGGGCTTTTATCAGTTCCGCTTCTTTGTAAAAGGCGTTCAGCAGATAAATCAACAATACACAAAAAAAGATCCCGATAAAAGCCACCCAATTATCGATGGGGCCGGCTACAGTTTTAAAATAGTCGGAATGCAGATCATCAGTCATATAAAACTGACGAATAGTGAACAAGATCATAAAGTTCAATCCCGAACTGATAATCCACAGCACCCAGAACCGCAGCCAATTATAAAAACGTGTCAAAGCAATCGACTTCCTCCCGTTTTAACGCAGTGAAGTATTCACTGCTCTTGTATCTTAAATTCTGTTTTCGTTTCAAACTTCCTGCTATTACTTAAGCTTGACAAAGAAATTAATTTTGGTGATACTATGCTCATGAAACAAATTATGCTTGATACCAATATTTTTGACAAATTAATTACTGACGAATATTTTCCAGAGGTANGGCAGGCTGCTGCCGGTTCAATTCAGCTGGTTACCTGCGAGATCCAGGAGCAGGAGATTGCAAGCATCAAGGATCAGAAAAAACGGCAGCTGATTGCCAGTATTCCCAGGCAGGTTGTTCCGCCGATTACCCTGCCTGCGAGCAGCGGCAAGCACAGGGCAGATCAAATCATAGCCCATACTGCAGCAAGCTGCTGCGACCTATTTGTTACCGAAGACAGGAAGCTGCAGGAGTGGTTTACCCAGCAGTATCCTGAACACCGCTGTATTAATTATCAGCAGTTTGTTGCTCTGGTGCTGCAAAGTACTTAGCTGTATTTTCCCATGTCATACCAACTGCAGTAGCAAGCTGAGCCAAAACATGGCGCCTGAACCTGAGGCACTTTAAAGTGCCAAGACAGTAAATGCAGTGATCCGTCTTGATGTAAAAATACACCTGACCGGATTGGTGAATGCGAAACAAAAGCTCCCTGATGCATTTCAGGGGAATACAGAGCCGGTGGGTCAACAAAACAATTTGGAGCGCATGATCTGTAAGGTACAGCCTGCGCCAGTCGCAGATGCTGAGAATAATCAACACAATATTGGCTGCTGTCAGGATGGCGAGAACTAGACAGCGAATCATAGTTATCCCCTCGCTTGTAGCTTCAGAATATGTATATGCTTGGGGATAACAAAAAACCACCCAGTGGGTGGCTTTTTTTATTGTCTTGGTACTCCCAAGGGGATTTGAACCCCTGTCTCCGCCGTGAGAGGGCGGTGTCCTAGGCCCCTAGACGATGGGAGCTTATCACATCTGTTATTATAACATGGTTTGTCAGCTTTGTAAATCTATATTTTTAATCAGTTTTCAACTCGCAGAAATGCAACTCTAAATGAAACGGATTTTCGCTCGTCTTCTCTCTGACTCAACGAAGGGTTTCTGTTCCTCGCTCGGCTTGGTTTATCCTG
>JGI24714J26587_10000687_pt1 | contig 24229 bp, 20 predicted proteins | sample BioPla4DNA2_FD_26587 | JGI IMG/M metagenome (IMG submission 26587)
CCCTGTCTTCTTCACAACAGGGCATTCTCTGACAGGTGCTTTTCAACATGAATGCATAAGCAATCCTTAAGGCAGATCAGCCGCTTTTTGTCCCGCCTGTTTTTCCAAATTTCAACCATTCAGGAAGCAGCAGCCTGAATGAGCCTTTTTCGCGAACAGCAAGAATTACACTTTGAAGCAGGATAAAGAAACACAGCATGAGACCGGTTGTGATGCTCTGGTAATACGGCTTTGTAAGCCCTGAAGCAATAATTATGTTCGTAATAGTCTTCAGCGAAAGCATCCCAAAAAGTGTTCCGATAACATTTCCAACCCCGCCGGTTAACAGTGTTCCGCCTATTATATTGGATGCTATTGCCTGCATTTCGGCCTGGGTGGCATTGGCGGCATCACCTGCCCCAGTGTGCAGCAGGTAAACATAGCCGCTTATTCCGGATAACAGTCCGGCAAGTACATAGGCAAAGAATTTTGTACGTTTAACATTAATTCCGAGCGTTAATGCGCTGTGACTGTTTCCGCCTATTGCATAGAGATTTCGCCCGAACCGCGTCCATTTCAGAATCGCTGCTATAGCTATTACTATAACTATGGCCACAATCACTCCGGGCTCAACCTTGGCGGGAATGAAATTGCCTGTCTTTCCGTAATAACCGACACCAGGTATTGTAACCCGCAGTTGTTTGAGCCTGAGAAAGCCTTCATGCGTTGCTGTCCGCGGAGCAATGCTTACTATCGTTATCATACCCCTTGCAAAGAACATGCCTGCCAGCGTGACAATGAAAGGCTGTATTTCCAGGTATGATATCAGTATTCCGTGAACAAGTCCGAAAGCAAGTCCAATACCTATAGATATGAGGAACGAACCAGCTACCGTCCCCCCATGGTCCTCAAGATAAACAACGCAGACCATGGTCACAAGAGCAGTTATACCTCCGCCTGAAATATCTATTCCGCCTGATATCATAACCATCGTCAGTCCGCAGGCAATTATCAGCAGGTAGGCATTGTTGTTGAAAAGGTCAAGGAACTGCTGGGGATTTAAAAATCCACCGCCCCATACAATCATTGCAATTGCATACATACCCACGAAGGTACATACAGTTATTGTCATAAGCAAATTGGTGTTGGATATGGGTTCCCTGGGTTTCTTTTCAGTTCTTCCGCCTAACAGATTCTTCTTCATGGTATCCATTCTCCATTACTTTGTCGGTTTTTCGCCGGATTGAACGGAATAATGCTCAACAACCGGCGCAAACAGTAATTATCGCAAATCATTTTGTAAGGCTTTAAACGCTGTTCATGAAGCCTTCACAGGAGTTTTGACCCGTGACTTAAACATTTTCTTATACAGGTTGACAACAAATTCTTTCACAACAGGTGAACTGAATATAACAATAATTATGATTACCGCTGCTTTATAGGCCTTTACCGCCGCCGAAGGAACCTTCATTGCAAAAAGCGTAACAGTCAGGGCCTGTATTATGTACGCTCCAATTACCGAACCATACAGGTTGAACTTTCCGCCGCTGAGAGCAGTTCCTCCGATTGCAACTGCAAGTATAACGTCCATTTCTGCATCCAAAAGCAGGGTTTCATGGTTGATAAGTCCTATTCTGCATACTGTAATACAGCCTGCTGTAGCAACGCAAACACCGGATATAACAAATGCCAGGAGTTTTACCCAAACAGGATTTATCCCATTCAAATGGGCGGTTCCTTCATTTATTCCAACCACCTGCGTATATAATCCAAGGGTGGTAAACCTTAGAACAAGAGAAATCAGAACAAGGAATATTATCATGATAATAATCGGAGTGGGTACGGGAATACCCGGAATAAAACCTCCGATGGCTGACAGCAGAGGGCTTGAAACAGTGGGTGTCGCACCGCCGTTTATCCAGTAGGCAATGGAACGCCCGGCCGAAAACAAAATCAGCGTTGCAATCATAGGCTGGATTTTAAATACGGCAACCAGTATTCCGTTAAACATGCTGAAAACAACCGATATCAGGCAGCTGAGCAAAAACGCATAAATAATCACCGGTACTGTAATTTCATATGACCGAAGTACACTGACAAAAACACTGCCCGCGATTGCCGCTACTGCAGCAACGCTTATATCCTGTCCCTTGCATGATGATGTTATAAATGTCATCCCGATTGACATGATAGCAACCGCTGACGCTCCGTTCAGGATACTTATAAGGTTTCCTGAAAGAACGGGGTTCCCCTGGTTGTTGGTCACAATGCTTATCGAAAAAAAACCAACATCCCTGATCAGGTTGAAAACAATAATCAAAAACAGCGAAAACAATGGTATAACCAACTGAGTTCTCATTAATTTCTTAAAACCATTACCCATTCTTTTCCGCCTCCCCCGCTATCATATGCATAATGTTGCCCTGCGTCATTTCTTCGTCCCTCAGCTCACCAACCATCCGGCGATCCCGCATAACAACAAGTCTTGAGCATGTTCGAAGCATCTCCTCTATTTCGGAAGAAATGAATGTAACACTCACTCCTTCACCGGCCAGCCTCAGTATTAGTTTCTGTATTTCAACTTTTGTTCCGACATCTATACCGCGGGTCGGTTCGTCAAGGATTAGGTACTGCGGGTTTGTCAGAAGCCACCGTGCCAGTATCGCTTTTTGCTGGTTCCCGCCCGACAGGGATTTTATCGGTGTATCCATCGAAGCAGTTTTTATACCCAGAAGTTTTATGTACTCATCTGCAAAGGATTCGGCTTCAGCTCTTGAAAGAGGCCTGAAGAAACCCTTCATTACCTGCAGCGCGAGTATAATGTTCTCACGCACCGACAGGTCCTCTACAATTCCGTCCTTCTTTCTGTCTTCGGGCAGGTATCCTATGCCATGCATCATTGCATCCTTAGGTTTTTTAATCTTAACACTTTTGCCATTGATCTTTATTCTCCCGCCGGTTATCTTATCTGCAGCGAAAATGGCACGCACGCTCTCGCTGCGGCCTGAGCCGAGCAGTCCTGTAAATCCGTTTACTTCTCCCTTTGAGATTTTAAAATCAAACTCATTGGGACAATTGGTGCTGGATAAACCTACCGCTTCGTAAACAGGCGGGCTGTCTGCCTTCTCATCAGGCAAACTTTTTTTCTTCAGCGAAGAAACATCCTCGAGGTCTTTTCCCATCATCTTTGAAATAAGCTGGACACGCGGCAAGTCCTTTACCTCATACTCTCCCGCCAGTTCACCGTTGCGCAGAACGGTTACCCTGTCGCTTATCCCGTACATCTGGTCAAGAAAGTGTGTAATAAAAATTATGCCTACACCGCGTGACTTCAGTTCACGCATCAGCGATAAGAGTTTTTCAACCTCCTGTTCATCCAGCGAGGAAGTCGGTTCGTCCAGGATAAGAACCTTGCAGTCCATGTCCACTGCACGGGCAATGGCCACCATCTGCTGCACCGCTATCGAACAGGTGCCAAGCTGTTGGGCGGCACGCGCAGGGATGTTCAGTTTCTCAAGTATCTCCGCTGCCTTCTTTTTCATTGAGCGCCAGTTTACCGTGCGGTAATTTCCCCGTCCGATAAACATATTCTCGGCAACGGTAAGGTTGGGACAAAGAGTTATCTCCTGGTAAACGGTGCTGATGCCTAAATTCTGAGCCTCGTGAGGCGACCTTACATTTACCTCTTTTAATCCGCCGTTAATTTCCAGGAAAATCTGGCCTGAATCTTTCGGATGTACTCCTGTCAGAACCTTGATCAGGGTCGATTTTCCCGCTCCGTTTTCGCCCATAAGCGCATGAATTTCGCCTTTTCTGAGTGTAAAATCCACATTCTGCAACGCGCGTACACCCGGAAATGATTTACTTATATTTCTCATCGACAATACGATGTTGTTCTGCATCGCTACCATCCTCAACAGTATTGGAAGTCCTTTCAAACAGCGATGCGGGTATGCGGAAACATCCGCATACTCGGCACCGCATATGAATGAATAATGAAATTGACTGAGAACAGACAATCCCGGTTATCAGTCGCCAAGGCCGTATTTGTCTATATCTTCCTGTGTAATGGTTCTTGCGTCAAAGTATGTTTCTTCGTTGATGACAATCTTTTCAGGAAGTGTCTTGCCTGCTTCAAGCATCTGTATCATTTCATGGATTTTATCAGCCTGGAACGGACTGCACTGTACGTCCAGGTTCCAGTTGCCTGCAAGCAGTTCCCTCAGAGCCCACTTGTTGCAGTCAAAGCCTATTACAATTACTTCCTTATCAACACCGTGGGTGATACCTGCTTCATCCAGTGCTGCAACGGCACCCTTGGCCATACCGTCGTTTTCAGCATAGATAACATTGAATTTCTCTCCCGAGTTGATTACTGATTCAACTATCTGTTTTGCCGTGGCTTCATCCCAGGTAGCTGTCTGCTGGATAACACATTTCATGGTCCCTTTTTCGAATTCTTCATTTAATGGGTTTGTACGGCCAATCTGGGCGTCGCTTCCCATTGCACCCTGGATATGTACTACGTTGTATTCGGAAAGATTTTGCTCTTTCAGCCATTCAACAGCCATTCTTCCCTGTGCCGCCATGTCGGAAACAACTGCAGCTTCGAACAGGCTTTCGTCTACATTCATCATACGGTCAAACAGGAATACTTTAACGCCGGCATTCTTTGCATTTTCAAGAACATTTGTCCATCCGTCGGTTGCAGCCGCTGAAATAAGGAGATAATCAACACCGTCAGTGATGAACTGCTGGGCTGCGTTCAGCTGTTCATCATTCTTCAGGCTGTAGAACGTTGAAACTTTGTATCCGTTTGCTTCGTTGAAGACCCTTTCAAAGTCTGCTACGTTTGCAGCACGGTAACCCGACTCGGAAGGCGGGTTGTTGACAATGCCGACTTTGATAAGGCCGCTGTCAGAGTTAGAAGATGTTTTTGAACCGTCTTCAGACGATGTTCCCTGTGATGATCCGTCAGGAGCTGCAGGCTGAGTACCGCATGCTGCCAGTGTAAAAGTTAACAAGGTGACCAGGATCAATGCAAGAATCCTTTTCATTTTTTATTCCCCTTTCTTTTATCTTTTGTGCAAATCGTATAACTTTTATATAATAAAGACAAGTTTTTCGTATGAAATGCATAATATATTGAACAAACTCATTTAAAAATCAAACAGGCCGCCTTATGACGCTCTTTTTAAATTCCTTTATTTGTNTACAATTCCATTGCCTGATATGACTTTCCCTTAATATTTCAAACATTCACGATAAAAAAGCTAACCTCAGTATTCCCTGCCGTCGATTATTTCCCGGGAGATACTTTTATAGTCGAAACAGGTTTCATCAACATATGTTATCCGCTCTATCGGTTCGCCGCGTTCAAGTTTTTTGATTATTTCGTCAACGTATGGACCCTGCAGCGGGTTGCATTCCACATTAAGCGCTATTTTCCGTGCCAGGCAGTATTCGAGCCCAAGCCTTGTTGCATCGAATGAGATTACAATCACACCGTCGACAGGGTCGCATTTCAACCCCGCCTCTTCCATTGCATCAATCGCCCCAAGTGCTTCACCGTCATTTTCGCAATATACAACGTCTATGTCTTTTGTCTTTTTTAAAATAGCACCCATAACTTCATATGCCTTCGCCCGGGTAAAATCTCCGCATTCCTGGGCCACAATTTCCCAGTTCGGGTGCCGTCCGGCAGCTTCTTCAAGAGCTTTCGTCCTGCCTATCTGGGCAGATGAGCCTATGGTTCCCTGGATATGGACTATCCGTAGAGGTTCTTCGCCTCTGCCCCGTTTTTCCAGGAAATCTTCGAGCCAAGTAACCGCTTTTTTTCCCTGCCTGTAGAAATCCGAACCGATAAAAGCGGTAAACAGCTGTTCATCCTGCTGTTCTATATACCTGTCAATTACGATGACCGGTATACTCGCCTCCTTTGCTTCCAGCAGAATGGATTTCCATCCGGTTTCAACCTTCGGAGAGAACACGATATAGTCCACATCCTGCTGTATAAACATCCTGATAGCCCTGATCTGGTTTTCCTGTTCCTGCCGGGCATCATCAAAAATCAGCATGTATCCGTTTTCCTCGGACAAGGTTGACTTCATACTCTCGGTATTGGCCACCCGCCATTCCGATTCAGCCCCTACCTGTGAAAGACCAACTACAATTGTATCATCCTCGCCGGTTCCTGATAAAGGCTGCTCTTCCTTCGCACAACTGCAGCAAAAAACTGTCAGCGAACAGAACAACAGGATAAGAAATTTTCTCATAATGACATCTCCTTGTCGCTCGTCTTCATTGGAATGGTTACAATAACCCTTGTTCCTTCATCGGGTTTGCTCTCAATTGCCAAACCGTATTCCGGGCCGAACAGTATCTGTATTCTTTGGTGAACCGTTCTCAAACCGAAGCCTTCCCTCTTATTATCAGTAAGAGAGGCTCTGACCTCTTCAAGGCGTTCCCCGGTCATACCGCACCCGTCGTCGGTCACTTCCAGGATGATACGTTCGTTTTCCACTCTGCCTGTCAAACGTATTGTACCTTTTCTCCGCGTATTCTTTATGCCGTGATACAGTGCATTTTCCACAACAGGCTGAAGGGTAAGTTTCGGAAGGATATACTTTTTTACCTCTTCCGGAATGTCAATTTCATATTCCATTAAATCCTGGTAACGCATCTGCTGGATTTCGAGATAGCTTCGAATATGCTGTTCTTCCTCTTCAACAGTAATCACGTTTTTCCCGCGGCTTAATGAGAAACGGAAATAGTTTGAGAGACTTGCAACAATTTTCACCGCTTCGCTGATTTCTCCTGACTCAATAAGCCACACAAGGGTGTCGAGAGTATTATAAAGGAAATGCGGATTTATCTGGGCCTGCATTAATGCAAATTCGGTGCGTCTGCGCTGCTTTTCCTGTTCGGTGTTTTTTTCTATCAGCTTAATCAACCGCTCAACCATGTTTTCAATACCGTTGGAAAGAATCTGTATTTCCTCGACATCAGCCTGGATTGGCTCACAAACCGCCAGGCTGCCCTTGCCTATTGCTTCAAGGCGTTCGCATATCATGTCTATCGGATCAACAATCTTGCGGCTGAGTTTTTTCGAGCTTGCAAGAAGGAAATAAAGCAGCACAAGCGAAAATACTATAGTTATAACCATCAGAACAATCATATTTGTAACCATGCCGGACTGCAAACTGTTCAGATACGCTGCTTCGTAATAGAGGTAAGTGTACATGAATCTCTGTATCAGGTCGGTAATTATATATATATTTTTCTCCAGCTGATCAACACGGGAATCGTATTCTTTTGTTTCAGCGATTTGCTGCATTTTCTCCTCAAGGTTGCCGCACAGGTTCAGAACGCTGCTGATTGCCCGCTTGCTGTTTTTCTGGGTTGTCGTATGGTAAAGTTTTTCCGCAATCTCCTTCGCCGACTGGACCTCTTTGAGAGGAAGGCCTTCGGAATACTGGCTGTCAATAACGAAATAATACATTTTCAAATCCACATCATCTTTAAAATTCTGGTTGAATTCCGAGGCCGTTGTGACATTATTAAGTATTGCATTGTACCGGAATGCATACACAATCCCGACTGATGCAAGCACGATAATAACAATCACCAGGGGTAATGATACCAGCAGAATCATGTTCCAGAGTCTGCCCTGCAGCTTTATTTTTTTATCCTTGCGCCGGCTATTCCTGCTCACTGTTTTGCCCCTTTTCGATATTCGCTGGGTGTACAGCCCGTAATTTTCTTGAAAACAAAACTGAAATAGCGTGAATCCTTGTACCCGACTTCTGACGCAATCTCGCCTGAAAGTTTGTCGGTCTGACGGAGCATGCGTTTTGCTTCCTCGATACGCCTGAAGGTGAGATACTCTATCAGGGTTTGTCCAACTTCCTGGCTGAATATCGCCGACAGGTAGTTCGGACTGATATTCACTTCCTTCGCGACCCTGTCAAGTGAAATCGATGCATCCGAAAAATTCCTGTCTATGAAATCAATGGCATGCCTCAAAATATCGCGGTACTGCTTTATGCTTTCAAGATCACGCAGTTCGATTGTCTGTTTAATAATCTTGCGTACATACCGTTTTGCTTCATCAATATCGGCCACACGTTCATCGGGCCGGAATTCCGGAGACCATAAGATGCCGGAGTTTGAGCCGATTGAATCCAGGTATTTTACAGCCGCAAAATAAACAGCCATTTCCAGGTACCTGCAGAATATCGGCAGTGAAGCAAACTCCATGCCGACGTTCTGAAGTATTTGATCAATAAAGTCATCTGTTTCTTTTTCAGTTCCGCTGCTTAGGAACTTCCTGATATGATCCGGATCGATTTCCTTATGTGCATCTATCTGTGAACCGCTGTTTTTCCGAAGGTTCATTATGATGGCCTCTGTAAGGATATGCTTCTCGGGACATAAATACCGGTATGATAGTATGCGGCTTGCCTCTGCAAAGCAGCCCGGAATGGAACTTAGACGTGATACAGGTGTACCGCATGCAATATACCAGCTTACATCCTTTCCTGCCGCAACACAGATGTCCCTGATGTTTTCGATGCATTTCGCCGTATTAAGCCCGATATCGTCTTCAGAGCCTTTTACCAGTACTGCATATGTTGTAATATTCCATCGGAATAAAATCATCCCGGGATGATCAATGAAACACCCGGTAACCCTGTTCTGTACCCCGGCAAGATTCTCGGTATAGCTTTCAGGTGCACTGCCATCGTATTCAGCGCTGCTGAGTGAAAAAAGCACAATATTGTAGAACGGAGCGCTTATTTCGATGTTCAGATTCTTTGCAGTCTCACAGATTTCGGGAACACTCAGGCCGCCGGTGACTATTTTCTCAAAGAATCTCCTGCGTGCGAAATTTTCGTACTCCCGGGCCTCCCGTTTAAAATTCTCTATGTACTGCTGCTGATGCAGCTCTTCCTGAATTTTATCCCGCATTTCAACCAGCATTTCCACCAGTTTATCCTTGATAATGGGTTTGAGCAGGTACTGATCCACACCCAAATGAATAGCCTCTTGGGCATATGAAAAATCGTCGTATCCGCTGATTATCACGATTTTTGTCCTNGGCAGCTCTTTTCGTACCAGTTTGATCAACGACAGACCGTCCATAAACGGCATTTTAATATCTGTAATAAGGAGATCGGGCTGTATTTTGCGAATCATAGGAAGAGCAAGCTCACCGTCAGAAGCGTCACCAGTATATTGAAAGCCGTACTGCTCCCACAGAANGTTCTTACGTATGCCTTCCCGTACAACTTTTTCATCCTCGACAAGAAAAACCTTAAACATGCTGGTTCTTCCCTTCTGATGAAGTGAATTCATCATGGAATGCATCGGAATATCATGACAGAGTTTATAACCACAACTACCTGTGATACAGACTTATTTAACTACATAGGCTGAAAACCTGTATTACATACTATAATAGCACCATAAAAAACATATTGTCAATAATACCCATACGGCACCAATGGTTCGGCCGTGTTATGTCATTATATCCTATGTACTCTGTCCTGCTCAAATGGTCGGTGGCATTCTTATGTCATTCGGATAAATGGGTGAATTATTCGGAACCGAATTTGCCGGCACTCATAACGTTTTTTACCGCCAAACGTGCCATTTAGCCTGCTAAGTATTCGGAATCCTGTTCTTGCAGGCCTTTTTATCCTGGTACATAAGCATGTCGATCTGTTTCAGGAAATCCGCCGCGCTGTTGTGCGACCGGTGATCATACACTGCATAGCCCATACTGAACTTAAGTTCATAGGGATGGAAACCCGACCTGTTATATTCTTCGAGGCAGTTGTTTATTCTGCAAACCAGTGCTTCCAAATCGCTTTCGCTTGATTTTTCCATGATGATACAGAATTCATCGCCGCCGAACCTCGCAACCAGGTCACTTGAGCGGACACAGTTTTTAATCAGTTTTGCCGCGTTTTCAAGTGCAATATCCCCCATGTCATGCCCATAGGTATCGTTTATTTGCTTAAAGTTGTTAATATCTATCAAGACAGCGCACAAACCCTTTTCTTCCCCGTATAAACCAACCTTTTCCTTTAAGTATGCATCCAGCTTTTTCCGGTTATCCAACCCCGTCAGATAGTCGGTGTACAGGCTGTGATTCTGAATGTTTATAAACACAACCAGAAGGGAAATAACAACGCCGTTCAGTACCAGTGACATTCCATAGAACACAACCTGCAGTATGATGCAAANAAACGGAACCACCGGAACAAAGACAATCGAGAAGAAACTTCTTCTTTCCAGCCTTCCGCGGTTTGCTACAGTTATTGCGAAAGCCGCAAGCATAAGCATAATTATGGCAAAAGCCGGTACTAAAAAAAACGGACCCCTGTGGTATATATTATCCGAACCAATATAGTAAAGCCATCCGTAAAACTGGGAGAGTATCACAGCTAAAGTATTGATGACAAAAACTATGCAGAACGGGTAGAAAAGTTTCCTTGTTCTTCTCTCATCCTGGTATACCTTAAAGTGAACATACGACACCCATAACATTGGCAAAACCGGGCTCATAACAAACATTAAGAAGTTTCCCGCATGATTCAGTACACGATAAACAACAGAAGCGCTGCCGTCAAACCTGCTTAATATATCTATCCCCAGCAATAAAACAGTTACGTATAATATAAGCATATAGAGTCTGTCGGATAAGGAATTCTTTTCAAAAAATTTNATAGCATGAAAATAGATAACAAGAAGTATTGTAATTGAATATATGTTTAAAATAGCATTACTTGCCAGGCTCATAATATTCACCCCATGCTGTAGACAAAAAGGCAGCTTCCCTGTAAGCCGGTACCTGCTGCCGAAGATAATGCTTTCCGTATTATTCAGTGCAGGCAGACTTTTCGCCACCGCAGCCGCCAAATCAAACGTTCAGTGAATCACATTGCGTCTATGACTTTCAGATTCAGCGCTGAGTATCGTCTCCCATCATAAATATATTTTATTCTTCAACATTATTATTATTGATTACAATATTATAAAACAGCCATACCAATTATTAAACAGCATACCTTATGTTTTTTGTTACCAGTCCCTCCATATGCGGCAGTTCATGGAGCAAAAATACGATATTGTTTTTTCATGCCACCAGGCAATCTATAAAATACTTACCTATATGCTGTTACTTATACCGTTTTCCTTTTGTTAACCTGTAAATCTGTTGAATGGATTTGCTTAGCAGCTTTGAAGTATAATATCATCACAGATACACTGGCATTAATATGTAAACACGCAATTGCATATTATGCACTTAGGGTAAGTTACATAATCCAGTGTTCATATTTATAAATCATTCAGACCAGCTTCCTGAAAATAAAGGATTAAGATGAGACAGGATACCTGTCCTTCTTTTCCCAGGCATATTCTGTCCTGTTACGCCCTGCCGTTTTTGCTTTATACAGCAACCTGTCAGCAATATTCACAATTTCGTCGAGGGTGGTTTCAGGAGAATACTGAACTGTTGCTACGCCGAAACTTGCTGTAACATAATCCGATACAGGTGACTTCTTATGTTCTATTTTCAGGTCCTGAATTCTCTGCCTTATTCTTTCTGCTATGCTCACCGCATTATTAATGTCGGTATCGGGCAATATGCAGGCAAACTCTTCCCCGCCATAACGGGCTGCCAAATCAGCTGAGCGGATTGATTGTGCCAATACTTCTCCTATTCTGCGCAGGACAACGTCTCCCATAACATGCCCGTAGTAATCATTATACTCCTTAAAATGGTCAATATCAAACAAAATTATTGACAGTTTGGAATTTGAATGCCTGAGCCTGGAATACTCATGTTCGAGAACGGCATCGAACCGTCTTCTGTTCGCAATTCCCGTAAGGCTATCCATGTTGCTCAGTTCAGTCAGCAGGCGGTTGGACTCTTCAAGCAGCCGTTCCATTTCTTTTCTTTCATTAATATCGGTCAGCATCGCAAAGGAGCCGTCAAAGCCTCCGAAATCGTCAAGTATGGCCTTTGCGGAGATCAAAAACCAGTGCCTGTTCCCGTCCTTTCTTAACAGGNAGCATTCATAGACAGAGTCTGCACCTTTTTTGCGGAGGGACTCCTGCTGATAATATACATCCAGGTGGCTTTCCGGGAAAAATGAAACATACGACCTTCCAATCATTTCTTCAACGGTGTATCCAAGCATTGAAGCCATGTTTTTGTTTGCAAAGGTAATCCTGTACCGGTTATCAAAAATAAGAATGCCTTCAATAGCTGTTTCCACGATTTGCTGGAACCTGCTCTCACTCTTTTTCAGGGTTTTCTGTATTTCCTGCACCTTAATGTCGCTTCTTTCTTTCGCAAGCATCAGCATAATAAATCCGCTGACTAAAAACAGGCAGAAACTTGCTCCCGGTATCATTCCGGATATGGGTTTTTCGGCCATGTTTACGGCAGTTTTNGGAAAGAATAGGCATGAAACAGCGCCAGTTAAAAATATCGAGCCGGTTACACAATAACATACTGCCAAAATCAACTGCAGTGAAAACCTCTTCCCTGATTTTACAAACAGGTAATAACCCGGCAGAAAGTAAAAAAGGCTCTGGAGCAGAAAAACAACCCCCGTCCTGTAAGGCATGTCCAGAAACACTGTAAATGAGCATACCAGTATTATCCCGACCGCTGTTGTGACATGCAGCCGGCGTTTAACAGGGTGTCCGGTCAAAACCCGGATAGCCCATGCTTCATAGGCACAGCCGGACAATAAAGCTATATTTGCAATAATTGTCAAAATGTCAAAGGTATCAGTCCTGTAGTAAAGCATCATGGAGCCGGCAGCCTGCAGTAGTTTTGCTACAATCCAGAAAGGAACTTCCTGCGGATCCTTTTTATTAAATTTGAAAACCAGCAAAAGCAGCCCGAATAGAAAGGAACCGACTGCGAGCAATAATATAACTGTTTTTAAGTCCACAATACCCTCCCGTCATTTCCGGACAGTTTAACAACAGTTCCGAATTATGCTCAAAACCCTTCATATCCGAAGGTTTCAACACTATCCGCCAATATAACCCATAAAATATAATCATAAATCAGCGTTACCAAACATTAAACAGCGGGCTGATCCTTTATCCTTAACTCTTGCCGTTATGAGCTGCAGTTCATGGAAGCAGTAACTTAATTAAATATAATAATTTTATCATACCACCGGATAATAACTTAAACACAATTTTTGATNTTCAGGATACTGTTTTTCCTTTACGGTGACATGATTCGCCGACTTTAATTGGTATGCATAAAATTAAACCCCCGACATACTTTTGACATATATCGGGGGGTTAACCGGTTAATCCAGGCTTGCCGTGTTCATCTGTTCATATTTGCAGGATTATTTATCTGCCGTGGTTAACCCGTTGGCAGTGATAATACCTGTACTTCCCAAAAAGCCGAATATTGCGAAAAGCAATGTTTTATTTCGGTTTTTTCAGGATGGAAGTCCAGCCTGTAATGTTTCCTGGTTTAGATTCCCTTGCAAGCTGTTTTGCATACTCTTTCGGCATTCCTGACAGAATCATGTGTTTTACCAATACCATTCTGTAATGGCACATTCTTAACAGAACCAGGATGGCCAGAACCGGAAGGAGGATTATGAATAACAGCAGTTTAAGAACAAATTTAATAAAGCGTATTACCGTCATGGCTATTCAGACTTCCCGGTTTTGGAGCCAAAAGCGTTCGCCATGTCCTTGATGGAAAACATGAAATCCTTCGCCATCTTAAGTGCGTCCTCCGACGGAATGCCTGAATCAATAAGTTCCTTATAGAAACCTCCGACCGCCTGGCCTACTTTTCTGCCGGATTCAGCGGAATACAATGTGTCCATAATCCCATTGAGAATTTTGGGGAGCTTTTCTGAAACATCCTCCAAAAGCTGACCTATTTCTTTTACCGGAATTTCATCTGACATAACAGTTTCCTCCTTTATTCATATTAATTCTGTTGCAAACCGAACAGTCATTCCTACAAGTTTCATAGCATCATAAAGCGGATCAAGACATTGAAATACATTTTGCCATGTCTTTTTCTTCGGTATTTGACTGAAAGCAGATGTTTTAATTTCCTGGGGCACTTCCTTTAAATTTTCTTCCTGGTTTTTTTTAAGTTTTATCAATAAAGCCATCTCTTCCCTGCATGCCTTGCAGCCTGCGAGGTGAAGCACAACTTTACGCCTGCCCTCTTCAGCAAGCCTCGAGTTCAAATAATCGATTAAAATATCCTGAATATCCTGACAATCAGTAATTTCGCATCACTCCTTTTCAAGATATTTTCTCAGCTTCGATCTGACGCCCGACATTCTGCTTTTCACCGTACCCAAAGGTATACCGGTAACCTCTGATATTTCCTGGTATGTAAGCTGCGCATTGAAAGCCAGAAAAACGAGCTCCTGTTCCATGCTGTTAAGCCTGTTAACGGCACTGTTAACGTCCAGGGTTTCAAGGAGCCTGTCAGGCTCATCCTCGGAAACAAGCGAACCTTCATCTTCAGGCATGGTCAACTCGGAGGTTTTATACCTGCTTCTGTAGAAATCATAAACCTTTCTTCTTGTAATGCCCATTACCCATGTTCTGAAGGATGAATCATTCCTGAAATACTTAAGGCCTGACCATACGCCAAGCATTGTTTCCTGGACCAGGTCCTGAACATCCTCCTTACTTTCCACATGAATGCAGATATAGTTGTATATAACCTTGAGGTGAGCCTTCATCAGCAGTTCAAACGCTTTGTCATCGCCTTCTGCCGCCTTTGATATCAAAGTTCCTTCTGCGCAGCCGTCATTTAAAAAGCCAAATTCACCACCTCGCTTATCTGCTTTCATTTATATAGTCGTAAAATTTTCCTGTCCGGTTCAGTAAAAAAACAACCCCGCAGATTTTTTGAATATAAACCGATTTCATCCGCGGGGTGGTATGATTTGATGCTGAACGATATGAAGGGCATATTCCTTGTCCCACAGTGGGGCAGGAACCGGCCCCCTTGTCCCGTATTACGAAAGGCGTCCCTTGAAATCCTCATATCCGAACTGCTTTATTATTTTAAGCCCGTCCTTTTCGTTATAGACTGCTATGGCAGGAAGGTTTACACCGTTAAAGGTATTGTTCTTGATCATCGTGTATATGGCCATGTCGGTAAATATCAGAATATCGCCTTCGTTAAGGGGTTCTTCAAAGGAGTAATCCCCTATAACATCACCCGCCAGGCAGGTAAGTCCGCCAAGCCTGTAGGTATATGGGTACCGGCCGGGTTCGCCCGCACCTACTATNTTCGGTCTGTACGGCATCTCTATTACATCAGGCATATGACAGGCTGCAGAAGTATCCAGGATTGCTATATCAATATTGTTTTTCACAAAATCCAGCACCCGGGCCGCAAGGTATCCGGCATTCAAAGCTATCGCTTCACCGGGTTCAAGGTACACTTCCACGTCGTACTTGTTTTTGATATACATGATGCATTCGACCAGCGTGTCAATATCATAACCGGGCCTTGTAATATGATGCCCGCCGCCGAAGTTAATCCATTTCATCCTCTTTATATATTTCCCGAACTTTCTGTCCACAACATCGATCGTGCGTTTTAAGACATCGGAGTTCTGCTCGCACATGGTATGAAAATGCAGGCCGCTTATTCCATCCAGGTCATCGTCCCTGAAGTTTTCAAGAGTAACGCCCAGCCTTGAGCCGGTAAAACAGGGATTATATATATCGGTCTCAATTTCCGAATACTCCGGGTTTATCCTGATACCGCATTCAATGTTTCTGCCCGAAGCCTTTATCCTGTCCCTGAACCTGTTCCACTGGGAAAATGAGTTAAAAACTATATGATCGCATATTTTTACGATCTCATCAAACTCATCCTCCCTGTATGCGGGTGAATATATATGAACCTCTCTGCCCTTCATCTCCTCAAAACCCAGCCTTGCCTCAAAAAGGGAGCTGGCTGCCGTACCGTTCAGGTAGGTTCCTATAAGGGGATACAGCGAGAACATCGAAAAGGCCTTTTGTGCAAGAAGAATCCTGCAGTTTGTCCTGTCGATAACATTTTTCAGTATTTTCAGGTTCTTCTCAAGCAGCCTTTCATCCACGATGTATATCGGCGTAGGAAGNCCGGATACATCAATATTCAAATCTATGGCTTTGAAGTTCTGAATGTTCCTGTTCATATCCTCACCTTTAATCCAGCAGCACGGGCGAAAAACTTTCCTTCCATGGCAGCCCGTTCCTGTTCAGTGCATCCATAAAGGGATCGGGATCAAATTCTTCAACGTTAAACACGCCCGGCTTCTTCCATTTGCCCGTCAATACCATCATTGCGCCTATCATAGCCGGTACTCCGGCGGTATATGATATTGCCTGTGAGCCTACTTCCCTGTAACATTCCTGGTGATCGCACACATTATAGACGTAATAGCTTCGCGGCTTACCGTCCTTAATACCCTGGAATATGCATCCGATATTGGTTTTGCCTTTGGTCCTCGGTCCCAGCGAAGCCGGGTCGGGCAGAACGGCTTTCAAAAATTGAAGGGGCTGTATCAGCTTACCCTCGAATTCTATCGGCTCTATGGATGTCATTCCCACATTCTGGAGAACGCGAAGATGGGTAAGATACCTCTCCGAAAAGGTCATCCAGAACCTGATTCTCTTTACTCCCTTTATGTTTTTGGCCAGGGACTCTATCTCTTCATGGTGCAGAAGATATATATCCATATTGCCTATTTCGGGAAAGTTGTATGTTCTCTTGATTTCCAGCGGCTTTGTTTCTATCCATTCGCCGTTTTCCCAGTACAGGCCGGGTGCCGTTATTTCGCGAATATTGATTTCAGGATTGAAATTGGTGGCAAAGGGATAGCCATGATCCCCGGCATTGGCATCCAAAATGTCTATATAGTGGATTTCGTCAAAATAATGTTTCTGAGCATAGGCTGTGAAAACACCGGTAACCCCGGGATCAAACCCGCTTCCCAAAAGGGCTGTGATTCCTGCCTTCTCAAACTTCTCCCTGTATGCCCACTGCCATTTGTATTCAAACTTTGGAACATCGGGCGGCTCATAATTTGCTGTATCCACATAATCGGTTCCTGTTGCAAGGCAGGCATCCATAATGGTCAGGTCCTGGTAAGGCAATGCAACGTTTATAACAATATCAGGTTTGAAACTGTTTATCAGGTTTATGAGTTCTTCCGTGTTATCGGCATCAACCCCGGCAGTGTGTATTTTTGATCTGCCGCCGTCCAGCTCTTTCTTAAGCTGATCGCATTTTGATTTTGTCCTGCTTGCTATCATAATTTCTTCAAACACTTCAGGATTCTGTGCACATTTGTGGGCTACAACCCTGCCCACTCCTCCGGCTCCGATAATTAATGCTTTTCCCATATTAACCCCTCCAATAATCCAGATTTTTGGCAAGAAAATCAGAAGTCCCGCAAAGCTGCCTATTTATAAACATATAAAAGAATTTCCCTTAAAAGTTTGCAGGCCAGTGAAGTTGACGACCCGGTTGGATCAAGCGGCGGGGCCAGCTCGTTCATATCGAGGGCGACTATATCGAGTTCCGACACCTTCCGAACCGCATCGAGAAGCTCACAGAAAGCCACGCCGCCGGATTCTGGAGTCCCGGTACCGGGGAATACCGAGGTATCAAGAACATCCAAATCAACGGTAAAATATACCGGCTTACCCCTTAATGCATTTACGATGTCATCCAGCTGCCCNAAACCGAAGAAACTGGTATGAACATGCTCTCTTCCCCAGTAAATCTCTTCCCTTGATCCGCTCCTTATCCCGAACTGAAAAATCCTGCTATCCCCGACCAAATCCCAGCACCGCCTCATAACCGTTGCATGGGACAGTTTCTCTCCGAGGTACTCGTCCCTCAAATCCGAATGCGCATCAAAATGGATTATGTGAAGATCCCTGTATTTTTTTACTGCCGCGCGCACCGCGCCCAAACTGACCAGGTGCTCACCGCCTATCATGAACGGTATTTTGCCGTCATCCAATACGGCGGACACAAATTCCTCAATCCGTTCAAGGACCTTCACCGTATTGCCCAGGGGCAGTTCGAGGTCACCGGCGTCGAATACGAAGATATCCTCCAAATCCTTGTCCTGGTATGGGCTGTAGGTTTCAATCGAGTAGCTCTCGCTTCGTATCGCCGAGCTTGCGAACCTTGCACCGGGGCGATAGGATGTCGTTCCGTCAAAGGGTGCTCCGAAAACCACTATTTTACTTTCGTTATAGTTTTTATCACAGCCAAGAATATTATTAAACTGTCTTTCAGGCATTTTCCATTAACTCCTTTACATATGTCGGTAATGCGAAACAACCCTTGTGCAATTCGGTATTGTAATACCTTGTCTTCAGGCCGAGTGAATCCCATCTTCCGTCCAGGTCAGCGATTGGGTCAAGGCCTTTTGACGCAAAGCCGAAAAGCCAGTGCCCCGACGGATAGGTGGGTATNTGGGCCTGGTAGATCAGTGCAACCGGAAAAACCGACTTAATTTGTTTATGAGCCTTTTGCATGGCCTTGGCATCATTCGGATAATAGGGGCTTTCATGCTGGTTAACCATGATACCCGCTTCTTTCAGTGCTTTGTAGCAATTCCCGTAGAACTCCTTAGTGAACAGATCCTCCCCGGGCCCGAAGGGATCTGTTGAATCAACAATTACTAAATCGTATTCATTATTCTTTCTTCTGACGAATTTAAGGCCGTCCTCAAAATATATGTTTACGCGAGGATCATCGAGCCTGCATGCTGTCTGCGGCAGGTACTTCCTGCAGACGTCCACCACCATTTCATCTATCTCCACCATGTCAATACGTTTAACCGAATCGTATTTTGCAAGCTCCCTTATCACTCCGCCGTCACCTGCTCCAATAACAAGAACATCGCTGATTTCCGGGTTTACCGCCATTGGAATGTGCGTCATCATCTCATGGTATATGAACTCGTCCTTTTCAGTGAGCATCAGGTACCCGTCCAGCACCAGGACCCTGCCGAAGGCGCAGGAATCAAACACGTCTATTCGCTGAAACTCACTTTCCAGGCTGATTACCGGTTTATCTATCTTAATCGAAAAGCGGGCATTCTTTGTATAATATTCAGTAAACCACAAATCCATGTTATCCCTCCACCACCAGAATATTTTCCATTCTCATATCCTGGGTGCCCATGAGCAGGCTTCCCTTTTCCTTTGCATATGCAATATAATCTATTATTTCCCCGGTTATCCTCTCGCCGGGGGCCAGAACCGGTATGCCAGGCGGATAGGCCATGACGAATTCACCGCTTACCCTGCCTTTGCTGTCCCTAAGCGGCATGATTTTCTTTTCGCTGTAGAATGCTTTCTGAGGTGTATACACCACCTCAGGATTTATATAATTGTGATCGAGCATGCCTTTAGGTTCTCTTGAATAAAGCCTTTTGATCTCGTACAGGGCGGAAATCAGGCGTTCTATCTCCATTGCCCTGTCACCGGCAGACACAATCGCCAGAATATTGCCGAGGTCTCCGAACTCAACCTGGATTCCATAATCGTCCCGCAGTATGTCATAGACCTCAATCCCTGCAAGGCCTGTATCCCTTGTGTTAATTGAAAGTTTCGTCACATCAAAGTCATACACGCTGTCATAATCAACCAGTTCCTTCGAAAAGGCATAATATCCGCCAAGGCTGTTAATCTCCCTTCTGGCATATTCCGCAAACTCAACCGTTTTTCTGAAAATCTCCCTTCCNTTCAGGCTCAGGTTCTTTCTTGCCAGATCAAGCGATGTAAGCAGCAAATACGAGGCACTGGTTGTCTGTGTAAGACCTATAATCTGCCTGACATAGTCGCAGTTGACATTTTCGCCGCACAACAGCAGTGAGCTTTGGGTTAAGGAACCCCCGGTCTTGTGCATGCTTACTGAGGCCATATCCGCACCTGCCTCCATTGCTGAAACAGGCATATCGTCCCCAAAGTAAAAATGGGTGCCGTGAGCTTCATCTACCAGTACCAGCATATTGTGACTGTGAGCCAGCTCAACTATTTCCCTTAAGTTTGAACATATTCCGTAGTAAGTTGGATTGTTTACAAGAATTGCCCTGGCATCCGGGTTCTCTTCGATCCCCTTTTTTATATCATCGGTTGACATCCCCAAAGCTATGCCAAGCCTGTTGTTTATGCCGGGATCTATATAAACCGGGATAGCTCCGCTCAGGATGAGCGCGTTTATGGCGCTTATATGAACATTGCGGGGCATGATTATTTTCTCCCCCGCCTTGCATGATGACATTACCATGGCCTGAACTGCTGCAGTTGTGCCGTTGACAACAAAAAAGCAGCTATTGGCGCCGAATGCTTCTGCTGCCAACTGCTGTGCGTCTTTTATGACCGATACGGGATGATTCAGGTTGTCCAGCGGCTTCATTGAATTGACATCTGCCCTGAGGCATTTTTCCCCCAGGAAATCGGTAAGTTCCTTATTGCCTCTGCCGCCTTTGTGTCCCGGTACATCAAAATGTACTATGCGATCTGATCTGTGCTTTTCCAAAGCCTCATATATGGGTGCGTGCCTTTGGTCCAATCTTGAATCTCAACCTCCCATACGTCAAAAATATCATTTCAGNTCCCGATCTTGTTTCCGAAACCTATCCGGTATTCTTAGTCTCTTTTCAGGAGGTAACTCACTCACGTCCCGGCTGAAGAAACAGTTTCCCCAATTCGGGCATCATTATCATTTTCATTTATAATTCATTTTCCAAGAAACTNCAAAGTAAAAAAGATTATTGCACATTTTATTCTCAAATGCAATACCATAATTTAAAAAAAATCAGGCCGCTGAATCTGAATTTCTTCAGGACAAATCTCAAATTCCCAATAATATGGTTTTACTGTTCTTTCCGCCTTATGCCTGCCTTATCCGAAAAAATACTCCATGGCGCTTTGAACTAAGCACGGCATACAACGTCACCGGCAGATAAGAATAAAAAAACGGGCGAAAACATTATTTCAACCCGTCTTAGTACAAGGGGTCATTCCTGTTAAATCCTGTTTCAGCCTGCATTCAGCTTTTTCCATTTTCTTATCTTGCTGCGGAAGGACTTGAAAGGTGCAACGGTGTTTATATGCACCCATTTCCATACCGGCCAGTTGGACGGCGTGGAAGCTGCCCATTTGCGGCTCCCCGGTGTGAAAACGTCCTCTTCTGTGAACCCGTCGAGCCACCTGACAAAAGCGGCCACATTGTCTGTGAACAACTGCTGTAGTTCCGCCAGGGAGTATGTGGAATACCTGTCATAAAAACTTTGATAAAGTCCGCCCAGGTTGTTCCACCTGTAATCCTCGCATGGAGTAATCACCTGCTTTCCTTCGGCTTCATCCCTGTCCCATTTCATGATTAGGTTAAGCCAGCCCAGCTGATACGCTATCATCTGTGCCGGAGTCCTGTCCACTCCGTCAATAAGTTTATCCCTGTCGCCTTCACAAATATCATAGAACTCACCTATAAAAAGGTCCGCAGTTTTTTCTATTTCTGCAATCAGGGCTTTCTTATCCGCATAATCCTGCATAATAAGTTCTCCTTTCTTTAATTACCGGATTTGTAATTGTCTTCACTGAAATAATATCAACAAAACCCNGACAACTAATGTCAGGGTTTATTTTTTTCATAAATTTCTTTTGCCGTTNCGGCAACAACTTCTTTTAGGCCTGCCGGTTCCAAAACCTCAACATATGTTCCGAAGGATAGTATATACCCTACGAGCCATGCATCTTCGGGCATTTCTGCCGTGACCGTAAGCCTTCCTTCTGAATCGGTCTGTATCTTATCAGCGCTGAATTCGTCATAAACGCGGAAAGCCATTTCTTTCGAAAAACGAAGTTTTACCGGAACATAATTTCCCGGCCCGGTTTCTTTCTCATCCGGATATGCTGCAGGGGAAAAGCGTTCATCCAAGAGCTCTGTTTCAAGAATACGGTTCAGCTTGAAAATCCGGAAATCCTGTTTTTCGGTACAGTACGCTTTAAGATACCAGTCCTTCGACTTGTAAAGAAGTTTCAGCGGTTTAATTATTCTTTGCCCCGGTTCCCTGTACGAACCCGCATAAGTAATCCTTGCATATCTGTGCTGTATTACAGCGGTCTTCAGCAGTTCAAACTTCTCATTATCCCCTGCGTTGCCGCCCCATCGCGATAAATCCACTTCAATCCAGTTCCCGGAACGGATTTGAAACATGGCTGACAGCTTCTCAAGCGTATCTTTTGCATAAGAGCCTTTCAGGGCGGTCAGGCTCTGCAGCGCGAACAGTATATTCTGTTTTTCCTGCTCGGACAGCACGGCCTTATCGAGTATAAAGCCGTCCATTATCCGGATTCCGCCCTTCCTCCCGGTCTGCGTATAAACAGGAATACCCGCACTGCTCAGTGCGTCAATATCCCTGTATATTGTCCTCACGGACACCTCAAACCGTTCGGCCAGTTCAGGCGCGCTTGCCTGCCCTTTCTCGAGCAGATAATAAAGAATTCTGAACAAACGGCTCTCCTGCATACATATCTCCTGCCGTTTCAGACAAATATGCTTTCCTGACTATGCAACAATTTTATATCACAGGCAGGTGTTTTACAACAATAACCCGCTTTTACAGCCGTAACAGAACATGTATATAACCATATCTATAACCAGGCTTTCTATTTTTCTTTTATCAGCCTGTACAGTTCCTCCATGGCAAGTTTACTGCTGCATTCAATATCCGGGTACACAAGCTCATCGGTACTTTCCCTGTCTGCCCGGTAAAACCGTTTTGTTGATATTTGCATGTATAATCCCGAGTTTGGCAGCATAAAACATGAAACTTCGCCATATCCGTTCGGATCGTTTCCCGGAGCCTCTCCTATAATAATTCCCAGCCTGTTATCCTTCACATATTGTGCGAACATCATTGCTGAACTGAATGTACGCGCCGATGTTAAAAGATACAGATCCCCATGGAACAGTAAATCTTCATATTTTTTGTTTTCACTAATTCCGTTTCCCATATTTTTATTCACGAAGCCCAGCCTCCAGCTTAATGTCACCGACCTGTAACTGTCGATGTCCAGATACCTGAAGAATTCATCTACAACCTGTGAACTTCCGCCGCCGTTACCTCTTAAGTCGACAGCAACATTACCNATTTTCTTTTCTTTTACTTCTTCAAACATTGAACGTAGACAACTGATGTATTCATCATTGTATGTGCACTGTTCAAGACGCAGTATTGCAATGTTGTTTTCTTCGTCTATTTCATAACTTACGAAATTATTTTCTGCTGCTGCGGTATCATCGTTACTGTATAGTCTTCTGTACTCATCCACTGTAATAAAATCATCAGGATAACAGGTCCCGGTACGAACGCTCCCGTCCGCTGAAGCGAGGGTATATACTATTCCGTTGCCAATGTCAAAACCAAGATAATCAAGCCCAGCTTCTGTCACAATATCATACGACATCAGCTCATCCATCCATGACGGCACCTCGTAACTGTAATAACTCTTTTTCAGTTCGAGGAGTTCATCGGTTGTGATACCGTTTACCGCCGTTATCCTATACCCTGCATCAGTCCATTTACGATAGTATTTAACTATTTTATCGTTATAAACACCGCGTACAAACGTGTGACCGTCCCTGAGAACTGAGAGGACCGACTCTATTTCTCCTGCCAGCTCATTCTTGCTTATGTCGCTTCTTTGTTCAATCCTGTTTTTAACAACCCGGTACTGACGGTTTATATCTTCAGGCGTTCCATGGTACAAGGCAGGATGAAGTTTTCTTAAATATTTCATTGCATATTCCAAGTCTTTCACTGCATCCCTTGACCTCAGCCTGTAATCATACGGCTTTGAACGGTAATCGACATTTGTCCTGAATACGACGCTGTTCCAGTACGGATTGCAGTAGCTTCCAAAAATCGATACAGCCACTGTCAGCACCGATAAAAAGCAGATAATTGATTTTAATATTCCTGCCTTTTTAATTTTCGCAAAAAACAAAACCGTGGATGCAATTGCCGCCAATGAAGCTATCACGGTAGCAAATTCGGGCATGTCGAAATTTACCACCAGGGCATTTACAGGTATCAGACTCACAGCAGCAATATCCAAAAAAATGCATAATAAAAATAAAGGCCATTTCTTATTATTTTTCATATCAAATCCTCCTGGCATTTATTTC
>JGI24714J26587_10000727_pt1 | contig 23573 bp, 14 predicted proteins | sample BioPla4DNA2_FD_26587 | JGI IMG/M metagenome (IMG submission 26587)
CCTTGCCTTAACCTGTCCACCTTTACTATATAGTGGCTTACATCCTCCTTTTCCTGGGCCTGACCTAGTAGCTTGCCTGTAACCCTTACCTCCATATCAACAAACTGATCTAGGCTAGACCTACTATTATAAAAAAGGCTACCCCTTAGGATGCCAAATAAAAGGATAATAGCCAAGAGGCAGTAAAATAGGCCGGGCCGCCATAANAAGGCTAGGCCTATAAAAATAAGCATAGCTAAGTATANAAGTAGTAGCTTGCCACTTACATAGATGGACAATACTAGGCCCAAAATATAAAAAAATAATATCCACAGTATAGGTCGCCTTAGCCAAATACCACTAAACCCCTTCATATAAAGCTTCCTTTCAGTTTTCTATAAAGTAGCCTAGCTTATAACTAACTAGCCTATCCTCTAGCTATCCTCTAAACATATCCATTACTAGTGGGTCCTCCCACCATTTATATAGCCTGGATTCTGCTTTACCTAAATTAATAATTAGCTAGTGGCCTGTAATTTTGTTTTTTTATTGAGTAGTCATCATTCTACAGGGCCCTAAATTACTCTATCTTGCCTGCCTATATATAGGACAAAAGTAGCCTTTGAGCAAAATTATATCATACTCTGGTAAATTATTCATAAGTCTTGTTCTGTATCTATTATTTGACAAACTATATTAGAGGGTCAATAGGGGTAATACTATATTGAAAGAATAATGAGGTGACTGCTTTTATGATAAGCCTACTGAAAAAGCTTGTAGGAAAAAAGANAAAGCCAANCATTAGAGAGGCAAGTACTGACCAGCTAAAAAACATTAAGCTGACAGCTAACATAGATGACAACATTAGCCGCTTAAAAATTACTATGAGTAGTTCTTATGACATAGTAACTAGGGAGCTAGAAATAGGAGCCCATGGTATAAGGGCTGCCCTTATCTACATAGACAATCTTGTAAATTCTATTGTGGTCCAGGATAACATATTAAGGCCCCTGACCATATACTCACTAAATGAGCCAAAGGGGCCAGGAAGAATCGATATTAACAAGCTAAAGGACTCCATGATAAGCATAGGAGAAATAAAGGAGGCTGAATCCTTTGATGATATTGTCCTGGCTATATTATCAGGCAATGTTTTCTTATGCATACAGGGCTATGACAAGGGCCTATTAATAGGGGCTAAGTATTATCATGGTAGGACTATAGGTGAGCCAAATACTGAGTCATCAATAAGGGGACCCCAAGAGTCCTTTGTAGAGATATTAAAGGTCAATATCGGTCTTATACGCCGGAGGTTAAGGGATCCTAACCTGGCTATTGATGCCTTTAAAATAGGCAAAAGGGCAAAGTCAGACTTGGCTATTGCCTATATAAGGGGCCTTGCTGATCCTGAAATTGTTGAGCAAATAAAGCAAAGAGTTTTAAAGCTAGATTTAGACGGGCAAATATCTGCTATTCAAATAGGCCAGATGATACTAGACAACCCTAATTCCATATTCCCAATGAGCCAGATCACAGAAAGACCAGACAAGGTGGTATCAGCCCTAATGGATGGTAGAGTCATGCTTTTACTAGAGGGTGCTCCAGATGCCCTACTCCTTCCTGTGACCCTCCCGATCCTTATGCAGAGTGCGGATGATTATTTTGAAAGCTGGATAATTTCATCCTTTATCAGGATATCAAGATATATGTGCCTTTTTATCTCAACCCTCTTTCCCGCTAGCTATATAGCCATTGCTACCTTTAACCCAGGGATGTTACCTACAAACCTAGCCCTTTCTATGGCAGCTAACAGGNCAGGAGTTCCCTTTACAGCTGCTATTGAAGCCTTGATTATGGAGTTTACCATAGAAATACTCCAGGAGGCGGGGGTACGACTTCCTAAGGTTATAGGCCAGACCGTATCTATCGTTGGAGGACTTGTTATTGGCCAGTCAGCTGTACAGGCGGGTCTAGTTGGCCCAATTATGGTTATAGTAGTAGCCCTTACTGCCCTAGCCTCCTTTACAATACCAGACTATAGCCTTGGACTAGCCACACGTTTTCTGAGACTACCCTTTATCATATTGGCTATTAGTTTTGGAGGCTTTGGTATAGCAATTGGTATGCTAACTTTAATTACCTATCTTAGCTCATTAAAAAGCTTTGGGATCAGGTACCTGGCTCCGATTACCCCCTTTAACCTAAAGGATTGGACTGATACCCTAATCCGAGGATCAAATCCCGGTCAGAATAAAAGGCCAGAATTTTTGAAAACCCAGGCTAGAGGGAAAAGCAAGGCTTTAAAGGAGGCAAAAGCCGATGAAGGATGATAGCTTAAGGCCTGTGCAAATAATGACCCTTACTGCTAGTGCAATATTTGGAGTTGACATCCTGCTTGTACCACAAAGGATGGCAAGGATAGCAGGTCAGGATGGGTGGATTTCCTTAGGGTTAGGTGGCCTCTTGTCCCTGGCTTCAGCTAGCCTCATATACTATTTAGTCTCTCTATACCCTGAAGATGACATGCCAAATATCTGTATAAAGGTTTTAGGTCGTCTCTTGGGCAGGATAATCATGCTACCTACCCTACTATATACCTTTATCTATGTCGCCCTATCCTTTCGAATATTTGCCCAGGCCTTACTTACCTTTCTCCTGGACAGGACCCCCATATATGCTATAGTTCTGCTTATGCTACTGGTCACAGCCTATGCTGTATATAAGGGTATTTATACAATGGCCAGTGTCTGCGACCTACTATTCCCCCTTGCCCTTATTACCCTGATAGTTTTGGTAGCTACAACAATAAGCCAAGGAAGGCTTGATTACCTAAGGCCTATACTTTTTGACAATAGTGACAAGGTCTTAAAGGGAGTTTTGCCTGGCCTTCAGGAGTTTACAGGCTATTCTATAATTGCCTATATATATAGCCATAGTCAAAAGGGAGCTAGGACCTATAAGTGGTACATGGTCGGCATCCTGATCCCCATCATTTTCTACATGCTTATAACCCTTGTATGCATTATGAACTTTACTGCACCTGGCCTTGAAGGCGTTTTATATCCTACCCTGACCCTTTCAAAGTCCATTGAGTACACCCCCCTCTTTATGGAGAGGTTAGAGGCCTTTGTTGCTGTTATATGGATTTCTATAGTTTTTGCTTCTGGTATGGCCTACTACTATGCTATTATATGGATTTCTATAGTTTTTGCTTCTGGTATGGCCTACTACTATGCAGCAAGCCGTAATATAGCTGTATTCTTTGGGGTCAAGAGTCAATATGAAAGGTATATAGTATTTGCTTTTATACCCCTGCTACTCATCCTTGCCATACTTGAGCCTAATGTCTTAAAGTCTATAAAGCAAATTACCTATTTAAAGACTANACAGATTCTTGTTGCAGGCTTTGTTGTTCCCCTGCTGATTGTTATTACACTAATTAAAAGGAGGTCTTCTATAAAAAAATGAAAAAGCTAGTCCTACTACTTATGATTTTATCCCTCCTTATTACTACTGCTTGTTGGGATATGATAGATATAGAAAAGAGGGCCTATGTACTCGGTGTAGCTATAGATCTTTATCCACCTAACCCAAAGGGCAGGGAAGGCGATAAGTCAGAAGCAAGGCAAGAGGAAGAAATGCCTCTAGAGAAAACCGGCCATCATAATGGAAGACCAGAATATGCCTTGACCGTACAGATACCTATCCTGCAAAAGGCCCAAAGCTCTAGCTTTTCAGGGGGTGGTGGCGATCCAGAATCTGATGCTACTTGGCAGATCACCCAGATAGGAAACTCCTTTATAAGTATGAACCTAGAAATGGCCACCCGCACCAACCTAATCCCNTATTATGANCACCTACAGGCTATTATACTATCCGAGGATGTTGCCAGGGCTGGATTAAANAATGTTATTGACTTTTTTGTCCGTGACCCCGAAATGGGCCGGCGTGTAAACATTTATGTAAGTCATGGTGAAGCAAAAAAAGTCCTTGATGTTAATCCCCGTACAGAGGACTACTCCTCTATTTATCTTTCCCAAATACATAGAAACACAAGAAAAACCTCAAGAATGGTAGAAAAAGCAGGCCTAAATAAAATGCTAAACAATATAGATCTGGGCCTGGACTTTATCCTGCCTGCTATCCAGTCAACAAAGGATGAGATAAAGTCTAATGGTGCAGCTATCTTTAAAAAGGATAAGATGGTTGGCTGGCTGGATGAACTAGAACTAGAGGCTGTAAAATTCATCTTAAACCGCTATAACAAGGGCCTAATAACTGTTACTAGTTCGGCTATGGATAATGCTATTATTGCCCTTGATATAGGCAAGTCAAAGACCAAGATCAAGACATCAATTGAAAATGACCTACCCCGCTTTGATATAGATATTGAAGTCTCCGGCTCCTACGCTGAAAATACAAGGGTCTATACCCAAGGAGACCAGGATATAGACCTTCATAAGACTCTAGAGAAAGATTTTGAAAAAGAAATTGTCAGCCTTTGCGAAAATACTATTAAAAAAATGCAGGAAGAATACGGGGTGGACATATTTGAATTTAAACAACTGCTAAGGACCAGAGAGCCTGCCTATTGGAAAGAGGTAAAAAACAAGTGGGAAGACCTATATCCAAAGATAATTGTTAAGGTCAAGGCCAGGGTAAAAATTGATCTGATAGGGCTGACTAGCTAAAGTGCTTTTCTCCCTCTCTTGTGACTGTTCCATATACTAGGGGGCAGGGGCCAGATGCCTTTGCCCCTATCCTAATAGCCCTCTTAAATAGGTCTTGGGCCTGGTCAAATCTATCCCTATCGTTTAGGTGGAATAGGGCTAGCTCTTCTCCCTTTTTGACCTTGTCCCCAAGCCGCTTCTTAAGGACAAGACCAACAGCAGGATCTATTTTTTGGTCCTTTCTTGTTCTGCCAGCACCTAGAATAGATGCGACTGTCCCTACCATTTCAGTATCTATAGAGGCTATATAGCCCTCCATATCAGCAGTTACTGGCATTATATGTTTTGCCTGAGGAAGGAGGCTAATATCATCGACTACCCTAGCATCCCCTCCCTGGACCCTTATCATTTCAGCTAGCTTGTCTAGGCCCCGACCGGATTCTAGGGCATCTTTTGCCATAGCCTTGCCCTCATCTATAGTAGTGCAGCCAGCCCCTGTATATATCATATGGGCAGCTAAAAGGAGGGATACGGCCTTTAAGGGACCCTCCTCTCCTAGTCCTCTTAAAATACTAATGGCCTCCTTGACCTCAAGGGCATTACCCACGGCCAGGCCCAGAGGCTGGTTCATATCTGTAATAATAGCTGTAGTATTCATAGCTAGCCTTTCCCCTATCTTAACCATCTCCCTGGCCAGGTCAAANGCATCCTCCCTTGTCTCCATAAAGGCCCCACTGCCTGTTTTAACATCGAGTACTAGACCACCTGCACCTGCTGCAATCTTTTTGCTCATAATTGAGCTGGCTATCAGGGGCAGACTGGCAACTGTAGCTGTCACATCCCTTAGTGCATAAAGGAGACTATCGGCAGGGACCAGACCCTTACTTTGGCCTATCACAGCCAGTCCTACTTTATTTACTGCTGCAATAAAGTCTGCCTTTGAAAGCTCTGTCCTAAAGCCTGGTATTGACTCGAGCTTGTCTAGGGTCCCCCCTGTATGGCCAAGACCTCGGCCTGACATCTTGGCGACTGGGACCCCACATGCAGCCACCAGGGGTGCCACTATGAGGGTTGTTGTATCCCCCACTCCTCCTGTGCTATGCTTGTCAACCTTTATACCCTTGATAGCTGTCAAATCAACCCTATCTCCTGACTCCACCATAGCCATAGTCAGATCTGCTGTCTCTCGACTATCCATACCCTTTAGGTATATTGCCATCAATAGGGCAGCTGCTTGGTAGTCAGGTATTTGCCCCTTTACATAGCCATCTATAAAGAAATCAATTTCAGCCTTGGAAAGGCTTTCACCATCTCTTTTTTTGGAGATTATATCTACTGTCCTTAGCCTTTCTATCTTGACCACCCCTTTTAATAATCTACAAGTCTAAAAAAATCTAAGCCCTTATAATTTTTCCCCTCTTGACCTATAGCCTTCCTGCTGTTTTAATTATACTACATGGCAAGGGGAATGCAATATTATTACAGGATAGAGAAAATTTCCGTTTCTTCTTTAATTCACTTGGCAATTATGTTAGTATATACAGGTATGTAAACAAATATCCAGCTATTAAGGGGGAGGTAAACTTGCAAAGTAAATTAGGTATAAAAGCTGTGGAGATAATGCTACCTAATAAGGAGGTAGACCTAAATAAATGGGCTGTCATTGCCTGTGACCAGTACACATCAAATAGGGCTTATTGGCAGGAGCTTGAGGACTATGTTGCTGATCAACCATCTACATTAAAGCTTGTCTACCCTGAGGTATACCTAAATGATGATGACAAGGAAAAACGAATTAAAGAAATCGGAAAGACTATGGAGGCCTATCTTAAGCAGGGTCTTTTTACCACACTTTCACCACAATTTATATATGTAGAAAGGACAGACTCATCAAACAAGGTCCGAAAAGGGCTGCTAGTTGCCCTAGACTTAGAAGACTATGACTATAACCTAGGAGCAAAGTCCTTGACCAGGGCTACTGAGGGGACAGTCTTAGATAGGCTACCACCCAGGATAGCCATCAGAAGAGAGGCCCTTCTTGAATCACCCCACATCATGGTACTTATAGATGACCCTGACCGCAGTATAATAGAGCCTCTAGCTGACAAGGTAACAGAGATGGAAAAGCTATATGATTTTGACCTTATGATGAAGGGTGGCCATATTAAGGGCTATAGCCTAAAGAGCCAGTCCATGATAGAAGATGTATACAAGGGCCTGGCCAGGTTAGCTGACCCTGATTTGTTTAAGGAAAAATATAAGCTTAAAGAGGAAAAACCCCTCCTCCTTTTTGCTGTAGGCGATGGCAACCATTCTCTTGCAACAGCCAAGGCCTACTGGGAAGAATTAAAGGCTAGTTTATCTGCTGATATGCTAGAGGATCATCCTGCCCGTTATGCCCTAGTGGAACTGGTAAATGTTCATGATGATGGACTAGAATTTGAGCCAATCCACCGATGCCTATTTAATATAGACCCTGACAATGTTCTAAAGAGCCTGGTTGACTATAACAAGTCCCAGGGCATAAAAACTAATATTATAGAAATCAAAGACAGGGCCCAGGCAATATATTCATTTATAATAAGACACAAGAATCGCAAGGACCAAGGCCATATAATTTTATATAGCTCAAAGGACAAATATGGCCTTATTGAAATTGAAAATCCAGTATGCAACCTAGAGGTTGGTAGCCTGCAGGCCTTTTTAGATGACTATCTGAAAAAGCATACAGAGGCAGACATAGACTATATACATGGAGATAAGGAAACATTAGAGCTGGCAGATAAAGATGGCTGTATGGGCTTTTTACTTCCCGTTATGGAAAAGCATGACCTTTTCACCACAGTAATTCTAGATGGGGTCCTCCCTCGCAAGACCTTTTCCATGGGCCATGCTGATGATAAAAGGTTTTATCTAGAGTGCAGAAAGATTACCAAATAGATAAATAAGAGCTTTTTAAAGTTTTATGTTTAACTAAAAACTACAGTAAAGGGCAAATGCTGATTAGTAAATGCATTAAAGTGTAGGGATAAAGATCAAAAAGATGGGCTTTTAGCCCATCTTTTTTATATATAATACTAGTTCTTTTTTATCCTAGCCCTTATTATATCTAGCCCTTATTTTAAAAGCTAATAAAGCCTATTATTTAATCTTGCTCTTTTTTCTAGCCCTTAAGAGCTCTCCAGTAAAATCATCACTTTCAGTCTGGTCAGTAGCGGGCCTTTTGCCCCGCCCATCCCTTTTCTTTTCACCCTCTGTGGCCCTTTTCCTAGCCTGTCTATCCTTTGTGTCAAGTTCAGACTCCTCGCTTGATTCTTTAGGCCCTTCCTCCTTGCTAACCTCTGTCCTGCTAACCTCATCTTCAGCCTTATCCTCTAGCCCTTCTCTAGCTTTTGCCCTTTTAATCCTAGCAGGCTTTTTAGTAAAGATTTTCCTAACTAAAGGACCCGTCTTGGCCAATACTAGCCTAAGTAGCCTAGCTAGCCTGACCCTAGCATCTTTAAATAGCCTTTTTATATCTAGTTTTCTTGCCGCTACATCATACATAAATAATATTAGGGCGACCAGCAGCAAATAGGGCCATACCTGCCTCCTATTCCAAACAGCTGCTTCTTCATAGGCCAAAATATCCTCTGGGCTAGCTAAAATCCTACCATCTGTTTGACCAACTATATGCTCTAGCTTTAGCCTTGATGACTTTAGTCTCATATCATATTCAGGTGAATAAGGATAGGATAGGCCTGTCTCCATGACGGCCAGCTCTTCCTCCTGCCTTTGCTCTACCCTAACAAGATAGACCCCTGTATCCTCAAGATCAAAGCTAGCCTGGTATAAGCCCGGCCTTACAGGGTCCATTTGAAGTATTGTTTCACTATTATCTGGCCCGACCACCACTGCTTGGGTTTCCATGCTTGAGGCCATATTGTCCTCTGCCTTAAAAGATATGATAGCCCGGCTCCCATCCCTTTCTATTTCTAACTGCTCTGTTCCAAAGGTCTGGCCAGGTAGGATATTAGATATAGTATTTAGCCAAAAATCTCCTGCCCTTGACCAGGTCATCCAGTCCTCAGACCAAGCTCCGCCTGCATCACTTGTCCAGCTAGCAGCCCTACCAAGCCCGTAGTTCCAAAAGGCCAGTATAGGGTCATCCTCCTCACTTGCCAAGACAAGTTCAGCCCCAGCCTTGATTGTAGTTGTAGTATAGCCATGTAGTGGCGGCAGGCCTCTAGCAGTATCAAATACNGGCAGTTGGCCCCGTTGTACTGGATAAAAGGTCTCATTATTTATATAGTTTCTTTTGGCATGGTAGGTTTCCTTGGTAAATATCTTTGGTATGCTGGTAAAATCATTTGTATAATAAAACCTACCTTGGCCAAGGTCTGATATCTGCCTCATAAGCCTTTGGTCTGCTCCCTCGCCTATAGCAACACCAGAGACTGTTATCATATTATCCGTCATGTCGCCTACTATCTGGCCAAAATTACCTTCACTAGTGTGACCATCCGTCAGGACAATAACATGCTTTACAGCAGCCTCGGTTTTCAAAAGGGAGTTTAGGGCCATCTTAAGGCCAGGCTCCAAATTGGTTCCACCTGAAGCCTCCATTCCACCTATAGCTTCCTGGATTTTTTCCTTTTTGTCAGCCCTTTGCATATCTACAACGCTATAGGCTGCTCCATCAAAGGCAACTACAGCAATAAAATCATTTTCTGTCAAGACATCTAAGGACCTCATGGCCGCTTCCTTGGCTAGGTCCATTTTCGATAGACCATACTGGCCATCGGCCATACTACCTGACTTGTCAATGACTAAAACAAGGGCCAGATTTGGGGTATCCTCCCTGTTTTTTATCTCCATATCAACAGGCAGGACCTCTTCTAAGACTGTACCTAAATAGCCCCCCATTATATAGGAGTTATCTCCCCCTGTAGTTAGTAGTCCCTTGCCCAAGGACCAAACATAGGTTTTTAGGGCCTCGGCTTTTTTNTCTCCTAGCTTGTCATACTCCACATTTGCTAATAGGACTGCCTCATACCTAACTAGCTCATCTAAGTCTGATGGCAGGCTATAGGGTGTAAATACCTTGTAGGATAGGCCACCTGCCTCGAGTATCTTTGCAAGTTCCTGNCCCTCACCTTGTCTGCCCTCGACTAGGGCTACCCTAGGTGGTCCCGCGATTTTTATATAGGTAGACATCCTGTTGTTTTGAAGGATGGTATCTTCACCTGTCTCTATCTCCGCCTCATATATAAGAGTCCCACTTTGCTCGGCTAGCTCCTCAAATAAAAATACATTTGTTCCCTTTTGTAGCTCTACCCTTTGCTGGCCCACCAAGTTTCTGTTAGCAAAGAGCTTTAGGCTACCATTAGTCTCTATGCTAGAGTCTATAACCACCCTTACCCCATAGCTTTCTCCCTGGTAAATGGAGCTAGGCAGTACTAGATCTGAAAGCTGAACCTCCCTTGTAGGCTGGGTCTCAAACAGGACTCCGTCAACCCTTATCCCCCTCTGCATTAGTGCCTTGGCCCGCATCATACCGTCGCCAGTATTTTCATTCCCGTCCGTTAGGACTATAATACGCTTTCGACTATTAGGAGAAAAGAGGGCTTCAGCCCTTTGAAGGGCAGCTTCTATATTGGTATAGCTAGCCTTGATACCTACATGAAAGTCGTAAAAGGATCTGCTATCACTAAGAGCCTGCTCTACCTGAGCATCCCGGGCAAAGCCAATTACCCCTGTCTTGTAGTTATCGGGTAGGATGTCCATGGCCTGGCTTATAAAGTCTATAAGCTCCTCACTCTTGCCCTCCATACTATCTGATAGGTCAGCTACAAATATCAACTCTGTGTCCTTAACTAGGGTGTTTAGCTGCGCGCCTGCAAGGGCTAGTAGGACTAAGAGCAGGATTATTAGCCTTGTAACTAGGGGCCTTACCCCCTTATATAGCTTTCTTTCCTTGTATTTTAGGTAAATGAAAACCATTAGCCCTCCAATGGGGATAAAGGCTAATAAGGAAAGTGGGCTTTGAAAATCAAGAACCATAATGATACACCCACCATTCTATTAGGAGTAATAGGACTAAGGCCCAGCCTGCATATTTCCAAAAATCCTTTAAAAACTGTGCACTTAGGCCAGGTGTTTGCTGACCTTGGTCAGGCATTTCCTCAAATGCATCCCTTAAGTCTGAAAGCTGGCTGGTCTGAATTACAACAGGAAAGTATGTCCTGTAAAGCTTGTCACCAGCCCTTTGGACCACCTGGTAGATTCCAGTCTCATAGCTATCATAGAAATAGGGTACTGGATAGGGATCAAAGTTATACTCTTTACCAGATGGGGAAATAACACTAATTTGATCTGCCTCTAGCATGGGCGCTAACAGGACCGGGTCTCCGGGATAGGTAAAGTCTAGTTCATCTAAGCCAGGGGGCAGGGTCCAGTTAAGCAGGGCCTGCATAAGTATTGGGAAATCTGCCTTTAGGGGTAAATTAGAATCCTTAAGAGAAAAGGCAAAGATAACTAGCCTACCCTGGTCAGTGTCGCCTAAAATTAGTAGGGGGTTGCCCTTTTGGTCCTCTAAGACTATATCAAAGTCCTGAGGCAGCTTTAGCTTTTTTGCCTTGGCTATCTGAAAATCTGTGGCCTCTATATAGCTTATTATTTCATCATTTACAATGTCTCTGTTTATCCTAACAGCTACAGGCTCAAACTGGCCCTCTTCTACTAGATCAAGGGGCCCATTTTCCGGTGGGTTAAAGACTATCATATGGCCTTTTGGCAGCCTTTCTGGTAGGTAGCCATCATATATATATAGGGAAAAATCCTGGGACACCAGGTCCTGGCCCTTAGTTGTTTTTACTAGCTCTATGTCCTTTCTAAGGCCCACTGCCCTTTCTATAAAGACATTGCGGTCAGTCACCAAAAGCGCCCTATACTGGTCCTGATACTTGTTCACAGCCCAGCCCCTATTATCTATTGCCAGGTCATCCTCATTTAGTATAGCCAGCTCAAAAGTCCTTCCCTCTCTAGGTACCCTAGTCCAATAGATATCCGCCTGGCCTCCATCTGCCAGACTTACTTCCTTTATATCAAAAACTGACCCATCTACCCTAAGCTCTAGGGTAACACTAGCAGGATCACCATAGTTCCTCACTCGGGACAGGACAACTAGGCCCTCCTCCCCTGGACTTGTACTTACATTGCTAATAGCCAGATTGTTACCATCGCCCTTGTATATATGGTATTGTAGGACCCCTTCATAGGGCTTGTTGGAATCGGTAAAGAGGTGAAGTTGACCATTTTCACCCTTATCAATAATTGCCTCAGCTAGCTGTATTGCCTTTTCTATATCTGCCCTACTATTGTAGGCCTCTAGCCCATCTACACCTTGCCTTAAAAGGCCCTTGTCTCCTGTCTCATCCACCACTACAAAGGGCTCTATACCTGCCTGGATTATGGTCATCCTATCTCTGGCAGTCATAGTAGCTATCAGGTCCTTTAGGCCCTTTTTGGCTGCCTCCATCCTAGATGGTCTAATATCGGTTGCTTGCATCCTAGCTGAACTATCAACTACAGCTACATAGTGGTAGCCTGCATCAGTAGACCTATAAACAGGCCTAGCCAGGGCCAGGGCAAAAATTATAATGGCTAAAATCTGCAGGACTAACAAGAGCCTGGTCTTTAGCCTCTGCCAAGGCTTGGCTGCCCGTAGCTGTCTTTCAACTTCCTGCCAAAGGAAGGTGGTTGAAACCCTTATATCCTTGTACTCTTGCTTTAACATATAAAGCAGTATTAGGGGGACTACTAAGAGTAGAGCCAGTAGCCCCCAGGGATTTTGAAATGACAAGTATACTCCTGCCCCCTTAACTTAATATACCAGCCTTATACAGACTATCAAAAACTATATCTTCTATGGATAATTGACTATTTACTAGTGTATAGCCAATATCCATCTGGCTACAAAAGCCCCTTATTCCCTCTAGAAAATCATCAAGTGACCTTTTATATAAATTAAGGGCCTGATGGGTCATCTCTACCTGAACCTCTTTATTAGTTTCAACATCTATTAGCTTGTGGGGACCTGTCCAACCTGGGTCTAACTCTTGTTGTGATAATAGGTGAACAAGTACTATCTCCTGATGATTATACTTAAGCCATTTTAAGCCTTCCTCGTAGCCTTCATGGGAAAATAGGTCAGATATTAATATAGTTATCCCCCTTTTCCCATAGAGGGGGCTAAAGGACTTTATAGCCTTGTTGAGCTGCGTTTCTCCGTTAAATTCTATTCCTTCAAGAAAGCTAAGGATCCTAGGAAATCCAGCCTTTCCTGAAAAGTAGGGAACTTGGTCTACAGTAGACTTGTTTATTGCGGCTAGGCATGTCCTATCATAACTAGCCAGGGCAACATATGCAAAAATTGCTGCCAGTCTTTTAGCAGCAATAGCCTTGTTAGGATCGGTCTTGCCCATGGAGGCACTAGAGTCTAATAGTATGCTTATATTGGTCTCCCTTTCCTCCATATATAGCTTTATAAACAGCTTTTCAAAACGGGCGTATGCGTTCCAGTCTATGCTCCTATAGTCGTCACCAGGAGAATATTCCCTAAAATCCGAAAACTCTATTGAGGACCCCTTTGCCTTAGACCTCCTATTACCGCCAGTTCCACCCTGTATGGTTTTTTTACTATGAAGCTTTAACTGTTCAAGCTTGTTTAAAAAGTCTTCATCAAATGCCTTCATAAAAACCTCTTTAGCTAAAGTTATATTTTCCTCCTAAAGGTCACTCATCTAGTTGCTCTATAATCTGCCCTATTATATCGTCAGGTCTTAGTCCCTCTGTAACCGCCTGGTAGTTTAGGAATAGGCGATGGCGAAGGGCTGGATAGGCAATATCCCTTATGTCATCAAAGGACACATTATACCGTCCCTCCATTAGGGCCCTTACCCTAGCCCCATGGATTATGGCCTGGGCCCCCCTTGGACTTGAACCATATCTAACGTACTTGTCCACCCATTCATTGGACATTTCCTTATTGGGGTGGGTATTTAAAACAATTTTTAGTGCATATTCTTGGACCGGCTTTGCTATTGGGACCTGTGATGCTGTTTCCTTGAGCATAAGTATCTGGTCTCCATCTATGACCTTTTTAGCCCCCTCCTGCTTGTCCTTGCTTGTAAGGTTTACTATCTGATCAAGCTCATCTAAGGAGGGGAAGTCTATTAGGAGCTTGAACATAAATCGGTCTAGCTGGGCCTCTGGCAGGGGGTAGGTCCCTTCCTGCTCTAAGGGGTTTTGTGTGGCAAGTACAAAATAGGGCTTTGGTAGCTTTCTGGTCTTGCCAGCTACAGTAACAGCCTGCTCTTGCATTACCTCTAATAGAGCACTTTGGGTCTTTGGAGTAGCCCTGTTAATCTCATCGGCTAGTAGGAGGTTAGTAAATACCGGACCCTCTTGAAAGCTAAAGGCCCTATTGCCCTGGTCATCCTGCATTAGGATATTTGTCCCTATTATATCTGAGGGCATTAGGTCTGGTGTGAACTGTATCCTTTTAAAATCAAGGTCCATGACATTTGCAAGGGTTTTTACAAGCCTTGTCTTTCCTAGGCCGGGAACACCCTCTAAAAGGACATTGCCACCAGAAATAACTGCTATTAATACATGGTGTATAATATCCTTTACCCCTATCATTTCCTTTGCTATTTCATCTTCTATAGATAGGACGGTATCTTTAAAGCCCTTTATCCTATCTTCAATTCTCTCTTCCATCCTTATCCTCCCTCATCCCTCAGTCTTCTAGTGAAGAGAAGTAGTCTCTTACCAAAGTCTCTATGCCTGCAGGTAGAGCCCTGCGATTCATACTTTGAACAGCTTCTTTTTCATACTCAGATATAACCTGGCCATAGGGTATATATCCATCAAGATTACCTAAACCCATATTGTCCTTGCTATCTATCTGGCCCTGGCCTGTATTCTGACCGGGTACTTGGCTTTCCTCGCCACCGTCACCTAGGCGGCTGGGGTCATAAATTGTCTCATAACCTGTGGCTCCGCTACCAATGCCAGACCCTTGGCCATTTCCATCGCCATTTCCTTGGCCACTACCATTGCCTTGGCCATTTCCACCGCCATTTCCTTGGCCACTACCATTGCCCTGGCCCTGACCGTCGCCATTTCCTTGGCCGCTGCCGTTACCCTGGCCCTGACCATCGCCATTACCGTCACCATTGCCGTCGCCACCATCCTGGCCTTGACCGTCACCATTAGCCTGGCCCTGGTCATCTCCGTCACCGTCTCCCTGACCATCTCCGCTTGGCTTATTGTCCTTTCCCCCATCTCCCTTGTGGGCAATTTTCTCATTATCATCTATAGCCCTACTTAGGCGGTTTCTTAGTTGCTGCAGGGAATACTTAAGGTCACCTGAGCCTTGGCCTGTCTCTAGCTGGCTATCTAATATTTCCTTTAAGCCCTCAGCAATCTGGCTCACATCATTGCCAGACTCTAGACTCTCAATTAATGACTTTAGTTTTTCCTCTAAAGACCTTGACCCTGTACCTTGGGCCAGCCCTTCAAGGGCCTCAGCAAGGTCTTTTTTCGCCTGGTCACCTAATTCCTGATCAGCTAGCTTGTCTTTTATCTCCTTTATGGCTTGGTCTAGGATCTGACTGTCCCCATCTTCTAGTGCATCTGCTAACTCGCCTGTAATGTCATGGTCATCTAGTAGGTCAATTAGCTTGTCTAGTTTTTCTTTTCTTATTTGTTCTAAAGCCTCGGTTAGCTTTTCCTCTGTCTTTGAAAACTCCTTTAGCCCCTCCCTATAATCCTTAAGGTCCTTTAGCTTTTCTGCTAGGTCATCTAGTTCCTGCTTTAAGGCCTCCTTTTGCTCCTGGGTCAGTTCTTCTTCAAGGGCTATATCATCTATGTATTCATGCAATTTATCTAGCTCACCGTCAATCAGGGCCTGAACTTTTTTCCTGTCTCTTATAATATCATCCATGGGATTAGCTATTATGTTTAATAAAGATATGGCTATCACTAGGCCAATAATGACATAGTAATAAAGCTTGTTAACTTTTATGGAGATCTTTTTTCTATTAAAGGCCTTAAGACTGTCTAGGGTATCCTTGCCCTGTAGCCTTGCATATACATCCTCGCGGCCTGATAGCTCATAGGCTGTTATAGCCTTTTCCTGAAGGCCATGTTTGTCTATTTCTAGGGCTATTTCTTTTGTGTCAGGTTTTAGGATCCAGCCTATTATAAGAAAGACCAAAACAAGGGGTAGGGTTGCTAGGCTAAGGGTCCAAACAGCTTCAATAGGCAGGAAAAAGGAGATTATATGGATTAGTGTAGTCAGGGCCAAGGCCATAATTAGGCCTAGGATAGCAAACCTTATCATGTGCCTTATGACAACCCGTTTACCTGCAGTCTTTATAGCCCTTACTAGGTCTTTNCCCTGNTGCTTTGTCATTTTACTCCTCCTCACCTAGTTCTTGTTTGTACTTTAAGCTTTTTAACCCCTTTTGCTCCCTTTACATAAGGGGCTTTTATCTAGCCTTTAAGACCTCTTGATTTATCTTATTGGGTCTTTTTTTAGGCCTCTTGACTAATCTTATTCCGTCTACTTTTTAGGCGGAAAACTGGATTTATCTTTATTACACTTAATAGAAAAAGTATAAGTGCTATTGCCAGCATGACTATAGAATTGTATATCCAAAAGTATCTCAGACGACTAGAACCCATCCCAATAATACTGCCCACTGAGCCATTTAGCTGGCTTTCTAGTATCTGGGCTAGACCTATAACTGGATTTATATATAGGACAAAGGGTATATAGTCACCGCTTGGGTAAAGATTNTTCAAATAATGATTACTAGCCATAAATAGGCCTAGTATAAAGCTAATAAGGCCTAAGGCAAATATAGTGACATAGGTCATTACTGTTGCTGTTACAGTCTTTTTAAAGGTTGTAGAATAGTATATGCCGATATTACCTATAGCAAATGCTGTAACAAGATAAAAGGTAAATAGGGTAATGATGTCACCTGGGGTAATACCTCCAAAAAACGAGATCATACTAAAAAGAGGTATGGATGAAAGTACCAATAGGACAATATAAGACATGGAGGATAATAGCTTTCCAAGTATGATGCCCATTGGTGACAGGCTAGTGGATAGCAATAGGTCTAGGGTCTGCTTTTCCCTCTCCCCACTGATTGTCCCAGCTGTTTGAGCAGGTGTTATAAGTACAATGAGGCCAAACTGCAAAACAGCCAGTATAGTATAAATGCCAGCCCCTATCTCCTGCCTTGAATTAACTGACATCTGATAGGCTGATCTTGTTCCTAAAAAAGTTATATAGTATAGATATGCTATAAGTACCATAATTCCTAGGTAAAAGACTATACCCAAGGAAGTCTTCCAGCCCCTCATCCGTATTTTAAATGAGCTTGATAATACAGGGTTATTTAACCTATTCGCCCGCACTCTTGGTCACCTCCAAAAATACCTTTTCTATATTGCCTGCTATTTCGCTGAAGGAGATTACAGGGATATCATTTTCTACTAATAGCTTTAGTAGCCTTGCCATATCCTCCTGCCCGCCTTCATATCCAATATCTAATTCGTTGTCCTCGCCATTTATCTCTGTAATATAGGGTTGTTCTTTTAAGAGGTTGACAGCTTTGTCAACATCAGATAAGACTCTTAGCCTTATCATAGACCTGCCCTCTAGCCGGCTCATTAGGTCCTCCACCCTACCAGAGTAGACCAGTCTGCCCCTTTCTATTACTCCAATGCAGCTACATAGTTCTACTAGCTCATGTAGAATATGAGAGCTTATGAGTATTGTTTTTTCCATAGTCTTTAAGGTCTTTAGGATACCCTTCATTTCAATACGGGCCCTTGGGTCCATGCCTGATGCTGGCTCATCTAGGATTAGTAGCTCAGGGTTGTGGATAAGGCTCCTAGCTAGACACAACCTTTGCTTCATACCTCTTGACAGGGTATCTACATAAGCATCTTCCTTGTCTAAAAGGTCTACTAGCTCTAATAGCTCACCTGTCCTTCTCTTTCGGTCACTTAGACTGATACCATAGCATGAACCATAAAAATCCATGTACTCATTAACCTTTAGGTTGTCATATACACCAAAGAAGTCAGGCATATAGCCAAGCTTGGCCTTTGCCTCCCTAGGCCTTTGTGCTACATTTATACCATCTACATAAACAGTTCCTGAACTAGCCTTCATAAGGGCTGCTACCACCCTCATTGTAGTAGTCTTGCCTGCCCCATTAGGGCCTACAAAACCAAATATATCTCCCCTATTTAGGGTAAGGCTTAAATCATTAACTGCTGTGAAATTTCCATACTTTTTGACAAGCTTTTCTATCCTAAGCATTACCTAACCCTCCCCTCGATGGATATAGAAGGTGTGGGTATATAAACACTTTGCTGATTTGAATATATCCTTATATACACTATACCCCCTGGATTAATATAGGTGTCTTTATTCTCATCCTTTATACTAAATATGTCATCGCCTGCCTGTTCATAGGCCATAACATCAGCATTATATATCTCTAATCTACCTATACTAGGNTNAAAATATGTGTTTATAGTAACAGCCAAATCATCAAGATCGCGATATTTAGATAGGTCAAAGGAATAGACTGCATAGGAGTCACGGTTATAAAAGTAGGTCTTTGCCCCTTCCCAATTAGTACCCAAGGACATATCATATTCAAAGCTACCCTTTATAATGCCTTCTGGTATAGTAATATAGCCATCATTCTCCCACTCAATTTCAAGCTCGCCTACTATTAGCCCTTGACCCATTGACTCATCGGGTTCTTTTCCATTTATTAATACACGGCCCCTGGACCCATCCTCATAAAAGGCAAGAAATTGTGCCCCGAGCATTATGTTTGAAGAAACGGTCTCAATTGGCTTTTCATTAGTATTTAGTACATAGGAAAGCATTTCACGACGTACCTCTATCTCCTGCCTATCCTCACTAAGGTAACCATGATAAGGATACAATTCCTCAATTATTTGGTATAGTGAGTCTCCATAAGGGTAGTAACTAGGATCTAATATGTCTAAAGTCACGTTTTTTGATTCACCTGCTGCTATATTGCCCAGGTTTTGATAGCTGGTCATGGTATATATTACAAAATCATCTAGGGGGTAGATGGTGTTATTTGTAATCCTGCCAACGATCTTGCCATCTGTAAAGGATAGGTCTGCCTCAACCTTACCCATATCGACTATTGTTTTGTCTATCTTAAAGGTCTTCATAGTCCAGATATTCACATTATCAAACTCTATCTTAGTAGAAGGTCCTTGGACTACTCTTGCTTCGATATTCTTAGCAGCATAATTAGGGTCATTGTCAAATCCATAGTAGGGGTCTCCCATTAGGGAAACAAGGCCCTCGCTATCGATTTCAACTAGATAGTCTCCTCTACGGCCAAAAAACAAACCTACATGTTCTACAAGCTGCCCTTGTCCTGAATCTTTNTCTAACTCTACGATTGAAATAGTATTTGCCACCATCTCATTGCCCTTTGTTGTAAAGGCATAGGAATATATAAAGACTGCAAATAGGATAGATATTGCTGGAATTGTAATCCAAGACAGCTCTCTTTTATCAATCTTTTTAAGGACGAAATAGTTGATAGGTCCTATCATGGCCAGATAAAGGAGAAATATAAATAGGACTAAAGAAGCGGGCGGAAGGNCCATTGTTGGAATAATGCCTAAAATATAGCTAGGCATACTTGTCTTAGCATTATAGGCCGGATCGGTTAGACTTATGCTTTTACTACTAGCAAGGCTTTCTTGGAATATATTATTCCAAAGGTTTATCTTGCCCTCCCAGCTAAGGATTGGCTCTGTGCCTAGGTCAAAGGCAGCAGTATATACATAACCATTGCCTATCCTGTTCATTATAACTAAGGGGATCTTGTCCTCACTGATAAGTATAGAGGCATCTTGACTTGCCTTAAGTTCTATTACATTAAGAGCCCCACCCTGCAAAATCTGCCATCCCATCTCCTCAAGGGAGTATGACTTATCTAGGGTAAGGCTGCCAGCAGTGGTCACAGGTACTATAGATGGGCTCAGGCCAGACAAGGTCCTCCTTGCATTTGCACCTGTCCCTGTTACTAAAATCCCCCCAGCCTTGACCCAACTCTCAAGGGCTGCAAGCTGCTTTTTTGACATCTTACTTGTATCTATATTATTTACTATTATTACTTCAAAGTTATCTAATAGCTCTACCCTGTCAGGAAAGCTTTCTGCTGTCAGGTTTACAGGATAATAGTTTGAAAAGAATATATTTTCTTTACTCGGCTCTTTAAAATAGCCTAGAGAGGCTTCGTCATCAGTTATTATGCCTAGCATATACTCAGACTCTGTTAATACACTTAAGTTTCTTATGGTTTTTTTCTCTATAAGCTTGCCCTTGTCATCAAGCAGCCTAATGTCAATATAGTGAGCAAACCTCTCTATGGGTACAACAAGGCTATACTCCTTGGTAGAGGAGGCAGGTATGGAAACAGGTAATGAATAGATATTGTTTTTTTCATAACTATAAGGGACAGTAGCCTCTATGCTACCCTCTATGTCCTTNCCTGTATTTTCTATGGTCAGCTTAAGCTCAGTCCATTTGCCCAGCTTGTAAGTACCATCAAAGCCTAGTTCAACGTCTGTCATGATGTCTGCAGCATCCGCCCTAGTTAGGCCAAGACAAGATGCTAATAAGAAAACCACTAGTACAACCCAAAACCGCTTCATTGCTTTTCCCCTTTCAATCCTGCAAATGGGCAAGTATTTAACTATGTTTATAAAGCTTTGTTCCGATTATATCATCATATCTACAAATTAGGTATTATAAAGCTTACTAATCTATTAAAATACCATTAAATATTTGTAAATTGTCCTAGTTAAATATCACCAACACTATTGATTTTTAAAAGCTTTAATATCTCAACTACTAGGATTGGCATAGAGGATAATAAGACTACATAGGCCCACTGACCAAGGTCTAGCCCTACAACATGAAAGAGCTTTGATAAAATCGGTATAAACATAACAGCAAGCTGCAATAGGCTAGAGGCCAAAACCGCCCCTATAAGCTTTCTGTTGGAAAAAAGGCCAAGCCTGAATATAGATAGCTTGTTAGACCTAACATTAAAGGCATGAAAGAGCTGGCTAAAGGAAAGGACTGCAAAGGCCATGGTCCTTGCTACATCAACCCCATCTGTCATACCTATTAAAAATACTGATAGGGTAAGGATTCCTACTAGGCCACCCTGGTAGAGGATCCTGCCAACCATGCCCTTGTCAAATATATTACTATTAGCAGGCCTGGGTTTTCTGTCCATAATGTCCTTTTCAGCCGGGTCTACCCCAAGGGCTAGTGCAGGCAGGCTATCAGTTACTAGGTTTACCCAAAGTATATGGATAGGCAAAAGGGGCTCATGCCAGTTAAGCAGGGTAGCTATAAGCAGAACTATAATCTCACCAATATTACAGGATAGTAGAAATTGAATGGACTTTAGGATATTAGCAAATATTATCCTGCCTTCTTCAACTGCTGACACAATAGTGGCAAAGTTATCATCAGTCAGGACCATATCAGAGGCCTCCTTGGCCACATCTGTGCCAGTTATCCCCATGGCTGCCCCAATGTTTGCTCCCTTTAGAGCAGGCGCATCATTTACCCCGTCACCAGTCATAGCAACTATCTGACCCTGGGCCTGCCATGCCTTTACTATCCTGACCTTGTGCTCTGGCGATACCCTGGCATAGACTGAGTAAGACTCTACCCTCTCTTTCAAGGCTTCATCACTGATATTTTCCAGTTCAGCCCCTGTCATAACCTCACTTTCATCCTCTAGTATGCCTAGTTGCTTTGCAATAGCAGCTGCTGTGACCCTATGGTCACCTGTTATCATAATAGTCTTTATACCTGCCCTCTTGCAGAGCTTTATTGCCTCCTTGGCCTCCTCCCTAGGCGGGTCTATCATACCAACTAGACCTACAAAGACAAGGCCAGTCTCTAATTGCCCCCTGTTATCAGTTAGGGACTCTCCTGTACTTATATCCTTAAAGGCCATACCAAGTACCCTAAGGGCTGCCTTGCCCATCTCATTTATAGCTGAGTCTATGGCCTCCCTATGACTGGGATCTAGGTCAACTATTCTGCCATCTACTAGGATGCTAGTGCAACCCTTAAGTAGCTCATCCGCCGCCCCCTTGGTAAAGACCCTCCTATCCTCTTTATGGCCATGGATAGTTGTCATAAGCTTTCTATCAGAATCAAAGGGAATCTCATCTAACCTAACTAGGTCCTTTTCCTTTTGGGCCCTGTCGAGCCCTAAGGTCAGGCCCAGATCCACTAGGGCTGTTTCTGTTGGGTCTCCTACCAGCTCTGCCTTGCCCTCTTCCCATTTGATTTTTGTGTCATTGCATAGCATACCTATAGTCACAAGCAGGTCAATATGGCTATCTAGGTCCTTTTTACCTTGTAGGTCCTTTACATCTATCAGGCTCCCATTGGCAAAGACCCTCTCCACAGTCATCTTGTTTTGAGTTAGGGTCCCTGTTTTGTCAGAGCAAATAACTGTCGCAGAACCTAAGGTTTCTACAGAGGGTAGCTTTCTAATTATGGCCTTCCTCTTGGCCATTCGCTGCACACCAATGGCTAATACTATAGTAACAATAGCCGGCAGGCCCTCAGGTATTGCTGCTACAGCAAGAGAAACAGAAGTCATAAACATTTGGAAGACTCCCTTGCCATATAGGACACCTACTAGGAAAATTAGGCCACATATAGCAAGGGCAGCAAGCCCTAGGGTCTTGCCCAAAACCTCTAGCCTTTTTTGAAGAGGAGTCTTCATATCCTCTTGGGACTCTATCATAGAGGCAATTTTCCCTATCTCTGTCCCCATACCCGTCTCAACAACAATTCCGCTAGCCCTCCCGTATGTGACCAGACTACTAGAATAGGCCATATTAACCCGGTCACCTATACCTATATCCTCCTGGTCAAGTAGGTCTGTAGTCTTGTCTACCGGTACTGACTCTCCTGTTAGGGCAGCTTCCTGGATTTTCAGGCTGGAGGTCTCAAACAGCCTTATATCTGCTGGGACAAAATCTCCAGTATCTAGTATCACTATATCTCCTGGTACAAGTTCTGATGCCGGCAGAACACTTATCTCACCGTTTCTTTTAACCTTGGCCGTTGGCGATGACAGATCTCTTAAGGCGGCTAGAGAGTTTTCTGCCTTGTTTTCCTGTACTAGGCCCAGGATTGCATTTAGAACTACTATTAATAGTATAATTACACCATCAGCCAGCTCACCTAAAAAAATAGACACCAGGGCTGCTATGATGAGTATGATTATCATAAAATCAGACAACTGGTCAGCCAGCATGGCCATCAAAGACCTCTTGNCCTTGGCTATAAGCTCATTTTTACCATGGGTCTTTTGCCTATCCTCTACCTGACTATCACTAAGACCCCGGTCTATGGATGTTTCTAGTATTTTTTCAACCTCATCTTTACCTATCCTATACCAATTAGTTTGGGACAAGTTAATCACTCCTTTAAAGCTATTGTGTGCACTAAAAAGACCCTTATCCTCCTAGTGCGGGATAAAGGTCTCATCCTCAGAATACATCTGCCTCCTGACCGGGACTTTGCCGTGTTGTCGATCAAAAGTGTTTACCGTAAATAAACGAATTACTCCCCTTTATAATTACTTTTCTATAATAATCCATTTTTTTCTTTTAGTCAAGAGCTTTACCATAAATCACTTGTCAACGCTAATTGCAAGTTAAAGTGAAACACTTTTCGCTCTGTTAAAATTAACCGTCATACGAAGTCCTTCTGTTCTCCTCCCCTAGGGGAGGAGCGATTTCTTA
>JGI24714J26587_10000736_pt1 | contig 23396 bp, 27 predicted proteins | sample BioPla4DNA2_FD_26587 | JGI IMG/M metagenome (IMG submission 26587)
ATCACGGCGGACAAGTTTGGCATAGACTCCCACGGCATCAGTCGGCTAAAGCCCATCTATTACAACCGCATCAAGGACGGGATTCTCAATCCCGTAACCAAAATCGACATCGTGCGGGAAGGGCCCACCACGGCAGTGCTGGACGGCAACCACGGCATGGGGCACGTTATCGGCAAACGGGCCATGGAAATGGCTATCAATAAAGCTCGGGAATATGGTATGGGTATGGTGGCAGTGCGCAATTCCAGCCACTACGGGATCGCCGGTTACTACACCAACATGGCCGCAGATGCCGGCATGATCGGAATCAGCGGAACCAACGCCCGTCCTTCCATCGCGCCCACCTTTGGCGTGGAGCCCATGCTGGGCACCAATCCTTTGACCTTCAGTATGCCCACCGACGAGGAGTTCCACTTCTTCCTGGACTGCGCTACGTCCATGGCCCAGCGGGGCAAGATTGAGGTCTACGCACGCCTCGACAAAGACATTCCCGAAGGCTGGGTGATTGACAACGAGGGCAGAATCCGCACCGATACCCACGGCGTCCTCGCCGATCTGCCCAAGGGCNCTGCTGCTCTCACGCCCTTAGGGGGAGTCCTGGAAGAAACGGGCAGCCACAAGGGTTACGGCTATGCAACGGTTGTGGAGATCCTGTCTGCTGCCCTCCAGGGAGGCGCGTTTTTGCACGCTCTCTCCGGCATGAAAGACGGCAAGAAGGTACCCCACGCTCTAGGCCACTTCTTCATTGCCATCAACGTGGAGGCATTTACCAGCCTAGATGAGTTCAAGAAGACCACGGGAGACATCTTAAGGGCCCTTCGGGCATCCAAGAAGGCTCCGGGCCGTGACCGCATCTACACAGCCGGCGAGAAGGAATACCTCACCTGTCTGGAGCGGACCGCCAACGGTGTTCCCATCAATGAAAGCCTCCAGAAGGAGTTCCTGCAGCTCGTGGAAGAACTGGATCTAGACTACGATTTCCCGTTCTAAAGCCCAAGCTTCCACCGGAGGCAGGTTAGACCGTATTTTAATCTGTTTTTAATTTGGCTCAAATTGGCTTTAAAGTCCGTCCCGATACAATCAAAGCGAATCAATCCCAGAAAGGAGTATGACCATGGAAATGGAAAGACTGGAAAAGATTGAGAAGCTGCGGGAACGGGCTCAGGTAACCTACGACGAGGCTAGGGAAGCTCTGGATCAGGCCAATGGCGACCTGCTTGATGCCCTGATCATCCTGGAACAGCAGGGTAAGGTTGCCCCGCCCCAAGGCGGAGGCTACCACCGCAGTGAAGGGAGCACCGCAGGTCAGGGCGGCTCCGACCAGGAGCAGGAACGCTCCCGGGGCCAGCAGAGCGGGCAGGGCACGAGCAACTTCAAAGAAACCATGGAGAAGATCTGGAACTTCGCCAGCGGTTTGATCAAAAAGGGCAACACCACCAGCTTTGAGATCCTGAAAGATAAGGATCACGTGGCCAGTTTCCCCGTGACGGTGCTGGCGCTGCTGCTCCTCTTTGCTCCCTGGGTCACCCTGCCCTTGATCGTCATCGGTCTGTTTTTCGGCTTCCACTACCAGTTCGTAAGGAACGACAACTAGAGTTTTGGGGGGAGCACTGTCCATGAAGCCCAGAATTCTCATCATTGAAGATGAAGAGAAGTTCGCCCGGTTCGTGGAGATGGAACTCACCTATGAAGGCTATGAGGTGAGTAAAGCCCACCATGGGCGTATGGGACTAGAGATGGCAGAATCTGGAGACTACGACTTGGTGCTCCTCGATGTGATGCTGCCTGGTCTGAGCGGGATGGAGGTACTGCGCCGCTTGAGGCGCACATCCTCCGTCCCTGTGATCATGCTCACGGCACGGGACAGCGTGATGGACAAGGTTTCAGGTCTGGACAGCGGGGCCGACGATTACATCACTAAACCCTTTGCCATCGAAGAGCTTCTGGCCCGCATCCGCAATGTGCTGCGCAAAGCCGGGCTCCGCTCCGACACAAGGGTGCTCAAGGCGCAAGATGTAACCCTAGACCCTGGAAGCCGGCAGGTTGCTGTGGGGGGTGTCCCCGTGGAGCTGACCAAAAGGGAGTTCGATCTCCTCCAATACCTGCTGGAGAACAAGGGGATTGTCCTCTCCAGGGAAAACATCCTGGAGAAGGTCTGGGGTTATGACTTCGAAGGAGAGACCAACGCCGTGGATGTGTACATCAGATTCCTGCGCAGCAAGATCGACGAAGCTTTTGACCTGAAATTGATCTCCACGGTGCGGGGCGTGGGATACGTGATCCGCGATGAAAAATAAGCAGGAAAAAGTCCACACCATAGGGTTTTCCCTGGTTTCCAAGCTGAATATTCAGCTTTGGTTTCGCTTGGTGGGGACCTTCATCATGCTCAACTTGGTCTTTCTGGCTGCCAGCGGCATTACCCTGGGTGTGCTGGGAGAACGCAGGGCTGCCCAGGCTGTCCAGCAGATCCAGGCTTTCGGCCTGCCTGCTTCGGCAGAAAGCGCCTGGCTGTCCAGTCAGGGGTTGGAGATCAGGGCGCAGGACGGTTCCTCCCAGGGGATTTTGCTGCCCGCCCAGATTCGGCGCGTTTTCCCCCAGGAGACCAGAGATGCGCGGCGGATGATCAGGCTGCCCCACGAACCAGATGCACCCCTGTACAATATCCTGGACAACCTGCAGTACCACTTCCAATTGGAGGTGGACGGGACTCCCCTCACCATCGTCATCCATTTCGCCTCAGCGATCTGGGTTTTGAAGACTGTTTTCCTGGTGCTGTTAATCTGGCAGCTGGTAACTGCCGTGCGTACGCTGATTTCCCGGGCCGAACTTATTCGCCGGGTCCTCAAACCCATCTCCGATCTGGCTCAGCAGACCCGCACTCTGTCCCAGGAGAAAGGTCCGCTGTCCATGGAAGAAATGCAGGCACTCGCGGGCACGCTGGATGAAATCAACGCCGCGCGTCTAGATACGCGCATCGATTTGGACAGCACCCAGGATGAGCTGAAGGGCTTGGCCATCGCCATCAACAGCCTTCTAGAGCGGATCAATGAATCCTACAGGCTGCAGGCCCGCTTCGTTTCCGATGCTTCCCATGAGCTGCGCACACCCATTGCCGCCATTCAAGGCTATGTTAACCTGTTGGATCGCTGGGGCAAGAACGACCCTGAGGCCCTGCAGGAATCCATCGACGCCTTGAAAGAGGAAGCGGCCAACATGAAGGAGCTCGTGGAGAAGCTGCTCTTTCTAGCCCGGGGTGACAACCACACCATGCAGATTCATCTTGAGCGCTTCGATCTGGAAAGCCTGGCCGAGACCCTCTACCGCGAGACGGAGATGATTGACGGGGGCCATGAGTTTAGCTTGGAAACGGAGTCTGCTCCCGTGGAAGCGGATCAGGGCTTGGTCAAGCAGGCCTGCCGCATTTTGATCGACAATGCCATTAAGTACACGCCAGTGGGGGGCAGGATCCGCCTCAGGGTCAGTTCAAGGGGCGATCAGGTGTACTTCACGGTGCAGGATTCGGGAGTGGGCATACCCCCGGAGGATATCCCCCATATCTTCGATCGCTTTTACCGTTCGGACAATTCCAGGGCAAGGGCCACAGGTGGGACCGGCTTGGGCTTGTCCATCGCCAAATGGATCGCCGAAAGGCACGGAGGGTACTTGGAGGTTTGGAGCCGGGAGGATTTTGGTACCCGCGTGTCCCTGGTTCTGCCCAAGAGTGAACCTCAGCTAGAAATCATCTCCGGCATTGGGGACTAGTAACTCCTCCATATCTTGGTCTACCGTGGTGGAGTCCCCGGGAATCAAGGTGATCAGGCCTTCTTGCTCCAGAAGGTTGACCACGTTGTAGAGGGAGCTGCGCTCCTCCTCAGGCAAGCTGTTTACAAAGGAGTTGATCTCTTCCTGAGGTGCGTTTCTGGCAAAGCGCGCTCCGCCGTACTTCAGGTAGTACTCGCCCATGGCAAAGCTCCTTTCGTCCTTCTTAATGTTACCCAGCCCAAAGCGGCTTACTCCCCCAAGAAAATCCTGGGGGTTTTTTTATTTGCCCTTGACAGCGGGCAAGACTCTGTATATAGTGTATATATACAGTATGGGGGGTGGTCTCCATTGACATAATCATCACCAACACCGGGGAAGTGCCCATTTACCAGCAGATCGTAGAGCAGATCAAAGGAGCCGTCCTCAGGGGAGAACTGAGACCTGATCAGCCGCTGCCCTCCATCCGTCTGCTTGCCAAAGAACTGGAGATCAGCGTAATTACCACCAAAAGGGCCTACGAAGAGCTGGAGAAGGAAGGCTTGATCTACACCGTTCCAGGCAAAGGGTCCTTTGTCGCGGATTTCGATGAGAGCAGGCTGACCGAGTCTAGAGAGCAGTTGGTAGCAGAGAAGCTGAAAGAGGTACTGGACACCGCTGAACTCCTGGGTTTAGGCAGGGCGGAGCTGCGGAAGATTTTTGAACGTGTATTGGGGGATGAAAAATGAAACCGATTCTCGAGCTGAGCAATGTGAGTAAGCGCTATCCGGGTTTTAGCCTGGATAAGGTGAGTTTCTCCCTGGAGCCGGGTTACATCATGGGCTTTATCGGACCCAATGGTGCTGGCAAGACCACCACCATCAAGCTGATCATGAACTTGATCCGTCGGGACCAAGGTGAGATCAGGGTGTTTGGCTTGGATTCCCTCCAGCACGAGCAGGAGATCAAGCAGCGCATCGGCTTTGTCTATGACGAGGGCCACTTCTACGAAAACTTGACCGCTGCGGAGATGACCAGGCTCATTGCCCCCATTTACCGCCACTGGGATTGGGACTTCTATGAGAAGTATACCCGGCTGTTTGACCTCCCGGCGCGTAAGAAGCTCTCTGCGTTTTCCCGGGGCATGAAGATGAAGTACGCGCTGGCGGTGGCACTGTCGCACCGGGCAGAGCTGCTGATCATGGATGAGCCCACGTCGGGTTTGGACCCGGTGGTGCGCAGCGAGTTCCTGGACATCCTGCGCGATGTGATCCAGGACGAAAGATGTTCCGTGCTCCTTTCCTCACATATCACTTCTGATCTGGATCAGATCGCGGATTACGTCACCCTCATCGATGGGGGCCGCATCGTGTTCAGCAAATCCAAGGAAGAGCTGCTGGAGGAGTATGTCCTAATCAAGGGGGAAAGATCGCTTTTGGACAGCGGGCTGCGGGATCATATCGTGGGCCTGAAGGAAAGCCAGTTTGGTTTTGAAGGGCTGATAACAGCCAAGGAAGAGGTCCAGAGGCTCGCGGAAGGACGGGCGGTGTTCGCCAGGCCCAATCTGGAAGAAATTATGCTCCATTGCATAAGGGGGAAAGCTCAATGATCAGTTTGCTGTATAAGGAGCTGCTGGTGCAGAAACGCGTGTTGGGCATGGCATTTCTCTACATCTTCGTCTTCAGTTTCGCCATGAAGAACCTAGGGGAGCAGCTGCCGCTAGCCATTATCACCGCGGTGAGTTACATGTTTGTTTTGTACGGTGGGGCCTGGGATGAAAAGGCCAGTTCGGATAGGCTCTGGAACAGCCTGCCCGTTCCCAAATGGAAGATCGTGGGGGCCAAGTACCTATCTGTCCTGGTCTATGTGGCTGGGGTGGCGGTCCTTACCTGGGCTGTCTTTGCAGTGCTTTCCATGGTGGGCATGGGAGGGATTTCGACGCCTGTTAGGCTGGAGCATGCCGCGGGGGCTGCCATTGCAGTGGTCGGCGTGAGCAGCATTTACCTGCCCGTCTACTTCGCCCTGGGTTACATGAAATCGAGGATGTTCAATTTGCTGATGATGCTCGCAACCTTTTCGCTCCCCTGGCTTTTGTCGGATCTTTTGGTTAACCTGCCAGCTTGGGCGGCCTTTCTGGAGAAAACGAGGCCAGTTGGCGCTTTGGGACTGGTCGCGGCATTTGTAGTCCTGCTGGCGGCGCTGTCCTTTTTGTGGCCCTCAAGCTGTATGCTCGCAGGGAGTTTTAAGGGAATGCTGGAGCACCTTCTCTGCAGGGAAATACTGTTTTGGTGCCAATACTAAAGCAGTGAGGATTTCCCAGTAAGCAGAGGAGGTGCTTTTTTGTGTTTACCCCGTTTAAGGTGAAGAGCGTAACCATTCCCAACCGTGTCGTGATGCCGCCCATGTGCATGTACTCCGCCACGGAAGACGGCCTGATCACCGATTGGCATCTCGTGCATTACGGTTCCAGGGCGGTGGGGGGAGTCGGCTTGATCATCCTGGAAGCCACCGCCGTGGAAAAAAGGGGCCGGCTCAGCGGCAATGACCTGGGCATTTGGGATGATGGCCACATCGAAGGCCTGCGCCGCATCGTGGAGGTCTGCCAAGCCCATGGGTCTGCAGTGGGTATCCAGATTGCCCACGCCGGACGCAAGGCCTGGGGAGACGAGCTGGTGGCCCCTTCGGCCTTAGCTTTTCCTGGTTTTGCTGTACCCCATGCCCTGAGCAGGGAAGAGATCAAGGAAACTGTGGAGCACTGGCGTCAGGCTGCCAGGAGGGCCCAGGCCGCAGGTTTTGATGTCCTGCAAATTCACGGGGCCCATGGATACTTGATCCACGAGTTCCTCTCACCCTTAAGCAACCAGCGCACGGACGAGTACGGCGGGTCTTTTGAAAACCGCCTGCGTTTCCTGCTGGAGGTTGTGGAAGCCGTGCAGAGTGAGTGGCCCGAGGATAAGCCCCTCTCTGTGCGCCTCTCGGCCGTTGATTACTTGGAGGGCGGGCTGACNGTGGAANACACTGTGGAGATCAGCAGGGTGCTGAAAGCCAAAGGCGTTGATCTCATGGATATCAGCAGCGGCGGGATCCTCTCGGCCCGCATTGAAACTGGCCCCGGCTATCAGGTTCCCTTTGCTGAAGCGGTGAGAAAAGGTGCCAAAATCCCCACCATCGCCGTGGGGCTCATTACCACAGCGGAGCTAGCCCAGGAGATCATCGCCAACGGGCGCGCCGACTTCGTGGCCCTGGGCCGGGAACTTTTGCGCAACCCCTATTGGGTGCTCCAGGCCGCTGCCGACAAGGAGATTTGGCCCAAGCAGTACGAGCGGGCGATCCCCGGCCGCTGAGGCCATTTTTCCCTTGACAATTCCTGGGCGCACTTTTATACTTTGAAATACAAAGTACTTTGCCAAGGGGTGGCAATGATGAATGTTGAGATTAGGGCCCGCGCCCAAGAAGATCTCCAGCTCATCAGGGAGATCATGGAACGCACTGCAGACTCTGTGGTTTTGTTTGGTAGGCCGTTCATCTTAGCTGTTGCGGCACTGCTCTTCTACGGCTGGCTGGCCGATCTGGCGCAGCGCCATCTACAGCAGCGACCCGTCCTTTACCAGCTGGTATCCTGGGGCTTGGTCGCTGTCCTGATCTGGGAGATNTGCTATGCCTTCAGCAAACCTGCCGTTTCCGGTTTGGCCAAGCAGCTCAGGCGATTCTGGATGGTGCTCTTTGCGGTGATCACAGTGCTGCCCATGCTCCCCGTGGAAGGGGGTTTCATGGGCCGGCCCGTGGACGAACTGTTTGTCCTCGTGCTGTTGTTTGCTGTGGGATTCTTCGTTACGGGATTGTTCATGGATGATCGGGTGTTCCACGTTTTGGCTGCCCTCTACGGGCTCGTGCTCCCCGCNTATCTTTTGGCCTTCGCGCCCAGGCTGGAGTGGGGCTTTTCCTTGTTAGACCGCTTCCTGGTTCCCCTTTCCTTCCTGCTCATGGGGGGGTACCTGGAATGGGCACGCAGAAGGCGGGGACGGCATGGATCTGCATAAACTCTCCGACGCCTTCCAGTCCAGGGTCCGTCTGGCGGTTGTGGCAGATTTGGTGACGGGGAGCAAGACCTTTAAGGAACTGAAAGAAGCCACGGCGGCAAGTGATGGCAATTTGAGCACGCACCTCAGCAAGTTGGAGGAGCTGGGATTGATCCGCTCCACAAAATCCTTCCTGGGTAAGCGTCCCAGCAGCAGCTACGCTTTGACCCCCAAGGGGCGGGAGGAGTTTAGGCGCTACGTGGAGATGCTGGCAGCCATCTTGGAGTCGGCAGAACCAGAGGAGTAGAGGGCCATTGAGCCCCGCGGGATGCCGTGTGGTGGGCAGAAAAAAGGCGGGTTGACTTTGTCAGCCCACCTTTTCTGCAACTGAGCCCTAGAAAAAGCGCATCTCAAGCCAATAGGCGAGGAGCCCCACAATTAGGGCGGGAATGGTGTTCACCACTGTAGCCCAGAGGGCGGATCGCTTATCAATGGCGATCAGTGGGAACAGGGCGTCTCCGTCCTGGGAAATGGCGTTAGCCAGGACCGCTGAGAAGGGCACCAAACCCTTGGTAAAGAGGGTTACAAAAATGATCTGGGGGCCGCAGCCCGGGATGATGCCAACTAATACCCCAACAAGTACTGCCAGCAGCCCGGTTTGGGACAAAAATTGCGTGATGATCGTTTCCCCCGCGGCATGGCTGCCGGAGCCCAATAAGAGCACAAAGAGCTCATAAGCCAGGTAAGCCACAAAGACCCAGGTGCCCACAAAGGCCGTCTCCTGAGCATTGTGGATTAGGGTTTCCTTGATGCTGGCCAGCTTCATCTCGGATTCCTCGTGGGTGTCGGAAACAAAGAACTTCTTGCTGAACACCATCATGAGCACCGAAAAGGCCGTGCCCACCAGNCCGAAGACCAGGCTCAGGTTGGGGATGGCCAGACCGTTGATATCCACCTGCAAGATGTCTAGGATGCCCAGGACCAAGCCAATGGAAATGAACGCCCAGTAGACGATGTAGGCGCTGTGGGTGAGCCTGTAGCCCAGGGTGTGGGGAGGCTGGTGACCCTTGGCCGCGTGGTGGAGGATGAGGTCGATTTCATCGCCTTCGGCGTGGCCGATATGCTGCCACTCTTCGTGTGCGATCCCTGTTTCCGTTTCAAAAATGCTGTGATCCAGGGCCGCGTGTTCCTCCCGCTGCAGCCTTCTGCGCTCTTGGTCCGCTTCAAATTTCTGCACCAGGCGTTCGCCTATGGGGAAAAGGTCCACGATGTAGCCCACGATCACGGCTATGACAAAAGTTATGGCTGAGACCTGCAGAAACTCTTTAGGCATGACCGAGATAAAGACGAAGGCAGAGTCGCCCATGGTGGCGATGAGTGCAGCTGTAATGGTACCGAAACTCACAATGCGCCTGGGGAAAAGGGGCATGAGAAAGATGGCTCCTCCACAGCCCGGGGTCAACCCCAGCAGGGCTCCGATAATGGGCTGGAACTTCTTGGAGCTCTCAATCTTCTTAACTAGGCGTCCCGCTAGGAGATAGTCTACATAACCAAAGAGGAGCAGCACTGCGCCGACGAAGGCCGTGACCTGCACGAATGAATTCTCGGCACTTTGCACAACTAGATCCAGAACTTCTGCGAACACGCTTACACCTGCCTTTGGCCAAAGTCATGGGTTTGCCTTGAGTATAATAGATNTCATTATTCTATGCAATCGACCTATGCTGGACCCGCAGCCCGGTCTGCTGACCTTGACTGCGGAGATCCCGCGGGAATAATAGAGGAAACGGCCGCCGCGCGGGCGAATGATTACTGTGGCGTATGGCTGTGTATTTACAGGCAAAAGCAGCCTTACCGAGGATGGGCAAGGCTGTTTAAGGCTGTCTATGGAAGCAGCGGTCTACTCGCTTTCCAGCAGAGCTTGAACCCGGGCAACCACTTCCTGCGAGGTCAATTCGGCGATCTTGGCCCAGAAGCTCTCTGTGGCGGCGCTGACAAACTCGCTGACTATTTTCTTACCTCTGTCGTTCCAGACCGTAAGTTTCGGACGGTCACCTTGAACGCGGAGCCGGACGAAAAAGTCTCCAGCCTTAAACATGGTGCTCATGGCAATTACCTCCCCTCATAGTTTTAATACCCGTTCCGATTTGGAAACTCCTGCCGGTATGGAATCTTTTCCTACAAATTAGACATGCCTGCAGCGCGCGGTTCTGGTACACTAAAAAGATAGTAATGAGAAAGGGACGACCGTAATGCTCACTGAACTGACCAAGGCTTCGCTGCTCATCTTCCTAGCTGAGCTGGGTGATAAGACACAGATTCTGGCCATGGCTTTCGCCCTGCAGTACTCGGTGTTCCAGGTGCTCACGGGTGTGGCCTTGGGCTCCTTCTTAAACCACGGCTTGGCGGTGATCATCGGCAGTTATCTATCCAACCTAATTCCCATTTCCGCCCTGCGGCTCGGTTCGGCTCTGCTGTTTTTGGCTTTCGGTTTCTGGAGTTTGTGGTCAGAGGAAGAACACCTAAATAGCGATCACAAGGCGCTGGGCAGCCCCATTGTCGTCGTTGCCCTGGCCTTTTTCTTGGGGGAACTGGGTGATAAGACTCAGCTTACAGCCATTGCCCTAGCCTCCAATGCCGCCTTCCCCGCTGCCGTCCTGGCCGGCACTGTTTTGGGCATGGTACTCACCAGCTTAGGCGGCATCTATGTGGGCACAAAACTGGGGGATAAGATTCCTGAGTTAGCCTTGAAGCTCATCTCCAGCTTCGTATTTATAGGTTTCGGCATCTTCCACTTGGCCCAGACCGTTCCCCAGCGGTTCTTGACTCCACTAAATGTCGTCTTCTTCACTGCCGTGGTTGCGGCCGCTGTTCTGCTGCGGCTGGTTCCCCTCTGGCAGCAGCACAGGGCCCGCGGTCAGGGCGGTGAACTGAGGCGCGTTGCCCGCCAGCTCCAGGCCTTAGATGGCTTGTTGGGCGAAATCTGCCTGGGAGATGAAAAGTGCCGGGCAGAACGCTGCCCGGTGGGTTACTGTAAGGAGCTGATCAAGGCTGAACTGAACGGTTCCAGGAAGGCGAACCGCCGCCCAGTGGTGCAGCCGTATGTGCGGCAGGGCCAAAGATTCGACCGCCGCAAACTGGAGCAGGCGTTGGCCTTGCTGGAGAAGGCGCCCCTTGAGCCCGACTTGTATGCGGAGTTGAAGGTCAATCTGGAAAAGCTCCTGGACCCCCGCTAGTCTTCGCCGAGGATGCGGATCTCCGGTTCTAGGCGCACCCGGAACTGATCCCAGATTACAGACTGGATGGTGGCGATGAGATCCAGGAAGTCCTTGGCAGTGGCCTCGCCCTTTTTCACGATGAATCCGGCGTGTTTAGTAGACACCTCTGCTCCGCCGATGCGCAGGCCCTTCAGCCCCGCTTTCTCAATCAATGGACCTACATAGTGATCCGGTGGGCGCTTAAAGGTGCTGCCCGCGCTGGGGTATTCCAAGGGCTGTTTGCTTCTGCGCTGATTTTGCAGGTCATTCATCTTCTGGCGAATCGCGCCCTGATCCATGGGGACTAGTTCCAGTTGAACCTCGGTGACGATGGGCCTGCTTGCTTCCGTTTGGAAGCGGCTGGTTCTATANGAGAAGTCGAGTTCGCTGCGCTGCCAGGTTTTCACCACTCCATCTTGGACAAGCTGCACCGAACGGACCAAAGGCCCGATTTCGCCGCCGTAAGCTCCAGCGTTCATGTAGGCGGCGCCGCCCAGCCCGCCGGGAATGCCCACGGCGAACTCCAGCCCGCTCAGTCCATGGCGGAGGGCCAGTTTGCTAAGGGAGCTCAGCAGGCAGCCGGTGGTGGCAGATAAAATGGTGTCTTCCACCTTCGCTCTGGCAAAGGGAGCGGCGATTTGGACTACTACACCCCGGATCCCGCCATCTTTGATCAAAAGGTTAGTGCCATAGCCAATTACCGTGAGCGGGTAGTTGTGATCCAGCGCGAAGCGTTGAGCCTCCACTACCTCCTGAAGGTTTGCTGGCTGGATAAAGAAATCGGCAGGCCCGCCCACACCTAAAGAAGTTAGGTTGGCCAGGGGGTAGTTCCTGAGAAACATACCGCCGCCTCCTGTCTGTGCCGTAATCNCCCTATATTCTACCATAAAACACTACTATTGGGGTCTGTTGTGATTTATGAATAGCGTGGGGTTCAGCCAGAAATCCGCCACTTTGGAACGGCCCCAGGGAGCTCCATTGGTTCTCGGCCAGGCGTTGGCGGGCAGATCCGCTTTGCGCAGCTCGAAATGGAGATGGGCGGCGAAGGTGTTGTTCGGGCCCCGGCCCACCGTACCGATGGGCTGTCGGCGGTACACCCGCTCGCCTTTGCTCACATAGCGCTGATCCAAATGGGCGTATTGAGACCAGACAAAGTCCGTGGGTGAAATGGCGTGTTTGATTAAGACGACGTTCCCCAGGGCCGTATTCCAGCCGGAAAAGACAACTTCCCCGTTGGCCACGGAGTATACCGGCTCGCCTTGGTCTCCGTTCCCGGCCCCGGGTATGTTCCAGTCTTCGCCGGGATGGTAGGAGTTGCTGTAGCTGCTCCAGTCCAGAAAGCCGTAACCAGTCACGGCCCAGCCCTTGCCATCGGGGTCGCCCACGGGAAAATCAAAACCGTCCGCCAGCCAGGTTGGCTCCACGGGATCGGGAGATTCTACCCCGAGCTGTTCCCTGGAAAGGCAGCCAGTGAAAAAGAGCGCTATAAGTAGGCAGAGAGTGAGCAGCCAGCATTTTCTAGTCAAGAAAGATTCCCCCTTTTGTGGTAAGATTATTGTATAAAACAAGGGGGAAACAGGCACGAATGGTGTTTACTGGGAGGGCGTGCCGCGCAATGGAGGGCTTGTCTATGCGAATAACCATTTGTACAATTCTACTCAGCCTCTGCATACTCATGTTCGGGACCGCTTCGATTTGGGCCCAGGGAACTCCATTGATGCTGGGCGCAGGGCAGGAACTGCGCATCGATCTCCCGCTGCAGCCGGGTAGGGGCTATGAAATCAGTATGGATATCCGCACTGAGCTGGAAGATGCCACAGCAACCATGACCTTGCTCTTAATCGGGGACGATGGAAAGGTGGCTGACACGCGGACTGCCACCAGCGCCTTGGCTGGAAGCGGCGAGTGGACCATCCTGGGGTTTTCCCATGTACCCATTCCTCCCAAAAAGGGGCGCTGGGAGCTGGTGGTCACAGCCGACAGGGAGGGCCGCTATTACTGGCAGAATCTCAGGGTGCTGCCATCATACAGCGATTCCCAGGAAACCACAGCCTATGGGCAGCAGCAGCCCGAAGAGGAGCAGAGTTTCTACACAGGCTTGGTGGTTGATGCCCGCCATTTGGATGTGCGCCGGGGTATCAGTCCCCGCATCTACAGCGAAACGGGGCAGCTCATCTACGGCGGGGTCTTAGCTCCCCAAGATCTGGTGCAGGAGCGGGGCGTGGTGGCCTATGGCTCGGAACTAACTCCGGAACTGCTTGCCCGTATTCAGGTAAGCCCGGATGATCCTTATGTAAACCCCTTGATCGTGGAGGCCCTGGACGCAGCTGATCCCGCCAAGACCAGCGTGTACATTAGCGCGGAGGATACGCAGCGGATTTTGGAGGCAATGGCCAGGTACGACTTTTTCGCACGCTATGCAGTGATCTTTTTGATTGACTAACAGGCCCGGACAGCCGGGAATGGATCAGGAAAGACGGGGAGGTTAGGGAGAGCATGCAACAGTTTTTGAGGGCGTTGCATGAGCGCCTGCAAGGCTTGGAGCCAGCTGGTCTGCGGGTAGTCATTGGGTTTGATGGTTTTGTGGATGAAATTGTGGATGCGGTGGACCGCAGGCAGTCCTTTGCGGAGTACGCGCGGATGACTACCATGGAGCAGTTTGGCCGGCGCGTCTTGGAAGCCGCAGGTTTGAGCACCAACATCGAGCTGGTTCCCAAGGGACTCAAACTGGGGGGCAACGGGCCCATCATGGCCAACGCCCTGGTAAAGTGCGGAACCAGCGTCACGTATATGGGGGCGTTGGGGACCCCCAACATCCACCCGGTCTTTGGCGAGTTGGTGGAGGGCTGCAGCGCGGTCTATTCCCTGGCGGAGCCGGGGCATACCCATGCGGTGGAGTTTGACGATGGCAAGATCATGCTGGGCAAAATGGGGGGCATCCATGACGTGACCTGGGCGTCCCTGCAGGCCGCGGTGGGCGAGGAACGGCTAAAAGAAGCTTTCAGCGACTGCCATCTGGCGGCCACGCTGAACTGGACCATGACTCCCCACCTTCCAGAGATCTGGAAAGGCCTGCTTGGCCTGCTCAGCGCAAGGGAGGGCGGGGAAAAACCGCTTCTCTTCATTGATCTCTGCGATCCTGGCAAGCGCCAGCCCGAAGATATCCTGAAAGCGCTGGCCGCCATCGGTGAGTTCTCCAGATTCTACCGGGTGATCCTGGGCCTGAACCGCAAAGAGGCCTCCGAGGTGGCCAAGGCGCGGCAGCTGTCCTTGAGCAAGCCTGCGGAAGGGGCGGATTTGGAGGAGATCGTCAGGGCATTGGGGGAAGATTTGGGTCTGTGGTGCCTCATGGTTCATCCCGTGGCTGAAGCCGGAGCTTACCTGGAGGGAGAATACTACCATGTCCAAGGCCCATTTACGGCTAAGCCCCGCTTAACAACGGGCGCAGGCGACAACTTTAACGCTGGCTTTTGCTTGGGATTGATGTTAAAGTTAAAGGTGGAGCAATGCTTGGCCTTGGGCAAAGCGCTATCTGGCTTCTATGTACGTCAGATGCGCAGTCCCAGCTGGGATGAGCTGGTGGATTTTGTGGCCCTTTGGGCAGAAAAGCATGGAAAAGAGTTCTAAACAAGTTGGAGGGGTAATCAGTGCTCAGTATGCAGACTAGAAGAAATGTGAGTTTAATCCTGCTTATCGCCCTTCTCGTCGTTACGGGCGTGGTTTGGTCCATGGGAAGCCAGGAAGAGGGGCTGAAAGACGGAGTCTACTTCGGCCAGGCTCAGGGTTTCGCCGGAGAGGTGGGAGTGGACGTTACTATCAGCGGCGGCAAGATCACGAACATCGAGGTAAGGCCGCACCAAGAGACTCCATTCATAGCTGATCCAGCCATCGAGACGCTGGTGAAGAATATCCTGGAAACACAGACGGCCGATGTGGACGTGGTTTCCGGCGCAACCTATACTAGCCAGGGACTTATCGCCGCTGTTAAGCAGGCGCTGCGCAAGGCTGAAGGCTTCCAAGACGGGGTGTATACCGGTAGTGCCCAAGGTTTCGGCGGGACTTTGACTGTGGAAGTGACCGTTGCTAACGGTTCCATCACCAAGGTTGCGGTACTGGAAAACAGCGAGACTCCGTTTATTGCGGAAAACGCCTTTAAACAGGTGCCTGAAGCCATCGTGGCCAATCAATCCTGGGAGGTTGATGTGGTGAGCGGCGCCACCGTAACCAGCAAAGCCATTATGGCCGCGGTGGAGGCTGCGTTGACCGAGTAGACCAGCTCCCGCCAGTGTTTTTATAGTTCACTTCGCTCCGGGCCATACTAAGGCTATAAGCAAAAGGAGCTGGTTGCTATGCCGAGCCTGTCTGACATGCGCATGGTGGGGCAAACTTGCAGTGCGTATGAGGCGGAAGCCGAGGGAGTGGAGCGGAGCTGTGAGACCTGCCTGCACTGGGGCGGAGAAAAAAGGGACTGCATCCTAGATATTTTCTGGGAGCAGCTCACCAACTTAGATCAAACTTAGGGGAAGGTCCTTGGTTAGCCTGGGTTAACCAAGGGCTTCTCTTTTGTGGAAAAACTGAGACGAAAGGTGTATGATTAATTGGGGAGTGATCAACTNATTATGGCCCAGATAGGTCTCTTTGATATCGTTGGCCCCATTATGGTGGGGCCATCCAGTTCCCATACTGCTGGTGCAGTGCGTTTAGGCCTGGCTGCCAGGAAGATCCTGGGGTCGGAAGTGAAGCGGGCCAAAATTGAGCTGCACGGTTCCTTTGCCGCCACCTACTGGGGGCACCGCACCGACGTGGCCCTAATCGCGGGCCTCTTAGGCATGGGTATGGACGATGAGCGCATCCCCCGGGCCCGGGAACTGGCCCACGCTGCTGGTTTGGAATACAGCTTCGCCGCTGCCGATCTAGGTGATGTACACCCTAATTCGGTGCGGATTTACGCTCAGGGTTCTGCGGACGCGGTAACCGTTTCAGGCTCTTCCATAGGCGGCGGCAGGATCAACATCTTCGATCTTGACGGTTTTGAGGTTGCGGTTGATGGCACTTATTGGGTGCTGCTTACCAAGCACCGGGATAGGCCGGGCGTCATTTCTGAAGTCACCAAGGTGCTGGCTGTTCACGGCATCAACATCGCCTTTTTGGATGTGAGCCGCAAAACCCGGGGACTGGATGCCCTGCTCTTGGCCCAGACCGACGATCCCATTCCTGATTTGGCCGTGGAGCATGTACGGCGGATTCCCGAGGTAACGGCGGTGCGCACTTTACCTTGCTTCTAGGAGGATCTTTGTGCAGATAACTAGTGCTGGTCAATTGTTGGAACTCTGCGCCCAGCGCGCGCAGGGTTTGGCCCGGGTGGTGGCTGAATACGAGGCCTTTCGCAGCAGCATCACCGTGCAAGAAGTGCGGGAGCGCATGGGGGAAACCCTGCAGGTGATGCGTGTTTCCGTGGAGAAAGGCAGGGAAGATCAGGGGCGCTTGAGCCACCTGATCAACGGCTACGGGCGGCTCTTTGAGCAAGCTGGCCGCGAGGGGAGGCTCCTGGGCGGGTCCCTGTTCAGAAACGCCATCCTTTATGCTTTGTCAGTGGGGCAGTATAACGCTAGCCTCGGCAGGATCGTGGCCTGCCCCACCGCGGGGAGCTGCGGCGTGGTGCCCGGCGCCCTGCTGGCTGCCGCTGAAGAGCTGGAAAGCAGCGACGAGGAACTAATCGAAGCTCTGCTGGTCATGGGCGGAGTGGGCATCGTCTCGGCAGCCCAGGGCCCCATCAGCGGAGCAGAGGGGGGCTGTCAGGCCGAATGCGGCGTGGCTTCCTCCATGGCTGCTGCTGCCGTGGTGAACCTCGCCGGAGGCTCCCCTGAGCAGGTTTTCAGCGCGGCTTCACTAGCCCTCCAAAGCCATCTGGGCTTGGTGTGCGATCCCCTGGCCTCCTTGGTGGAAGTGCCTTGTGTCACCCGGAACGCCACTTCAGCCGCCGTAGCCTTGTCTGCGGCGAACATGGCCTTAGCTGGCATTCCTGCCGTGGTTCCCTACGACGAGGTTGTGGGTGCCATGAAAGCCATAGGCAGGGCCATGCCAGAGAGCTTGCGGGAGACTTCCCTGGGTGGACTGGCCGCCACGCCCACGGGAAAAAGGCTGGCTCAGGAAATGCGGGAGAGGCACCAGCTGTAAAAGAAAAGCGACTCAGCTTGCGCTGAATCGCTGCATAAACGAATTTGGCGGAACCGACGAGACTCGAACTCGCGATCTCCGGCGTGACAGGCCGGCGTGTTAACCAACTACACCACGGCTCCGCGCATTAGTATTATACCTGGGATTTTTGATTTTAGCAAGTCTTTTTAGGTTAGGCTGCGGGAAGGAAGCTGATCATGCGTCATAGAGGGATTATCATCGAAAAGAACTCCAAAGAAGTTCTGGTTCAGGTGGAGGACCCGGCAAAGACCTGCGGCAGTTGTAATGGCTGCATGCGCCTTATGCCCCATAAAACCTCCGCCGAGTATTATGTGGTGCGTACAAAGGATCCCGAAGGCAAGTACGAAGTGGGCGATGAAGTGATCTTAGACGGCGAGATGCGGCCCTACGTGAGGGCCCTGGCGGTCCTTTACGGCCTGCCCTTTACGGCCCTTTTTGCTGGGTACGGAGTCGGCCGGCTGGTGTGGGAAAGCGATACGATAGGTGGGATGGGCGGCATAGTGGGCCTGGTCCTGGGTGCCTTTGTGGCCAGGATAATCACCCGCCGCCTGTTGAAGCAAGAACCGGAGTATCGCATTGTGGCCCGGGCTTGTTCTTGAACGGAGGTAAGGGCATGTCATTAGTGGTTGCGGACATCACCAAGCGGTTTCGCGCTGTGACAGCGGTGGATCAACTCAGCTTCACGGTGCGCGAAGGCTCGCTCTTCGGCTTTTTAGGCCCCAATGGGGCGGGCAAGACCACGACCATGCGCGTGGTTTTGGGCATTCTCCAGCCCGATGAAGGCCAGGTGACCTGGAAAGGCCGCACCTTTGAGCAGCTGGGGACAGGCTTTTACGGTTACCTTCCGGAAGAGCGGGGGCTTTATCCCAAGATGCGCGTGGCTGAGCACCTGGAGTTCCTGGGGCGCATTCACGGGTTGGACCGGGTCAAAGCCCGGCGGGAAACCGCCCGCTGGCTGGAACGTTTCGAATTAGGAGAAGCAAGGAACAAGCGCATTGAAGAGCTGTCCAAAGGCAACCAGCAGAAGGTGCAGGTGATCGGGACCATGCTCCACGACCCCGAGCTGCTGATTCTAGATGAACCCTTTGCAGGATTGGATCCCGTGAATGCTGGCATGCTCAAAGAGGTCCTGCTGGAGGCCAACGGGCGCGGCAAGACCGTGATCTTCTCCAGCCACCGCATGGACCAGGTGGAGGAGATCTGCCAGGACATCGCCTTAATCAATCTGGGCCGTCTGCTTCTCCATGGAAACCTCAGACAGATCAAAAAGTCCATGGGCCGCCAGATTCTCCGGCTCAGCCTGGAAGGCAACTTGGACTTCTGGGCGAAGATCCCCGGCCTGCAGCTCCTGGAGGAGCGTGCCGATTTTTTGGAGTTTAGGCTGGAAGAAGGGGTGGACCCCAACGGGGTTTTGGCAGAAGCCATGGAGGCGGGTCAGGTCATCCGCTTTGAACTGGTGGAACCCTCCCTGGATCAGATCTTCCTGGAGAAAGTGGGTGAGGGGGCATGAGTGTTATTCCCGTCCTGGTAAAACGGGAGTTCACTTGCCGGGTCAAAGGAACCGCCTATATTCTGACCACCGTAGTTGGCGTGCTGGTCTTTGTGGGCCTCACTTTTCTGCCGCCCATCATGGAACGACTGTCCAATTCATTTACGCCTGATACCATCGATTTGGTGGTTGTGGACCATGGCTCCGAGTCGAGCCTGCTCCCCTCCCTTTTGGAGCTGAGCAGAGAACGGGAGGGTTTGACCATCCGCGACGCCAGCGGATTGGATGAGCGCGACGCTTACCGTCAGGTGCTGGATGAGGGCCTATCGGGACTCCTTTTGATCGACGGGCCCCTGTGTACCCTGGTTACGCCTGACAGTAAGAATGTGATCCTCAACGATGAAATCAGGAACGTGGTAAACCAGGCCGCCACCATGTGGAGAGCGGCTGAGCTGGGCCTTACCCAAGAAGAGATGCAGAGTCTGTTTAATGCCGTTGATTTCCGCATTCGGGAAGTCGCTCCTGAGCGAGAAGACGGCACGGAAGTGGATGGTGCCGCCCAGACCCAGGCCATGGTCCTAGCCTATTTTCTCCTGTTCATGATCTACACGGCGCTGATCATGTACGGCAATATGGTGGCATCGGGGGTGGCTGAAGAGAAAAGCTCCCGCATCATGGAAGTGATGGTATCCACGGTGAAACCCCTGGAGCTGATGTTCGGCAAGATCATCGGGGTGGGAGCTTTGGGCCTGCTGCAGTATNNGATCTGGATCAGCACTGGGATCATCATGGCGGCCATGGGGAAAACAGGNTTCCTGGGAGGGCTCTTGGGCGTNACGGAACCTTTGGGGAGCATCCCCTTGGAGAGCATCCTCTGGTTCGGGCTGTACTTCGTTCTAGGCTACTTCTTTTACGCTTCCATCTTCGCCGCGGCTGGTGCTTTAGTGTCGCGGGTGGAAGAAGTGAGTCAGGTGGTGGGCCTGCTCATGATGTTCATAATTGTAGGCTTTTTCGCCGCCTACATTTCCTTTTTGAACCCCAACAGCAGCTTCGCGGTGATCGCTTCCCTCATCCCCTTCACCGCGCCCATGGTCATGTTTGCCCGCATTGTGCTGGCCAATCCGCCCATTATTGAGGTTCTTGCGTCTGTGGTGATCATGCTGCTGTCCATCATTGTGGGCACTTGGATTTCATCCAAGATTTACAGGATCGGTATTCTGCTCTACGGCAAGAGACCCAGCATCCGCCAAGTGGTACAGCTGCTGAAAGGTTAGGGGATGGTCATGCGCATTTTCCCTGAAAGACCCGGGCACAAACTTGAGATTAAGGAGCGGTCTTTGACTGAACTTTTCGCTGGGCGCCAAACGCTCATGGGTATTGTGGCGCGCATAACTCCCACCTCCGTTTTTCTCCGTTTGGCCCAGGCTGAGCTGGAGGTCCCGCTGGCCCGCTTAGGCGGGGAGCTGCAGGATCTCCTTAGGGAGGGGCAGCCGGTGGTGCTGCATGGGGAGGACGGGGCTGTCATCTTGGAGGCAGCCGCACAGCCCCCCGCGGCGCCGGGGCCTGAGGGCTCCGTTGTGTCCACGCAGACCTTGAAAGATGCCCTTTTGGCTTTGGATATCCGGCCCACAGAAGAAGCGCAGCTGGCAGCGGCTGGGCTTCTGGAGCGGGGGNTCCCCCTGCAGAAGGAGTATCTCAGGGCACTTCTGCCCTGGGCCCAGCGGGGAAAGTTGGAGGAGGCCCTGCAGCTTCTGCAGGCCAGGTTTCCCTTCACGCCCGAGCTGGTGGAGCTGGTTAGCGAGGTGAGGGAAAAGCCAATCTCCCAGCCGCTTTGGGAGCAGGCGGTGGAAGAACTGCCGCCAGAACTACAGGAAGCTCTGCGCCACCCGAGCCTGCGCAGCCGCGCTGAGTTGGGCGGCACAATGCGGGAAGGAAGGCCCTTGCGAGCTTTGGCCCGCCTCCTGGCCGCGGAGAGGTTGATCCAGTCCCACGGCGCAGCCACGCAGGGTGAAGGCCGGGAGTTCGTGTTTTTCCTGCCCTTCCTAAAGGGGCAAGATCTATTTGCCTCCTGGGTGAGGATAGCGAGGGATGCTGAAACGCCCCAAGCTGAGGAGCAGGCCTTTCGGCTGGAGATGCTCCTGCCCACCGATTCCTTCGGCATGGTGCGGGCGGAGCTCTTTGTGCTGGGCCGCAGTGTGCGCTTGCACCTGGAGGCCGAGAAAAACCACCACAGCCTGGCGGCGCAGGCGGAGGAACTCCAGGTGGAGCTGGGCGCGGCGGGCTGGCAGCTGGGCGAGGTAAAGGTGGGTGAGCTGGAGCCATGCGCAAGGCAGTCGCTTTACGCTATGATCGCGAGATAAATCAAGCCCCGGAGGTGGTGGCCTCGGGGCAGGGGCTTCTTGCCGAGAGGATTTTGGAGCTGGCCAGGGCCCATGATGTGCCCAGCCATGAGGATCAAGCCTTGGTGGAGGCTCTGCTCAAGGTGCCCGTGGGTTCCGAAATCCCGCCCGAGCTCTACCAGTTAGTGGCTCAGGTGCTTGCTTTTGTGCTCAGCATGGACGAAGAGGAAGGCAGATACAAGGGCGGTTATGGGGATAGCCAGGGTTAGGCCGATGCTGCCCGCCATGGCCCGCACAACTTCTGAGGCCACCATATCCAGGTTGAAGACTTCCTTCCAGCTGGTACTGCTGACTTGGAAAAGCAGCAGTAGGGGCAGGGACGAGCCCACGTAGGCTAGGATCAGGGTATTGGACATGGTGGCGATCATGTCCCTGCCCACGAGAATTCCCCTGGTGAATAGGGTGGTGAAGTCGGTCTCCGGATCGGCTTCTTTGATCTGCTCCATGGCGGAGGCGATGCTGATGCCCACGTCCAAAATGGCGCCTAGGGCCCCAACAATGATGCCCGAAAAGAGNAGCCCCTGGAAGTCAATGGGGGTGTCCATGAAGCTCAGCATTTGAGCTTCCCCCGAGGAAAGCCCCGTGAGGAAACTGGCCTTCCCCACGGCCAGGGCTAAAAGGCCCGCNGCCAGCAGCCCCCCAACGGTTCCGGCGATGGCCGCCGCGGTCTTTTTGGTGGGGCCGGTGACAAAGAGGATGAACAGGCCGGTCAAGAGCGAACACAAGCCCACGGTAACTACAATGGGGTTAAAACCCCTGAGGATGAGGGGCAGGATCATGGTTACGATCACCACCCCCATGCCCACAAGGGAGAGGATGGCCTTAACGCCTTGCCGACCCCCGATGAGCATCACCAAGAGGATGAACAGGGCCGTAATGACCAAAAGCGGCCTGGTGCGCGCCAAGTCGGCCAGAAAATAGTCGATCGCTGGGCCAGATTCATCTGCCTGCAGGATCACCCGCTGGCCTTCCCGCACCCTGAGGTCGAAATAGGGATGGCCCGTGAGGGTGTGCAGAATCTGCACTTCCCGCCCCTTATCGGGCCCAGATAGAAGCTTTACCGTGACCAGCTGGTTCTCCCAGCCCTCTTCAGCAAAGGGCTGGGGCTCCAGAATTTCGACTGTGAGTACGCGTCCTTCGTAGGTGCTGTAGGTTTCTGCTTCCTGGGCTGAGCCAGCTGCAGCGAAGACCAGCATGAGCAGCAGAACGATCATGATGCCAGCGGGCTTCTTCATGGTATTACCTCCAAGTACGAACTTAAGGACATTATACCATGGGTTAGGGCCGGGGATCAGTACTTCACTATCACACCTTTGGCCATCAGTTCTTCGATGATTTGCATGGTTTCCGATCCTGGTGAGAGATCCAGGGGATTACCTTCCAGGTTCACTGTGTCAAGGCTGAGAACACCCCTGAGAATGCTGATATCGCTGATTTCATTGTTGCTCAAATCGAGCTCCCGGAGGTTTATCAGCTCAGACAGGGGACTGATGTTGCTGATTTCGTTGTTGCTCAAATCGAGCTGCCAGAGGTTCATCAGCCCAGACAGGGGGCTGATGTCGCTGATCTCATTGTGGCTCAGATAGAGCAGCGATACTGTCTTTAGGCTAGCCAGCGGGCTCAAATCACTGATTTGGTTGTGCTTAAGGCTGATCAAAGCGGGAGCGCGCAGCAATGATAGGTCACTGATCTCGCTGAGCTGGTTGTCATCAAGATACAGCTCATGCAAGTCTTTCAGCTCCGCCAGAGGGCTGAGGTCCTCAATCCTGTTATGTGACATATCGAGTACAGTGATCTGGTAGCAGTGATGTATGCCCTCTAGGGATGTAATACTGCGTTCCTGTCCGTACAGCTTATGTATTACCGAGAGATTAGACACCCACAGCGCTCCCCTGGGCTGATCTAACAATTCGCGGATCAGCTGCTCCAGATTGTGATCGGGGAAGAAGGCAGCCTCCTTCTGATCTTCATACTGCACCTCAGCTCCCCGCTCTAAGAGCGTTTGGATATCCTTCATGGCCTGGGAACCTGGCGAGAGGTCAAGGAGGTTGATTTGCAGCTGCAGCCTATCGCCTTCCCCGATACCAGGATTCTTTACCAGGGGAGAAATGTCAGAGATGTCGTTGAAAGATAGGTTGATCTCTTCCAGATCCGTCATTCCCTCAAGCACACTGATATCGGTGATCCAGTTTCCGCCCGCGCTGAAGGTCTGCAGCTGCCTCAGGTTTTCCAAGGGGCTGATATCGGAAATCTCGTTGCCGTAGAGTTCGAGCCTGATCAGATCCGTCAGCTCCGC
>JGI24714J26587_10000744_pt1 | contig 23213 bp, 22 predicted proteins | sample BioPla4DNA2_FD_26587 | JGI IMG/M metagenome (IMG submission 26587)
TAAATATGGGGATGGAACAGCCCTTTGAGCGTGGGTAAACTTGCTCCGATGGGAGTATTGACCACGAAGCCACCACCTCTATAGGTGGAGGTAGTTCACGTAGGTAGGCTTATTATTTTTATAAAAAAAGCTACTGGCATGGCCAATAGCTTTTTTTACTTTTATTTTTTATTTTTTATTTTTTAAGAAGTCATAAGCAAATTGAGCAGCTAAGGCTGAACCCATATAAAGGGTAGATTCATCTACATCGAATTTATCATTGTGGTTGTTGTAAATAGTTCCCTTTTCTTCGTTGTAGCAGCCTACAAAGCCGTAGAAGCCAGGCACCTTATCCATAAGAAAGCAGAAGTCCTCAGCCCCTAGAAGTTTTTCCATCTTAGCAAGGCTTCCTTCACCAAAGAGCTTCACAGCTGCATTTTGAGCTAATTCATTTAGTTCATCATGTTCGTTTATAATAGGATTAGTAACATAATTATATTCTAAACTTGCATTTACACCTAAAGCCCTACCAGTATTCTCTATAATATTTCTCATCTCAGTTTCTAAAATAGCCCTTACTTCCCTAGAAAATACCCTGGTGGTTCCCTCCATTTCAACCTTATTAGCAATTATGTTGAATCTTTGCCCTCCATTAATAGTACCGATAGTTAATACCGCTGGCTTAAGTGGATTATTTATCCTACTGACGAAGGTTTGTAGGTTCATAATTATAGCTGCAGCTGCAACTACAGCATCCTTTCCAAGGTGTGGAGCTGATCCGTGGGCGGAAACCCCCTCAACTGTTATTTTAAAGCTGTCACAGGAAGCCATTCTCTCGCCAGCCTCCAGGCTAAATTTACCTGCTTCCAGGTCAGACCAAATATGGACCCCATAGACTGCATCTACATCATCCAGGTATCCATTTTCCACATAGTATTTGGCTCCATATCCTACTTCTTCCCCTGATTGGAATAGTAATTTTACATTTCCTTCTAATTCATCCTTTAGATCCACCAGTATCTTTGCAGCTCCCAATTGCATAGCCATATGAGTATCATGACCACAGGCATGCATATTGCCATTGGTAGAAGCGTAGGGTTTACCAGTTTTCTCTTCAACTGGTAAGGCATCTATATCTGCCCTTAACATAACTGTTTTTCCAGGCTTAGCCCCCTTGATTATACCGATACAGCCTTGGTAGTCGGGGAAGGTAATAACCTCATCTACTCCCATTTCCTTTAAGTCTTTCACTAGATTCTTGGTAGTTTCATATTCCTGTAGACTTAGCTCTGGGATGCCGTGATAGAACCTTCTTCTTTCTACTACATAATCCTTATACTTTTCCGCCAATTCCCTTATTCTCATCTTAAATCACCTTTCTATATTATAATTCCTTTATTCGTCCCATAAACATAAATTATGGCTAATAATTAAATATTATTACAATTTAATAGATTAATATAGTATACTATTAAAGTTAGAAAAAATCAATAATTAATAGAATTAAATTATGAAATTTACTCAAATAAAAATAATTAAGGGTACCCTATTTTGCAGGAATAAATAAATTTAGATTTAAGAGGAAGGTGATAGCTGGAGATAGCCTAAGGATAGAGGTGGAAATAGTAAAGCTTAGGGGGTCCATAGGCATTGGCCAAGGAAAGGCCTATGTGGGAGATGAAGTTGCTGCTGAAGGGGAGTTTATGTTTGCAGTTCAGTAATAGTGGGAGTATCTTTATCAGGCTTAGCTTCCTTTGTTGTTGAAATATTTTATAAAGAAGCTGATTTTGATAAAAATACTCACATTGATTAAACACATGCATGTTGAATAAAAAGATTTTGAAGCTAATTAAAGCTTAGGAAGGTTAAAATATTTAAAATATTTCAACCTTATCCACAATTATTCAGGAAATGTGGATAAGGTTGTGGAAAAGTTGTTGGAAACCTATAAAAATTGTGGATAAAAAAGGCCTTTTATAACTATTTATAGTTATGAGAGGCCTTTAAGCATCCTATGATAATCTAAACAAAGATGAATTGTACTAAAAACATATATAAGGCAGTACCCAGCCCTATACTTAGGAGGGTATTTTCCTTTAAGTAATGGATTAGGACTATGAAGCTTACGGCTATTAGTTCTGGTAGGACGTTGGCAGGACTTTTAAAATTTACATTCCTAAGGCAGTATACTACCAACAGGCCTATGGCTGCGTAGGGCAACATATCCCCCAGGTAATCGATATAGGAGTTATTGCCAGTTTGTTTATTAAAGATTATAAAGGGTAAAAATCTGGTTATCATAGTAGCCAGGGTCATTACTGCTATGATTATAAGTATTTGTGAGGAGCTTAAAGTCATCTACATCCCCCTATCGTCTATTATTAGATCTTTAGTCTTTTTTACCTCTGTCACTTTTTTCCTAACCAGCATCAGGCATACCAGTATGGTTACCATGGCAGGTATGATGAAGCTACCTGGTCCAAAGATTATTAGACAGCCTATAGAGGATAAAAGCCCTATTAGGGCAGGTTTACGGTTTTCTACCTTTTTCCATTGGCCCACAAATATGACTACGAAGAGGGCAGTCAGAACAAAATCTAAGCCCTTGGTATTAAAGGAGATTACAGAACTTAACAGTCCTCCTAAGGCAGTTCCCAAGGCCCAATAGATATAATTAAGTAATGTTATGAAGAACATAAACCAGTTTTTATCAACTCCTTCAGGAGCCTTAGCAGCATGTATGATGGAGAAGGTTTCATCACACTGGCCAAATATAAGGAAGGGTTTTAATTTGCCAGCCTCCTTAAATTTATCTAACATGGAAATTCCATAGAAGATATGCCTAGCATTGACCATCAAGGTCATTAAGAAGGCATAGATGGGGTTAAAGGAGGATGTTAAAAAGGTAATTCCTAAATATTGTGCAGAGCCGGCATATACAAAGAGGCTCATTAGGATAGACCAAATGATGGAGAAACCCTGGCTGCTCATTAGGATGCCGTAGGCTATACCTAGGAAGATAAAACCTGTAAATACTGGAAGGGTATGGGGAAAGGCTGCTTTTAAAGCCTTAATTTTTTCATTCATCTGGCTCACCTCAAATTTATCTTTCTTATTTAAGTTCCTTCAATGGACTCTTTAATATTCACCTTCATGGTAATTGGATAATTATTAAAATAGTTTTTTATAATAGTTTTTAAAGGTTATAGTAACATATTCAGATAAGTTTGTAAATGAGTATTTTTCAAATATTAGGATTAAGAGCTTCATTTTTTAAACCTTTAAACTTAGTTCTTCCTGCCATTTACCACATATTGGTAACATATGTTACTGATAGGATAAACTCCACCTGCTAATATAATTGTAGATATTAGCCCTACTAAAAGGCAGATTGGATAAGGAGGATAGGGAGCTTTATCCATATTTATAGGATGGGCATAGATCTTCCTATGTTATGTTAGCTTGAAAGCTAGGATAGGTTGGAAAATAAATGTTCCTAGCCTTATTAGATTTAATACTTTAAAAATTTAGTTGACAAAATAGANAANTCATATTATATTATTAATCAGTTCAGTGAAATTGAATAGGAGTTCTTATCAAGAGTTGTGGAGGGACTGGCCCGATGAAGCACAGCAACCAGAACAGCTAGGCTGTTCCAGGTGCTAAATCCTGCAAACCTATTGGTTTGAAAGATAAGAAGTAGGTATGTTTATTTCTGCTTTCTTATCTTGAAAGCAGTTTTTTTATATAAATTTTTATATATAAACAAAATTAGGATTAAATTATTTAAATCAGAATATAGAAATCTTATAGAGAAAAATTTATATAAAAATTTGTATAGAGAAAAATCGAAAAATCGAATCAAATAAGGAAGAGAAAAATATATAGGGTTTAAATTATATAAAAATTTCCTTTGACAAAATAAAATATACTTGCTATAATCTTTGACAATATAATTTGTTAAAGCGATAAAAGCTATGAAGAGAAGAGTAGGTATGTGAATACTTTTACAGAGAGTTCCCAGGGGTGAGAAGGAACAAAGGATAGCATACTGAACATGGTCTCGGAGTTGGGATGTCGAATTTAAGTAGGCATCTACGTGGGCACACGTTACAGTGCTAGAGTATAATTTTGTACTCGATGAGGTAATGATCGTGAGGTCATTATGAACTAAGGGTGGTAACACGAGGCTTTCGTCCCTTTGCGCCAGAGCGAAGAGACGGAAGCTTTTTTTATTTAGAAAGTAATGGTATAGGGAATTAATTAGCAGTTGATAGATTAAGTCAGAGATTAATAGTTTAACTTTTAAATTTATAGGAGGGATAGTATGTCATTAAAGGATAGAATCGATAAAGTAGTTGAAGAAAGGCTTGATATATATAAGTATATAGCCCTTAAGATCCATGAAAAACCAGAGGTAAGCAATCATGAATACTTTGCTTGTAACATCTTATCAGACCAGCTTAAGAAGGAAGGCTTTGAAGTTAGGGTAGATGTGGCAGGCCACCCTACAGGTTTTGATGCCCGCTATAAGAGCAGTAAACCGGGACCGGTGGTAGTCTTCTTTGCAGAATATGACGCCCTAGAGGGTATTGGCCATGCCTGTGGCCATAACCTATTTGGAGCCACCTCATCCCTGGCAGCAGTTGGACTGAAGGCTGTAATAGATGAAGTGGGTGGGGAGGTTAGGGTATACGGGACCCCAGGGGAAGAAGGGGGAGAAAACGGCAGTGCCAAGGCCAGCTTCGTAAGGGAAGGCTTTTTCGACGATGTGGATCTGGCCTTAGGAGTCCATCCTAGCTATGAACATGGCTTAACTACACCAACCCTGGCCAACGACCCAGTGGATGTGGAATTCTTTGGCAGATCATCCCATGCAGCTGGGGCACCGGAAAAGGGGATTAACGCCTTAGATGCGGTTATTCAAGTTTATAACGGCGTCAACGCCTTAAGGCAGCACTTGACCGATGACGTAAGAATCCACGGAATCATAACTAATGGGGGTAAGGCTCCTAATGTGGTACCTGATTATGCCAGTGCAAGATTTTACCTAAGGGCAAAATCAAGGCCCATCCTAGACGACCTATATAGGAAGTTTGAAAACATAGTAAAGGGGGCAGCTCTTCAAACTGGGGCAGATTATAAATTCGGCCTCTTCCAAAATAGGGTTGATAATGTGGTACCTACCCCCTTATTTGACCAGGTATATGAGGAGAATTTAAATAGATACGGGGAATTCATACCCAAGGATGCTAGTAGGGCCGGAAGTGGCTCTACGGATGTGGGCAATGTAAGTCAAGTAGTACCCACCATCCATCCCTATATTAAGATTTCAGAAGGATATATAGCTGGCCACAGCCTGGAATTTAGGGAAGCATCAAGGAGTGAAATAGGCTTAAACTCCATTGGTTTGGGAGCTAAGGTTTTAGCCAATACGGCCTTAGATCTAATTTTAAATCCTGATTTGCTGGCTAAGATTAAGAAGCAGCATAGGGAAAATGTGGAGAATCAAAGTAAATAGGAGGAATTAAATGATTCAATTAATAGATGTGTCGAAAAGCTTTAACTCAGATAGCCATACGGTTCATGCAGTTAAGGAGGTTAACCTAACTATAAGAGAAGGGGAGATCTTCGGGGTAATAGGCTATAGTGGTGCTGGTAAGAGTACTCTAGTTAGATGTATCAACCTATTGGAAAGGCCCACCAAGGGTAAGGTCCTTATAGATGGGGTGGACCTGACCAAATTAAGGGAGAAGGACCTAAGGGCCTATAGGCAAAAGATAGGTATGATCTTCCAGCAATTCAACCTATTAGGATCCCGTACGGTCTTTGAAAATGTGGCCTTTCCTTTGAAATATAGGGGAAGGAAGAAAAGTGAAATTAGAGAAAGGGTCCTAAGTCTATTAGAGCTGGTTGGATTAGAAGATAAGGCCAATGCCTACCCATCCCAACTATCAGGTGGGCAGAAACAAAGGGTAGCCATAGCAAGGGCATTAGCAACTGAACCTAAGATCCTATTATGCGATGAGGCTACTTCAGCCCTTGACCCACAGACTACCAAGTCCATCTTAAGGCTGTTAAAGGATGTAAACCGTAAATTAGGGATTACCATCGTCATTATCACCCATGAAATGCATGTAATCAAGGAAATTTGTAATCGTGTAGCCGTAATGGAAGGAGGTAGGGTGGTTGAATTAGGGGATGTGGTTTCCATCTTCTCCAAACCCAAGGCCCAAATTACTAAGGAATTTATCAACTCTACTTCAAATCTGTCTAAGATAGATGAATTGATTAAGGAAAAATCACAGATAGTGGATTTAAAAGCTGGTGAGAGGATCTGGAGGTTAGACTTCCATGGGTCTGAAACTAAGGAGCCTATAATAGTTCAGCTTGCAAAAAACTTCCATATAGAGCCAAGCATCATCTTTGGAAATGTGGAAGTCATATCCGATACGGTACTAGGCTCCCTGATAGTACTAGTAAAGGTGGACCAGGAGAGGGAGCAGGAAGTGATTAAATATCTAGAAGAAAAGCAGATTAAGGTGGAGGTGATTAAATATGCATAGTCTAATGGCAAATTATACTCCAAATTTACTAGATTACTGGCCTGAGTTTATAAACAGTATAGGGGAGACCCTACAGATGTTATTTTTTTCTGGGATTTATTCATATATCATAGGCCTATTCTTAGGTGTTTTACTAGTGGTTACCAGGGAAGGGAATATACTTGAAAATAAATATATATATCGAGCTTTAGATATCTTCGTTAATATATTTAGGTCTATACCCTTTGTAATATTGATAACTGCCTTGATTCCAATTACAAAATTTGTAATGGGTACCTTTATTGGGGTTAAGGGGGCAATATTCCCCTTGATAATGGGATGTATTCCTTTCTTTATTAGGCAGGTAGATATGGCCCTATCAACGGTAGACAGCGGCCTAATAGAGGCAGCCCAGGCCATGGGACTTTCACCCCTAGGAATTATCTTTAGGGTTTACCTTAGGGAAAGTATACCAGCCTTAGCCCGTTCTATCACCATTACTACAGTCAGCTTGTTGGGTCTTACAGCTATGGGTGGTGCAGTAGGGGGCGGTGGTTTGGGCTCCTTTGTCATCAGATATGGTCATAACAGGTTTTATCAGGATATAACCTATGTATCTGTAGTGGTAATACTACTATTTGTAACCATCATCCAATTTATTGGAAATATAGTCATAAAGAAAACATCACATTAAAGGAGAGATATAGATGAAAAAAATTGTTTATGTATTGCTTTTATCATTACTAATAACTGGAGTATTAGTAGGCTGTGGTAGCCAGGCAGGTCCAGAGGAAGATACGAATGTGGTTAAGGTTGGCCTAACTGGTAGCGACTCTAAGGTTTGGAATCATGTTAAGGAGGAAGCAGCTAAGGAGGGTATAGAAATAGAATTGGTATTCTTCGACTCCTATCCACTTCCAAATGCAGCCTTGGCTGCTGGGGAAATAGATATGAATGCCTTCCAACACTATATATATCTTGAGAAAGAGATGGAACAACACGGCTATGACCTAACGGTTATAGGAGAAACTGTATTGGCACCTTTAGGGATCTATTCAAATCAACTTGAAAGTTTAGATGAATTAGAAGATGGTTCAAAAATAGTTATACCTGATGACGTAACAAATGGGGGCAGGGCCCTTCTACTACTTGAAGCCAATGGCCTTATTAAGTTGGATCCAGCTGCTGGCTTAACTCCAACCCTAAAGGATATAGTAGATAATCCTAGAAACTTTGAGATTATCGAATTATCAGCCACTAACATCCCTGCATCCTTACAAGAAGTACCTATAGCAGTAATTAACTCAGGAGTGGCAAGGGATGCTGGTTTAATTCCAACACAAGACGCCTTAGTATTGGAAGAAGCAACAGAAGGAGAGAATCCATACGTAAATATAATAGTAGTTAGAACAGAAGATAAGGACAATGAAGTCTATAAGAGGATAGTTGAAATATACCAAACTGACGAGACTAAGAAGGTAATCGAGGAAGATTCTAAGGGTTCATCAATTCCAGTTTGGTAAAATAAGAATAGAGGACTTTTTGTAGATTGTTTATAATCTATGAAAAGTCCTCTTTTATTTGTTGATAAAATATTATAAATGTGGACATGGTGTGGATAAGTTGTTGATAAGTTGGATAATTTNTGGATAAATCAAAAATAATATAAACACGTTGAATACTTTATAAAATTTAGGGTATCTAATAAAAATGTGATTTTAACTATAAGAAGGCTTGAATATTGAAGAAGGTTTGAATATTGACAAATGGGGAAAAATGGTATAATATGAAATATTGTCCTTAAATCGGCTAATATTAGAGTTAGAGCTATTTAGAATGCTTCTTTATGAAGCATTTTTTAGGGTTTGATTAAGTAGTTAGTTTTCCAAAAGCTAGGAATAGGAGGATTTTTATGAAGCAATTATTGCCTTATATGAGAAAATATGCACTTTATGCTATCCTCTGTCCAATCCTTATGATTCTGGAGGTATTTGCAGATATTGCAGTACCCTACCTTATGTCTAGGATTGTGGATGTGGGTATAGTAAATAGTGATGTAGATTACGTTTTAAAGGTTGGATTAATCATGATCCTAGCTTCCTTGCTAGGAATGTTGTTTGGAGGTTTAAGTTCTTATGCAGGAGCAAGGGCAGGCTATGGCTTTGCTGCAGAAATTAGGTCCAAGACCTTTAAAAAGNTTCANGAATTTACCTTTGCAAACCTAGATGAATTTTCCGTCTCTTCACTGATTACTAGGCTTACAAATGACTGTAACACCATCGGCCAGGTAACCATGATGAGCCTACGTATGGCGGTAAGGGCACCCTTTATGATGGTCTTTGCCTTAATTATGGCCTTTACCATCAATCCATCCTTGGCCAGGGTATTTATGGTATCTATCCCCTTAACTGCCATTTTAATTATCCTAGTTCTTACTAAGGCCAGACCCCTTTTTATGAAGTTTCAAACTAGGGTAGATAGGGTTAATGCCATAATAAAGGAAAACTTAGCGGGGATTAGGGTTGTTAAGTCCTTCAATAGGCAGGAATATGAGGAAAAGAGGTTTAAAAAGAGGAACGACGCTCTTAGGGATACGGCCTTAAAGGCCATATCCACCGTAATCTTTGTAATGCCCCTTTTAAATCTAATAATCTACGGCACCATCATAGCCGTCTTGTGGTTTGGAGGGAATCAGGTTGTTGCAGGTGCCATGGGTAGGGGAGAACTCATTTCCTTTATAACCTATATAACCCAGGTTATGATGTCCCTAATGATGATATCCATGTTCTTCATGCAGCTCTTAAGGGGGATAGCATCTAAGGATAGGATTTTAGAGGTTTGGAATACGGAGCCTGAAATTAAGGAAATAGAAAGGCCTATTTCAGAGCCTAAAGATGGGTCTATAGAATTTAAAAATGTATACTTTAAATATCCGGCCAGCAAGGAATATACCCTGAAGGATATAAATTTAAAGATAGATTCAGGGGAAGTAATAGGAATTATAGGTTCCACAGGCTCTTCTAAGTCCACCCTAGTTCAGCTGATACCCAGGTTGTATGATGCAACTGAGGGAAGTGTATTAGTTGGTGGAAGGAATGTTAAGGACTATTCCTTGAAGGGTTTAAGGGATAGTGTAGCCTTTGTATTGCAGAAAAATACCCTCTTTTCAGGTACCATCCGTGAAAATATGAAGTGGGGAAATGAAAATGCAACAGATGAAATGATCATTGAAGCTCTTAAACTAGCCCAGGCCTGGGAGTTCGTTTCAAAATATGAAGATGGCCTTGACCATATTGTAGAGCAGGGCGGTAGCAATTTTTCTGGTGGGCAGAAACAGAGGCTGACCATAGCTAGGGCCTTGTTAAAGGAACCTAAGATAATTATCTTAGACGATTCTACCTCAGCTGTAGATATGACTACGGATGCAAAGATCCAGCAGGCCTTTAAAAATCTGGGGGATTTAACTACCATTATAATCGCCCAGCGGATTTCATCTATACAACATGCCGATAGGATTATTGTTATGAATGAAGGCCAGATTGAATCCATAGGAGACCATGAAAGTTTATTAAAGACATCGGCTATATATAGGGAGATATATGAATCTCAGGAGAAAGGAGTGATAAGAGAATGAGCCGTAAAAAAATCCAATTTAAACCCAATGACCCTAAAAGGACCTTGATGAGGCTATTTAGCTACTTTAAATACAATAAAGTTCTATTTTTTGGCGGTATCTTCTCAATCATCCTTTCTGCCATAGCTCGAATAGGAAGTAACTCCATGTTAAGCCCCATCATCGATACCCTGGTGGTGGATCATGACAGGGCTTTATTTATAAGATACATCATGATTATGGTGGGTTTGGTGGTAACCATCTCAATTAGCCAGTATATAGGAGATCTTTCCATGGCCAGACTTGCCCAGAAGACTATCCATAAGATACGGGAGGATATGTTCTCCCATATGGAAAAGCTACCTATTCCCTTTTTCGATAGGCATGCCCATGGGGAGTTAATGTCCACCTTTACCAACGATGTGGATATATTGAATCAATCCTTAGAGCAAAGCCTATCCCAGATTGTCATATCCGTAATAACGGTTATAGGAACCTTTATTATGATGGTCTATATAAGCCCCCTATTAACTTCAATAGTTGTCTTTATGCTGGTGGTCATGTTAGTTTCTGTAAGAATTATTGGAAAGAGGTCCACTAGGTTTTTTAGAAACCAACAGGCCCAGCTGGCTGAAATGAACGGCTATATTGAGGAGATGATGACTGGGCAAAAAGTAGTTAAGGTATTTAATTATGAAGACCGGGCCATAGAGGAGTTTGAAAAGAGGAATGAGGAATTGAGGAAGGCCAGTACTAATGCTGCCACCTTTGGGGTAATGATAATGCCTATTATGGGAAATCTATCCTTCATCTTATATGGGCTGGTGGCAATGGTGGGAGCCTACTTTGCAATACAAGGCAGGGTCAGTGTGGGTAATATAGCAGCCTTCCTACAATTTACCAGGTCTATCTCCAGGCCTATAACTACCGTATCCAACCAGTTAAACACCCTATTTGCAGCCTTGGCAGGTGCTGAAAGGATATTTAACATCTTAGATGAAGAGGTTGAGCTGGATGAGGGAGATGTGGAGCTGGTAGAAAGGGAAGGGAAATCCTACTGGAAGGTTCCTAAGGAAGATGGGACCTATGATTATGTAGCAGTACAAGGCCATATAGTATTTGATAATGTGGACTTTGGCTATGTAAAGGGGAAGAAGACCCTAAAAAATATAAACTTATATGCTAAACCTGGGCAAAAGATAGCCTTCGTTGGTTCCACTGGGGCAGGAAAGACTACTATTACAAATCTGATCAATAGGTTTTACGAGATCGATGAGGGTACAATCTATTATGACGGTATAGATATAAGAAGGATTAAGAAACATGATTTAAGGAGTACCATGAGTATAGTTCTACAGGACGTCCATCTATTTGAAGGTACTGTAGGGGATAATATAAGGTACGGTAGGTTAGATGCTACAGATGAAGAAATTATTGAAGCAGCCAAATTAGCTAATGCCCATTACTTTATTAAAAACCTACCCCAGGGTTATGATACCATGCTTTCAGTAGATGGTGGCAACCTATCCCAGGGTGAGAGGCAGCTGCTTTCAATAGCAAGGGCTGCTGTGGCCAATCCCACCATCCTCATATTAGATGAGGCTACTTCTTCCATAGATACTAGGACTGAGAAGCTAATTGCAGAGGGTATGGATAAGTTGATGGAAGGTAGGACCACCTTCGTCATTGCCCATAGGTTGTCTACCGTTAGGGATTCCGATGCCATAATGGTATTGGAAAAGGGTGAGATAATCGAGCGGGGAGACCACGAGGACCTTATGAACCAGAAGGGCAGATACTATGCCTTAAATACTGGAGCTATTGAATTAGAATAAAAAACACAGGATTTATCCTGTGTTTTTTATTTCTTATGCTTTTTTAACAAACTCAGACTTAAGCTTCATACCGCCGATACCTTCGATTTTACAATCTATATCATGGTCCCCATCTATTAGGCGGATATTCTTTACCTTAGTACCCTTTTTAACTACTAAGGAACTACCCTTTACCTTTAAATCCTTTATTACGATAACCGTATCCCCATCATTTAGGATGTTACCATGGGCATCCTTATAAACCTTCTCCCTACTTTCGGCTTCCCCTTGATTTTCTAATGTCCATTCATAGGCGCATTCAGGACATATTAATAAAAAGCCGTCCTCATATGTATATTCTGAGTCACACTGGGGACAATTGGGTAATTTAAACATTATTTTTCCTCCATTCTATAAATTTAAGCCAATCCTTTTATCAGTTCAAAATCATATCATAAAAGGGTCCTAAAGACAAATTGGAGGATGATTTGGGTTAAGCTAGGGCAATAAATAGGAAGGATAGCCAGCAGCCCCTTTGGAGGTTGGGAGGGAGGTTAGTAGGGGCCTACTATCTATTAGAAGGATCTAGATTATCACATTAAATTTGTAAAGGCCGATTCATTAGCTGTTAATTTATAAGCAATCTATGATATAATAATAAAATGTTGTGATAGTCTATATATTTATAGAGAATTTAGATTTTAAATTTGGGGGTAAAGAATATGTTTCTAATAGAAATACTTAAAGCCGTATTTTTAGGAATAGTAGAGGGTATCACGGAATGGCTGCCCATTAGCAGCACAGGCCATATGATTTTAGTGGAGGAGTTTATACAGTTAAATGCTTCAGAGGCCTTTAAGGAAATGTTCTTTGTAGTTATACAGCTAGGGGCCATCATGGCAGTAGTACTCTTGTATTTTAATAAGTTAAACCCCTTTTCACCCAGTAAAAGCCTCAGGGAAAAAAAGGAGACCATGTCCATCTGGTATAAGGTTATAGTAGGGGTTATCCCAGCTGGGGTATTTGGGATACTCTTTGATGACTGGCTAAATGAAAACTTTTATAATTACATAACTGTAGCCTTTACCCTAGTATTATATGGAATCTTATTTATAATCATTGAGAACCGCAACAAGGGTAGGAGGCCAATAATTAATGATTTACGCCAGCTAAGCTATAAAACCGCCTTCTTAATAGGGGTTTTTCAAGTCTTAGCCCTAATACCTGGTACTTCCAGGTCAGGAGCCACCATCTTAGGGGGAATAATCCTAGGAACTTCCAGACATATTGCAGCGGAGTTTTCCTTCTTCCTATCCATACCAGTAATGTTTGGAGCCAGCGCATTAAAGCTATTAAAGTTTGGTTTTCATTTTACCAGGTTAGAACTTAGTATATTGTTGACTGGGATGATAGTAGCCTTTGTGGTATCCCTAATAGCAATTAAATTCCTCTTGAGATATATTAAGAATAACGATTTTAAAGCCTTCGGCTGGTACAGGATCCTATTAGGTTTACTAGTATTTGGTTATTTTGCCCTCTTTGGAGCTTAATACAAAATACTTTCAAATATGGAGATTTAACAGGAAAAATAAAAATCTAGTAATTTACTAGGTTTTTATTTTTTTTTGTTGACATATGGAAAAAATGGTGCTAATATTGAAAATGATAATCATTATCAATAACAAATATTATTGTGCGCACAAAAAGGAAAATAAATTAAAAAGAAATATACTATATCTAAATACAAAAATAAAAAATACATAGGTAAAGGAGAGTAATATGAAAAGGTCAAAGTTTTTAAAACTAACACTGATCATTACAACTCTAGTATTGATGTTAACGGCATGTACAAATTCAGGAAATAATGTTGATTCAAATACAGCTAATCTTGTAAATGAACCTAAGGAAGGGGAAGTCTTAACTGTAGAAGTAACTGATGCCCACGGCACTGTAACAGTTCCAGTAAACCCAAAAAATGTTGTTTCTTTAGATAATAGGACTTTTGAGACCCTAGCCGATTGGGGGATTGAATTGGCAGCCGTTCCAAAGGCGGTAATGCCTGCTGATTCACCCTATGTAGCAGATGAAGGGGTTTTAGATATTGGTAACCACAGGGAGCCAAATCTTGAAATCATAGCAGCCGTTGAGCCAGAATTGGTTATCGTCGGTCAAAGATTTGCTAATTACTATGAAGATATAAAGGCTCTAGTACCAAATGCAGCTGTAATCGACTTAAATATAGATGTATCTGAGACTACAGATACAGCTGGTGAAAACCTGGTTAATGGTCTTAAGGATGCAACTATTACCCTGGGCAAGATATTCGATAAAAATCAAGAGGCTCAGGCGTTAGTAGCTGAATTTGATAAGGCCATAGAGGATGTTAAGGCAGCTTATAATGGAAAGGATAGAATAATGAGCGTTATAGTTTCCGGTGGCAATATAGGCTTTTCAGCTCCTGCTTCCGGTAGAGTTTGGGGCCCAATGTACCAAATCTTCGGTTGGATACCAGCCTTAGAAGTAGGTGGCACCAGCTCCGACCACCAAGGGGATGAGATTTCAGTTGAAGCCATAGCTCAAAGTAACCCCGACTGGATTTTCGTACTAGACCGTGATGCAGCTACCTCATCAGCAGCAGATGCAGTACCTGCACAAGACGTAATTGAAAATTCACCTGCCCTTCAAAATACTAAGGCAGTTACTGAGGGAAAGATAGTTTATGCACCTAAGGACACCTATACCAATGAATCAATCCAAACTTACTTAGAGTTATTCAACGACCTTGCTAAGGCCTTAGGAAAGTAAAGGAGTATGCCTAGTGCAGAATAATATGGTTAATGAGACTTTAGGGGCTGGAACTAACCAGCTCCAAAGCCATAATAAAAATAGAATATTTACCAGATCTTTTATCCTTACCCTCTTAATAGTTTTGGCCTTAGGGCTCATATCCCTCTTTACTGGAGTATACGATATACGGGGCCAGGAAGACGGTATGGATATGTTCTTTATAACCCGTGTCCCTAGGACCATTGCCCTAATGCTTACTGGGGCAGCCATGTCCATGTCAGGGCTGGTTATGCAGCTTATAACCCAAAACCGTTTAGTTGAACCTACTACTACCGGCACCATTGAATGGGCTGGCTTAGGCCTGATGTTTGTGTACTTATTGATTCCTGCCCCAACCCTAGTTCAAAGGATGGCAGGAGCTATTATCTTCTCCTTCATAGGAACCATGGTCTTCTTTTTCTTCTTAAGAAGCATTAGGCTACGCACCTCCCTAATAGTTCCAATTATCGGTATGATGCTGGGTGCGGTGATTTCTGCTATTTCAACCTTTGTAGGACTTGTATTTCAAATGACTCAGAATATTGAATCCTGGTTTGTAGGTTCCTTTGCTCCTATTCAGGTAGGTAGGTATGAGTACCTATGGCTTATAGTCATTATCACCTTTTTCATCTTCATCTATGCCGATAGGTTGACCCTAGCCGGCCTTGGAGAAGATATAGCCACAAGCCTTGGAGTTAATTACAACAGGATAGTCATTTTAGGTACAGGTCTTATATCCTTAGCCGTTGGAATTGTTGCAGCAGTAATAGGAAACTTACCCTTCTTAGGTATAATAGTACCCAATATAGTATCCATGTATAGGGGGGATGACCTAAGGAATAACCTACCCTGGGTATGTCTCTTGGGTATGGGCACCATAACCCTATGCGATATTATCTCCAGAACTATAATTATGCCCTTTGAAGTACCCGTTTCCCTAATACTAGGAACATTAGGCTCAGTGGTATTCATCACCATCTTGTTAAGACAAAGGAGGCAAAAATGAGCGAGTTACAGTTAAATGAGAGAATAGGGTTTGGAACAAAGGCTGATGATGAGCCTTCCCAGGATAATAGATCTGCAGGAGCCTTCCGCTGTAAAAGGGAGGAGAGGCGCTACTGGTTTATGCTAATTGGCTTACTTACTCTGGGACTATTAGCCTCCTACGGCCTTTTAGTTTATAACAATCCAGTCCCAGTAGATTCCCCCTCCTTTATCCCGGTGGTTAGGAGGAGGATGATAGCCCTAGTGGCCATGATAATTGCAGCTATTTGCCAAAGCTTATCCACTGTAGCCTTTCAATCTATAACCAGCAATAGGGTCATAACCCCCTCCTTACTGGGTTTTGAAGCCCTTTATACCACCATCCATACTAGCACCATGTTTTTCTTTGGTATGGGAACCTTTGTTGGCTTCAATGGGGTAGGATCCTTTTTATTTCAAGTAGTTGCCATGGTCCTTATGTGTCTACTCCTTTATGGCTGGCTGCTGTCAGGTAAATATGGGAATTTACAGCTAATGCTTTTAGTGGGGGTTATAATTGGAACTGGCCTAAGGTCTGTATCATCCTTCATGAGGAGGCTGTTAGCACCTTCTGAATTTGATATCCTACAGGCTAGATTATTCGGCTCAGTGAACAATGCAGATGTGGAATATTTTCCAATTGCTATCCCCTTGGTAATAGTGGCAGCCTTAATCCTGCTTTTATATTCTAAGAGGTTAAATGTTGTATCCCTTGGTAGGGATGTAAGCACTGCTTTAGGCCTTAACCACCAAAGGAGCGTAATCTTTGTACTTATTTTAGTTTCCGTTTTAATGTCAGTATCCACCGCCCTAGTTGGACCGCTTACCTTCTATGGTTTTCTAGTAGCCACCTTAAGCTATTTGGCGGCACCTACTTATGACCATAGATATATATTTCCCATGGCCTTTGCCATAGGCTTCCTAGTAATAACCGGTGCTTACTTCTTCATGTACCATGTCTTTAACGCACAAGGGGTAGTATCAGTTATCATCGAAATGTTCGGCGGATTGATATTTTTACTAGTAATATTGAGGAAGGGGACACTATGATAAAGATCAGTAATGCTAGAAAGAATTATTGTGACAAGGTTAGAATAGGACCCTTAAATATTGAAATACCAAAGGCTGGAGTAACTTCTTTAATCGGGCCAAATGGAGCAGGTAAATCCACCACCCTCCTAATGATTGGAAGACTTTTAGATATGGATGAGGGGTCTATTCAAGTGGCCAATATGGATGTATCCAAGACTAAATCTGAAGATTTGGCTAAGGTTCTAACCATCCTAAGACAGGAAAACCACTTTATCACTAGGCTAACTGTTAGACAATTAGTTGGTTTTGGCCGCTTCCCCTATTCAAAGGGAAGGCTGACTAAGGAAGATGAGATGATCATATCTAAATATATAGACTTCTTTGAATTAAGGGAGTTGGAAAATAGGTACTTAGATGAACTATCAGGTGGCCAAAGGCAGAGGGCTTATGTAGCCATGGTTCTTTGTCAGGAGACTGAATACGTACTTTTAGATGAGCCACTTAACAATCTGGATGTGGCCCGTTCAGTTCAAATGATGGAGCACCTTAGGCGTGCAGCTGATGAGTTTGGTAGGACCATCCTAGTAGTTATTCACGATATCAACTTTGCGGCCAAATATTCCGATAGGATTTGTGCCATGAAGGATGGGCAAATCGCCGCCTTTGGAAGGGTGGAGGAGGTAATGGATTCCAAGCTATTATCAGATATCTTCGATACTAAAATTGAAATCATCCATGGTCCCTATGGACCAGTAGCCATATATTAAACTAAATCAGCCGGTACCTTAATATATTTCATTTATTCATTTATATAAGAAGGCTTGAATAATTTAAAATTGGCATAAATAAGTAATTCCATAAAAAAGAAAAGCCAAGGGTCTACCTTACCCTTGGTTTTTCTTTTTTTACATTTACATCTGCCTAATATCAATGTCTTAACTGCCGGACCAGTAGGGGGAATGATGACTAGAAAATTAGTTGAAATTGGCCAAAGGCAATTAATCAATAAGAATAGGGACCTATAATAGATTTTTAGAGGTTGATTATGCAGAAAACAGATCCCAATGCCTTAAAGGCTCTAAATGAGTATCAGATGGAAATTGCCAAGGAATTTGAAGAAGGCTTTTACAAAGAAGAAGATAAACCTGAAGTCTTGAAATACCCCTTCCTAGCTGGTCCCAGTGGAGGCTGGATTTTAAGAGAATTGATAAATAGAAAATAATATATAAATCTGCTGTGATAAAAATGCCCTCTTTGGAGGGTTTTATTTATGGTATAATATACCATTATACTAGATAAGGAGATTGTCATGGAGAAATTATATCTTGGAATACTTTATTCAATCTTAGCAGGAATCATCGTTTCTACCCAAAATGTATTTAGTGCTAGAATCAGCGAGAAGATGGGTATGTGGGAAACTACCTTCGTAGTACACTTGGTAGGCCTTATTTTTGCCTTAGCTATGGTAGTAATCTTTGGTGAAGGTAATATTAAAAATATTGCTGAGGTAAAGAAGGTATACCTATTGGCTGGAGTCCTGGGGGTCTTCATCATTTTTTTAGTTGCCAATAGCGTTACCCTATTAGGTGCCTCCTTTGTGGTATCCCTAATGGTAATCTCTCAACTGGCCTTTGCAGCAGTAATAGATGCCTTAGGATTATTTGGCAATGAAAAAATCCCTTTTGATTTTACTAAATTCCTTGGTCTAATTCTGATGATAATAGGTGTTATCGTTTTTAAACTAAAGGGTTGATGTAAATTTTACTAGGATAAATATAAGCTATACTAGGAAAAATAATATTGGACTTAGGTCAAGTTAATACTTGACTCTGGACCTAAAAATCAAAGAAGAGGAGAGGAATATGGCCAATAGACCTAATCCAGATGATAGAAGTGACAATGTGGAGAAGCTACAAGAGCAGATAGATAACACCATAAAGAACTATAGGTTAGCCGAAGACATGATCAGGTTAACCGACAATGAGAAGACTAAGAGGGAGTTAGGGGAAAAGAACAAGAGAAGGCTTGAATCCCTAAAGGGTATGAAAAAGGAGATTAGGGAGGAAGCCTTACACGCTAGGAAAATGGATAACTTTAGTTAGTTCTAAAAGAATCTTTGCCTTTAGGCAGAGATTCTTTTATTTTATATTCCTACTACATTCCACATATCTTAAGATAAGTAAAAAAATATAAGGGATCAATGTTTTAGATATCCCTATGCAGATATTATGCTAATGGGTTTATGTAGTAAATGGATGTAAAAATATAAAAAACACCTAAGTCAAGCTTAGGTGTTTTTTTCTATACGTTGAATCTAAATAGAACCACATCTCCGTCCTTCATAAGGTAATCTTTACCCTCTACCCTAACTAGGCCCTTTTCCCTAGCAGCTGCTATACTGCCACAGGCCATTAGGTCATCAAAGGATATGACTTCCGCTCTGATAAAGCCCCTTTCCATATCGGAGTGGATTTTACCAGCGGCTTGTGGTGCTAGGGTACCTTTTTTAATGGTCCATGCCCTAGTTTCTTGTGGACCAGCTGTTAGGTAGCTAATTAGCCCAAGTAGGCTGTAGCTGGCTTGAATCAGCTTATCTAACCCTGATTTTTCTAGGCCTAATTCCTTTAGGAATTCCTTCTTTTCTTCATCCTCTAGCTGGGCTATTTCTTCTTCTATAGCAGCACAAACTACTATAACTTCTGCATTTTCCGCTGCTGCATACTCCTTAACCCTTTTAACGTACTCATTATCATCTTCAGCTATTAGATCATCTTCATTTACGTTGGCCACATAGATAACAGGTTTTGAGCTTAATAGGTTATAGCCTTTAATCAATTGCTCCTCATCATCAGATAGGTTCATGCTCCTGATGGATTTGCCTTCCTCTAAGGCCTTTAATACCTCTTTAATTAAATCTACTTCCTTTAGAAGTTCCTTATTACCCTTAGCTGCCTTTGTAGTCCTTTCTAACCTTCTTTGTAGTAATTCCATATCGGAAAACATCAATTCCAAGTTGATGGTCTCTATATCCCTGATAGGGTCTATGCTACCATCTACATGGACTATATCAGCATTTTCAAAACACCTGACCACATGGACTATGGCATCTACTTCCCTAATATGGGAAAGGAATTTATTACCTAACCCTTCTCCCTTACTTGCACCCTTTACTAATCCTGCAATGTCACAGAATTCAATTATGGCCGGTATTATCCTTTTAGACCCGTATATAGCTGCTAATTTTTCCAACCTATCGTCAGGTACTTCCACTACCCCAACGTTAGGTTCGATGGTACAGAAGGGATAGTTGGCGGCCTCAGCTCCAGCTTCCGTTATAGCATTGAATAAGGTACTCTTACCTACATTTGGTAATCCTACTATTCCAAGTTTCATCTATTCTTTCCTTTCTATATAATAAATTATCTTTAGTTACCTATTTTTCCACAATAATATATTATACTATATTAATCAAGAAGCTGCAAAAGAAATAAAAAATATTCCGCCAACTAGGTGGTATAATATTAATTGATTAGGATTTCTAGCTTAAAGTAAACTAGCTTGTATTTACTATTTATTTAATATAAAATATTATTAACTATTTAGATGGAGTGATTTTTTTGACAGAAAAGCATTTTAACTTAGCAGGAGAAGGTTGTGAAATCCTAGTACCCTTCAATGATAGGAAACCTTTAGCAGAGATCGAAAGGAGTATTATAAAGACTTATAGAAAACACATATGGAGTAAGTTTATAAAAGCCATAAAGGAGTATGAGCTGATTGAGGATGGGGATAAGATAGCTGTAGCCATCTCAGGGGGCAAGGATAGCCTGCTGATGGCAAAATTATTCCAGCAACTCCATAGATACGGCAGGAAGAACTTTGAGGTGGAATATATAGCTATGGATCCAGGATACCATCCGGAGATTAGGAAGCTACTGGAAGATAATTGCCAGTATTTAAACATACCAGTAAAGATCTATGATTCAGACGTATTTGAGGTAGCCGACCGAATAGCCTCTGATTATCCCTGCTATATGTGTGCTAGGATGAGGAGGGGATTCTTATATGCTAAGGCCCAAGAGTTAGGTTGTAATAAGTTGGCCCTAGGTCATCATTTTAACGACGTAATAGAGACTACCCTCCTTAACCTTTTATGTGCAGGAAGCATTAAGACCATGATGCCTAAGTTGAAGGCTCAAAACTTTGAAAATATGGAGCTTATAAGGCCTTTATACCTAATAGAGGAGGAATATATTAGGAGGTTTATCCAAAACAGCGGTATCTGGCCCTTAAATTGCGCTTGTATGGTTGCGGCTAAGAAGATCGGTAACAAGAGGTTTGAAATCAAGGCCTTAATTGAAGAACTAAAAGAAAAATTCCCAAATGTGGACATCAACATCTTCAGGGCCTTGGAAAATATCAATGTAGATGGAATTCTAGGCTGGAAGAAGGATGGAGAAAAATACTCCTTCCTAGATGAATATTAAAAATGTATATAAATCAATAATGGATATAAATGATAGCTATAGGTGGTTTTTATTTCCTAGGGGAAAATAAAATTAGGCTGGTGAATCTACAGTTGGAAAGGGAAAAAATATTAAAATTAAGCTATAAGGTCCTTAGGCTGGTATTAGGCCTTTTCGTATTTGCTGCAGGCTCTGTATGCATAATCAATGCGGCCATTGGAGTAGCACCCTGGGACGTCTTTCACCAGGGAGTATCCAATGTAACAGGTATAACTATAGGTAGGGCCAATATCTATAGTGGGGTTGTTATAATAATTATAGATATCCTATTAGGGCAAGCTGTGGGCTGGGGAACCCTAGCAAATATGATCTTAATAGGGTCCTTTATCGATTTTCTAATGTTAAACAACTTAATACCCAGCTTTCAAAGCTTTTTACCTAGCTTAATACAATTATTTATAGGGATAATTCTACATGGCTTAGGAGTCTTCCTATATATAGCCGTAGGCTGGGGAGCCGGCCCCAGGGATGGTTTATTAGTTGTACTTACCAAGAGGACCGGCGGGTCCGTCAGGTTGATTAAGACCATTATGGAGGTAACGGTGGTAGCTATAGGCTATCTATTAGGCGGTAACCTAGGTATAGGTACTATTATCCTAGCCCTATTGAGCGGACCAATTTGGCAGTATATCTTTAAGATTTTTAAATTTAATATCAATGAAGTCCAACACCGCTTTATCCAGGAGGATATTAAAATCTTAAAGGAAAAGCTTGCAAAAACCGAGGAACCAACCCCTTAGGCTAGGGGTTGNTTTTTATAGTTCTATAATTTGATTTTTATGCCTTATATCCACAATCTTAGTATGGGGACAATGGACCTTGTGGATAAATCTTTGGGAAATCTCGTACTTTTCTCAAGCATGCATGGGGATGAAATATCTAGGCTTCAATTTTTCTATAAAATACTCTCCACCCAGATGGAAGTAGTCACCTAGCCTAGGATCCACTGGGAAGAAGGCCAGATGCAATATATTCAACCTTAAGACCTAAGCTATCCAAAATATCAACTCCTTTACTCTTTAATATTACCCCTATTATAGCAAAATTAACCTTCACATAAATTTCACATTTTTTACATAAAGCCTTGATAATATTTGTCTAGGATAAGATGTAAGGAGGAGATAAGATGGACGAAAAAAGGGATTTTGAAGATATCAACTTCCAGCTAGTGGAGGCTGAAGAAGAGGAAAGGGAAGTTAATAACCCTTCTAAAGCTGATGGTAAGTATGCTTATTCTAGCTCAAGGCCTAAAGGGTCTTTTAGGGGAAGTTTTATCTCCTATGTGGCCATAGCCCTAGTGGCTTCCATATTAGGTGGCTTAGTTGCCCTTTACCTTGGACCTAGCTTATTTGAAAACTTAGGCATAGAAACTTCCAGGCAGTATCAGGCAAGCCCAATAAATATAAATACTTCTGATGATATAGACACGGTTACTGCAGTAGTTAAGAAGGCCATGCCTTCGGTAGTAGGTATTACTACCGTGGAGACCCAAAGATCCATCTTTGGGGATTTAGAAAGGGAAGGGCTAGGCTCTGGGGTCATAGTAGATAGGGATGGTTATATCTTAACCAATTCCCATGTGGTGGCCAATGGGGCTGCCAAGGAGATAACAGTCCTCTTTGATAATGGTGAGCAGGCCTCTGGTCAAGTAATCTGGAATGACGCTACCCTTGATTTAGCCATAGTAAAGGTGGATATGACCAACTTGCCGGCTGCTGAGCTGGGGGATTCTGATAGTTTGGAAGTTGGAGAATTGGCCATAGCCATAGGTAACCCACTTGGTTTGGAGTTCCAAAGAACGGTAACCTCTGGTATCATATCAGGCCTTAATAGGTCCATCCGCATCGATCGGGCC
>JGI24714J26587_10000765_pt1 | contig 22863 bp, 25 predicted proteins | sample BioPla4DNA2_FD_26587 | JGI IMG/M metagenome (IMG submission 26587)
GCTATAAGGTCTGCTAACGATGCTTCTGTAGCCTTGGCAGAATATATAGCAGGTAGTGAAGAGCTCTTTGTAAAAATGATGAATGAAAAAGCCAGGGAATTNGGAATGAATAATACNAATTTTGCNAATGCATCAGGCTTACCTAATGAAAATCATTATACATCAGCTTATGACGTTGGCATAATGTCAGCTGAACTATTAAAACATGAGGGAATTCACAAATGGCTTATAACTTATATGGATGAGATGCTTGTAGGGAAAAATAAGGATAAGGTTCAAAGCTTAGTTAACACAAANAGGCTGATTAAAGAATATGAAGGTACAACTGGAATTAAAACAGGTTCTACAACTGAAGCAGGCCATTGCCTATCGGCATCAGCTAAAAGAAACAATCTTCATTTAATTGCAGTAGTTATGGGAAGTGAGACATCAAAAATAAGATTTGATGAAACCATGAGATTATTAGATTATGGATTTGCAAATTATGATTCAGTGCCAGTTGGTAGGAAGGGAGATGTTATAGGCAAGGTTAATGTTAATAAAGGTAAAATTGATTATGTAGAAGCAGTATTAGAAAGGGATAGTTTCTTGCTATTACCAAAGGGTGAGAGTGGAAATATAACAAAGGAAATTGTATTACTGGATTTTGTAGAAGGACCAATAGAAAAAGGACAGGAATTAGGTAAACTAATAGTTAAAATTGATGGAGTAGAAGCGGATACAATAAAATTAGTCTCAAANATTAGTGTAGAGAAGGCTTCCTTTAAAGATCTATTACTGAAAACTATTAGAAAATNTATATTGGGCTAAGGCCATCTTTTAATAAAGAATAATTTGTCTTTTATACAAAAAAGATATAAAATATTAAATAGGCAAAACCTCGACCTTGCTGTCGAGGTTATCTAATTAGAAAGGAATACTATTATGAACTTAAATTTTGCAATTAGTTTACCGGGTTTATTATTAGCAATAGTTATTCATGAGTTTTCTCATGGTTATGCTGCTTATCTTTTAGGAGATAATACTGCTAAAGAATCGGGAAGATTAACTTTGAATCCTATAAAGCATATTGATATTATTGGATTCATATTTTTACTTATATTTAAATTTGGTTGGGCAAAACCGGTACCAATAAACCCAATTAATTTTAAAAATAGAAAAAGGGATACGATAATTGTTTCATTAGCAGGCCCCTTTTCTAATTTTATTATTGCTTTAGCACTTAGCTTATTCTTATCTACAGGCAGCATAAAAAGTAATTTAATAATACAGATAATGATAATTGCTTTATGGTACAACCTAATGTTAGGTATATTTAATTTATTACCCTTTCCTCCATTAGATGGTTCAAAGATATTGGCAAGTTTATTGCCCATAAAGTATGAATATATGTTTTATAAGTATGAGAGATATCTATATATTATACTTATAATTCTGGTTGCAACTAATTTAATTGATGGGATCTTAAGGCCTTTAATAGAATTTATTTTATATTTGCTCATCAATATTATTTTAAGATAAGGGGATAAGTATGAAATATAAAATTAAACTAGATACCTTTGAAGGGCCAATGGATTTATTATTGCACTTAATAGAAAAGGCAAGAATTAATATTTATGATATTCCAATAAATGAAATAACAGAACAATATTTAGATTATTTAGCTAAAATGGAAGAAATGGATTTAGAAATAACCAGTGAGTTTCTTGTTATGGCAGCAACTTTATTAGAAATAAAGTCCAAATTATTGTTGCCTAAGCCCAAGATGGAATCTGATATTGAACAAATGAAAATGGAGGAAATGGATCCTAGATTTGAGCTTGTTAGAAGTCTCGTAGAATATAAAAAATTTAAGTATGCATCTCAAAAACTACGAGAGCATGAAGAAATTCAAAGTAAGGTGTATTATAAACCTAAGGAGGATTTATCGGAATTTATAGAGGAAGATACTGATCTAATTGAAATGGATTTAGATAAATTAGTTACAATATTTAAGAAATTAATATTAAAGAATAATGATAAGGAAAATATATTGATGTTTACCGAAATAAATAGGGAAGAATATACAATTGAAGAATGTACAATAAGAATAAAAAATAAATTGAAAGAGAATAAAAAGATTAAATTTTGTGATTTGTTTAATACAGATACTTGTATAAATGAGATAATTACAGTATTTCTATCTATACTTGAGCTAGTAAAAAATAAATATATTGCCATTTATCAAAAAAAGAATTTTGATGAAATATTTATTAAAAGAATAAACGAAGAAGGTGATGCAGTAGATGGATGATAGAGAAAAAAAAGCAATTATTGAATCTATACTTTTTACATGGGGAGATCCTTTATCCATAAGTGATATAGCAAATATACTAGAGTTGAAAAATAAGGAAGTGAGAAAACTATTAGATGAAATGATTAATGAATTTGAATTTAATAGGAGAGGCATAAAGATTGTTAGGGTTAAAGACAAATATCAATTATGTACTAGGCCAGAACATTATCAATGGATATCAAAATTAATAGATAAGAAAGAAAACAAAGGACTATCCAATGCAGCTTTAGAAACTCTAGCAATTATAGCTTATAGGCAGCCTATTACAAAAAGTGAAATTGAATCTATAAGGGGAGTAAGGTGTGATAAAGCAATAAACACATTAATTAATAAAAATTTAATAAAGGAAATGGGAAGACTAGAAAGAACAGGTAAACCAATTATTTATGGTACTACAGATGAATTTTTAAGATATTTTGGACTTGAAGATTTAAAAGACCTTCCAGAGTTAGATGAATTTAATTACATATTTGAAGATAAGGAAGAATAATACTTAAAACTGTATTATTCTTTTTTTTATGGAAATATTTAATATTAGATATATTTTAATGGGGTGAAATGATGAGATGGTTGTTAATNCTAATATTTGGACTTGNTATATTACTACTATATTTACCAGTAAAATTTAGCATATTTTTTTTATTTGAAAATGGAAAAAATGATATAAGAGTTTCTTTTACATATTTATTCGGCTTGATTAAATATGAAATTAAAGCTTTTGATAATAAAAATAAGGCTAAATGTGAAGAAGTAAGTGAAGGTAAGAAAAAAGAAAAAAGAGGGAAAGAGCTAAAAAAAATTGCTGAGTATAAAGAACTAATAGACTATATAATTAGAAAAATATTAGTTAAGAAATTTTATTGGGAAACTGAAATAGGTCTATTAGACCCCTATTATTTAAGCATATTTTATGGCTTTATATGGTGGGTTAAAAGTTTAATTATAGGATATATTGTATCAAAAAAATCAATTAAAAATCTAAACATAAAAGTATTACCTCTATATAATTCAAATGAATTTAGAAGTCAATTTAATTGCATAATAAATATTAGAATGGTTTATATTATTAACATATGGATTTTGCTAGTAAAACTATATAAAGGTGGTGAAAAAATTGACAGACCATCCTATAGAAGGTTTAATGAAAACTACAATGAATAGCTTAAAAGAGATGGTTGATGTTAATACTATAATTGGTGATCCAGTTCAATCACCAGATGGATTAGTGATTATTCCAGTATCTAAAATATCTTTTGGATTTGCTTCTGGTGGAACCGAATTTGATAGAAGTTTAGATAACAATGATCAAAATGAAAATTCAAAGGATTTTCCTTTTGGAGGAGGAAGTGGTGCAGGAGTTTCAGTACAGCCAGTTGGATTTATTGTTGCTGGTAACAATCAAATTAAACTACTGACTGTTGATGAAGGAAATACTGCATTAAGCAATCTGTTTGATTTTATGAATAAGATAACTGATACTATTCAACAGGCCGTAAGTAAGAACAAGAACAATAGCAATAGCAATAACAATAACACAAACGAATCAGGAAATGAAAATGCCAATAATACACCTTAATAGGAAGCAGATAAATTCTGCTTCTATTACTTTATTAAGGAGGAATACANTTATGAAAAAAGTTATATTATATGCTCTAGTGCTTATGGTGATAATAAATAATACTGTTTATGCTCTTCCCTCCATTAATGCTGAAAGTGCTATACTTGTAGATGCAGAATCAATGAGAGTATTATTTGAATATAATTCTTATACAAAACTACCAATGGCAAGTACAACAAAAATAATGACAGCGCTAATAGCTTTAGAAAAGGGAAATATTAATGACATGGTTAGGGTAGATAGGGATGCAGTAGGAATCGAAGGTTCTAGTATATATTTATACGAAGATGAGATAATCTCATTAGAAGATTTACTATATGGTTTAATGTTAAGATCCGGAAATGATGCTGCAATGGCTATCGGGAAACATATAGCTGGCGATATAGAAAATTTTGTTAAATTAATGAATGAAAAAGCTGAGGAGATAGGAGCAAATAATACTAATTTTACTAATCCTCATGGACTTCATGATGATAATCATTATACAACTGCCTACGATCTTGCGTTAATAACTAGTAGGGCCATGGAAGTAGAAAAATTTAAGGAAATATCAAAAACTAAATCATGGATTGCTAATAGGGAGAAAAATAATATTTTTTATAATAAAAATAAGACCTTATGGGAATATGAGGGAGGAGACGGAGTTAAGACAGGCTATACTACAAAAGCTGGTAGATGCTTAGTAGCTAGNGCCACAAGAAACGGTATGAAGCTTATTGCTGTTGTCCTTAATGACTATAATTGGTTTAACGATTGTTATGTACTTATGGATTATGGCTTTAACAATTACAAACCTTATGTTATCCTAGAGAGGGGGCAGTTTATAAAAAAGATACCTGTAATTTATGGAAATAAGGATGAAGTTAATGCAGTAATAGATGAAACATTCATGTATCCACTTAAAAAAGAAGAGTTAAATAAAATAAAAATAGATTATATTGTTAAGGAAAATATAATTGCACCTATAAATAAGGGTGATATATTAGGGTATGTAAACATATATCTGGATGGAATATTAATATACAAAGGAAGTATTGTTGCAGATAAGGATATAAAAGAGTTNANTACAATAAAGAAGATTATTGAAAAAATAAAAAGTAAATTTTAATTAAAAGGGTATTACTAAAACATAGGAGGTATTTATGAGGCTACAAAAATACATTGCTAATGCNGGGGTAACTTCTAGAAGAAAAGCTGAAGAATTGATTTTACAAGGAAGAGTGAGGGTCAATGGNATACTTGTCAAAGAACTTGGTACAAGGGTTGATCCTAGCAAAGATGTGATAACTGTAGATGGAAAGGAAATAAAGTTGGAAGAAGGAAAAGTGTATATATTACTGAACAAGCCTGAAGGGTATGTTACCAGCCTCAAAGATCCTCACAATGATAAATTAGTTTTGGATTTAGTAAAAGATGTAAAAGAACGTATTTTTCCTGTTGGTAGGCTTGACAAAGATACTTCGGGACTTTTAATCATGACTAATGATGGAGATATTGCATATAAATTAACCCACCCAAGGTATAAAATCTGGAAAAAATATATTGCTTTGGTTAAAGGATGCCCTGATTNNAATACAATAGATAAGTTGCAAAATGGTGTAATCATTGATGGAAGAAAAACTAGTAAAGCTCATGTTAAACTGATTAGAAGACAAGGAAGAAATTCAGTGCTAGAAATATCCATATATGAAGGTAGAAACAGGCAAATAAGAAAGATGTGTAAATATGTTGGACATCCTGTAGTTAAGCTAAAAAGGATATCTATCGGCAATATTAAACTTAATGGAGTTGAAGAAGGAAAATGGAGATATTTAACTAAAGAGGAAGTTGAATATTTGAAAAATATTTGACAACCCCTATCTATATTAATAATTTTAATGATATAATATAAATAATTAGGTGATAAATATGGGCTATAAAACTTTTGTCAGTGCAATTGATATTGCTAAAGAAATAATGAAAAAATATATTAAGTCAGGCTATATTGCNTTAGATTGTACAGTAGGCAATGGTAATGATACAATTCTACTTGCCCATTTAGTTGGTAAGGAAGGGAAGGTCTATGGATTTGATATTCAGTCCATTGCTATTGAGATAACAAAAGAAAAGTTAATGAAACAGGGATTAGAAGATAGAGTTATACTAATTAATGATAGTCATGAATTTATAGACAAATACATATTACAAAAATTAGATTTTGTAATATACAATTTAGGGTATCTTCCTAAAGGTAACAAACAAATAATAACAAAAGCTGCCTCTACATTGGCTAGTTTGAAAAAAGCCTTATCTTTGCTAAAAAATAATGGATTAATCTTGGTTACATGTTATACTGGTCATAAAGGTGGTATTGAGGAGTGGTTGGCTGTAAAAAATTATTTTGAAAGTCTTGATCAAAAAGAATTCAATGTTTTAGAATTTAATTTTATCAATCAAAAGAACAATCCACCNATACTTTATGGAGTTGAGAAAAAAGATAGGAGGGTGTAATATTGTCAGCTATTAAAATAACTGAAACAATATTTAGAGATGCACACCAATCTTTAATTGCTACAAGAATGAGAACAAAAGATATGTTGCCCATAGCAGAAAAAATGGACAAAGTAGGTTTTCATGCNTTAGAAGTGTGGGGCGGNGCTACATTTGATGCATGTTTGCGTTTTTTAAAAGAGGACCCTTGGGAAAGGCTTAGGGCGCTAAGAAAAGCATTTAAAAATACAAAACTACAAATGCTCCTAAGGGGTCAAAATTTGCTGGGNTATAAAAATTATCCAGATGATGTAGTAGAGGAATTTGTAAAAAAATCAATAGAAAATGGTATAGATATTATTAGAATATTTGATGCCTTAAATGATGTTAGAAATTTAGAAAAATCTATTGAGGCTACTAAAAAGTATGGAGGTCATGCTCAAGTAGCAATTTCATATACAACCAGTCCAGTTCATAACATTGAATATTANGTAAATCTTGCCAAGGAAATGGAAAAAATGGGAGCAGATTCAATTTGTATAAAAGATATGTCAGGTATTTTACTCCCTTATGTTGCTGAAGAACTTGTTAGTGAACTAAAGAANAATATAAGCGTACCCCTTGAAATACATTCNCATTTTACAAGCGGTATTGCAAATCAAACCTATATGAAAGCCATTGAAGCTGGTGTTGATATTATTGATACAGCTATGTCACCCTTAGGTATGGGAACTAGTCAGCCTGCTACAGAACCTATGATTGCTTCTTTGCAAGGAACTAAATATTATCCGGATATTGATATGGATCTTTTACTTGAAATAACAGAATACTTTAAAGATTTAAGAGAAAGATATGAAAAGGAAGGATTATTAAATAATAAAGTGTTAAGTGTTGACGTTAGAACTTTAAAATATCAGGTACCTGGAGGCATGCTTTCTAATTTAGTTTCACAGCTACAGGGTCAAGGAGCCTTAGATAGGTTTGAGGAGGTATTGGAAGAAGTTCCAAAGGTAAGAGAAGATTTAGGATATCCACCTTTAGTTACGCCAATGAGTCAAATAGTAGGTACTCAGGCTGTATTAAACATCCTGTCTGGTGAAAGATATAAGATGGTGCCTAATGAAGTAAGAAATTATGTGAAAGGCTTATATGGAAAACCTACAGTTCCTATTAAAGAAGATATTAAGAAGAAAATTATTGGGGATGAAGAAGTTTATACAGGAAGACCTGCTGATTTACTTGAACCAGTTCTTGAAAAATACAAGAAAGAAATTAGTGAATATATCGAACAAGATGAGGATGTATTAACATATGCATTGTTTCCTAATGTTGCATTAGACTTTTTTAAGTATAGGCAGGCACAAAAATATAAAATTGATTTCCAATTATTAGACCAGGAAAATATGGTATATCCAGTTTAAAGCAAGCTATTTATTGGCTTGCTTTTTTAGTGAAACAAAACTTGCAACAACTGTAAAAATAATGAAATTTATCTTGCAAATATTGAATCATTTTGTTATTATAAAGATGAAAAGGTTTTATAGAAGGGGGAAGTAATNCTTGAAAACTCTAAATGATAAAAAGCTTATTGTAGAAGAAGAATTTTGCAAGGGATGCGGTATTTGTGTTGCCTTTTGTCCAAAAAATGTACTAAAGGTGAAAAATGGNAAGGTATTAATAGCTGACATAGATTCATGTATTCAATGTGGAATTTGTGAGATGAGATGTCCTGACTATGCAATTTATTTAGGGGGTAAATAAAGTGACAGGGGAAAATGTTAGATTAATGCAGGGAAATGAGGCGTGTGTAGAAGGGGCTATAGCTGCAGGGATGAGATTTTTTGCTGGATATCCAATTACACCTTCTACAGAGATAGCTGAAATTTCGGCAGCCATGCTTCCTAGAGTAGGTGGTAAATTTATTCAAATGGAAGATGAAATTGCTAGTATAAGTGCTGTTATAGGAGCGTCTTTGGCAGGCAAAAAAGCTATGACTGCAACAAGTGGTCCTGGATTTTCTTTAAAACAAGAAAGTATTGGATATGCAGTTATTGCAGAAGTTCCTTGTGTAATTGTAAATGTCCAAAGAGGTGGTCCTAGTACAGGCATGCCAACTTCTCCAGCACAAGGAGATATAATGCAAGCTAGGTGGGGAACCCATGGAGATCATTCAATTATAGCCCTATATCCCTCTACAGTAAAAGAGGTATATGATACCACAATTAAAGCTTTTAATCTTGCTGAAAAGTATAGAACTCCCGTTATACTACTAATGGATGAAGTTATAGGTCACATGAGGGAAAAAATAGTAATTTCTAAGGAAAGTGAAATTGAAATTTATAACAGAAAGAAACCATCTGTTAGCCCTGATGAATATATGCCTTATAAAATAACTGATGATTTAGTTCCGGAAATGGCCAATATAGGTGAAGGATATAGATATCATGTTACTGGTTTAGTACACGATGAGTTTGGTAATCCTACAAATAATAGCATAATAGCTGAAAAACTTATAAGTAGATTGATAAATAAAATTGAGAACAACTTAGATGATATAATTGAGTATGAAGAATACAAAATGGAAGATGCAGAAGAAGCAATTATAGCTTATGGTTCAACTGCTAGGTCGGTAAAGTCTGCTATTGATATTTTAAGAGATAGAGGTAGGAAAATTGGTTTATTTAAACCTATTACTATATGGCCGTCACCAAAGAAAAAATTAGAGATTTTAGGGAAAAATATGAAAAGAGTATTAGTTGTAGAAATGAATATGGGTCAATATTTGTTGGAAGTTGAAAGAATTTTGGGAAAATATACAGAAGTTAAAGGTTATGGAAGAACAAATGGAGAATTAATTACTCCTAATGAAATTGTTTCTTTTGTTGAGGAGGGTTAATATTGAGTAAGTATTTAATTGAAAAATATTATAGAACTGAACGCCTTCCACATATATGGTGTCCTGGCTGTGGGAATGGAATAGTGCTTAAAGCGATTGTAAAGGCAATAGATAATCTTAAAATTAATAAGGATGATATTTGTGTCGTATCTGGGATTGGGTGTTCTTCTAGAGCTACCGGTTATTTAGATTTTAATACAGTTCATACAACTCATGGTAGGGCTTTAGCTTTTGCAACAGGTATTAAATTTGCAAATCCAAAACTTCATGTAATAGTTATAACTGGTGACGGTGATTGTGCTGCTATTGGAGGTAATCATTTAATACATGCAGCAAGGAGAAATATTGATATTACTACTATAGTATTTAATAATAATATTTATGGTATGACAGGTGGCCAGTTTTCACCAACTACCCCCACAGGGGATAAAGGTACAACAGCACCTTATGGTAATATTGATCCAAATTTTGATTTATGTGAATTAGCTAAAGCTTCAGGAGCAACCTATGTAAGTAGATCTACTGTATATGGTGTCAATATGATTACAAAACAGGTTGAAGAAGGAATAAAAAACAAAGGGTTTTCATTTATTGAGGTATTAACTACATGTCCTACTTATTATGGAAGAAAAAATAAAAAAGGTGATGCTGCAGAGATGATTAGGCAGCTAAATGAAATGACTGTGAATATTAATGCCTATGATAAATTACCTGAGGAAAAACGAGAAAACAAAATAGTTATAGGAGAATTATATAGAGATACGAGGGAAGAATATACTGAAAAATATGATAGACTGATTAAATCTTTTTAAAGGGGAGAAATCTAATGGTATTCAGAGAGTTTAGATTAAGCGGTTCTGGTGGTCAAGGCCTTATACTGGCAGGAGTAATATTGGCTGAGGCAGCTTTAAAAGATGGAAAAAATGTTGTACAAAGCCAATCNTATGGTCCAGAAGCAAGGGGGGGAGCCAGTAAATCAGAAGTTATAATAAGTGATAATATTATAAACTATCCTAAAATTGAAAAATGTGATTTATTACTGGCTTTGACACAAAAAGCCTATGAAAAATATATTGATACTTTAAAACCAGGTGGTGTTCTTATAAAGGATGACAATATAAAGGAAACAATTAAACGAAATGATATAGATGTTTATTCAGTTCCAATACTTTCAATGGCAAATAATGGTTTGAAAAAGCCAATGGTAGCAAACATAATAGCTTTAGGATGTATTTGCGAATTAACAAAAGTTGTAACTAAAGAATCTTTAGAAGAATCGGTAATAAACAGAGTTCCTCCTGGAACAGAGGAGATAAACCGAGAAGCTTTACATGAAGGGTATTCTCTAATAAAATCTATAAAAAGGAAGATATACCATGAAGCATAATGATTTAATTAAAGTTATACAAAAAGAATATACTAGGTTAAGTAAAGGGCACAGGTTAATTGCAGAATATCTTATTAACCATTATGATACTGCTGCTTTTATGACTGCAGCAAGTTTAGGTGAAACTGTGGGAGTAAGTGAATCAACTGTAGTAAGATTTGCAAATGTTCTAGGTTATGAAGGGTATAGAGAATTACAAAAAGAATTACAGGAGTTAGTTAAAAGCAAATTAACAACAGTTCAAAGAATATCTCTAAGCTCAGATTTTGATAATCTAGAAAATTATATGAGAGAAGTAATGAGAAAAGACATTCATAATATTGAAAATATACTGAAAGAGATTGATTTTAATGTATTACAAGAAGCTTTAGATGTAACTTTAAAAGCAAAGCATGTTTATGTGTTAGGTCTTAGAAGCTCTTCTTTTCTTGCTGGATATTTAGGCTTTTATTTAAATTTCCTATTAGATAATGTAAAAATAGTTATATCAGGACCTAATGATGTATTTGAACAATTATTTAAAGCTAATGAACAGGATATAGTAATTGGAATTAGCTATCCCAGATATTCAAAGAGAACTGTAGAGGCATTAAGTTATGCTAAAGAAAAAGGTTGTAAGATATTAACTATTACCGATAGTTTAACGGCACCTGCAACCCAGTACGCCGATTATACTTTAATTGCAAGCAGTAACATGTTTTCTTTTGTAGATTCTCTAGTTGCTCCCATGAGTTTAATTAATGCATTTATTGTAGCCTTGGGTACTAAAAAAGGCAAGCAGATTACAGAGTGCTTTGAAGATTTAGAAAAAATATGGAAAAGATACGATGTGTATATTACTGCTACTAATGATTAAATTTTGGAATAGATGACTGTAAGCCATGTTAGTTACATGGCTATTTTTGAATAAAAATATCATATTTAATCTTATCATAAATGATTAACAAAAATATTATAAAACTACACATAATTTGATATAATTATTTTACTAAAAAAATGGAGGTACAAAAATGAAAAAAATATATCTGGCTAGACATGGGGAATCTCAATGGAATGTATTAAAAATAGTTCAAGGTCAGAAAAATATTCCTCTAACAAATAAGGGTATAAAACAAGCAGAATTGTTAGGGAAAAGATTGATTAATGAACAAATAGAGAAAATATATTCAAGCGATCTAGCAAGAGCTTATGATACTGCAAAAATAATCGGTAAAATTATCGATGTAGAAGTAGAACCTATGAAAGAATTTAGAGAAATTAATTTTGGTGTTTGGGAAGGCTTATCTAAAAACGAATTACTTACTAAGTATAGAACAGAATATGAAAAGTGGTTAAAAAATCCAAAAGATTTAATTCTTGAAGGGGCAGAAACTTTAGCTGAACTACAAGAAAGAGCTTTAGAAGGAATTAATAAAATTATTAATTTAAACGGTGATAGATATAACAATATTCTAATCGTGTCCCATAGTGCAACAATCAAAGTTATTATATTAGGACTATTGGGTATAAGTTTAAACAATTTTAAAAATTTAACCTTGGGTAACGTAAGCTTAAGTATAATAGAATATAGAAATTATAATAAAGTTTTAAAACTATTTAACAATACGGATCATGTAGATCTTGATTAATGTATTTACCCTCATAAAGTTTTCATTATCTGCAGAAAATATTCATATAGTATAGTAGTTAAGAATATGTAGGGGGTAAATATGAAAACAACATTTTTCATATTTGAAAAATTATTAATTATTTCATTGATTATTTCTTTTTCTTTTTTATTAGTAGTGCAGTTATCCGGCTATGGGCGTGGCCTTTCAATTACTACATCTTTATTTGATGAAGGCAATTATACTAATTTATTAAAAAGAGAAGGTATTTCTAAAGGTATAATTGTACTTAGAAACTTAAATTATGATTATAAAAATGTAAGTGTTTTAGTAAATGGAGAATATGTAGCTGATTTTAACAAAAGCAGTGAAGTTAAAATCCCAGTATATAATAACGATATAATCGAAATTGATGGGACCAAGTATAATAATAAAGTAAATGTTAAAGTAGTTGGAATTAGCAGCAACATTGATAGCCCCCAACTTAATAAGATAGTTACAACATCCCAAAGTATTGAAATATTAGGTAGAGTGCAAATAAAATAAGCTTGTTTAAGACTAGATTTTAATATATAATAGGTTAGAGGAAGTGATGGTAGTGAATGTTGTATCAATTAGAGGAGCTACTACTGTTGAGAATAATCATAAATCTGATATTATAGAAGCAACTAAAGAATTGTTGTTAAAAATATCAGAAGCAAACAAATTAAATAAAGATAATATTATAAGTATTATATTTTCATCAACAAAAGATCTAAATAGTGAATATCCTGCTAAAGCTGCCAGATTGCTAGGGTATACTCAATGTGGATTAATGTGTTTTGCAGAAATGGATGTTGTAGGTAGCATTGATAAATGTATTAGAGTTCTAGTATTGTATCAAGGGAATATAAAGCAAAAAGATGTAAAGCACATATATTTAAAAAATGCAAAATCATTAAGACCAGATTTAAGTGAATAATAACAACAATGCCACCACTAGGTGGTTATTATTTTATTAGGAGGTTAATATGAGTAGCAAAAGATTAATTATAGCTGTAGACGGTCCTGCAGGAGCTGGGAAAAGCACAATAGCAAAAAGGGTAGCACAAATCTTAAATATTGAATATATAGATACTGGTGCTATGTATAGAGCCTTAACATTAAAAGTCATAAGATCAAATATAGGTATAGATAATATAGAAGAAATAATAAAATTAATGGAATCTACTACTATTGAATTTATAAATAACCACATATATTTAGATGGAAAAAATGTAGATAAAGAAATAAGAGAAAATATAATAAGTAAAAATGTATCCTATATAGCTAAAATAAAAGAGGTAAGATTAATGATGATTAAACTTCAACGACAAATTGCAGAATCTACAAATTTAATAATGGATGGGAGAGATATAGGTACAATAGTTTTGCCCCATGCAAATTATAAATTTTTTGTAACTGCATCTGTGGAAGAAAGAGCAAGAAGGAGATACATAGAGTTAACTGAAGAAGGTAAAGAAAATATTACTTATGAGCAGGTTTTGGAAGAAATTAAAATTCGGGATAAAATAGATAGTACAAGGGAGATAGCACCACTAAAGAAAAGTCCTGACGCCTATGTAATTGATACTACTAACAAAACTATTGAAGAGAGTGTTAATGAAATAATTGCTATAATCGAAAGGGGGTAATTTATTGTCTTTTTATAAATTTGCAAGAGCCCTATTATCTATAATTTTTAGAATAATTTATCGCATTGAAGTAATTGGCATAGAAAATATACCAGAAAAAGGTAGAGCTATACTTTGTTCAAATCATATTAGTATGTTAGATCCTATTATTTTGGGTATTTCAATAAAAAGGCCTATTTCTTTTATGGCAAAGAAAGAACTATTCAAAAATCCATTTATTGCAAAATTATTAACTGCCCTTGCAGCATTTCCTGTTGATAGAGAAAATTCAGATCTCACTGCTATAAGAAATTCTATTAATGTATTAAAAATGGAGAAGATATTAGGCATGTTTCCTGAAGGGACAAGGACTAAAAAAATGGATTTAGAGTTTGCAAAACCTGGAGTAAGTCTGATAGCGTATAAAGGTAAATCACCTGTAATTCCCGTATTTATTGAGACTGATTATAGATTGTTTTCTAAAATTAGTATCAATATTGGAAAACCAATTATAATTGATGATCTATTTGAAAATAAACCTAAAACTGAAGATCATAAAAAAATTAGCAAATATATATTAAAATCAATTTATTCATTAAAAAACAATAGGGGGAAATAAAGTGAATATTGTTATTGCTGAACACGCTGGATTTTGCTTTGGTGTTAAAAGAGCTATTGAAACTGCTGAAAAAACCTTAAAAAACTCAGTTGGAGAAAAGATTTATTCTTTTGGTCCTTTAGTACACAATTCACAAGTTGTGGAAAAATTTAGACAACAAGGATTGAGTGTAGTTGAAAATTTAAATGATATATCAACAACAGGGAAGGTAATAATAAGATCTCACGGTATTCCCGAATCATTACAAAAAGAAATTGAAAACAAAAATTTAGAATTGATAGACTGCACCTGCCCATACGTAAAACTGGTTCATAAAAAAGTTAATGAGTACTATAAAAAAGGATATCATGTAGTAATTATTGGGGATAAGAATCATCCAGAAGTTATTGGTATAAATGGGTGGTGTAATAATGAAGCAACAATTATTAATAATGAAAAGGAAGCACATGAGCTACCAGAATTTAATAAGGTATGTATTGTTTCGCAGACTACTAATACTTTTGAAAAATTTGATAAACTATCTAATATGATTAAAGAAAAAGGAAAGGAAGTCGAAATATTTAACACTATTTGTAATGCAACAAACTTGAGGCAATTAGCTTGTAAAGAATTAGCAAAAAAAGTAGATGCTATGATAGTCATAGGTGGTTATCACAGCTCAAATACAAATAAATTAGTAGAAGTAAGTAAAAAACATTGCAAAAATGTATACCATATTGAAATTGCTAAAGAATTGCCTTTACAAGAGCTATCAAAATTTAATACAATAGGAATAACTGCAGGTGCTTCTACACCTGATTGGATAATTAAGGAGGTTGTTGATACAATGGAGAAAATAAGTAGCAATGAAATACTAGATGCAATAGAAAAGTCTTTTAGGAGAATTCAAAAAGGAGACATAATAAAGGGAAAAGTTATATATGTGACAGATGAAGAAATTATGGTTAATATTAATTATAAATCAGATGGAATAGTTACTAAAGAAGAATTATCCAATGATCCCGATGTGAATCCTAAAGGTCTTTTTAAAGAAGGAGATGATATAGAAGTTTATGTGGTAAAATTAGATGATGGTGAAGGTAATGTTGTACTTTCATATAAAAGACTCGAAGCAATCAAAAGTTGGGAAAAACTAGAAGAGGCTTTTAATAATAAAGAAATTTTAAAATGTAAAGTATTAAACGATGTAAAAGGAGGATTATCTGTAATAGTTCATGACATAAAAGGTTTTATTCCTGCATCACAAGTATCGATTAAATATGTAGATAATTTATCAGAGTATAAAGGAAAGAACTTAGATGCTAGAATTATTGAATTTGATAAAAATAGAAAGAGATTAATTCTATCAAGTAGGGTAGTGGAGCAGGAAGAGCTAGAAAGAAAAAGAGAAGAACTTTGGGAAAGTTTAGAAGTTGGAAAAATTATTGAAGGAAAAGTAGTAAGGTTAGTAGATTTTGGTGCTTTTGTTGATATTGGAGGATTAGATGGACTTATTCATGTATCTGATTTATCATGGGTTAGAATAAACAAGCCTTCAGATGTAGTAAGAGAAGGTGATTTAGTAAAAGTAGAAATTTTAGACTTTGACAAGGAAAGGAATAGAATTTCTTTAGGATTAAAACAAACATTACCCAAGCCCTGGGATATATTTATAGAGAATAGAAAGGTTGGAGATATAGTTACTGGGGAAGTAGTAAATTTATTGGACTTTGGTGCTTTTGTTAGATTAGAGGAAGGGGTTGAAGGCCTGGTTCATATTTCACAAATTTCTACTGAACATGTTAAAAAACCCTCTGATAAATTAAATATAGGGGATATTGTTACTGTAAAGATTATGAATATAAACAAAGAAAATAATAGGATAAGTTTAAGTATAAAAGCCATAGAAGAAGAAAAAATGATGAATACCGAAGTACCAATAAAAAATGAGGAGTTAGATGTAAGAATAGGTGACTTGATAGAAAAAGATAAATAATAAAATGCTAAGGGGTTTGATGTATATTTTTTGATCTATGAGTAAAGAATAAGAATGCAAACCTCTCAAACTACATCAAGACCCCCTTTACTAAATTTCTGTGGTTTTTATACCACAGAAATTTTATATTAAAATAGATTATAAAGGAGATGAAGATGGATCAATATGAAATATTTAAAAAAAATATTAACGAACTTATAGGCATAGATTTAAATTTATACAAGGAAAAACAGATGTTAAGAAGAATTACCTCTTTAATGAGAAGAAATGGATTTAGCGATTTCATTGAATATTATAATAAATTAAAAGTGGACAAGGAGTTGCTAGATCAATTTGTAAATTACTTAACAATAAATGTATCTGAATTTTTTAGAAATATTTCTCAATGGAAAGTTCTTGAAGAGGATATTTTGCCAAATCTTATCAAAAGTGCTAATAAAAAAAGTCTAAGCGTGTGGAGTTCTGCTTGTTCTACAGGGGAAGAAGCTTATTCTTTAGCAATGCTTTTTACCAAATTTTATAATTTAGATAAAATAAAGATATTAGCTACTGATATTGATGTGTCAGCTCTAAATAAGGCAAGAGAAGGTGTTTATGATGAAAAAGCCTTAAAGAATGTTCCAAAAGAATTTGTTGTTAAATTTTTTAAAAAAAATAAAAACCAATATAGAATCAAAGATGAAATAAAAAAAACCGTTGATTTTAGAAAAATAGACTTATTGAAGGATCCGTTTCCCCAAAATATAGATTTAATTCTTTGCAGAAATGTTATGATTTATTTTACCAATGATGCTAAAGATTTATTATATAAAAAATTTTATAATAGTCTCAGTGATTATGGAGTATTATTCGTTGGCAGTACAGAACAAATTTTATTACCAGAAAAATATAATTTAAAACCAATTAAAACTTTTTTCTATACAAAAATCAAGTAATTAGGGGGGCTAATATTTGGATACAAAAGAATTTTTAAAAAAGCTTTGTACTGGTTATAGTGTATCGGGTCATGAATATAGCATAGAAGAAACTATTAAGTTAGGCTTTAAAAAATATGCAGATAATATTAATGTTGATAAACTAGGCAATATAATTATTATTAAAAAAGGACAGAATAATATTTCTAAACTAAAGATAATGATTGCAGCTCACATGGATGAAATAGGACTAATAGTAAAATCTATTGAAAAAAATGGATTTATTAAATTTACAAACGTAGGCGGCATTGATCCTAAGACTATAATAGGTCAGGAAGTAATTGTACATGGGGAAAAACCATTGTTCGGAGTAGTAGTATCTAAACCGCCACATTTACAGGAAGCATCAGAAAGTGAAAAAGTACCTAAACTTGAAGATTTATACATAGATTTAGGTTATGACAGTGAAAAACTTAAGGAATACATAAGCGTTGGGGATGTAATTACTATTAATAGGGAATTTAAAGAACTAAAAAATGACAAGGTTACAGGTAAATCATTAGATAATAAAGCTGGTATAGCTGTTATGTATGAATCCTTAAAAATATTGAATAAAACAAAACATAAAGCAGACTTATATTTTGTTTGTACAGTCCAAGAAGAGGTAGGCCTAAGAGGTGCTTGCACTAGTACCTATAGTATTAATCCTGATATTGGAATAGCTATAGATGTTGGATTTGGTTCAACTCCAGAATTACCTAAATATGAAACTATTGATTTGGGAAAAGGACCAGGTATTACAATTGGTGGTACTATTCATCCTAAATTAAGAGAAAAAATGGTCGAAGTAGCAAAAGAATATAATATACCTTTTCAGTATGAAGTTTCACCTAGTTCTACTGGCACTGATGCAGACGTCATACAATTAACTAGAGAAGGTATTCCAACTTTATGTCTATCAATTCCTTTAAGATATATGCACACTTCAGTAGAAGTTGTAAATATAAAAGATATAGAGAATACGGCTAAACTATTAGCTTTTTTCATAGCATCTATTTCTGAGAACTTGGAGGGGTTACTATGTTATTAAAAAAACTCACAGAAGCTTCTGGAGTATCAGGTCATGAAAGGGAAGTAAGAAATATAATTATTGATGAAATTAAAGACTATGTAGATGATTTAAAAGTAGATAAATTAGGTAATTTAATTGTATTTAAGAAGGGAAAAGAAAATCCAAAAAAGCTTATGATTACTGCCCATATGGATGAAGTTGGACTTATGGTTATAGATATAGATGATAAAGGATATATTAAGTTTACCACTGTAGGTGGCATTGATAAAAGAATACTAATATCTAAGCCTGTATTGATAGGAGATAAGAAAGTGCCAGGTGTTATTGGTTCTAAACCTATGCATCTTCAAAAGAAAGAAGAAAGAGATAGAGCTATAGAAATAGATAGTTTATACATAGATATAGGGGTAGATTCTAAAGAAGAAGCTTTAAAATTTGTTAATATTGGCGATTATATAAGCTTTGATAGTAAATACACTGAATTTGGAGATAATTTAATTAAAGCAAAGGCTTTGGATAATAGAGTAGGATGTAGTCTGTTAATAGAATTGATTAAAGAAATTGAAGATGTAAGCTTTTATGGGGTTTTCACCGTTATGGAAGAAATAGGATTAAAGGGAGCTGGCCCTGCAGCTTATAATGTAGATCCTGATATTTGTATAGTATTGGAAGGTACACTATGTTATGATGTACCTCAAATTGATACACATCTTATACCTACACGTCTTAATAATGGACCTGCTATTTCATTAATAGATAGAACAACCATTTTCAATAAAACCTTAAGAGAAAAAATAGCAGAAATTGCAAGATCTAATGGTATACCTTATCAGTATAGAAAATCTTCTATGGGTGGCAATGATTCAGGAAAAATACATGTTACTAAAGAAGGTTCCATAACTGCTACAATTTCTGTACCTTGCAGAAATATTCATTCACCTACATCTGTAATGAGTAAAAAAGATTATGAAAATACTCTTAGATTATTAAAAGCTATATTAAATGAATATAAAAAGGGGGAATTTATTAGTGGAATTCAATAGCAAATTATTAAAAGAACTTGTTACAACATATGGACCATCAGGTAATGAAACAAATATATGCAATTATATTAAAGAACAAATTAAAAACTATGTTGATGAAATTACTGTTGATAATTTAGGTAATTTAATAGCAAGAAAAAAAGGTAATGGAAAGAAAATTATGATTGCGGCTCACATGGACCAAATAGGTCTTATGATTACAGATATTGATGAAAATGGATTTTTAAGATTTACTAATATTGGAGGTGTTTCACCTTTTGTATCATTGAATCAGCATGTTATTTTTGAAAATGGTGTTTTAGGCATAATAGCTATGGAACCAATGGATGATATTTCAAAATTGAAATTATCTAATTTATTTATCGATATAGGAGTAAAGAATAAAAAGGAAGCTGAAAGCCTTGTGAATATTGGTGATGTATGTGTTTATCTACCACATTATAACGAAAATGAAAATACAGTATTTACTAGTGCTTTAGATGATAGAATTGGTTGTTATGTTGCAATTGAAACCATAAAGAATATTAAAAATTATAAAAACGATTTATATTTCGTATTTACAGTTCAAGAGGAAGTTGGATTAAGAGGTGCAAAAACATCGGCATATAAAATCAACCCTGACATATGTATAGCTTTAGATGTTACCGGTAGTGGTGATACTCCTAAAGCCAAAACTTTTGCTGTAGGATTACACAAAGGAACTGCAATAAAAGTAAAAGACAATTCTATATTAACCCATCCTAAGTTAAGAAATATAATGATAAATGTAGCTAAAGAAAATAATATTGCTTATCAACTGGAAGTTTTAGAATATGGTGGCACTGATTCTGGAGCAGTGCATTTAACAAGAGAAGGAGTACCTTCAGGGGTTATATCCATTCCAACGAGATATGTTCACTCAACAACAGAGATGGTTTCTAAAAAGGATGTACTGGATTCAATAAAATTACTTGTAAAGCTTTTAGAAAATGATTTAGATATATAAAAGAGCCAAAATTTTATGGCTCTTTTGTTGATTTAGGAAAATAATTGATGAATTAAAATTAAAAACATCTTTATTCATCGTATAATGTATTAATTTTTGTGGAGGATTTAAGGATAATTTAAAGAATATTATTATAATACTGCTTATAAGGGGGTAAAATAATGATAGAAATTGATAAAGAATATAGTATCTCAGAAGCATCTGAAATAACAGGCTACCCTCCTCATGTGTTGCGATTTTATGAAAAAGAATTTGAACTAGACATACCAAGAAATGAGTCCAATCATAGATATTACACTTACAATGAAATTGAATTATTTCAATACATAAAATCACTTCAAAACAAGGGATTTAGCAACAAACAAATAAAGCTTATACTTAAGTCGCCGGAAGTCTTGATCAATTCAAACGATGAAACAGCCCTAACAAACATTCCTCAGCATGATAATATTGATTTGGTTGAATTAGCAAATACGATATCTAATAATCTTCAAGAAAACTTTTTTAATAAACTTTTAGAAGTTTTAGAAAACAATAAAGAGTACAATGCTCAAATAATAAAAGAATTGACAGATGAAATTATAAATTTAAGAAATGAATTGAACAGTAAAGAAAGGGATGTACTTATTTGCGAAAATGCAAAACTTAAAATGAAAATAAAAGAAAAATCCTATGAAGTTGCAGAGCTTAAAGAAAAAATTAAAAGAATGGAAAGTAATAAAGGATTTTTTAGAAAAATATTTAATAGAAATAAGTTAAAGTAAATGAATTAAATTGAAATAAAACTTGCAAAATTTAAAAAATATCAAATTATAAATATTAATATTCATACAACTTTGCAATAATAATAAAATTACTTTTAATTTTCAGAAATTTTACTTGTTTTTTGTTTATGCTTATGGTATAATTTGTTTAAACGAAAATCGGAAGGAAAGATGCCTATGAAGGAAAAAAATAAATTTACAAAATTCAGCCATAAGCATAATTATAAAAGTTGTGGAGCAATAACTTGCATTAATAATGTGTGTGGACAATGTTTTAAAAATAAGTGTGAACTTTATGAAAATGTACTTATACAAGAAGACTAACTATAAAATAGCCTATTACATTTAATAGGCTATTTATATTTGTGGCTTTTCCGTTAGATTTAATTAATATTATACTTTTATACTAGTTAGATATAATCTTTTTTCTTATCCTGAAAAATCCTTTAACTTTCTCTCCATAATTCTGTCCATCTTTCCATTGTTGTGCTCTCTAGTTTTTAATTTTAAAGGTTCCTTATCCTTTTTTTATTATTTGAAGTTTGGTATAATTAATATGTTAACAACAGAAGATGAGGTGAATGTAATGAGCAACGTAAATAAGAAAAAATACACTATTGTCACATACGGTTGTCAAATGAACGAGCATGATTCAGAAAAGATATCATGGATATTGGAAAATTTAGGTTACCAATGGACAGATAATAAAGAAGATAGTGATTTTATTGTATATAATACATGTTTAGTAAGGGAAAATGCAGAATTAAAAGTTTATGGGCAATTAGGTTCATTAAAAGATTTAAAAAGAAAAAAACCGGAATTAATTCTAGCAGTTTGTGGCTGCATGATGCAAAGAGAAGAAGCAAGGAATATTATATTGGAAAAATATAGGCACGTAGATATAATTTTTGGAACAAACAACATTCATAAATTACCCATACTAATAGATAGACATAAGCAAACAAATGAAACAGTTGTTGATATTATAGAGGATACTAGAGACATAGATGATAATATTCAAGCCAATAGAAAATTTTCCTTTAAAGCTTTTGTTAATATAATGTATGGTTGCAATAACTTCTGTACTTACTGCATTGTTCCTTATACAAGAGGAAGAGAAAGAAGCAGGGAACCAGAAAGTATTATTAAAGAAGTTGAAAATTTAGCTAATGAAGGATATAAAGAGATTATGTTATTAGGACAAAATGTTAATTCATATGGAAAAACCTTTAATTATAAATATACTTTTGCAGATTTATTAAGAGAAATTAACAAAATTGATGGCATTGAAAGAATTAGATTTATGACTTCTCATCCTAAAGATTTATCTGATGAACTTATTGAGGCTATGGCTAATTTAGATAAAGTTTGTGAGCAATTACATTTACCTGTACAATCTGGTAGTAATAGAATTTTAAAGGCAATGAACAGAAAATATACAAGGGAAGATTATTTATTGTTAATAGAAAAAATTAAAAAGGCTATACCAGATATATCTATTAGCACAGATATAATAGTAGGCTTCCC
>JGI24714J26587_10000797_pt1 | contig 22452 bp, 8 predicted proteins | sample BioPla4DNA2_FD_26587 | JGI IMG/M metagenome (IMG submission 26587)
CCGAGCTCGGCGCTCCGTCTCCTCATCAGTGTTTCAATTCCTTATAGGTACGCTACAAACAACGGTCCGTTTTATGGTATAGAACATAATCTACATCGTTTCAATTCCTTATAGGTACGCTACAAACTGCGTCCAATTCATCATCTGAAACAGCCTGACATGAGAGTTTCAATTCCTTATAGGTACGCTACAAACGGTAGTAGTACACATCAGGGTCAGTGACAGTTCCGTGTTTCAATTCCTTATAGGTACGCTACAAACGGCGTGCCGGGTGTCACCTCTTTTAAGTGTTACATCAGTTTCAATTCCTTATAGGTACGCTACAAACACCCGTTGTCCACTTCTATCTTGATGGACCAATTTCTGGTTTCAATTCCTTATAGGTACGCTACAAACTTGGGCTCTGCTCATATATCCAAGTGCTTTAGAGCTATGTTTCAATTCCTTATAGGTACGCTACAAACAGGTTCTTGGTTATGGTTATGGTTAGAAGGACTTTGGTTTCAATTCCTTATAGGTACGCTACAAACGCTCAAGAAGTTAGCTCCCACTCTCTGGTAGTTTCGTTTCAATTCCTTATAGGTACGCTACAAACCCCGCAAACCCGCATGGCTACAGGCTTTTTTGGATGGTTTCAATTCCTTATAGGTACGCTACAAACTCGAGCGCCAAAATGAATCGCTCTGTGCCCAGCGAATGTTTCAATTCCTTATAGGTACGCTACAAACTTTGATATTGTGCCTTCTACTATATAGCAATTTAAGGTTTCAATTCCTTATAGGTACGCTACAAACGATACCTTCCATAGAAGCTAGGTGCAGTTGCAGCCGAGTTTCAATTCCTTATAGGTACGCTACAAACGGCTATCAGGGGTAGCAATGCAACCAACCAGGCCAATGTTTCAATTCCTTATAGGTACGCTACAAACGAGGACATGCCGGAGCTGGCTATCAGGGGTAGCAATGGTTTCAATTCCTTATAGGTACGCTACAAACGTTATCAACCACGCTGATCGGGTTCCCGTCCGGACCGTGTTTCAATTCCTTATAGGTACGCTACAAACAGGAGTAGCTTTTTGAGTTCCTCTTTTTTCTCTGTTAGTTTCAATTCCTTATAGGTACGCTACAAACGAAGATTACAAAGCAGATAGCAGTAAGAGTGGACGGGTTTCAATTCCTTATAGGTACGCTACAAACGCACCTGGAAGATGACCCATGCCAGGGAAACTGCGGGTTTCAATTCCTTATAGGTACGCTACAAACACTTACACCTACAGCGTAGGAGCAAAGCGTTTATTAGTTTCAATTCCTTATAGGTACGCTACAAACGCAGAGAAGTTGTTCAGATGTGTCAAAGGTTTTTGGTTTCAATTCCTTATAGGTACGCTACAAACAAAACTTCCAGACAATCCCCACATATAACTTTATTTAAGTTTCAATTCCTTATAGGTACGCTACAAACAGAAACGACTAGAGAGAAGCTTCAAGACCAGCCGGAGTTTCAATTCCTTATAGGTACGCTACAAACGCCATATTCCGTTGGTGGAGGGAGCTAATCAACGTATGTTTCAATTCCTTATAGGTACGCTACAAACTGCCGTATTCGGTGACAAGTTTATTTTCTATTGCGTGTTTCAATTCCTTATAGGTACGCTACAAACCGAAGGAGGTGGAACCGGTCTTCCCGCTCCGGCTCGTTTCAATTCCTTATAGGTACGCTACAAACACACGGTCTAGGTAGCCGGTGCACGCAGTGTGGAAGTTTCAATTCCTTATAGGTACGCTACAAACGAAGGACCAGGCCCGAATTACATGGACAGAAGCGCAGTTTCAATTCCTTATAGGTACGCTACAAACTTGGGTAGCTAAAAATGATACTAATAATGATTTAGCTAGTTTCAATTCCTTATAGGTACGCTACAAACAGGGACTCCGTTTGTCGGGGGAGAGGAGAACAGGTTGTTTCAATTCCTTATAGGTACGCTACAAACGGAGTATGTACGTTGTCTCGGCCCGCTTGATGGTCTGTTTCAATTCCTTATAGGTACGCTACAAACGGATACGTCACATGGGACGGCCAGCTTGAGGCTGCTTTGTTTCAATTCCTTATAGGTACGCTACAAACCCAGGAACCGCTCACCTAACCACTCCGGCGGCACGTGTTTCAATTCCTTATAGGTACGCTACAAACTAACGGGCAGTAAGGTTGGGCTTGTGCGGAATGTAGTTTCAATTCCTTATAGGTACGCTACAAACCGGCGCTGGCAAGCCGTAGGCCTGCGCTTCTGGAGAGGTTTCAATTCCTTATAGGTACGCTACAAACACACCCTACCTGTATTGTAGCAGTTTTGAGATGTGTGTTTCAATTCCTTATAGGTACGCTACAAACGTCACCCAGAAAAAGAACTACAGAAAAAGAACTATAGTTTCAATTCCTTATAGGTACGCTACAAACGAAGGGCGAAAGCAAGGGGATTATGATCACCAGCGACATGTTTCAATTCCTTATAGGTACGCTACAAACCCGATCTGAAATTCTTCGTATACGAAGAATATTTTTGTTTCAATTCCTTATAGGTACGCTACAAACGGCTTACAAACTGGATCATCCCCTGAAAAAGTCTAGGTTTCAATTCCTTATAGGTACGCTACAAACGGAGCCACTTCTTCTGTGCTTTTGTGATCAGAATTTGGTTTCAATTCCTTATAGGTACGCTACAAACTCTGTCTGTGAAAGAATTGGAGTGTACAGAAATGAAAGTTTCAATTCCTTATAGGTACGCTACAAACTGAACTGTTTCAAAAGCTTGTGGAAACTTGCCCGGAAGGTTTCAATTCCTTATAGGTACGCTACAAACTTACTAGCATCAAGAATAGTCTCCAGTCCAGTCTCAGTTTCAATTCCTTATAGGTACGCTACAAACTCTGCGTTGTCGATAAATACCACCGGCGCAAAACCAGTTTCAATTCCTTATAGGTACGCTACAAACATACGAATGTAGAAAGATATCTTTGCCCCTGGAGAGTTTCAATTCCTTATAGGTACGCTACAAACCAGGTTCACCTGCATCAGCAACCAAGCCAGAGCCAGTTTCAATTCCTTATAGGTACGCTACAAACGTGATAATCACGGTTTCGGTCTTGGTCGATGATGTCCTGTTTCAATTCCTTATAGGTACGCTACAAACCACTGGATCACACCTCCGTCTTGACTACCATCATGCGTTTCAATTCCTTATAGGTACGCTACAAACAAGCTTCTTGTACTGCTCATCGCTTGGTTTCTCCTTGTTTCAATTCCTTATAGGTACGCTACAAACGCGAAATAACGCCAGCTTTCAAGTCCAAAACTTTTGAGTTTCAATTCCTTATAGGTACGCTACAAACCCACCTCTAAGCTTTATTATTTTTTTAGGAGTTTTTTGTTTCAATTCCTTATAGGTACGCTACAAACATAACTTTGGCGAAGTTTATACAGATCTATCAGATCCTGTTTCAATTCCTTATAGGTACGCTACAAACGTTTCATTGGTCCCAAAAGTGGCGGGCACCCTGGGATGGTTTCAATTCCTTATAGGTACGCTACAAACATAAAAATGCGACTTTTCTGCGACGACTTTTCTGAAGTTTCAATTCCTTATAGGTACGCTACAAACGCAGTATATGACTACATAGAATACGCAGAATATCGTGTTTCAATTCCTTATAGGTACGCTACAAACGTCGATAACCCAATTCCTCATGTTGCCTACGTGCAGTTTCAATTCCTTATAGGTACGCTACAAACCAGGGTTGCAGAAGAAAAAGCAGCGGATCGACTTGAAGTTTCAATTCCTTATAGGTACGCTACAAACGTTTGTACTTATTAATGTTCTTAAGGCGTCCCTCCAGCTGTTTCAATTCCTTATAGGTACGCTACAAACGATCATCTTTAGCCACTTGTTGGTCATTGTCATTTTGTTTCAATTCCTTATAGGTACGCTACAAACTGGTACGACGAAAAGTCGTACTCTTTCAGTGCATCGTTTCAATTCCTTATAGGTACGCTACAAACATGCTGCTGTGCTCATCCTCACCAGCCAAGAATGACGGAGTTTCAATTCCTTATAGGTACGCTACAAACCGAGAATCCCGGCCGGGGGCGAAAGCCCCTCCCGCTGTTTCAATTCCTTATAGGTACGCTACAAACCTATTCCAACTAAAGCAAGATGGGCAGAGATTGAGGGTTTCAATTCCTTATAGGTACGCTACAAACGACACAGTGAAAGCTATAGAGGAGTTGCGGCGGGACAGTTTCAATTCCTTATAGGTACGCTACAAACTTTGGGAAGGGCATATTCATTGAGGAAGGGACTGTGTTTCAATTCCTTATAGGTACGCTACAAACGGTCTCCCTTCTCGAACTCCTTGCTGCCTCCATGTTGTGTTTCAATTCCTTATAGGTACGCTACAAACGTTGAGTGCAGGATCGATGTCATATTCTTCGGGTGAGTTTCAATTCCTTATAGGTACGCTACAAACCAGGTACACTATCTTTTGACGGTACATGGTTTACAAGTTTCAATTCCTTATAGGTACGCTACAAACTGGGTCATATATCAGGTGCAGGCGATATGGAATCTGGTTTCAATTCCTTATAGGTACGCTACAAACGCATGGTCGCCGTGTTCATGGCTGACCAGGCAGCCGGGTTTCAATTCCTTATAGGTACGCTACAAACTCAATTGCCACGTTAACCACGCTCCTTTATGATTTGTTTCAATTCCTTATAGGTACGCTACAAACGCCTATGGCATTCTTTATACCATTGACGATACCTGGTTTCAATTCCTTATAGGTACGCTACAAACTTCTGCTGTACTTGTAGTTATAGATTCACCTGTATTAGTTTCAATTCCTTATAGGTACGCTACAAACCTTTTAGTACCCCCTGGAGAGGGGACTGCGCCTTTTGTTTCAATTCCTTATAGGTACGCTACAAACGCTATTTGTCCGTTTGCAGTTCAACGTTCAACTGCTTGTTTCAATTCCTTATAGGTACGCTACAAACAATGGTCGCAGCCAAAGTTGTTGTTGCCTCTGGGCAGTTTCAATTCCTTATAGGTACGCTACAAACCCGATACCCAGTATTACTGCCTTTATAGGTCCACCCGGTTTCAATTCCTTATAGGTACGCTACAAACGAATGATTCGGACACTGACACGGCAGCTTGCTGCTGCGTTTCAATTCCTTATAGGTACGCTACAAACTTATTTTTAACATTGCCGGTACAAACCGGCTAAAAAGTTTCAATTCCTTATAGGTACGCTACAAACAAGTGGAATCCAGAACACACTAGATTCCCCTCACAGTTTCAATTCCTTATAGGTACGCTACAAACTATGTTCATGGGTAAAGGAGATATAAATGCCAGTCTGTTTCAATTCCTTATAGGTACGCTACAAACGGTCGTACAGCTAGTTGCATTTCATTCCTCCTTCTTGGTTTCAATTCCTTATAGGTACGCTACAAACCTAAAAGCAGTCGCGGTATGGCAGGTGCGGTATCTGTTTCAATTCCTTATAGGTACGCTACAAACAGACCCCTGAAGAAACCCAAGGGAGTATCTTTATCATGTTTCAATTCCTTATAGGTACGCTACAAACCTGGGTTGCAGCTAGGCGGAGAGTATTAATAAGAGAGTTTCAATTCCTTATAGGTACGCTACAAACTAAGTAAATCTGAAAGAAATGCACGTGGGAAAATGAGTTTCAATTCCTTATAGGTACGCTACAAACGACGAACCCCGAATGGGCGGCAGTTGCATTGCTTTGGTTTCAATTCCTTATAGGTACGCTACAAACTCTGTGGCTGACGGGGGATAGTGCCAAGAAAATATAGTTTCAATTCCTTATAGGTACGCTACAAACTGCCAGGTGGGCCTGGGCGGGCATCCAGGCTCTGATGTTTCAATTCCTTATAGGTACGCTACAAACCTGCAGCGCGGCGGCCAACACAGGAACCGGCAGCGCAGGTTTCAATTCCTTATAGGTACGCTACAAACCTTATGCTTGCACAAAAGCCACGTGAAGGAACATTTGGTTTCAATTCCTTATAGGTACGCTACAAACTTTGCCTTGTAATACCTGTCATCTTTGCTTTTCAGGGTTTCAATTCCTTATAGGTACGCTACAAACTGTTTTGTTCTGGCTGTCCTTGCCGAACAGGAGCCAGTTTCAATTCCTTATAGGTACGCTACAAACCCAGATATGAGGAGTTGGCCAGTGAGGAACAAAAACGTTTCAATTCCTTATAGGTACGCTACAAACCCGAACACAGCGGTCAGTGCCGCGGTCACTGTCTCTTGTTTCAATTCCTTATAGGTACGCTACAAACCATAATTTCCACATCAGCAATCTCTTCTGCGATACGAGTTTCAATTCCTTATAGGTACGCTACAAACCCTTGATCACAGCCTGGCAGCTTGCGCAGTTGAGCCAGGTTTCAATTCCTTATAGGTACGCTACAAACCCAGAGGACTGCTCCAGAGAGGATAGGCTTACAGAGTTTCAATTCCTTATAGGTACGCTACAAACCCGTAGGCTTAGCTGGTGCGTCCGCTGCATTCGGCGTTTCAATTCCTTATAGGTACGCTACAAACGACTGATGTATATGTAAGTCTAGAAGATAGAGCTAAGTTTCAATTCCTTATAGGTACGCTACAAACCATAGGCTGGCTGTGCTCCTGTTCCTCGTGCTACATGTTTCAATTCCTTATAGGTACGCTACAAACTCTTCTGTCTCAACCGAGCCTGATATTCCGGGGTCTGTTTCAATTCCTTATAGGTACGCTACAAACCAACAACGTTATCTGGTTTATCCTTGGTCCGCAAATTGTTTCAATTCCTTATAGGTACGCTACAAACCAATTTTGGATAAGCACATATTTTCTGGCTTTATATCCGCCAAAAGCTTGTTGTTATGGGTTTCTAATGGAATCCAGTATGTCTGTAAAATGTTACTGACTGTTGTTTTGATATTCGCAGTCGTGTATTATCGTAATGCATACATTTTTCTATTAAAACCTATTTATATCGGGAAAAACTACGGTTATTTCTTGATTGTAGTTTGTCGTCGATCTTTGGTGTTTTTTGCACTATCGTAGGTCGACGACAGAATATTTAATATGTGACCTCTTAATGATATAATATCATCTCACATCTGTAATTTCCAATTAAATTACCTACGCGTTTTTTCATATAAATAAAATTATAGTACTGCAACCTATTCTCAATAACACTTGAGGTTAAAGAATAAACCATCTGCCTATGAGGAACAAACCGAAACGTTATAAGCAATAAAGCAAGCCTGGCACCTTCCTTCTGGCACCTGGTTATAGGTGTTTGATAATATCCCGAAAGGTCTCAAAACACACAACCGGTATGCCCTTTTCTAAACAGTAGCGGTATAAAACACCTTTGGCAAAGACCAGGTCCGCCTTCTCCGCCGGGCAGGTGTCGGAATAGCCATCCCCAACATAAACCACCTGTTCCGCATCACCCTTCAATCTTTTCATCAATGATGACTTGCAGGTGCCACACTGGCCGCAGTCTGGATTCAGATAAGGGCAGGCGATCTGAAATCCATCTTCATAAATCATCCTGTTGGCATAGTAGGGCACTTCAATACCATATCTTTTGAACACCATATCAATAATCAAATCATACCCATCGCTCAAAACATAGACGTCATCCCCCTGCTTCCGGCATAGATCCAAGAACTCCATAAAATAGTCATCGATCTCAACAGTTTCTATGAGCTTTCTCACATCATCCAGGTCTGCTCGGAACAATTTAAAGGTCAATGATGCGCATTCCTCTGTTGTTATCTCTTTCCTCTCCCACTGCTCATCGATCTCCTTCCAGCCGTCACCGGCAAAGGTATTGACCATCAAGAAACAGGTATCTATTTTGGTAATGGTGCCATCGAAATCGAGAATAAACACCCTTTTCATGACCGCCTCCAGGCATCAGCCAGTTTACTGGCAGCATCCTTAATATCGGGCGCACCCATAATAGCGGAAATCACAGCCACACCATCGACACCTGTCCCCTTGACTTCCTCAATGTTTGAAAGGCCAATTCCCCCAATGCCCACAACCGGGATTGATACAGTTTCCTTAATCTTCTTCAGACCAGCCGGACCGATGGGAGAGATAGACACATCCTTGCTCGCAGTGTGATAGAAAGGACCTGCTCCCAGGTAGTCCACTCCATCCTTTTCTCCCTGCACAGCCTCCTTTACAGTAGATACCGATAAACCGAGGATCTTGTCAGGCCCTAACAGCTTTCTGGCAACCTGTACAGGCAGGTCATCCTGGCCGATGTGAAGGCCATCTGCATCTACTGCCAGCGCAATATCCAAACGATCATTGATCAAAAGGGGAACTCCCCTGGAGTGGGCAAGCTCCTTTACTCTCAGGGCGAGCTGGTAAAACTCCCTGCTGGATATATCCTTTTCTCTGAGCTGAATAAGGGTGACACCTCCCTCAATTGCCTCTGCAACAGCATCCATTAGATCCCTGCCCTGTAATAGTCCCCTGTCTGTTACAAGGTAGATAGAATAATCAACCTCCATTTGCTATTCCTCCTCCAACCATAATACCTGCAGCTTCAGCGATATTTCCCGATTTTTTCATCAATGGTCACTCCACCGGCTTTGTAGTCGATCTTAACTACAGAGACAACTCGCGTTGCTCCATTTTTTAAACATACCTCTTGTGCCTTTTCCACGATCTCCAGCAGTTGATGGAGTTCTCCCTCCATAGTGGTTTCCATAGGGCCCACAACATATTTCACCCCTGATTTTTTAATCAGCTCTATGACCTGGTCCACCACCTGGTAGAGCTGCTCCTCAGGCACACTCGGTAAAACCTGCAGACTCACATTGCAAAGCATTTTTCTCGCTCCTTTTCTAATGTTAAATCAGCCGGATGTCTTTTCTGCTAGGGCTCTGCCAAAGGCTTCCCAGAACAGATCCACAGCTGGAGGAAGGAGATCCTCTTTGCTGCCATCCTGATTGATCCAGGAGCGCCCCTCAGCTAAGGGAACCACCTCTCCGATCACTGCTGCGTCAATTCCTTCCTTACGAAAATCCCCTATGATAGTATCAGCTATGGTCGGTTCACAGGCAATGATCAGTGTGCCCTCACTGATGACTTCAAAGGGATCCAGTTTGAAGTGTTCACAAACAGCTTGTATATCTTGGGGAACCGGTACCAGCTTTCGCTCTACCCGCAGCCCCACTCTTGAGGCTTCAGCAACCTCCCAGAGCCCCCGGGCCAGCCCCCCTTCTGTGGCATCATGCATGGCATGTACACCTCCGGCAGCCATGGCTATCTCCGCATCACGGACTACAGTCATCTCCCAGAACCTGCCCTTCGCCCTCTCTAACAATTCCTTGGAAAGCCCTGCTGCCAGAAGTTCATCACCCAACTCCTGAGCCAGGATCCCTGCCGCTTCTATGGCTGCCCCTTTGGTAATGATCAGCAGATCGCCGGCTTTAGCACCAGCAGGGGAGACATAATCCTTTCCCATCCCCCACACTGTGATACCGCCAATGATAGGTATATTGACCGCGTCATAAAATCCTGTATGGCCTCCCACGATGGAGATCCCCAGCTCACAGGCATTTTCGCTGATGCTCTTTACCAAGCGGCTGATATAGTCCTCACCGGTTCCAGGTGGCAACAAAAGTGTATAGGTCATGAACTGCGGCTTGATACCCATCACAGCCACATCACTGGCTCCAATATGAACAGTGATCCAGCCGAAGTCTTCTGGTGAGGTCGTGGGACCAGGAAAGATAGGATCTTCAGCGATAGCCATGTACTGATCCCCTACCCTGACGATACCGGCATCCACCCCCATTCTGGGGCCAACTATTACCTCAGCAGCGGCCGCCCCAGTATTAGGAAGGATTGCCTTTGTAAAAAAACCGTCATTTACCTTACCGATCATGTTTGCTTTCCCTCCCTTTTATAATTCCGGCTTAGATTGATAGTATAAATGATAAAAGTGATTTGTAGGGCCTACTCCATGCCCAATGTCCAGAGCATGCTCTATCGCTCCCGTAATATAATCCTTAGCTCTTTTCACCGCTTCATAAACATCACATCCTCTGGCCAGATAGGCTGCGATAGCAGATGAAAAAGTGCACCCTGTGCCATGGGTGTTTTTAGTTTGAACCCTTTTCTCCTTGAGGTGATAAAACTTTCCCTTGGCATAGAGAACATCCACAGCATCTCCTTCTAAGTGACCGCCTTTGATCACAACATTTCTGGCTCCCAAATCGCAGATCTCTAAGGCGGCTTTCTCCATCTGCTCAACATCTGTAATCTTCTCTCCGGTGATCTCTTCAGCCTCAAAGAGATTTGGGGTAACCAGATCTGCCAGGGGTAAAAGCACTTTAATCAATTCTTCCTTTGCCTCAGGCCTTAAAAGATGGCAACCACTTTTGGAAACCATCACCGGGTCGATTACCAGATGGGGAGGCTGCCAACGGCTCAATGTTTCCCCGATAACATCGATAATTTCCTTGTTCGATACCATCCCTACTTTTACCGCATGAATAGGGATATCCTGAAACAGGCAGTTGATCTGATCTCTGATGATCTCTACATCCAACTCCCTTACACTTTTTACTCCCATAGTGTTCTGTGCGGTAACTGCAGTGATAACACTCATACCATATGTACCCAGAGCACTGAAGGTCTTTAGATCCGCCTGGATTCCCGCTCCCCCGCTGGAATCTGAACCGGCAATAGTAAGCAGATTTTTCATTTGACTCCTCCTTTTGTTGTTAAATCTGAGAGAGCACTTGTAATGGCCGTTTGCTTTAAGAGATAAAAACAGGCACCCCACCGCAAAAGGAGTGCCTGTAAATAATCTTGTAGACCGCTCCCTCCGCTGGTATTAGCCAGATCAGGTTCAAAGGGTTGGCATCAAATGCCTCTCAGCCTTTCGGCACCCCCGCGAAAAACCGTTTTAACCATTATACATTTTAATAGTATCTTTGGGTAGTATAACTTACTTGTTTTTATAAAAAAGCTGAATTAGCATACAGAATACCAGGAGCACACAACCCAAAACAGTAGGCAGGAACTCCTCATAGGTACGCTGAAACGAAGAATCTGTGCTGTTTATAGGACACGGTATAATGTGTTTCAATTCCTCATAGGTACGCTAAAAACTCCAAAAAATGATTTCGTCAAGAGGGTAATTAAGGGTTTCAATTCCTCATAGGTACGCTAAAAAATCAGCAAAACAGAAGAGAACGGCCTCCTCAGTATATCGGTTTCAATTCCTCATAGGTACGCTAAAAACATGGTCACAAATTCATTTACTTGGTTGGAAAATCAGGTTTCAATTCCTCATAGGTACGCTAAAAACGGGTGATTTTATGAAAGAAGATTTGAAAGTTGATATTGTTTCAATTCCTCATAGGTACGCTAAAAACAAAAAGCTGAAGAACAAATTGAAGCACTTGAAAATTGTTTCAATTCCTCATAGGTACGCTAAAAACTGCAGGAAAAAGGATTGCTTGCTTTTTTGGTTTGGGGTTTCAATTCCTCATAGGTACGCTAAAAACACAACTTCCACTCTACAGGAGACATGCAATTGATCTCGTTTCAATTCCTCATAGGTACGCTAAAAACTCGGCTACTCAATTAATGGGTAGCCTCCTACCCGATGTTTCAATTCCTCATAGGTACGCTAAAAACCCTTAAAGAATATTGGCTTCTTAAAAGCATCATCCCGGTTTCAATTCCTCATAGGTACGCTAAAAACCCGCTATTAGGGAATATTTAGAAAAAAGGAAAGATAGGTTTCAATTCCTCATAGGTACGCTAAAAACGATAGGCTCGGTCTGAAAAACTGCCTGAGTTTCCTGGTGTTTCAATTCCTCATAGGTACGCTAAAAACGTTATACCCTTGGGCAGTATACAGCTACACACCTGGGTTTCAATTCCTCATAGGTACGCTAAAAACGGAAACCCCTTATCCCCATCAGGTCGTACTTAGACGGTTTCAATTCCTCATAGGTACGCTAAAAACAGATATTGAAAGTTCTTTAGCAGAAGGTTTTTGAAGTTTCAATTCCTCATAGGTACGCTAAAAACATCACCCCGTCAAGTTTATCCTCAATCGCTCCGACGTTTCAATTCCTCATAGGTACGCTAAAAACTCGGTAGCGCCAACAGTGCCGCCCCCTCTCTCGCACAGTTTCAATTCCTCATAGGTACGCTAAAAACTCGAACCCTGCATGTGCGACAGTTCATCCGTACCTAGCTTCAATTCCTCATAGGTACGCTAAAAACCTCCTTCTTCCTGCTCAAAGGCCCAGTTTCCGGTGTAAGGTTTCAATTCCTCATAGGTACGCTAAAAACGAAACACCATAATAGCCTGCAGCCTCAACCATACTTCGTTTCAATTCCTCATAGGTACGCTAAAAACTTTTTCAGCATCACCCAATCCCTGAATGAAAGCAAGTTTCAATTCCTCATAGGTACGCTAAAAACGGCTTTATCCTCATCAGGCTCTATTTTTTTTTATTTTGTTTCAATTCCTCATAGGTACGCTAAAAACCCTCACTACAAAGCTGCTTTACCGGCTCATAGACAGGTTTCAATTCCTCATAGGTACGCTAAAAACGAAAAAGCAGCGAATGAGGTATGTCGATTGCGGCGACGTTTCAATTCCTCATAGGTACGCTAAAAACCTTCTGGAGTAAGCCCACTCAGCTTCTGTGCCACTTGTTTCAATTCCTCATAGGTACGCTAAAAACCCACGTTTCCAATTGCTATGTCCACGGGATCGCCATCAGTTTCAATTCCTCATAGGTACGCTAAAAACGGTCAAAGTTCAGTGTTAATGACGCCTCTCCCGCGTGTTTCAATTCCTCATAGGTACGCTAAAAACGGTACGTCACATGGGACGGCCAGCTTGAGGCGGCATTGTTTCAATTCCTCATAGGTACGCTAAAAACACAAACATGCTAGGCTTCCCAGTTTCTATGAACCGAAGTTTCAATTCCTCATAGGTACGCTAAAAACGGTGTTCCAGCACTAGAATTTCTATATCCTCTAGCTGGTTTCAATTCCTCATAGGTACGCTAAAAACTTGAGCTGCTTGGTGGATTAATCGGCAGCAAAAAGAGTTTCAATTCCTCATAGGTACGCTAAAAACGGTTTGTCAACGGCAGAAATTACGCGAGTGATGTCAGTTTCAATTCCTCATAGGTACGCTAAAAACTATATATAATTGGAATCAGTGCTATATGGAACTATATAGTTTCAATTCCTCATAGGTACGCTAAAAACCTGGCTGCGGGAAAACATACTTGAGCATGGCCGTTGCGTTTCAATTCCTCATAGGTACGCTAAAAACAGGTATTTTCAAAACCTTAAATGAATTCCCGCAGCGTTTCAATTCCTCATAGGTACGCTAAAAACCCCGGCAAGCTTTTTGCGAACTTCACCGGGCGGATGTTTCAATTCCTCATAGGTACGCTAAAAACAGATGCAGCTCCTTCTGCTCCCACGCTAGATGGAATATGTTTCAATTCCTCATAGGTACGCTAAAAACGCCATACCACTCAATAGGCAGCTTGCATAGCTCTTGTTTCAATTCCTCATAGGTACGCTAAAAACTTACGAAACTCAAGCAGAAGCCTTCCCCGAAGAAAGTTTCAATTCCTCATAGGTACGCTAAAAACCGGAATTACACCTTATATGTTCCGGATTGCAGATACCGTTTCAATTCCTCATAGGTACGCTAAAAACATTTTGAAGTTGAATTGAAGTCATCCACTGGCAGACGTTTCAATTCCTCATAGGTACGCTAAAAACTTTTTCTCCAACTTCCACATTTTTTAAGACCTTCTAAGTTTCAATTCCTCATAGGTACGCTAAAAACACCTCCACCATATGTGGTACTGTAATCACCATCCGGGTTTCAATTCCTCATAGGTACGCTAAAAACGTTATCAGAACGGAGCATAAAGGCTACAGCCTAGACAGTTTCAATTCCTCATAGGTACGCTAAAAACTCTGCCAGCAGAGATTGATCCCTCGTCCCGGCGAGGAGTTTCAATTCCTCATAGGTACGCTAAAAACTGCGCACAGAGAAACAGAGAGCGCAGCGCAGAGAAGTTTCAATTCCTCATAGGTACGCTAAAAACTCTGAATGAATCCCTGGTACATCCCAGGGAGGTCTTGTTTCAATTCCTCATAGGTACGCTAAAAACCCTGGACTGTCTCGCAGGGAGTGACGGGGTGTGAGGTTTCAATTCCTCATAGGTACGCTAAAAACCCTTTCTACCCGTATGGTGGGCATAACCTTTTTTATGTTTCAATTCCTCATAGGTACGCTAAAAACCCGATATATCTGGCGTGTATAGAGCAGAGTTTCAGGGTTTCAATTCCTCATAGGTACGCTAAAAACCCTCTGATGAGGGCCGGAAAGGGAGCGGAGAAGCTCGTTTCAATTCCTCATAGGTACGCTAAAAACAGTCATTCATCTTCTGGCAGGGCACGAAGGGCGAAAGGTTTCAATTCCTCATAGGTACGCTAAAAACTTCGGGTCTTGGCAGGGTGGTTATTTCTTATTTCAGGTTTCAATTCCTCATAGGTACGCTAAAAACTTTGTGCGTTTTTAATAAAGTGCTCAATTGTTCCTGGTTTCAATTCCTCATAGGTACGCTAAAAACACATTGAGCGCTCCGGCCATGAGACCGGTAAACTCGTGTTTCAATTCCTCATAGGTACGCTAAAAACATACAAAAAGACGTCACAATCGCAGAAATGCTCGAAAGTTTCAATTCCTCATAGGTACGCTAAAAACAGGATCTGCTTGCCCGGTGCAGTGAGATTATAGGAGAGTTTCAATTCCTCATAGGTACGCTAAAAACAAAGAAGAAGCCATGAGGAAAGAAGCACGAGAGGCTAGTTTCAATTCCTCATAGGTACGCTAAAAACCAACACAAAGTTAGGATTACACTCAATCAGATTTTGTTTCAATTCCTCATAGGTACGCTAAAAACGACTCATCCCTAGCGGGGGATTTACGGGTAGTTTTGGTTTCAATTCCTCATAGGTACGCTAAAAACCCTCTTCCTCGCAAGTGATCTCCCAACCGTAATTTCCGTTTCAATTCCTCATAGGTACGCTAAAAACTTTGAGCATATTGGTGTAGACTTCGATGATGGAGGTTGTTTCAATTCCTCATAGGTACGCTAAAAACCCTGGCACAGTTTGCCAGGCACCCATATATCGGGGGGTTTCAATTCCTCATAGGTACGCTAAAAACGTCTTTTGCGGCCCCAGCGGTCGGGATAACGGCGTTCGTTTCAATTCCTCATAGGTACGCTAAAAACAGTAGAAAGTTCGGATATGATGTTATTCTTGTCGCTGTTTCAATTCCTCATAGGTACGCTAAAAACCCAATAGGGGTGGTATGGGTCAAATACATTCTGATTGGTTTCAATTCCTCATAGGTACGCTAAAAACGGGTGTGGATGCAGTTGAAACCCCTTTTCCCGGCCAGTTTCAATTCCTCATAGGTACGCTAAAAACTGGGCGCAAAGTGTAGGGATAAGGAAACCAATGAGCGTTTCAATTCCTCATAGGTACGCTAAAAACCACTGTAGAAGTGCGGGAAGATGAGGAAAGACCCTGGTTTCAATTCCTCATAGGTACGCTAAAAACACAAACCACCTTGCTCCCGCTTCTTCAACAGTTCGTGTTTCAATTCCTCATAGGTACGCTAAAAACCCTGCCAAGACCCGAAAGGTGAGCATGCGACTTTTTGTTTCAATTCCTCATAGGTACGCTAAAAACTTGCAGAGATATGGGGTAATGGGTTTATAAAGATAAAGTTTCAATTCCTCATAGGTACGCTAAAAACGGGGTAACTTTGAACCGTTTCTTGTCCCGACTACGGGTTTCAATTCCTCATAGGTACGCTAAAAACGAATAACGGCATTAGATTACAAACAAGAACCAGTAGGGTTTCAATTCCTCATAGGTACGCTAAAAACACACCGGCAACTGCAACACCGGTGATTCCAACAGCGGGTTTCAATTCCTCATAGGTACGCTAAAAACCTATAAGGAGGTGATCAAATGACTGAGGTGGTATCTGGTTTCAATTCCTCATAGGTACGCTAAAAACGGCGGAATTCGCAGTAAACCTTTTCCTGAGAAAAAGTTTCAATTCCTCATAGGTACGCTAAAAACTCGGTCATCTCCCTAGCGGCTTATGCCATATAGATAGTTTCAATTCCTCATAGGTACGCTAAAAACTAAGCTCGGATAGCCTAATCTCCGTCATTTATATCATGTTTCAATTCCTCATAGGTACGCTAAAAACGAAATGTGATTTCAATATCCGGTTTTTCAGTGCTGGTTGTTTCAATTCCTCATAGGTACGCTAAAAACTCCCATACTCCTTCACTTGTTTCAATGCCAAAGTTTAGTTTCAATTCCTCATAGGTACGCTAAAAACCGCCAAAAACAGGTTTAAGTGCCTCCCAGATACTCTGTTTCAATTCCTCATAGGTACGCTAAAAACAAACAGCTGCCAGGAGGGGAGTAGCATGGAAAACAAGTTTCAATTCCTCATAGGTACGCTAAAAACCTAATACTGGTTCCCCTTTTTCTCTTAATTTTTTACCGTTTCAATTCCTCATAGGTACGCTAAAAACAGACTGGTACTCACCAGAGAGGCCAGAAGCAGGGAAGGTTTCAATTCCTCATAGGTACGCTAAAAACCGGAGAAGCTCCGGAAAATACCCTACCGCGCCGGGAGTTTCAATTCCTCATAGGTACGCTAAAAACCGGGGCAGAGCTATCTTTGATGAAATAGATAAGCAGTTTCAATTCCTCATAGGTACGCTAAAAACCAACCATGACGAACAGTGGGGTTCTTTCCGTGCCGAGTTTCAATTCCTCATAGGTACGCTAAAAACCGAAAAAGAATCGAAGAACAGCAGGCACAGCTCAGGGTTTCAATTCCTCATAGGTACGCTAAAAACGGGGCCGGGGGAGCAGAACTACATATAGATATAGTCGTTTCAATTCCTCATAGGTACGCTAAAAACCCGAGAACGCCTGATGGATCTTAGTAAGGCAATTAGTTTCAATTCCTCATAGGTACGCTAAAAACGAGCGGAGAAGCTCCGAAAAATCTACATTTAATTTTGTTTCAATTCCTCATAGGTACGCTAAAAACCCCCTTTTCAGAGGCCGGGCAGGCAGGGGAGAAACCGTTTCAATTCCTCATAGGTACGCTAAAAACAACCATGACGAACAGTGGGGTTCTTTCCGTGCCGAGTTTCAATTCCTCATAGGTACGCTAAAAACCATGGGGAAAAACAACCGGCAACCTTGTGCAATATAAGTTTCAATTCCTCATAGGTACGCTAAAAACTGCGGGAAGATACTGTAGAAGTGCGGAAAGATACTGGTTTCAATTCCTCATAGGTACGCTAAAAACAAAAAGTGTTGACATATAGATACAGTTAGGATATTAGTTTCAATTCCTCATAGGTACGCTAAAAACGCATGCCGTCGTCTGAACGCTCCTTTTCTGCTACTTAGTTTCAATTCCTCATAGGTACGCTAAAAACGTAAAAAATAAAAAAAAAATGCTTGACTGCCGGCCAAGGTTTCAATTCCTCATAGGTACGCTAAAAACCACGGTAGCAGGGAGCTTCGATCTTTTTGCCGCCGTGTTTCAATTCCTCATAGGTACGCTAAAAACTAAAGTACATTTGTATCATACCTTATACTTTCTCTATGTTTCAATTCCTCATAGGTACGCTAAAAACGTACTGTTGATGACAAAACAGGGAAATTTTTCGAGGGTTTCAATTCCTCATAGGTACGCTAAAAACTCCAGCTCATGTTTGTGACTTTCCATTCCTTCATTTGTTTCAATTCCTCATAGGTACGCTAAAAACTCCCCGTGAGAAAATCCGTCTTTCCCCTCAGCCACGTTTCAATTCCTCATAGGTACGCTAAAAACTGGGCGGCGGGAAACTTTCCCGAATGACGGTTACATGTTTCAATTCCTCATAGGTACGCTAAAAACTTTTCAGCGGAAGAAACTTCTCTCCGTGTGTATTTAGTTTCAATTCCTCATAGGTACGCTAAAAACCAAAAAGGAGGGGTAGTCCGCTTCGAAGAAATTGACGGTTTCAATTCCTCATAGGTACGCTAAAAACTCCTTTTTTTTGGCTTATTAGCCTTGAGCGGAGGGGGTTTCAATTCCTCATAGGTACGCTAAAAACTCTACGCTGTTCGCCATGCTCCATCACCCCCAAAAAAGTTTCAATTCCTCATAGGTACGCTAAAAACGAAGGTGGAAAATCGATGATTCAGGAGCTATCATGCGAGTTTCAATTCCTCATAGGTACGCTAAAAACCATTCTTACTGACTTGGCAAACACATTGGAGGCCAAGTTTCAATTCCTCATAGGTACGCTAAAAACTCATTTGCTAGCTCCCCTGGCATTCTCTCATCGAAAAGTTTCAATTCCTCATAGGTACGCTAAAAACCCGAGCCATCATTTCACCTTCTTGCAGTACATGAGGTTTCAATTCCTCATAGGTACGCTAAAAACCGGCAGGGAGGCTGGAATACTCGTCCACCAGATCCAGTTTCAATTCCTCATAGGTACGCTAAAAACTTGAGCTTAACGTAATCCATGACCGAGCATCAGCGGGTTTCAATTCCTCATAGGTACGCTAAAAACGCCGGTTGTGTCCCCGGTCTCTGCGCTGGGATTAGGTTTCAATTCCTCATAGGTACGCTAAAAACCCTAAACAAATACCACTGCCTTTTGATGATGAACAGGTTTCAATTCCTCATAGGTACGCTAAAAACTTATCTTCATCCCTTTCCTTTTTCCCATTTCTCATAAGTTTCAATTCCTCATAGGTACGCTAAAAACCCAGGAAGTGGTGATTCCCGTCCAGCCACCTGACTGGTTTCAATTCCTCATAGGTACGCTAAAAACCTTCTCAGCGATTTTCCATAGGGAATCGCCCTTTTGTTTCAATTCCTCATAGGTACGCTAAAAACTCCACCCCACTCCGGGACAGATACTTGTTCAGTAGGGTTTCAATTCCTCATAGGTACGCTAAAAACAGTCTTTGTTGGGCATCGCCATCGCAAATACCTCCTGTTTCAATTCCTCATAGGTACGCTAAAAACCTTAGCGCCGGTTTGCTGGTTTTTGACGTAAATTCGTTTCAATTCCTCATAGGTACGCTAAAAACGCCTTCTGCCGGTATTGTCGATGGCAAACTCTCCAGGTTTCAATTCCTCATAGGTACGCTAAAAACGTTCTGCATGATCATGGAGTATATCCATTGATTTTTAGTTTCAATTCCTCATAGGTACGCTAAAAACCTTGTTTAGTAAATTTTCTTTTACCGTACATTTTATGTTTCAATTCCTCATAGGTACGCTAAAAACCTGGTGGCGATGAGCAGGAGCAGGGGAGACTACCTGGGTTTCAATTCCTCATAGGTACGCTAAAAACCCGCAATCATGTATACAGGAGTTGCCACTGCCGGACGTTTCAATTCCTCATAGGTACGCTAAAAACGTATTCGCCAATAGTTTCAATGCTTCCATCTCCATCCAGTTTCAATTCCTCATAGGTACGCTAAAAACAGTATTTAACACGGATTATTATGTTGTTGGGACCTATGTTTCAATTCCTCATAGGTACGCTAAAAACCAAGGGAATCCAGATCCATAAATCCCTTCCTAATCAGTTTCAATTCCTCATAGGTACGCTAAAAACCATCTTCCGCGCAGCCTTCGCGGTTCCAGCCTTCATGTTTCAATTCCTCATAGGTACGCTAAAAACAGGTAGGAATGATTATCATTCAGTGCGCCGCGACTTTAAGTTTCAATTCCTCATAGGTACGCTAAAAACTCCCTGCCTCATAGAGATCATCGTATCCTGGAGCTAAGTTTCAATTCCTCATAGGTACGCTAAAAACGAAACGTTCCTTAGGTGAGCTTCAGGTGGACGGTTAGTTTCAATTCCTCATAGGTACGCTAAAAACGCTTACTCCAGAAGATGTTGATGAGCTAGCAAAAAACGTTTCAATTCCTCATAGGTACGCTAAAAACGCTGCGCCTAGTGGTATTAGGATTAATACCGAAGTCAGTTTCAATTCCTCATAGGTACGCTAAAAACCCCTGCAGATGCTTTCAGGCTGTTTGCAAGGCCAATGTTTCAATTCCTCATAGGTACGCTAAAAACCGAAAGCGCAGCGCAGTGCTTTCATTGCGAATAATGTTTCAATTCCTCATAGGTACGCTAAAAACTAATCATCTGCCCCTATTCCGTATACTTGCACAGTTTGTTTCAATTCCTCATAGGTACGCTAAAAACAAACCGTCGAAGTGCCCATCATTGCCATTGTTTCTGGTTTCAATTCCTCATAGGTACGCTAAAAACGAAATCTGGGCAACTGTAAGGTGAATCAGCGCACCCATGTTTCAATTCCTCATAGGTACGCTAAAAACTTTCACCGTTATCCAGTTCCATACCCAACCAGGCCCGTTTCAATTCCTCATAGGTACGCTAAAAACCCAAGTCCCGTAGGGTTGTTCCGCCGTGTGGGATAGTGTTTCAATTCCTCATAGGTACGCTAAAAACCTGAACCTGCTCAAAAACCCGCTCAGCAAATATACGGGTTTCAATTCCTCATAGGTACGCTAAAAACCCTATTTCCTCTCTGCGGCACAGACGACGGATGAACAGTTTCAATTCCTCATAGGTACGCTAAAAACACATACGTCAAGGGGATCGATGGCTTATACTGATTGAGTTTCAATTCCTCATAGGTACGCTAAAAACCCGGATATGTATTTCATTCTAGCATCTCTCCTTCTTGTTTCAATTCCTCATAGGTACGCTAAAAACGTCGTTTTTTAGCTTACCTACCTAGAGTAGGTGTAGGTTTCAATTCCTCATAGGTACGCTAAAAACGCTCTCTCACTGTCATTCCAAGCGCCAGAGCTAGTCGTTTCAATTCCTCATAGGTACGCTAAAAACTGCAACCATCACAGAGGGGTTTCCCTGGTCATCAAAGTTTCAATTCCTCATAGGTACGCTAAAAACCATTGCCAGCGACAGCCGGGTTAAATTTCTTTGGTAGTTTCAATTCCTCATAGGTACGCTAAAAACACGATGACCACCGGACTATCTTTGAACTTAAATACCGGTTTCAATTCCTCATAGGTACGCTAAAAACTTCGAGCTCTTCTCGAGATGGTAGTGGGAGGTCTGTGTTTCAATTCCTCATAGGTACGCTAAAAACCTGGCGGCAGGAACATGCCCCACCCCGCTTTTATAGTGTTTCAATTCCTCATAGGTACGCTAAAAACGGAAAAGATACTAGCACCAGAGCGCCGTGTGCTGGGGTTTCAATTCCTCATAGGTACGCTAAAAACGCTGGAGAAAACGTGCTCGGTCTTGGATGAAAAAATGTTTCAATTCCTCATAGGTACGCTAAAAACAAACAGATGTAAACGCAAAACCAATACCGCAGTATTAGTTTCAATTCCTCATAGGTACGCTAAAAACCGACTGGTACGGTGGGCATGTCGCCCAGTATCTCGGGTTTCAATTCCTCATAGGTACGCTAAAAACGCACCAGCAACCCAGGACCTTTCCTTTTAGTTCATGGTTTCAATTCCTCATAGGTACGCTAAAAACGCGAGGGCATCTTCATTGCCGTTTTTTGCCCATTGTTGTTTCAATTCCTCATAGGTACGCTAAAAACTGGATCGTATCCACCCGGCTTTTTTTGTTTTTCTGAAGTTTCAATTCCTCATAGGTACGCTAAAAACCCTATTACCATTATAGACTATTTCATATTTTCGATGTTTCAATTCCTCATAGGTACGCTAAAAACGAGGCTGAAGAGGCAGTTTTATTGGCTCACAATTTATGTTTCAATTCCTCATAGGTACGCTAAAAACCTTCCACCAGGAATGAAGGAAGTACTCGGACCGATTTGTTTCAATTCCTCATAGGTACGCTAAAAACGTAACTATTTTAGGTGTAGTTGTAGAGTTAAGACGGGTTTCAATTCCTCATAGGTACGCTAAAAACGTATTTGTATTTCACCATCAGCCAAGCGGAAACCGCGTTTCAATTCCTCATAGGTACGCTAAAAACCAGCTATAGATTGGGAAGATGCTTTTGCTGGTGTGCGGTTTCAATTCCTCATAGGTACGCTAAAAACTTGCTATCGTGCCGGATGTACCACCGAAAGCATATCGTTTCAATTCCTCATAGGTACGCTAAAAACGAGGAAGCCAGAGCCGCGGCGATCGCCGCAGAATGGGTTTCAATTCCTCATAGGTACGCTAAAAACCCTGT
>JGI24714J26587_10000799_pt1 | contig 22421 bp, 20 predicted proteins | sample BioPla4DNA2_FD_26587 | JGI IMG/M metagenome (IMG submission 26587)
ACAAGCTGTTTAACTTCTGCTTTACCAATTAACTCGTATACTGATATATTCTTGTCAGCATCTGCCATAGCAGAATCAAATACTACGTCAACAGTTTCAAGATCTNNCTGNNTANCTTCNACNATAGAAGNAGCAACAGTGATCTTTACGGTATCTTCTGCTAATACATATTTAGCATATGTGTCAGCGTCTTTTTTCCAATCTTCATATTTAGCTTTGGACTGGAATGAACGAGCAGTGATTGTATACTCACCAGCTTCGTTAGCTACGAATACACCCTTATCATTGATAGTAGCCTTATCAGAGTCTACTGTCCATCTTGTGATAGCGGATGTCTTCTTTGTGCTTCCAGATACAGTTACAAAGCTTCTGTTAAAGTCATTCTCTTGGCCAACTGCAAGTTTGTTGCCCTCAGGAATGTTTGTGATTTTAACAGTTTTGATGTTATCTCTTACTGTTACTGTTGCGGAAAGTTTAGTAACAACTTCCTTGTTCTTATCTGTGATTGTAACAGTTACTTTTGTTTTACCAACGCCAGTTGCTGTAGTAACACCGTTCTTGGAGTTAACTACTGCAATATCTTCGTCAGCAGATTCCCAATAGTATTTCCAACCACTTTGTTTGTTGTTAATGTTGAAGTTGTACTTGTTTTTGCCTTCTACATCAAGATGTAAGTACTTGTTAGTAGAGTTAAGAGTAGGCTTCTTAGCAGCAGCGAATGCTCCTGCAGCAGGATAGAATACTGAAAGTACCATCGCTACTACAAGCACGAAAGACAACTTCTTGAAGAATTTGGTCTTCATATTTTTACTTCCTCCTTAAATATTATGTTTTAGTATTATATTTTTGCGTATCCTTACCTGATCCAGAAGTTTTTTGCCCCCACTGTTTTCAGTTAAGAAACGCATTAATATAATCATTCAGACAACAAGATGATTATAGCAATAAAGGAATTAAAGGTCAAGACTTTTTGTCTCTATTTTTGGATAATTTACCAGTTTATGCCAATCTTCCTTTATTGTCAAAATCACCTGAGTCAGACGATTATATCCTAGTCAAATCTGCTATAGGGATAACCCCTTTCTCCTTACATCTCCCATATAGCAAGCTCCTTGAAAGCAGTTAAATTAGGATGTGACTTACCTGCCGGCATGGAGTATTGCTATAGGTTAATGCCTCATTGCTTTGACTATGGTTATATAATGCACTTTGTATGTGTCAAATTTATGTCATGGGTTTGTCATAATTAGTTTTTTTTCAATATTTCCTCAACTTCATTTTTCATCTCATCAATTTCACATACATTTTTATGCCTAATCTCTGCAGAATATAATTCCTCAATTGCCTTTGGTATTGCCACACCGGATAATTCTTTAAGTACTTTAGCCTGTTCATAATCATTCTCAGGTATAGGATCTTTTCCTAAGGCACTTAGAACACTTTCTGCAAACTTATAAGGACTGGCAGTTGAGACTATAACTGTTTTTGTCTTATCTCCTACTTCATCCTTGTACTTATTATAAACACTAGAAGCTACTGCTGTATGTGTATCTAAGACATATCCTGTTTCTTCATATATGTTAAGAATGGCGGACTTAGTTTCTTCTACTGTTGCATAGCCTCCGATAAAGTCTTCTAGATTCTTTTTCATATCTGATGTTATTTCATATCTTCCCTTACTGCTTAAGCTGTTCATTAAATCCTTGGTTTTATCCGTATCCTCTCCTGCAATATGATAAATCAGCCTCTCTAGATTACTGCTGATAAGTATGTCCATGGACGGAGATATGGTAAGGATAAATTCACGATTAGAATCGTATACACCTGTTTGAAAGAAATCAAACAGAACCTTATTGTCATTGGAAGCACAGATTAACTTTCCTATGGGAAGACCCATCTGCTTTGCATAATAAGCTGCAAGGATATTTCCGAAATTACCTGTAGGAACTACAAAATTGATTTTTTCCCCTTCCGATACTTCATTCCTTCTATATAATTCTACATAGGAATAAACATAATAAACTATCTGAGGAAGCAGCCGTCCTATATTGATAGAGTTGGCTGAAGAGAATCGGTATCCCGCTTTTTTTATTCTCTCTGCAAGTTCTTGGTCATTAAATATCTTCTTAACTCCGGTTTGAGCATCATCAAAGTTACCACGGATTCCGATTACATAGGTATTATCCCCTTTTTGGGTTACCATCTGCTTCTCCTGAACCTTGCTTACTCCATCTTTCGGATAAAAGACTATAATCTTAGTTCCCTCTACATCCGCAAATCCAGCCAGTGCTGCTTTTCCTGTATCCCCTGAAGTGGCCGTAAGAATTACAATCTCATCAGATATATTATTTTTTTTAGCCGCTTTAGTAAGAAGATGGGGCAGAATAGATAGAGCCATATCTTTAAATGCTATGGTAGCTCCATGGAATAATTCAAGATAATACATATTCCCAACTTTTTTTAGGGGAGCAATATCCGGTACGTCAAATTTTTCGTCATAAGCTTTGCTGATACAATCCTTTAATTCATCTTCCGTATAATCAGTCAAATATAGTCTTAGAACTTCATAAGCAATCTCAAGGTAATTCATCTTTGATAATTCATTCATGGATATGGTTAGCTTTGGAATAGCTTCCGGTACAAATAGTCCACCGTCCGGTGACAAGCCTTGAATAATTGCTTCAGATGCAGTTACTTTTATACTGCTATTTCTTGTACTATGATACATTAGATTCATAATCTTTTAATCCCCTTTATTTAGAAATGGTATTGATAAAAGCAGAATAATCCGCCTGTTAGGGCGGATTATATCATATCTCGAAATTAGATTCCAGTATTGTGTTAAATTTTTATAAAATCATCGAAATTATTTGTAAAATTCATGAACCCCATGCTTAAATAACCACTTTAGATTGTTATCAAACCACTTCACATTACTTTTCTTAGCAAGCTTTCTTGCCATAAAGTATAAGGCCCCTTGAGAATAATCTTCACCCTCTAAAGCTCTTTCTACTGCTTCTTTAGTTTCCTTTGTCACCTTAACCTTCCAAAATCTCTTATCGGCTATGGGAGAAAACTGATAGTCATCTCCAACCTTTTGGAATATAACATCCTTGATATTATCGGGAAACTTTTTGCTACACACTCTGTTAATTACAACATTGGCAACTAATATTTTTCCGATTATATCTTCTCCTGTTGCTTCTGCCTCAACAATCTGCTCCAACATCTCTATATCTTCTTCTGTAATCTTAATTTTAGTGACCTTGTTATTCTTCTTAAGAACCAGTTCACTAACTACTTCTTTCTCAGTTTTTTTCTCAGTCTTTTTTTCAGTCTTTTTCTCAGTATTTTTCTCAGTATCTTTCTCAGTATCTTTTTCAGTATCTTTTTCAACCTCTTCTACAATCGGTTCAGCTTCAGCTACTGAAAAACTTGAAATAGCCTTAGTTTCTTCCTTAAGAACTTTATTGTCTTTCATATGTTCAAACATAAGACTATACTCATTACTGCTCATGGCAAATCCTAAAAGCCAGTTGGTATCTTTAGAGACCACAGCAGTTTGGGACCTTATGGGCAGATATTTCTGCAGATAGTCCATCCTATACTCTACATTTAGGGTGTTTACTTCATCAGTTTGTGCCTGTACTGCGTCTGCCTTGGATTTGATATCATAAAGAGCATCAGATCCAATGATCAACAGAAATACTGACAATACATAAGCTGCAAATACCATGCATATGCCATGATTATTTTCTCGCAGGCTTAACTTTTGAAGAAACTTATTTATGATTGTCATAATATTATCCTCTCTTCTTAAACTGAATTTTATCATTACCAATATTTGTAAATATCGATAATGCTAAACTGCATTATAGGTTTCTTAATTTTTTGTGTCAATAAGAAAAACCAAATTTCGTTAATTGATACTATTTTGATTTAGCATATTTTAACATTAACGGATAATCTTAACAATAGATTTTACAAAAGCTATTAAATCTTTGTTGATTATTTACAGACCAATTGTAACAATTTGTTAAGATTATATTAATGATTTTTAACCAACCAATGGTATTTTATTCATATTCTACAGAAATAGAATAATATTTTTGTAATAATCTGTTAGCCTTTTGCTAAAATTTGCAAATAATCGACTTATTTCCTCTATTGTCTTGCAGCCTATACTATATTTTGATATAGTAAATTATATTACAAATATATTATAAGAAAGTGGAGGCTATTATGTTATCAGGTGTTTATTACGCTAAGAAAAAAAGTGGAGAGCCATATTATAGGGCTTCAATTACCTTTAAGGGTAATCATATCAGCCTTGGCAGCTATGATACAGAAACAAAGGCTTCTAGTGCCTATAAACTTGCAGGGGAAGTACTTTATAGCACTCCTGATATATGGAATATAGATAATTATCCAAGCTCATGCCTGTTATCCTTTGATAAATGGGTTGTCTTAATTAACCTAAGAGATAATGGGATTTATTTTAAAAATCCTATCTATTTAAAAAAGAGTTACTTCTTATATTATCTAGACAAAGATCTAATTCTCAAATTCGATGTAGATGATTTATTTTACTATGCAAGACATAAGATATCCATGCGGGGCCAGCATCTATACACATCTGAATATGGTATGCAAATAAATTTAAGATCCCGATATGGTATAAAAAATTATGCTGTAGAGGGAAGGGATTATCGCTTTATTAATGGTGATAATACGGACTTTCGTTATTCCAATATCGAGATTATTAATCCCTACCATGGTGTAAGCAAGTATATAAAAAATAATAAAACCATATATGAAGCTAAGATACATCTTAAGGGAGACTATATAATAGGTAGATATGACACAGAGGAAGAGGCAGCTATAGCCTATAATAAGGCTGCTCAGATATTAAAAAATAAAGGTGTTTCTAAAAATTTTCCCGAGAATTATGTAGAAGGAATAGATGAGATAACCTATGCCGCCCTATATCAACGGATTAGAATATCAAAAAAGATTTTAAATTATATGTCCTCTTAGTTACCAATATGTTAATAATATTATATTTTCTTTAAATCTTCCAAATTCACTTTAAAAAAGTCTAGTTTCATGATATATTAATGCTATATTTTTCTTCTTCCGTTTTCATAATTTCACAAATTGAGCCGCAGGTACAAAATTCAGAAGTTTCTTTTAAAGAAACGCCCCCCTGTAAATGTACTTGCGGCTCAATTTGTTTTTCCTTTGATTTTACATTTACTTTTATCATCTTACATGTTAGAATACCTTTTGTGAGTAGCACAGATGGTCGCGCTTTTTTAAGTGAGGAAAGTCCGGGCTTCATAGGGCAGGGTGCCGGATAACGTCCGGTGGAGGCGACTCCAAGGCTAGTGCAACAGAAATAAACCGCCATGGCAAAGTTTCTTTGCTATGGTAAGGATGGAAAGGTGGTTTAAGAGACCACCGCCCTTCTGGTAACAGAAGGGGCAGATGTAAACCCCACCCGAAGTAAGGCCGAACAGAAAGCGATACGGTTGCCCGCCGTGCTTTCGGGTTGGCCGCGTAGTATCTGTGAAAGCGGATACTGGAGCCGTATGGTAACATACGGTCAAGATAGATGACCATCCGAGACAGAACCCGGCTTATAGTGCTGCTCATACTTTAAAGCAACTTCCACCTATAAATTCTTTTAATATAGAGTTTTTCGGTACAGCATCACTTGGTGCTCCTATAAAATAGTCTAAAAACTTCAGCAATCTTTTTGCTTCTAAATATTCTACACTATCCCTATCTACCCCAAATAAAATAGGTTCAGCATACTGCTTTAAGACAGCCAGCTCATAGATTAGAGCGGAATTGAACATTATATCTGCCTCCTCTTGGAATGGGAAGATATTCTCTTCTTCGCCCCTTCTTACAGATGGCCACATAGATATAGTTGTCTGGGCTGATGCCCCTCTAGTTCTTGCATCCCTAACCATTCTTCTAATCAGCCTGCCGTCGGTAGTGGGAATTCTGTTATGTTCATCAATATTTAACTGAGTTAGAGCACTGATATAAATTTTATACTTGCTTTCCCTAGGAAGGCAGTAGGATAGTTCATCATTAAGGCCATGTATACCCTCTATAACCAAAATTCCGTCTTTGCCTATATTCAGATAATTACCCTTATATTCTCTCTTGCCGGTTATAAAATTATATACAGGCAAATCCACTGATTTACCGTTCATTAAGTCAGTCATATCCTTATTAAACTGTTCCAAATCAATAGCATGTAGGCTTTCAAAGTTTAAATTCCCATATTCATCTTTTGGGGTTTTATCTCTATTTACAAAATAGTTATCCACTGCAATGGGATAAGGCTTTAAGCCATGGGCTTTCAGTTGAATACTAAGCCTATGGGAAAATGTAGTCTTACCGGAAGAAGAAGGACCCGCTATCATAATAAATTTCTTATCTTTTGCCTTTTTAATAGCTTCAGCTATTTCACTGATTTTCTTTTCCTGTAGAGCCTCCTGTACTAAAACCAAATCATTAAACTTTCCTTGGGATATAAGGTCATTAAGAGCCCCTACATTATCAACTTCCATCATTTTAGCCCATTGATTAGATTCCTTTAAAGTAAGATAGAGTTTTTTCTTGTGTATAAAGGGTTCTACAGTTGTAGGATTTTTCATTCTTGGTAGTACTAAAACAAAACCATCCTCATAAAGCATCAAATCAAAATATTTAAGCATACCGGTACTTGGGGGCATATATCCATAATAATAATCTTCAAACCCATCTAGGTTATATATATTTGCCTTAGATACTCGGCGGTACTTAAATAACTTTTCCTTATCATACATCTTATAAAAAGCAAATAGGGATACGGCATCATCTGTACCTATGCTTCTTTTAAGAAAAGGTATGTCTTTATTAACCAGTTGCTTCATTCTGTCTTTTACCGCTTCGATTCGTTCTATGGTTAAGGGTAGACTACCTTCATAATCAAAATATAAGCTGTTTCCTAAAGAGTATTCTACAGAAACTTTCTTTACATTATCTTTACCAAACTCAGCATAAAAAGCCTTAAGTAAGACTAAAATCATACCTCTGGTATATGTCTTATGGCCGGCATCTTCATTGGTGGTAACAAAACTTACGGTACAATCCTTATCTACGGTCTTAAACAGTTCCCTAAGCTTTCCGTTAACAAAGGCAAGGATTATATCATAACTATATTCCTTCTGATATTCAGCCGCAATTTCTGATAATTTAGTGTTAATGGGGTATTCTTTAANTTCTTCACCAATCTTTACTTTAACTTTCNTCCTTGTATCCAATTTCGCCCTCCTTATAATAATTAATAGCATTGTCAATCAGTCGGATAAAATTATTAATTTCAAACTGCCTTTGAATAGACTGCTTTGTCGGCAGAGATATTAGTTCTTTATATATATTTTCATACTGCTTTCTTTCTGCTTTTAAAAATTCCAATAAAACCGGATTTCTTTCCTCAAGAAGCAACCTTCCAAAATAAATATGTTCAGGCTTTATAAGCTGATAATCCTTATCCTTGAAATTCGGGGAGACTTTCCTTAACTTCATTACAACATAATATTTGCCTTCTTCTTTTAGCATGCTTTCTTTTATAATAATATATCCTAATTCTTTTAAAGTTTTTCTAACTAAATGTATTTCAGATTGTGGTTGCAGTATCAACTCTTTAGCTGCTGATACTACATTAATGTTGCCGGTTAGTATTTGTATCATTAACCTGCCACCCATACCGGCAATCAGTATGGTATCTACCTCTCCAGCTTTTAGCTCCTTTATACCGTCAGATTTTCTGATTGTAATTTTATCTTCCACACCATACCTCTTAATATTTTCCTTTGCCCTATCAAGAGGTCCTTGGTTAATATCCATGGCCACCACAAAAGGAGATATTCTTTCTTTCACTAAATATATAGCTGTATATGCATGATCACATCCGATATCAGCCACCCGGCTACCGGGGGTTACCATGGATGCTACTGCTTCTAGTCTTTTTGAAAGTTGCATTTTTTTCCTCTCCATTATTTCATTTTATGTCATTTTACCATATTATGCATTATTTTTCTATAGAACAATCTGTAAATTTATGTCAAATTTTATAAAACTAAAAAAGCTGTTTCGATATTACGAAACAGCCCTTTATTTTACTCTAGATAATCCTTAAGCTTCCTGCTTCTGCTGGGATGTCTTAGCTTACGCAGGGCTTTTGCCTCAATTTGACGAATTCTTTCCCTGGTAACATTAAATTCTTTTCCCACTTCCTCTAAGGTTCTTGCCCTTCCGTCATCTAATCCAAATCTAAGCCTTAAAACCTTCTGTTCTCTTTCAGTTAGGGTTCCTAAAACATCAACCAGCTGTTCCTTTAATAAGGTAAAAGCTGCTGCCTCAGCAGGGACCGGTACATTATCATCCTGAATAAAGTCTCCAAGATGGCTGTCCTCTTCTTCACCGATAGGTGTTTCAAGAGATACCGGTTCTTGAGATATTTTCTGAATTTCCCTTACCCTATCTACAGGTATATTCATAACATCTGAAATCTCCTCGGGGGTAGGTTCCCTGCCAAGCTCCTGCAAAAGCTGTCTTTGTACCCTTGTCAGTTTATTAATGGTTTCTACCATATGAACAGGAATACGGATTGTCCTAGCCTGATCCGCTATGGCTCTTGTAATAGCTTGTCTAATCCACCAGGTTGCATAGGTACTGAATTTAAAGCCTTTACGGTAATCAAATTTCTCCACAGCTTTTATAAGACCCAGATTACCTTCCTGAATTAAATCTAAAAATAACATTCCACGGCCAACATATCTCTTAGCAATACTGACTACCAGACGGAGATTTGCCTCAGCCAGCCTTTTTTTAGCCGCTTCATCTCCCTCTTCCATTCTTTTAGCCAGTTCACTTTCTTCCTCCGCAGTAAGTAAAGGAACTTTACCGATTTCCTTTAGATACATGCGGACCGGATCTTCTATATTTATGCCCTCTGGAATGGATAAATCTATGGGCTCAGTATCCTCTTCATCATCCGGTATGATGTCATCCTCATCATCCTCTGCGGCATCAGTTAACCGAAGAACATCCACATTATGCTTCTCCAGATAATCATATATTTTTTCTACTTTATGAGGATCTAAATCCATATCTGCAAAAAAATCATTTACTTCCTGATATTCCAAAACATTTTTCTTCTTTTTTGCAAAAGCCAATAATTCTTTTAATCTTTCTGTAAACTTAGCAATATTCTCGTCCATAGATAATCCTTCCTTCTTAAACTCTTTTATATTCTAACCATCATTTAATGAAATATGCAGTAATGCTATTTGCAGCAACTTTCTTACTTTAGAATTGCTGCTATATTCTTTTTAAGGTCTGCTTTCTCCATGATGATATTTTGCAATAATATAGTATCATTTGTTTCTATGGCTTTTAGACTCTGCTTGTCTAAACTTTCTTCCTTCAGAAGATATACCGTATCAAACAGTGCCTTCTGCCTTTCTGTCTCCTTAATCTCACCTAGTAGACCGGCGTTTAAAATAGCCGCCACCTGTGACTGTTGTGAAGAATCCTCAAAACAACTGATAATTTTAGCCGGTATAACCTTACCGCCCTTGTCATATTCTTCAAAAATTAATTTAGCTACTTCTGAATAAATACCNTCTGAAAAATCCTCCGGCTTAATAAAGCCCTTTAACTTATCATAGATGGCGGCATCTTCCGCAAGCCATGTAATTAAAAGTTTCTGAGCCTTATCTATTCCGCCGTCACTGGTTTTTCTTTGCTTAGGCTGTGAATAAGTCTGCTTCTTATTATAAGAGCCTTGTAAAACAGATTGAGAGCCCAGCTTATTTACAAGTCTATACAATAACATAGCATCAATTTGATAAGTCTTTGCCAGAGCCTCCAGATAGAAATTCCTTTCCAATTCCTCAGAAAAATTCAAGAGTTTTTTTGCCAGCTCATTAAAGAACTTGGTTTTCTCCTCCGGATCCTCTAAATTATAGCTACTTTCAAGTATATCAACTTCAAAGAAAAAGCTATTCTTGGCTTCTTCAATCCTTTTCTTGTATTCATTAGGTCCTAAAGACTTAATAAAATCATCGGGATCCTTAAAGGGATCCATATTGACCACTTTAACAGTTAAGCCTGCATTCCTTAAAATCGGTATAGCCCGAAGTGCTGCCTGGGTCCCTGCTTCATCACTGTCAAAGGTTAAAACAACTTCCCTTGTATATCGTTTTAATAAATTAGCATGATATTCTGTAAATGCCGTACCAAGAGCAGCAACAGCATTAGTAAATCCCGCCTGATGTAAAGCTATAACATCCATATAGCCTTCACAAATAAGGTAATAAGATTCCCTTGATCTTCTGGCTATATTTAATCCATACAAAATCCTGCTTTTGTCAAATATATCTGTCTCCGGTGAATTAAGATATTTGGGCATACCATCCCCCATAACTCGTCCACCGAAACCAACTACCTTATTATTGGCATCCATAATAGGAAATATAATCCTATCCCAGAACTTATCATGACCACCCCGTACCTCATCAAATGATACCAGGCCCGATTGTTTGAGAATATTATCCTCATACTGTAGGCTCTTTAAATATTTATAAAGATCATCACTATAGCGATTAGCATAACCTAGACCAAATGACTTTATGGTCTCCTCACTTAAGCCTCGATCAAGCAGATACTGTCTGGCAGCTTGTCCTCTATTGGATTTTAATTGATAATAATAATACTTGGCAGCTTCTTTATTTATTTCTAAGAGTCTGTTTTTTATATCCATCCTGCGTTTTTGACTTGCAGAATACTCCTGCTCGGGCAGATTAACCCCTGCCCTTTCTGCCAAATATTTTAATGCCTCTACAAATGTATAATTCTCGTATTCCATAATAAAGGTATAAACATTGCCTCCGACCCCGCAACCAAAGCAGTGATACATCTGTTTAGATTGACTGACACTAAAAGATGGGGTCTTTTCATTATGGAAAGGACATAATCCCAAATAGTTATTACCTGACTTCTTTAAATTTATGTAGGAGCCTATTACACCAATAATATCGTTCCTTATTCGGACTTCTTCTATTATTTCATCCGGATAATACATGCTTTACTCCTCCCATCTTACCACATTAATAAACACTCCAAGCTGATGGGATCATGAGTTCTTTAAACTTTGCTACTGCATATCTATCTGTCATACCTGCAATATAATCACATACCACCTGTTTGGGAGCTTCATCTAACTTTTCTATCCGTATATAATACTCTTGTGGTAACTGTTCTAGATGATTAGTATAGTACATAAACAACTGTTCCAGTAAGCGTTCTGCCTGTTCTTCTTGGCTTTTAGCTTTCTTATTAAGATAAACATTATTAAACATAAATTCCCGAAGACTATACATTGCCTTCTCAATATCAGGGGACATAATAATATCATTTTTACCTTCACTGTTTGTTATTATGTCATTAATTAAGGTATTTAACCTATCAGCTAGATTGTTACCAAGGATATCCTTATATTCCTTAGGTATATCCTCCTCCCTGATAATTCCGCCACGGATAGCATCATCCGTATCATGGTGGATATATGCGATTTTATCACTTAATTTAACCACCTTTCCTTCTAAGGTAGAAGGTATGGTTGACATCTGGTGATTGCGAATACCATCTCTTACTTCCTTGGTAAGATTTAGTCCCTTTCCATGATTCTCAAACCGTTCCACTACACGGATACTATGTATATGATGTTTGAAGCCTCCGGGACATATTCTATTAAGGGCTCTCTCCCCTGCATGTCCAAAAGGAGTATGTCCAAGATCATGGCCTAGGGCTATAGCTTCCGTAAGATCTTCATTTAATCTTAAAGCTTTGGCTATAGTTCTTGCTATCTGGGCTACTTCTAATGTATGGGTAAGTCTAGTCCTGTAGTGGTCACCTTCAGGGGCAAGAAAAACCTGAGTCTTGTGCTTTAATCTTCTAAATGCCTTAGAATGCAGTATCCTATCCCTGTCCCTTTGATAAACCGGTCGGATATTACAAGGTTCCTCCTCATAATCCCTTCCCTGAGACTGATCTGAGAATGCTGCATATGGACTTAATATCTCATGTTCCCTAAGTTCAAGCTTCTGTCTGATAGTTAAGTTGTTATCCATTGAATCCTCCTTACTATCACAAAAAGCATATAAATGTGATATCAACTAAAATTAAAGCCTATACTACTATTATTCTACAAAGACTTACGATTTCCTTTTATAAATTATAAATTTGTATAATATTCATAAATAAAGCCATAAAATTCACCTGATTATTGACCATATAAATAAGCCGGAAGTATTTATATCCGACTTAATTTATCTATTCATTATTAATTGTATCTTTCCTAATGGAATATACGCAGCCACAATAATCCTGGCGATATAGGCCATATTCCTTAGAAAGTTCAATGGAACGTTTGTATCCGTTTCGCTTCTTAAAATCAGAAGGTAGAAATGAAACTCCATATAAAGCAGCTACTTCTTCACCTATTTCATTAAGTTTTGCCGCATTCTTATGGGGACTGATGGTTAAAGTTGTTGTAAAATACTCATATCCCCCTTCCTTAGCTGCCTTGGCTGCCTCCTTAAGTCTCATACCATAACAAATAAAGCATCTGTCACCGCCTTCAGGATCTTTTTCATGACCTTTTACTAAATCATAATATTTCCTAGGCTCATAATCCCCCTCTACAAATAGAACCGAATTTTTTAAGTTCATAGCCCTAATTAGGTCTTCCTGTTCCTTGACTCTCCTTCTATATTCATCCTCAGGGTATATATTAGGATTATAGTAAAATATAGTTATAGCAAAATAATTAGACAGATATTCTAAGACATAACTGCTGCAAGGGGCACAGCAACTATGTATCAGAAGTTTAGGCAAGTTCTTGCTTGGTGAAGAATTAATTTTATTTATTATTTTATCTAGCTCCAATTGATAGTTCATATATTTACTCCTATACTAATTTCAACCTTTTAGTTACTACTAATTATAAGGGCCAATTAGCATTAAAGTTTAACATAAAATCCTCCTATTAACAATTCTTTTATTTTAAAAATTTCAAGAATTAATAGGAGGCAGTTTAATTACTTATTATTAATATACTGATTTAAAAATTCAAACAGCTTATCCATCTGTTCTTTTGAACCTATAGTGACTCTAAGATAATTACTAATTCTGGGTAAATCAAAATATCTTACATAAATATTATTTTCTTTTAAAACTTCATACAACTTTTTTGCAGGAATTGTTTTATGGGTAACAAATAAAAAGTTGGCCCCTGAAGCCGGAAAATCAAATCCCAGTTCTTTCAAGGACTTCTCAGCTTCTTTTCTGATTTCAATAAGCTTATTTATTCCTTCTTTAAAATACTGTTTATCTTTAATGGCTTCAACTCCAGCTAAAATTGCAGCCTGATTTAAGGTATAGGAATTAAAGGAGTATTTTACATCATTTAAAGCCTTAATAAGCTTTTTATTTCCCATAGCAAATCCTATCCTCATTCCTGCCATTGACCTTGATTTTGAAAAGGTCTGTACAACCAGGAGATTATCGTATTTGTCTATTAAGGAAAGTGCTGACTCCCCTGCAAAATCAATATAGGCCTCATCAATAATCACTACAGAATTTGTATTATGGGCCACTATATCTTCAATAGTAGATATACTTTCATATATGGATGTAGGAGCATTGGGATTAGCTATTATAATCCCTCCGTTATCCTTATAATAATCCTCTTTAACAAGCCTAAATTCTTCATCTAAGGCCGGTGTTTCATAGGGTATCCTATACAAATCACACCAGACAGGATAGAAAGAGTATGTTATATCAGGAAAAAGAATCGGCTTATCAGAATTAAAAAAAGTTAAATATGCCATGGCCAGTACATCATCTGAACCAACCCCCACAAAGACCTGTTCTTTTTCCACTTGATAAAACTTAGCTATTTCCTCTACTAAAAGTCCTATGGTGGGATCCGGATAAAGCCTTAAGCTATCGGTATCCATATTTTTTAATACCTTTTCTACTCCCGGTGCAGGAGGAAAGGGATTCTCATTGGTATTTAGCTTTATTACATCTTTTTCTCTGGGCTGTTCCCCGGGAACATAAGGTACTACACTCCTAATATTTTTTTCCCAGGGCCTTATATACTCTTCCCTCAAAATATTACCTCCCATATTCCTTAGCAAGCTTCTCAAAGCCGGGCAAGGCCCTTTTAATCATTTCATAATCAACACAATAAGCAATTCTTACATATCCGGGACAACCAAAGGCAGATCCGGGAACTATTAATATATTATGCTTTTTTGCCTCCTGGGCAAATTTCTTGTCATCCTGCTCTAAGGCCTTTACAAAGAGATAAAATGCACCCTGTGGTTTTACACATTCATATCCATAGGATACTAAATTGTTATATAAAAGCTCCCTGTTACGGTTATATATTTCCACATCTACTTTTGCCTCAAGGCATTTGGCAACTGCTCTTTGTATAAGGGAGGGAGCGTTTACAAAGCCAAGTATACGGGTTGCCACATTGGCTGCAGCCACCAAGTCTTCATATATATCTACTTCACCTGGAATAACCAAGTAACCTATTCTTTCACCGGGAAGAGACAGGGACTTACTATATGAATATCCCACAATAGTATTATCATAGTATTTAGTCAGATAAGGTACCTCTAAATCATCATATACCAATTCCCTATAGGGCTCATCTGAAATCAGATAAATAGACTTATTATATTCCTGCTGCTTCCTATTTAATATCTTGGCTAACTTACAGATAGTGTCTTCAGAATATACCACTCCCGTAGGATTATTGGGAGAATTTATAATAACAGCCTTGGTCTTTGCTGTAATACTTTTTTCAAACTCCTCCAGGTCTGGCTGGAAAGTCTCACAATTTGGCGGCACAATTACTAAGTGTCCGTCATAATTGCTGACATAATTACGGTATTCACCAAAAAATGGGGCAAAAGTTATTACCTCATCACCGGGATTTAATAAGGATTTTAAGATTACATTTAGTCCTCCCGCTGCACCCACTGTCATAATGATATTTTCTAAGCCAAAGTTTGTATCAAATCTTTTATTAAGGGATAAGGCGATTTTTTCCCTTACATCTTCGTAGCCGGAATTGTTCATATAACCATGAACCATATTGGGATTTTCCTCATTTAAGACCTCTATCAGGGCCTCCTTAATCTCTGACGGAGGCTCTACACTGGGATTTCCCAAACTAAAATCATAAACATTTTCTGCACCATAAATCTCTGCCAGCCTTTTTCCCTCTTCAAACATGGCACGGATTGCAGAACTTGAATTAACAAATGCTTTCATTTTATCAGATATCATACATATCCCCCTCTCTATACAAATAGTTTATAATCAGATTAGCATATTTGTAAGTTAATGGCAACTAGCGGAATCTAATATCAATATAGGACTTTACAATTTCTACGCACTTATCAAAGCCCAGCTGGCTGCTATTTAAACACAAATCATAATTCTTTGCATCTTCCCAATTTCGACCGGTATAATATTTGTAATATTCGGCCCTGTGCTTATCAATAGAAGTAATTTGCTTTTCGATTTCTTTTTCCGATTTTCCCGTCATTTCCTTAAGGGTTTTTATGCAGTCTTTAATAGGTGCATGAACAAAGACCTTAACCACATTATCATAATCCTTAAGTATATAGTCCGCAGCCCGGCCAACTATCACGCAGGATTCTTCCTGTGCCAGTTCCTTAATAATTTTTGCCTGATAGTTAAACAGATTGTCATTGGAAACAAAATCATCACTGTCCGGAGGAATTAACTCACCCTTATATGCTTTTCTTGCAATTCTAAAAAGAGGGGTCTTTCTTAACTTCTCATCAGCCCTGGCAAATAACTCCTCATTAATACCACTGTCATCTGAGGCCAACCGTAAAAGCTCACGATCATAATAGGCTATGTTTAGTTCCTTAGCCAGCATCTTGCCGATAGTTCTTCCTCCACTGCCATATCCTCTTGCAATTGTAATTACATATTTGCTCATAGATTTCACCTTCCTATTATTCACCTAAATATGCTTTTTTTACTGACTCATCATTCATCAGTACCTTGGCATCGCCCTCTAATACGATATTACCGGTCTCAAGTACATATGCACGATGGGCAATAGATAAGGCTTTTTTTGCATTTTGTTCTACTAAAAGGACAGTGGTACCGCTTTTGTTAATACTTTTAATAATATCAAATACCTCTTCAACTAAAATAGGAGATAGTCCCATAGAAGGTTCATCTAAAAGTATTATCTTTGGTTTTGACATAAGAGCTCTTCCCATGGCAAGCATCTGCTGTTCACCGCCACTTAAGGTACCGGCCATCTGACTTTTACGTTCCTTTAATCTTGGAAATCTTTTAAATACCTGCTCTAGGGTTTCTTCTATCTCCCCCTTATCGCTTCTTGTATATGCTCCTAAGAGCAGATTTTCATATACTGAAAGCTGGGCAAAAACCCTTCTTCCTTCAGGTACATGGGCTAGGCCCAAGGAAACTATTTTATGGGCAGGAATCTTTTGCAGGTCCACTCCATTATAAAGCACCTCACCTTGTTTAGCTGATATTAAGCCTGAAACCGTATGCAAAATTGTAGTCTTACCTGCTCCGTTTGCACCAATCAGTGCAATAATTTCTCCTTCCTCTACCTTAAAGGAGACCTTTTTAATAGCTTGTATGACTCCATAATATACCTGTAAATTCTTAACTTCTAACATTATATTTCTCCTTCGCACAATAGAAGATTTTCTCTGCTTTATTATTCACCTAGATAAGCTTTGATTACCTCCGGATTATTAAGAACATCTTGGGGAAGTCCATTGGCCAGTTCCGTACCGAAATTAAGTACAAATATTTTCTCACAGATTCCGGCTACCAATTTCATATCATGTTCAATAAGTAATATAGTTACATCGTATTTCTTCCTTATAAGAGTAATTGTCTCCATAAGTTCATCGGTCTCAGCGGGATTCATACCTGCTGCCGGCTCATCCAGTAGAAGTAGTTTAGGAGAGGTAGCCAAAGCCCTGGCAATTTCCAGCTTTCTTTGCTTACCATAAGGAAGGTTAGCCGACAAAACATTAGCTTCCTCCTTAAGGCCAAAAACCTCAAGGATTTCATAAGCTCGCTCATTCATAGCTTTTTCTGTCTTATAATATTTTGGCAATCTTAATATACCTGCTATGGAAGAATACTTATAGTCATTATGAAGGCCCACCTTCACATTATCCAGTACCGATAAATTATTAAATAATCTAATATTCTGAAAGGTCCTTGCAATACCTGCCTTATTAATCTCAATGGCACTGCGGCCTGTTATATTTTCACCGTCCAAAATAATCTGACCCATATCCGGTTTATACACACCTGTAAGAAGATTAAATACGGTGGTTTTACCGGCACCGTTTGGCCCGATTAGTCCATATAACTCCCCTTTGTTAACAGTGATACTAAAGGAATCAACTGCGTGTAAACCTCCAAAGGAGATGCCTAGATTTTTTACCGATAACATTTCCATGGTTTACACCTCCTTCTTAGTTTTTCTAAACACAGAACCTAAAAGATTTTTAAAAGAAAATTTCTTTCGCCACTCTATACACGCCGGTGCCCAGTTAAACAACATCATTATGATTAATACTATGGCATATATCAACATACGATAATCCCTTAAAAATCTTAGATACTCCGGAAGCAAGGTAAGCAAAATAGCTGCAAAAATTGATCCACGGAGATTACCCATGCCTCCTAAAACAACATATACTAAAATCATAATTGACATATTATATCCGAACTTAGATGATTGTACCGATGAAATATTGTGGGAATATAAAACTCCGGCTACTCCTGCCAAAGCTGCAGATATTGAAAAGGCCAAAATTTTATATTTAGTAATATTAATACCTACAGATTCCGCAGCAATATGGTTATCCCTTATGGACATAATTGCTCGTCCCGAACGGGAATTAACCAGATTAACGATAATAAGATAGCTTATAATTAGTAAGATAACTCCGATTGTAAAAGTTGCATCCCTAGGGGTACCGGATATACCCTGGGCTCCTTTAACAATAACCACACCACTCTCATCTAGATTAAGGGACATGGCATCTTCTGCTGAAATATGAATTCCTCTTTTATCGTAACCTATATATAATACATTAAGAACATTCTTGATAATTTCTCCAAATGCCAAAGTAACAATTGCAAGATAATCACCCCGAAGTCTTAAAACTGCAACACCTATAATAACACCAAATAATCCGGCAAAGGCAGCACCGATTAAAATAGCCAGTGTAAAACGAATAAAGGTATTATCTATGGTATTAACCATGGATTTTGAAAAAAAGGCTCCTGCAAATGCACCGATACACATAAATCCCGCATGTCCAAGACTTAAATGGCCCAAAATCCCTACTGTTAAATTTAAGGATATAGCCATAATAGAGTAGTAACATAAGGAAACTAATAGATTCTGTAGAAGATTGGACATATTACCTGTTACAATCATGGACTGACATATTGCATATGCAATTACTATGAGTCCGATGGTAACCATATTATTACGGGTAGATTTATTTATTTTAAGTATATTCTTTTTCATAATTTACCCCCTACACTTTCTCTTGTATCTTTTTGCCAAGTATTCCTGTGGGCTTTACTAAAAGCACTATAATAAGTACCAGAAATACAATGGCATCGCCTAACTGTGTAGAGATATATGCCTTGCTTAATATCTCAATAATTCCAAGAAGGATTCCCCCAATCATAGCACCGGGTATAGAGCCTATTCCTCCAAATACCGCCGCTATAAATGCCTTAATTCCAGGCATTGCTCCTGAGGTAGAAGATAAATTAGTATATGTTGAAAACATTAAGGCACTTGCTATGGCAGCAAGGGCTGAACCTATGGCAAAAGTAATAGCTATGGTTTTGTTAACATTAACTCCCATAAGAACAGCCGCTTCTTTATCCTCAGATACAGCAACCATGGCCCGACCTGTTTTTGATTTCTTAATAAATATAGTTAGTGCAATCATAATAATAATACATACCGGTATAGTTACCAAGGTCTCCCCGGATATGGGAATCCTACCCCCAGCCAGTGATATTGCCGGCACAGGAATTACTGAAGTGAATGATTTTGATCCCGCTCCAAAAATCAGTAAGGCAAGATTTTGAAGAAGATAACTGACACCGATAGCTGTAATTAAGACAGCTAATGATGGAGCCTTTCTTAGCGGTTTATAAGCAACACCTTCAATAGTAACTCCTAAAACAGTACATAAAACTATTGCAATCAAGACCGCAAGAACCGGACTTAGCCCCAAGGAACTCATAAGAGTGAATATAATAAATCCTCCTACCATAATTACATCACCATGGGCAAAGTTAAGCATTTTAGCAATTCCATATACCATTGTATAGCCCAGGGCAATCATTGCATATACGCTCCCTAAGCTTATTCCATTAATTAAATAAGTTATAAAGCTCATATTTACCCCCGTTAGCATGTTTACCATGCATTTTGTCTAATTTGTTTGTTACAATATTTTAACATAGGAAGACTCTTCATACAAATTTTATACAATTTATATGCAAATTAACCATTAATTAGTAATTTTGTCTATTAATATAAGAAACATACAGTAGGAATTATCTCCTATCTGTATGTTTCAAATCCTAATCTAAATTAATTTTCTTATATAACAATATCCCATTCAATTAATCAGCAGAAACATATTTTCCGTTTTTAATAACAACAGCTAAAGGCTCCTTGTTAACCTCACCGGAGGATGTCCAAGTCATACCTGAACCGGTAAGTCCGTCTACTGTAATCTTTGTCATAGCTTCCTTAAGACCATCGCAAATATCTGATACACTCATATCAGGTGTAACACCGCTTTCTTCAATGGCAGCTTTAATTATATAGATAGCATCATATGCATCTGCACCAAATTGATTTGGAACAACACCATCATTAGCTTCTTTAAATTTTTTAACAAACTCTTGTGTTCTCTCATCATCAGCATCAGCTGCAAAAGGTGTTAAGAGCATTACTCCTTCAGCCAGTGATTTATCAAAGTTTTCAACACCAAGAATTCCATCTAGGCCGTCACATCCAAAGAAAATAGGTTTATAGTCCATAGCTGCTGCTTGAGTTAAAACTAAAGTAGCTTCCTCATAATAAATCGGTAAGAATATAAGCTCTGCTCCACCGGATTTAGCTTTCTGTAATTGTACATTAAAATCAGATTTATTATCACTTGTAAATGCTTCTGTAGCCACAATTTCCAAATTTTGTTTTTTAGCTTCCTCAGCAAATTTCTCATAGATACCTGTTGAATATACGTCTGAGCTATTATAGATAACAGCCACCTTAGAAGCCAGGTTATTATCAGCTATATACTTAGCAGATGCCATTCCTTGGTTAGGGTCTGTAAAGCAAACTTGGAATGCATTATCATATTGAACTACTTCCGGGGCAGATGCTGAAGGGGTCAGCATAAACATATTATCAGCATAAGCCTCTTCTTTTACTGCATTACTGGGATTGGATGTTACAGTACCCATAAGAATCTGCATACCCCAGTCTTTTAATGTATTGTATGCATTAACGGACTTTTCAGGATCATGTACATCATCCTCAAATCTAAACTCAATCATAGCACCGTTAATTCCACCTGCTTCATTAATTTCCTTAACAGCAATTTCTGCAGACTTCATAACATGTTGACCATAGACTGCAGCATCCCCTGTAATAGGTCCAATTCCTCCTATATAGAACTTTTTAGCATCGGTTTGATCATCGGTCTGCTGGCCTTGATCCTTGCCATCTAAAGTTTCATCTTTTGTCCCACAAGCTGCTAAGCTTACCATCATAATACATAGGGTCAAAAACAGACCTATTATTCTCTTTTTCATAATATAAAATCCCTCCCATTAATCATTAGGCTTTTCCGATACGTCGCTTTAACGTATTAATTCGTTGCCATGCAAATTGTATAAATAAGACGTTCTCCATGGCAAAACAAAATAAAAATCTGTTATGCCTTTTGAACGTCAATATTCTTAGCCTCTATAATAACCTTGAATAAATATTTTGTCAATAAATATTTTGTCGAAATCATTTAATATATAAATAGTTACAATTCTCCACCACATTTATCACAAAATTCCAGTCCCTCTAAGGTAATACCGCCGCAATCAGGACAAATAATTTTTGCCGGTAGAATCTCTATCTCTACCACTTCATATTCTTCCTTATCCTTTGTTTGATTCTCATTTGTCTGAGGCAGATTTTCAGAATCAATCTCTCCTTCATCGTAACCTGCCCCATGTTCCGGATAATTTACTTTTATATTTAATTTTTTACTTCGCAGAAATTTATCCCACTTAAACATATGCTATCCTTTCAATTTATGGCTTACATAGATAATCATCTTAACATTCAGCACGATATTTATTCATTAAAGCCTTAAAGATTTCACCGTTGGTAGGTGGAGTATATGTAATAGCATTAGCTCCCGCCTCTATGGTTTCTATTATCGATTCCGGTGTCGGTCCTCCTGTGGCAATTATGGGAACTTCAGGAAAATCATTTCTAATCCTTCTAACAATTTCCGGAGTCCTTGAAGCTGCTGATACATTTAATATAGATACTCCGCTATCTAGCCTGCTTTTTATATCAGTTTTTTCTGATACTACTGTAATGATAATAGGAATATCAATATATTCTTTCAATAATACAATTGTTTCATTAGGAGTTGGTGCATTTAAGACTACACCTGCTGCCCCCTGAAATTCTGCATGTTCCGCCAGGTTTACAACCCTGTTTCCTGTGGTTGTTCCACCGCCTACACCACAAAATACCGGTACATCAGAACAGGTTATGATTGAATGGGATATAATTGGTTGAGGTGTAAAAGGATATACTGCAATAACTGCATTGGCATTGCAATTACGTATAATTGCCACATCTGTGGTAAATACAATAGAGCGAATCAACTTACCAAAAATTCTTATTCCGCTGGCGGCATCTATTTCCTGTGGAACCCTTATCATATGTCTTCTTAAGATTCCGTTGATTTCCGGGGTCAGCCTATCTCCCATACTATTCCTCCATTTCAGTATTATATTGTACTTTTGACTTATTTTATAGCCATAGCTTAATTGCCTGAAGCTATGGATTTTTGCTTAGAGACGCCTCTCATCTCTATAACAGGTACACCTTTTCCTTGAATATAATCTTTAGTTATAATAACACGTCCTATGTTATCATCTTTAGGTATCTCATACAT
>JGI24714J26587_10000807_pt1 | contig 22346 bp, 12 predicted proteins | sample BioPla4DNA2_FD_26587 | JGI IMG/M metagenome (IMG submission 26587)
CCTGCCATGAGAGGTTATTTGATGTTTGGCGCCATTATAGCGATTACTAATTCCTTTGCGGCTGCTGGCCAGATCACGGCCCTGGTTGGTTTTCCCAGTACTGATTATGCTGTCCATACAGTGATGCAGCATATTCAGGATTATGGAACCATCAGGTATGAGATGGGTTATGCTTCTGCTATGGCGGTGGTACTATTTTTTTCCATGGTTTTAACTCAAAGAATAGTACAGAGGTTATTGGCCAAAGTCGGTGAATAGAGGGGGTAATGGTAATGAAAATTCGGATAAGGAGAAAACGGCTTTCCCGTTCTACAGGTGGAGACCTGCTTATATTTATTATCCTGATCTTAGGTGCTACTTTTTCTGCGATGCCTNTGGTTTATACAATCAGTCAGGCTTTTAAACCATTGAATGAGTTATTTTATTTTCCACCCAGGTTTTTTGTGAGAAACCCAACCCTGGTTAATTTCTATGATTTGTTTCTTTTAATAGGGCAGTCCTGGATTCCTATCTCACGTTATTTATTTAACTCAATAGTAATTATAGTTTTAAGTCTTTTGGGTAATCTGTTCTTTGCCTCCCTGGCGGCTTTTACTCTTTCTAAATATAATTTTAGAGGTAAAAAACTATATAATGAAATAATCGTTTTATCTTTGATGTTTGCGCCTGCAGTTGTACAGATTCCCAATTATTTGATTATATCATCTTTTGGTTGGATTAATACTTACTGGTCTATAGTTGTTCCAAGATGGGGTTCAACTTTAGGCTTATATCTGATGAAACAATTTATTGATGCCATGGTTGATGATTTTCTATTAGAAGCTGCGAAAATAGATGGGGCCAGTACTTTTCGTATTTATTGGAATATTGTTATGCCTATAATTAAACCTGCCTGGTTAACCCTTTTGATACTTGAATTTCAGAATTTATGGGGTACAACTGGTGGAGAGTTTATCTATGCAGAACATTTAAAAACATTACCACATGCTTTAAATCAGATTATAGCAGGTGGTGTAGCCAGACAGGGTGTTGCTGCAGCTGTAGCCTTAATTATGTTGCTTATCCCGGTTATTATATTTTTAATAAACCAGTCGCAGATAATTGAAACGATGGGTACATCTGGCCTGGATTGATGGGTAATAATAACTTTTAGGATTGGGGGATAAAAATGGCTAAAGCAGAAAAGGTATCCTTTACTGTCATCATTCTTGTATTATACATTTTTCTAAATAATGTATTGACTTTTGCTGCAATTCCTTATAGCAGTTATGTTTATGACTTTGATCAGGAAAAGGTAAAAGTACCTGCACCATATATATATGAACGAATTATTGATTTTAAGGAAATGGGTATTGGTGGTCTGAGTGCCCCAGAAGATATGTATATTGGTGATGATGGCAATATATACCTATTGGATAGTGGTAATAAAAGAATTGTGGTAATTGACAAAAACTTTAATCTTGTAAAAATTATTGATGGCTTTATTAATAACGGTAAAGAGGATGGTTTTAATGGTCCGGANGGAATTTTTGTAACAGAGGATAATCATATTTATGTTGCAGATACACAGAATGAAAGGATTATCCATTTAGATAGTGAGGGGCAATTTATCAGGGAGATTGGTCCACCCCGGTCAGACGTTGAAGGTGTTATCCCGCAATCTTATATATATAGACCGAAAAGAATAGGTGTAGATCCAGTAGGCAGAATATATGTGGTTGTAAAAAATAGGTATGAAGGCTTAGTTAGCTTTGACAGTGCAGGTGAATTTATGGGTTTTATGGGGGCGCCTAAAGTAACCCCCAGTATCTCGGAGATAATCTGGAGGGCAATTTCAACAAAAGCCCAAAAGGAAAGAAGAATAAGGTTTATTCCTACTCTTTTCACCTCTATTGATGTAGATCCGAAAGGTTTTCTGTATACAACAATAGCCAGTAGTGACAGAGATGATTTAATTCGCCGCTTAAATCTTGCTGGAGATGATGTTTTGAGACGGGAGGGATTTATTGCTCCTAAGGGAGATATTGTAGATACATCTGATGATTCTGTGGTACCAACAACTTTTATTGATATAAAGGGTTATCAATATGGCACCTATAGTGCCCTGGATGGAATAAATGGCAAGATCTTTACCTATGATGTTGATGGAAACCTGCTATATGTATTCGGGACAAAAGGAACCCAGAGGGGAACCTTTAATAATCCGGTAGCTCTGGAAATATACAATAATCATATTTTTGTTCTGGATAAGGGTTTAAACCAATTAATAGTCTTTAAACCAACAGCCTTTGCTACTTATATTTTATCTGCTCTGGAATATTATAATTTGGGTTTATTTGAAGAGTCAACAGAGATGTGGCAGCAGGTTTTAAAGCTAAATAATCACTATGAATTAGCTTACAGGTGGATCGCTAATGCCCTTGTCCGGGAAAATAGATTTAAAGAGGCAATGGAATACTACCGCCTGGCTAATTATAGAGAGGGATACTCAGAGGCCTTTAAGTATTTTCGGCAGGAGTATGTAAAAGAGAATTTTATTTATGTCTTTATAGCCCTTGTAATTTTACTGGTAATTGCCTTTCTGTATCTTCATAAAAAAGATAATAAAAAGGAGAGAATGAAAGGGTATAAATATGTTGCTGCCGGCAAGATAAAAGGTTCAGATTTTCCAAGTATAGTAAAGAGAAATTTACATGCCTTAAGATATGCCCTATACGTTATCTTCCATCCTTTTGACGGATTCTGGGATATAAAACATGAGCAACGGGGAANTGCTACTGCTGCGACAATAATCTTATTTTTTGTATCAGTTACTTACATAATTGTCCGCCAATATACAGGTTTTATTTTAAATACTAATAAACTTACAGAGCTAAATATTTACATGGAATTTGCCAGTATAATTGTTCCTTTTCTATTATGGTGTATTGTTAACTGGTCTATTACTACCCTGATGGATGGAAAAGGTAAGTTTAAGGAGATATATACTACAACTGCTTATGCTCTTACTCCTATTATTTTGATTAATCTGCCGCTGACTCTTGTAAGTAATATGATCACTCTGGAAGAGGCATCTTTCTATTATCTCTTTANAATTATTGCCCTGCTCTGGTCAGCTTTGCTGGTTTTCTTTGGNATGCAAACAATACATGATTATACTATGGGGAAAAACACACTGGCAACTATATTTACCATTGTGGGTATTGGTATAGTAATTTTTATAGCCCTGTTATTTTTCAGTGTGATATCAAAATTATACAACTTTATTTTCGGTATCTATACAGAGATAATGTTCCGTCTATAAAGGAGGATAGAGATGAAGAAAAGCAATCTACTTACCTTTTCATTGCTAGTAATGATAGTGCTTATTAATTCTACTCTGATAAAGGCTAATGATTTAGTTTTATTAAATTATGAGCNAGTAGCTGAAAATGATCACTTACAATTATATTTGAATAGAGAGACAACGGAGATTGCAGTAAAAAGAAAGGAGACTGGTACTGTCTATTATTCTAATCCTCAGGATATAGAAGAAAATGAGAGTAGGGCAAGAGGTAGAATAAGGGATAGGTTGTCTTCTCAGCTCATTATAAATTACTATACGCCAGATGATATCTTAACAGAGATGAATAACTATACAGATAGTGTTAAATATGGTCAGTATGAAATAAAAAAGATAGNAAATGGTGTAGAAATACATTATATTTTTGGTAGGCAGTGGGAAGATAAAGATTATTTGCCCAAAATAGCATCTAAAGAGGTTTTCCAAAAAGAGATATTGGATAAATTGGATGGGGATCAGAAACAGCTCTTCCTGGATAGCTTTAATTTAGTTAAATTAGTTGAGCTCAGTGAAAAATATCAGAAGGTAGATATCTTTAATTTTAATAGTGATGAAGTTTTTGGTGAGTACACACTTATATCTTTGATTCAGGATTTAACAAATGNCGGGCGTAATAGGCTTATCGAGAATTTGTTAAAATGGATTGTTGAAAATAGAAACGATATCAGAAATAAATCAGAGATTAGAGGGGATAAAATAAAGACATTAGTAGAGTTTCTGAAAAATGATGAAGTTTATTTATTAAATGATAGAACACCACGTTGGGATATTGAAGATATGACTCTGATTTTAAAGGAGATTGGGTATACTCCGGAGATTACACAGAGGATCTATGAAGAAATAAACCTGGATCCCCCAATAGAAAATCCTGTAGTATTTGAGGTTTCAGTACAATATATGATTGATGAAGGGGATCTGCTTGTAAGAATACCTGTAAAAGAAGTTAAATACCCGAAGAATATCATTAATAAAGAAGGGCAGCAGGTATCTTATCCTCTTACATCTATCAGTATATTGAGATATTTTAATGCAGGAAATACCAGTGCTAAAGGATATATCTTTATTCCTGATGGTTCTGGTGCTTTAATAAATCTCAATAATAATAGATTATATACACCTGCATATAGTAAACAGGTCTATGGCAGTGATTATTCAGTTCAAAGATCCAGAGATATGTCAAAGATAGAAGAGCAGATCTATTTACCGATTTTTGGTATGAAGAATAATGAGCAGGCNTTTTTGGGAATCATCGAAGAAGGTGATGCTATTGGTAGAATATTTGCTGATATAGCTGGCAGAAACGACTCCTACAATAAGGTCGGTGCTGAATTCAATATAATTCAGGTAGGCAAGACTTCTTTACCAAGTCAACATTGGTTATTTATGAATGTTTATCAGCCAAGACCATATCAAGGTATTCTACAGGTCAGGTACAAGTTTCTGGAAGGTGATAAGGCCAACTATATTGGAATGGCCAAAACCTATCAGGAATATCTGGTAAGTAAAGGTATCCTGAAGAAAATGAAGGAAATAGAGGAGCCTCCCTTTTTCCTTGATTTAATTGGTGCAATAGACCGTAAAAGACCAATACTGGGTGTACCTTTAAAAGTGATTGAACCACTGACTACTTTTGCAGATGCCGAAGATATTGTCAATTTGTTATTTGATAATAATATAAATAATTTAATAATCAATTATACCGGGGCCCTCAGGGGTGGCCTGAGGCCTATCTACCCCTATAAAATTAAAATGGAGAATAAACTGGGAGGCAAAGTAGCCTATCGAGCCCTGAATAATTACTTAAGTAATAATGAGATTCCTTTATTTACTGAATTAACATTTATGAATGCCTTTAAAAAGCGTCGCCTGGATATTTCAGATGATGCAGCCCGTTTTATTGATCGGAGGCCTGCCAGGATCTATGAGGAGGAAATAACTGAATATGCTTACCAGAGGGATATTGGGGAAGGAAGGTATGTAGTATCTCCCCGGATCTTTGCTGAGCTTTTCGATAGAAATATAAAAAGATTAAAAGACCTGGGTATCTCTTCGGTATCTTTTAGATATCTGGGAAAACAGCTTAATGGAGATTATAACCGTACTGTTGCTGATATAATTGATCGACAGGAAGCTTTGAAAATTACTATAGCACAGTTAGAAAAACTAAAAGAAAATGGTATGGGCATTGTTCTTTCAGGAGTAAATGCCCCCTATCTAAAATACGTAGATTATATTATAGGTATGCCAGTAGCCTCCAGTGATTATTATTTATTTGATGAATCTATTCCCTTTTATCAGCTGGTTGTCCATGGCTATATACCCTATTCCAGTAATGCCATAAATATGGATGAAAACTATAAGTATAACCTTTTAAAGACAATTGAGACAGGAGGAAACCTTTACTACAAATGGATCTATAGAGAGCCCAGTATTATTAAGGAGGCAGAAGAATATCAAGATTTAAGATCAGTATATTACAGGGACTGGCTGGGTAATGCAATTTATTATTACCATAGAACCAGTAGCCTTTTAGCAAATATCTATAATCAATCTATTATCAGTCACAGAAAGGTACAGGGAGGGGTATATGAAACGATCTATGAAGATGGAACAATAGTCCTGGTTAATTATAATAAAGAGGACCTGTTTATAGAAGGGGTTAAGATGCCGGGGGAAAGTTACACGGTGTTAAGAAGGGGGATAGATAGATGAAATTCCGTTCTTTTTTTAGAAGTAGAGATAAGAGTAACTATGGTTACATATTTATAACACCATTTATAACAGGTTTTATAGTTTTCTTTCTATATCCTTTTATTCTATCGATCAGGTTTAGTTTTAGTGATATTAATATTCATAGGAACGGATTTGAACTGGTATTTGTAGGCCTGAAACATTATGAGTATATTCTGTTTGTCAGTACTGAATTTGTAGAGGCTCTTTATAATACTTTCATGAGTCTGATTGTTAATGTTCCAATGATAATCTTCTTTAGCTTTTTTGCCGCTATTTTATTAAACCAGAGATTTCGAGGTAGGACATTGGCCAGGGTTATCTTCTTTTTACCGGTTATTTTAGGAGCAGGTATCGTTTTACAGATTGAGCAGAATGACTTATTAACCCTGATAATGAATAGTGATGAATTGGTCAGTGCTGGCGGTGTTAGTAGTACCTTTGTATTTAGTGATGCTTCAATAAGAGCTATATTTNTACAGATGAAGATGCCTGTCAAAATGATCGAATATCTTATGTTGGCAGTAGATAATCTGGCTCTGATTATCAGGTCATCCGGTGTGCAAATATTAATTTTCCTGGCCGGTTTACAGTCTATAACGCCTTCATTGTATGAAGCTGCTGATGTGGAAGGTGCTACCAGTTGGGAAAAGTTCTGGACGATAACATTTCCTTTAATGACACCTATGATTTTGACCAATATAGTATATACCATAATTGATTCCTTTACATCGCCAACAAATGAGTTAATGGTCTTGATAGATGAGACAGCTTTTGAAGGTGCCAATTATGGTGTTAGTGTGGCAATGGCCTGGTTTTATTTTCTTTTAATAGCAATCGTTCTTGCAGTAGTAGTTAAAATTATCTCCAAGGGTGTAGTTTACCAGGATTAAGGAGGTTAAAATGGAGAGTATAGCTAAAAAAAATGCCAATAGTGTTCTGGCTAGTAGATTTATAAAAAAATATTTTAATCTGGAATTTCTTAAAAAGGTTATCTGGTCTATAGTGAGGGCTGTATTAATTATTGGAATAGCTTATATAATTATGGCCCCTTTATTAACCAAGATTGCTGCTTCCTTTATGACAGAGAAAGATGTCTGGTCCGCATCAGTACGCTGGATTCCGGAAAACTTTACACTGGATAATTATAAAGATGTTTTTCAAAGGATGGTTTATCCAAAGGCNTTTATGAATTCCTTGTTATTAACAACTACTGTCAGTTTACTCCAATTAGCTTCCTGTACCTTTGTCGGATATGGTTTTGCCCGGTTTGATTTTAAAGGAAAGAAGATTATCTTTGCTTTAGTAATTTTTACTTTAATAGTACCACCACAGGTTACAATGATACCTCNATACCTGAACTTTAGATATTTTGACCTTTTTGGCCTGATTAAGGAACCCGGCATTAATATGATTGGCAGTTTCTGGCCCTTTATCTTTATGGCTGTTACAGCTGTAGGCCTGAAAAACGGAATTTTCATTTATATAATGTGTCAGTTTTTTAAAGGAATGCCCAGCAGTCTGGAAGAGGCAGCTTATGTTGATGGAGCTGGACCGATTAGAACTTTCTACAAAGTAATGTTACCAGGTGCTGTTCCGGCCTTAGTTACTGTATTTTTATTTGCCTTTGTCTGGCAATGGAATGATTATTTTTATACCAGTATGTTTATGGGCGAAGCAACGCTATTACCAGTTACACTGGCCTTCTTAAATGGAGGGCGTTTTGGCTCAGAAGATCTGAATACTTCTGGCCGGGTTATTGTCCATATCTATAATAATACTGGGATGTTAATGTTTATTGCGCCACTGCTCTTATTGTATACTTTTATGCAGAGATATTTTATAGAAAGTATTGAAAGAACAGGTTTAGTAGGTTAATATTTATTTGAATTAAAAGGAGGTGTTTAGATAGGTATATAGAATACAGAGAAAGAGGATTATGAAGTTATTTAACAAAAGATATAGAAATTAAGGGAATAAAAATTGTCCTTATATTTACACTTAAGCGCTTACGAGAGGTGGTATAAATGATCCATATTAACCAATTAGGTTATAAAATTAATGATAAAAAAGAGGTCTTTGTAAATAGCCCATATTGTAGGGTAGATAGTTTTAAGGTAATAGATGTAAAAAGTGGGACCAGTGTTTATGAGGGCCAACTAAAGGGACCCTTCCTGGATAAAGATACAGGAGATACTTTATATAAAGGGGAATTCACTGATTTGAAGGTTCCCGGGGAGTATTTTGTGGAAATAGCTGTGGGGAAGTCCTATAAGTTTAAAATCAACGAAAATGTGTACGATAAAGTGAAAGATGCCTTGTTAAAAGTTATGTATTTTCAAAGGTGTGGTATAGAGCTAAAAGAAGAATATGCTGGTCCCTGGAAACATGGATGCTGCCATACCGAAGATGCTTATTTATANGAAGAAGAAGGGAGAAAGATAGAAACTACCGGTGGATGGCATGATGCGGGGGATTATGGTAAATATGTAGTACCTGCAGCTAAAACAGTTGCTGATTTATTGCTGGCCTATCAATTTGTACCTGATGCCTTTGATGATGACTTAAATATCCCAGAAAGCGGCAACAGAGTTCCTGATATACTGGATGAGGCTCGTGTTGCTCTTGATTGGATGTTTAAAATGCAGGCTGAAGATGGTGGAGTATATCATAAGGTTACAACGAAGAATTTTATTGGTATGGATATGCCAGAAACCAGCAAAGAAAAAAGATATGTCTTTCCTATTTCAGTAACAGCGACCGCTGATTTTGCAGCTGTAATGGCTATGGCATCCCGGGTATTTAAGCCATATGATGAAGAATTTTGCCAGAAAGCTATATCTGCTGCGGAAAAGGCCTGGATCTGGTTAATAAATAATCCTGATAGAGAGGGGTTCAAAAATCCTCCGGGGGTAAACACAGGGGAATATGGTGATGTTTATGATCGGGATGAGCGTTTCTGGGCTGCAGTAGAGCTATATAGTGCGACAGGTAAAGAGGAATACCACAATTATATTAAGGAAAATTATCAGGAGGATTTCAGTAAAACCGCTCTGAATTGGCAGAATGTAGGGGGTTATTCTGTAATTTCATATCTTTTTACAGAAAAAGAAGGGCTTGATAATGAGGTTTATAATTACTTAAAAGNTGCCTTCCTGTCAGATGCCATGCAGATGGCGGAAAGAGGCAAGAATAATGGCTATGGAATTTCTCTTGCTAACTATATCTGGGGCAGTAATGGGGTACTTATGGATCANTCGATAGTTTTAATTATTGCCAGTATCCTGGATAAAGATAAAGCAGATGAATATCTGACTATAGCTAAAAACAATTTTAATTATCTTTTAGGTTGTAATGCTTTAAGTCAATCTTACATAACAGGTTTTGGTAGCCAACCTATTATGCATCCTCACCATAGACCGTCGGAAGCAGATGGTATTGAGGAGCCCGTTCCAGGGATGCTTTCCGGAGGGCCTAATCAAAATTTACAGGATGAGACATTGAAAAGAGCAGTAACAGAGGATGTTACTCCTGCCAGGGCCTTTGTTGACTTATTGGGCAGCCATTCCTCAAACGAAATAACAACATACTGGAATTCTGCTGCTGTGTTTGTGGCTGGATATTTTTCTATAGTTTAATTCAGATGTAAAATGGGCTTAGTTTATGGGAATTCAATATTAATATAAATTATTTATATAATAAAAATAATAAAAGGAGTGGTATGGTGAAATTTACTGATGGTAACTGGTTGGTAAAGGAAGGATACAAGATAAGTAGCCCCATGGTTCTTCATGATTTTATTGTAGGTGAAGATTTCCTGGAATTACATGTTCCTGCCCGGTATATAAACCATCGTGGTGATACCTTGCAAGGCCCCCTATTTACAATTAGATTATCATCACCCATGGCTGATATAATCAGGGTACAATTTTATCATTACAAAGGCCAGATTAAAAATTCTCCAGCCTTTGAGATTAATGCAAATAGTAATGTGAAGGTAAATATTACTGAAAATGATCAGGAACTTACTTTCCAGACAGGTAATTTAAAAGTTGTTATTAATAAAAAAGGTTGGTCAATGGATTTTTACAATGGAGATGAGAAAATTACCGGTAGTGGTTTCAAAGCTCTGGGTTATGTAGAGCATCTTAGTGGTAAAACCTATGTGAAAGAAGAACTGTCTCTCTCTGTAGGCGAATATGTTTATGGACTGGGTGAGAGGTTTACTAATTTTGCAAAAAACGGCCAGGTAGTTGATATCTGGAATAAGGATGGCGGAACCAGTAGTGAACAGGCTTATAAGAATGTGCCTTTTTATGTGACCAATAAAGGTTATGGGGTTTTTGTCAATCACCNGGAAATGGTTTCCTTTGAAGTTGCTTCTGAGAAAGTTAACAGGGTGCAGTTTAGTGTACCTGGGGAATATCTGGACTACTTTATTATAAATGGACCTGGAGTTAAGGATGTTTTGCGGAAATATACTGATTTGACCGGTAAGCCAGCCTTGCCACCGGCCTGGTCCTTTGGCTTATGGTTAACTACTTCATTTACTACCAATTATGATGAAGAGACAGTAAATAGTTTTATAGATGGAATGGCAGAACGGGATCTTCCACTTCATGTTTTNCATTTTGATTGTTTCTGGATGAAAGAATTTCACTGGACTAATTTTAAATGGGATGAGCGGGTCTTCCCGGATCCCCGGGGAATGTTGCAAAGGTTAAAAGAAAAAGGCTTGAAGATTTCAGTATGGATTAATCCCTATATAGGTCAAAGGTCAGAACTTTTTGATGAAGGTATGGAGAAGGGTTATTTTATTAAGAAACCGGATGGAACTGTCTGGCAATGGGATCTCTGGCAACCAGGGATGGCTATTGTGGATTTTACAAACCCTGCTGCCTGTGAATGGTATGCGGATAAATTAAGAGAATTGGTGGATATGGGTGTAGATACCTTTAAAACAGATTTTGGTGAAAGAATCCCCACAGATGTGGTTTATTATGATGGTTCTGACCCGGTGAAGATGCACAATTATTATACATACTTATATAACAAAGTGGTATTTGATGTTTTAAAAGAGAAGTTCGGGGAAAATCAGGCAGTAGTATTTGCCCGCTCAGCTACTACAGGTGGACAGAAGTTCCCTGTACANTGGGGTGGAGATTGCGATAGCACCTATGAAGCTATGGCAGAGAGCCTGCGTGGTGGCTTATCACTTTGTTTATCAGGTTTTGGTTTCTGGAGCCATGATATTGGTGGTTTTGAAAGTACTGCAACTCCCGATCTTTATAAGAGATGGGTAGCTTTTGGCCTCCTATCATCTCACAGCCGTTTACATGGAAGTTCTTCATACAGGGTACCCTGGTTATTTGATGAAGAATCAGTAGATGTACTCCGTTATTTTACTAAATTAAAATGTAGCCTGATGCCTTATATATTCAGGGCAGCCTTTCAGGCACATAATGAAGGAATTCCTGTAATGAGAGCAATGATACTTGAATTTGATGATCAGGTAGGCTGTGAGCTGCTGGATAGACAGTATATGTTAGGNGATGCCCTTCTGGTAGCACCGGTGTTTAGCCCCAAAGGAGATGTGAGTTACTATCTACCTGAGGGCAACTGGACCAATTACATAACTGGAGAGAACGTACCAGGTGGCCGTTGGATAACAGAAAACCATGATTACCTGAGTCTTCCATTATTGGTTAGACCCAATAGCATTATTCCTGTTGGTGCAGAGGATAGTAGACCTGATTATGATTATGCAGAAAATGTCACCTTTGCTATCTTTAATCTGGAAAATGGCAAGACTGCTACTACAGAGGTATATAATCAGAATGGTGAACAGGAGTTGAAGTTCACTGCCAGTAAGGCCAATAATGAAATCTCTGTCGAAGTAGGAGGTAAAGATAAACCCTGGTCATTATTGCTCTGTAATACAGGGAAGGTAGCCGAAATTAGTGGAGGGAATTTTATAGAAGAAGATAAAGGGTTCAGAATTATTCCTGAACCAGGTGTCAAGACCTTAAAGATAATATTAGCATAAAGAATGCCAATAAAATAATTGGAGGGAAATAAATGACAGCAAGGAAAGAGAGTATCGACATATTACCTTTCAGGAATCCCGAATTACCACTGGAAGAACGAATTGATGACCTTATATCTAGACTAACACTTGCAGAAAAAATTAGCCTGATACCTACCAGACAGCCTGCTATAGAGCGGCTGGGAATAAAAGCCTGTTCAGTGGGCAGAGAGGCTGCCCGTGGTTGGGTATCCAGAGAAGATGATCCAGCAACAGTATTTCCCCAGCCCATTGGCTTGTCCTGTACCTGGAATAAAGAATTAATGAATAAAATAGGCACAGTTATTGGCGATGAGGCCAGGATTTATCACAGGAAAAAGGATACTGGTTTGTTCTTATGGGCACCTACAGTTGACATGGAGAGAGATCCGCGTTGGGGTAGAACTGAAGAAGCCTATGGCGAAGATCCTTGCCTGACAGGAAAGATGGCCAGTGAGCTGGTGAAAGGGATGCAGGGCACAGATCCTTTCTATCTGAAGACCGCTGCTACTTTAAAACATTTTTATGCTAATAATAATGAAGAAGGAAGATGCTATACTTCANTCAGTATTGATCCCAGAAATATGCGGGAATATTACTGGCAGGCCTTCAGACCAGTTATTGAAGATGGAAAAGCCTCTTGCATAATGACAGCCTATAATGAAATAAATGAAGTCCCGGCTATTCTAAATAAAGATGTAAAGAATGTGGTTAAAGGGGAATGGGGTTTACCTGGTTTTGTTGTTGGGGATGGCAGCGATTTTTCCCAGACAGTGACCATGCACCATTATTATGATAACCATGCTGAATCAATAGCAGATACTCTTAAAAGTGGTNTAGACTGTATTCCAGATGACACAGAATTAATCAAGGAGGCTTTAAAAGAAGCCCTGGAAAGAGAACTCCTTACTGAAGAAGATCTGGATCAGGCCTTGCGCAATATTTTTAGAATCAGATTCCGTCTGGGAGAATTTGATCCTGAAGATCTCAATCCCTATTCCAGCATAGATGAATCTGTATTGTGTTGTGAAGAGCATAGTAAACTGGCTCTGGAAGCGGCCCGGGAGTCTATTGTTCTTTTAAAAAATGATAATAATATGCTGCCTTTAAGGAAAGGGAGTATAGAAAAAGTTGCTGTCATTGGCCCTCTGGGAGATATTATATATAGAGACTGGTACACAGGTGTATTACCTTATGAAGTTACCCCTTTACAGGGAATAAAGAATAAGTTGCCCGATAAAGAGATAATATNTAAAGATGGAAGTGACTGGATTACGCTTAAAGCCCTTGCTAATGATAGATATATTCGACCTGCCGGTGAGGGAAAAACCCTGATAGCTGATGGAGAGGAAGCTGGTGAAGATTATCTATACAAATTTACAGATTGGGGATGGGGAAGTAATACCTTGTTATCCCGGGCTACAGGAAAGTATGTAACCAGTGGTGAAGGGCTCACAGCCAGTGCAGATGAGGTTTACGGATGGTTTGTAAGGGAGTTATACGATTTTCAAATAGAGAGAGATGGCAGTTACCGGATCAAAACCTGGGATAAGCGACCTGTCTCCTGTAATATTGAAGGAAAATCAGAATTAAGTATTAGTGACAAAGACTCCCTGGATAACTCCGGTAAATTTGCAGTAAATACTGTAAAAAATGGTATAGATGAAGCCGTTAAAGCAGCCAGAGAAGCAGATGTAGCTATAGTTTTTCTGGGAAACCATCCTCTTATAAATGGAAGAGAGGAAATTGATCGGCAGGATATTATATTACCCCCTGCTCAGGAAAAACTCCTTAAAGCTGTTTACAAGGCAAACCCCAATACTGTGCTGGTTCTAATTAGTAGTTATCCAGTTGCAATAAATTGGGCAGATGAAAATATACCAGCCATTCTATATCTGGCTCATGGAGGACAGGAGACCGGGAATGCTATTGCTGATGTCCTCTTTGGGGATTTTTCTCCAGCAGGTAGATTAAGTATGACCTGGTACAGGTCTATCGAGCAATTACCGGATATAATGGATTACGATATCATAAAGGGAAAGAGAACATATATGTATTTTGATGGGGATCCATTATATCCTTTTGGCTATGGCTTAAGCTATACCCGTTTTAAGTACAGTAATCTTAAAATAAATAAGAAAAGATTCAATCCAGAGGATAAGTTGGTAATTAGTTTACAGGTTAAAAATATTGGCCATGTAGTCAGTAATGAGGTTGTACAGTTATATATATCGGCCTTAAATTCAAGGGTTAAAAGACCTTTGAAAGAGTTAAAGGATTTTAAAAAGATTAAGCTTGCTCCAGGAGAGGTTAAAGAACTCAATTTTACTATATCACTTGCTGAGCTGGCTTTCTGGGATGTTACCAGGGACAAGTATTGTCTGGAAAAGGGCTTTTATAAAGTTATGCTGGGCAGTTCTTCTGCTGATATCAGGTTATCGGAGATTATTGAAATTAATGGGGAAGTTATTCCACCCCGGGATCCTGGAATTTTGACTGAAGCCTGGAATTATGATGATTATCAGGGTATTGCCCTAGGGGAAGTGAAAAAAAGGGAGTATAAAGAAGGAGGGACCTGTGTCAAGTTTATGGCAGAAGACTCCTGGATTGCCTTTCATGACGTAGATTTTAATGAAGGTTTTAATAAACTGGAAGTACTGGCTACCAGTAATCTTGCAGAAGGAATAATCGAATTAAGATTGGATAGTCCCGAGGGGTACTGTTTTGGTAAATGCAAGGTTCTGCCGAAAAAGAAAGGAGAATGGCAGACCAGCACCTGTAATATTGAAAACATAAGTGGTAGACATGATCTTTATATAAAATCCAATAATAACTTAAAAATGAGACATTTTCGCTTTCTACCATAAGTTTGATTTTGGGAAACAGGCAAGAAGTAGTGGATTTGGCTGATTTAATAACAGGTAGATTTGAGCTACCATAAAACAGAGAAATTGATTGTTGAAAGTGGAAGATTAACAGGGGGCAAATAATATGCTTAAAGAAAATAAAGATAGTAAGTTGAAAAACAGGCTAAAACTTTATTTCGATAAGCCTGCCAATATCAGTGAAGACCAGCTAGCTAATTGGTATAGGGCCTTATCAGTGGCTAATGGGCGGATTGGTGCTATGGTCTATGGTGGTATTAAAAGGGAACATATTCAGCTTAATGAGGAATTAATCTGGGCAGGTCCCCCTGTTCCCACACCACGTAGTTACCAAACCCTGGGAGACCTGTATCTGGATTTCGATGATCAGGATGGAGAAATTAACAATTACAAAAGGGTATTAGATATTAATACTGCAGTTCTTTTCTGGTGATTTAAGCAATAAGATAATGTAGAAAACAGATTTTATTGACAATAATGGGTTAATATGTTACAATCTTCTTAAGCGGTTTCGTCAATTTAGTAATGAGGAAAAGTTGGCCTTACAATTGAAGATATGGGAGTAAATTTACATAGAATATAATAAGGNGGAATATTGTTGTATTTCAGAGAATTGAGAAAATAATTGTAATTGGAAAACTTACCTGGCCCCAAATCTAGTCTCTCTTAAAGGAGGTGGTAGCAAGACCGATTTGCTAACCAGAGCAAAAGGGGAAACGGTAGAGTAGTTTTGGTTTCTAAATTTTTGAAAGGAGGATTTGGATTGAAAAGAGTATTTGTCCTGGTTTTGGCTTTAGGCATTTTAATGGCGGCAAGTCTGACTGGTTTTGCTGCTCAATATGATCTGGGTGGTGCAACAGTAAACTATGTTACTTTTGTAACCCATGTTTTTGATGATTTTCCTGAAATACAAGAAAGAATGGCTATGGCAGAAGAGAAGTTCAATTGTAAAATAAACATTGTTAGATCATCTTGGGGTCAGGAAGAAGCAGACCAGATGAAAAGATTACTCTCTGGAGAATCCCAGTATGATATTTGGAGGGTTGAAACAGCAAATATTTATAGATTAGCTGCTCAGAATATACTTTATCCATTGGACCAAGTTTTAAGTGAAGATTATTTCAATAGTCTACCGGATTTGTCAAAAGAGATTATTGAAGCTACTAAGTATAAAGGTCATATCTATGGTATGGGTGCCAGTGATTATAGTACTGCAATCGATAACATGTACTTTATTGCTTATAATAAAGACATGTTTGACGAAGCCGGTTTACCAGATCCATACGAACAATATAAAGCTGGTACCTGGGATTGGAATGCCTTTGAAATTGCTCTGGATACCCTGACAGCAGATCTTGATGGCGATGGAGAAATTGACCGTTGGGGTATAGATATTATCACCACAGAGGCCTTAGTAATTTCCAATGGTGGTAATTTTACTACTGTAGATGAACGGGGTAAAGTTATTTACACCGGTGATAGTGATAGAGTCATAGAAGCANTGGAAAAGAAAACAGAATGGGAAAATAAAGGATATACAAGGGGTTGGGGTGATTTCTTCATTCAAGGTATATCAGGAATGTTTGATGCTCCTATCTGGCAAACCAGAGATAAAGCTGATGTAATTGATTTTGAATGGGGATTGGTACCATATCCCAAAGGACCTGGATCTCCTGATTACGCATATCCACTGAGGGTATTTAACCTCTATGCTTTACCGGTAAACTCTGCAGCACCAGAAGCACTGGTAGCATTACATGATTTTATCTGGCCACCGGAAACAGCTTACGATAGATACCTGGATGAATTGATGTCTCAGTATCCTACCCGTGAGATGTATGGAGTTATCATGGATGCAGCAGAGAACTGGACAAATGATGATATCCTCCTGTATTTGGAATATCTGGATATCTGGTCTGAATTAGATAAAATCTATAGNGGTGAGGTAAATGCAGCTTCCCATATGAGTGCTATCAGACCACAGGTGCAGGCCAGATTGGATGAGTTGTTTAACAATTAACCCTAAAATCATTATAAAAAAAGATAACGNGAATATTTAATTCTCGTTATCTTTTTTTAGATCTAATTCTTATTCAATTCAAATTACTCCACCTGATATTAGCGAAAAGAATTATGAAAAAGGAGTAAATTAAGTCTTAGACAAAAATATATATTTAAATTACAATTATAATTGTACAATTAAAAAAGTAATTATTACAGGAATACAATTTTAGGAGGATGAAAAGATGGCAAAATATCAGAATCCAATAATTAAGGGTTTTAATCCAGATCCCAGTATTTGTCGTGTAGGGGATGATTATTATCTGGTAACTTCAACTTTTGAATTTTTCCCGGGAGTGCCTATTTATCACAGCAAAAATTTAGTAGATTGGGAGTTAATTAATTATTGTTTAACAAGAGATAGTCAATTAAACCTAACAAATGCCTATTGCTCAGGTGGAATTTACGCTCCTACTATTCGTTATCATAATGGTATTTTCTACATGATTACTACTAATGTAACTGATAAGGGTAATTTTATTGTATACACAGAAGATATTTATGGTGAATGGTCAGATCCCCAATGGATTGATCAAAGGGGTATTGATCCTTCCTTGTTTTTTGATGATGATGGTAAAGTTTATTTTTGCGGTACAGATGATGAGAGTGGTGGGATTGTTCTCTTTGAAATTAATCCACTTACTGGAGAAAGGCTCAGCGAGAAAGTAATTATTAGTTATGGTACAGGCAGAAAACACCCCGAAGCTCCACATATTTATAAAATCAATAACTATTACTATTTATTGTTGGCAGAAGGTGGTACAGAATACGGCCATATGGCAACTATTCTTCGTAGCGAGAGTCCTTATGGACCTTATGAAGCCTGTCCTCATAATCCTATTTTATCTCATAAAGACTTTAACTCACCTATTCAGGCAACAGGTCATGCCGATATAATTGAAGATGGTAATGGTAACTGGTGGCTTGTCTGCCTGGGGATTCGTCCACTACCTGGTAGATTACTGCATAACCTTGGTCGTGAAACCTTTTTAACCCCAATGTACTGGGATGATAATGGTTGGCCGGTAGTTGGTAGCCATGGCAAAATTGCCCTGGAAATGGAGGGGGATTTACCTGCTCCAGTATCTGTTTCTAAACCATCAGTGGATTTTGAAGATGATTTTACTGGGAAAACTTTAAGAAAGGAATGGAATTTTGTAAGAAATCCACGCTGGGAAAATTATAGTTTAACTACCAGAAAGGGATACTTGAAGTTATCTGCTGGTAAAGAAACTTTGAGTGATAGCAGACCTACATTTATAGGGATTCGCCAGAAAGAATTTGAAATATGTGCTCGTACGAAAGTATTAATGGACTTTACTGGTGAAGGACAGAAAGCAGGTCTTACTGCTTATTATAACCAGTATTATCATTATGAAATATATGTAACTAATGAACAAGGACAAGTTTATGTTGTCCTTTCCAAAAAAGTACATGATATAGAACATATCGCAGAAAAGGTTGAGATTGACTTTCATGGAGAGATAGAGTTTCAAATCGAGACTGGCAAGGAAGATTATGGATTTGGTTATCGCTTAACAGAGGATGATGAGTGGATTGAATTAGGAACAGCTAAAACTGCCGGCTTATGTACAGAAGGAACCATGATGATGACTTTTACCGGTACTTATCTGGGTATCTTTGCCAGCAATACGGAAGCTTATTTCGAATATTTTTCTGCCAGGAAGAAATAAGGCATACCAGGAGGAGAGTGATATGTCCTTGATAGGCTTTTTCTAACAGGAAAGGAGCTGTTATTATGTATCAAAGAATAGACCTACAGGGTCTCTGGGATTTTCAATTAGATGAGAAAAAAGAAGGATTAAAATTGCCCTTTATTGAGCAGATTAGATTACCTGGCACAACATCTTATGCTAGAAAGGGAAAGAAGAATGAGGATATTGAATTAGGTTTTTTGACTGATGAATATAATTTTGAGGGATATGCCTGGTATGCAAAAGAGATCAATATTACAGAGGATATATCCAATAAAAAGTGTTTTCTTTATCTGGAGAGAACCCGTATTACTACAGTCTGGATAAATAATATTAAAATAGGCACACAAAAAAGCCTCTGTACACCACATATTTATGATCTGACAGGGGTTTTAGTCAGTGGTAAAAATACAATTACCATACTTGTTGATAATACAAATTATCCAACAAAAGGTGGACATATGACTTCTCCTGACACCCAGACCAACTGGAATGGCATAACAGGGAGAATCGAGCTGCAGATATTTAATGAAATATATTTAAGTGACCTTCAATTATATCCGGATATTAGTAGTAAGTCTGTAAATATTATAGGAAAAATAAATGGTATTAACAGTGAAAAGGCTATTCTCTCTGTTTCAGCAGGGAGTTTTAATAGTAAAAATCTACATATAGTCGCGGAAAAGGAGTTTATTATAGAATCTGCTGAATTCCATGTAAACTATGAATTGGGAGAAGATGCCCTGCTNTGGAGTGAATTTGAACCAAATTTATATAATCTGGAACTAAATCTAAAGATAAATGGTTCTGTAGTTGATAGAGAGAAGATCGCTTTTGGCTTACGGGAATTTAAGGCAGAGGGAGATAAATTTACTATAAATGGCAGAAAGACTTTCCTTCGTGGNAAACATGATGCCCTGCTCTTTCCCCGAACTGGTTTTGCTCCGACTAATGTTGATGAATGGCTGGGGATATTGAAGAGGGCTAAATCCTATGGTATCAATCACTATCGCTTTCATACCTGTTGCCCGCCGGAAGCTGCTTTTACCGCTGCTGATATTCTGGGTATTTATCTGGAACCTGAACTCCCTTTCTGGGGGACAGTGACTGATGAAAATGACGAAAATCATAACCAGGAAGAGCAGGATTACTTAATTAATGAAGGTTATTCTATCCTCAAAACCTTTGGTAACCATCCTTCTTTTGTGATGATGTCACTGGGCAACGAGCTCTGGGGTAGTAAAAGTAAAATAAATGAGCTCCTGGGAAAATACAAAGNGTTTGACAATCGTCGTCTTTATACCCAGGGCTCCAACAATTTTCAGTTTTTTCCTGAAATCCTGGAAAATGAAGACTTTTTCTGTGGAGTCAGATTTTCCAGAGACCGCCTATTCAGAGGTTCTTATGCTATGTGTGATGCACCTCTAGGTCATGTTCAAACAGACAGGCCTGGCACAATAAAAGATTATGATGAGCAGATTTTTCCACCACTTCCTGCTAATGCGGAAAATAAGAGTGCAGATAGTGAAGGTACAATTGAAATACAATATGGAACAGGTACAAAAAAGGTGAAGACTGCAAAAAATATTAGTGGGATTATTCCAGATATCCCGGTAATTTCCCATGAGATTGGCCAATATGCAATGTATCCAAATTTTAAAGAGATAGAAAAATATACTGGTTCACTAAAGGCCAGAAACTTTGAGGTTTTCAAAAAGCGCCTGGAGGAAAAGGGACTGGAACACCTGGCAGAAAAATATTTTCAGTGTTCCGGAAAACTGGCTGTTACCTGTTACAAAGAAGAGCTGGAAGCAGCCTTTCGGTCAAAAAAGCTAGCCGGTTTTCAACTNCTGGATTTACAGGATTTCAGTGGACAGGGGACTGCTTTAGTAGGTATTCTGGATGCCTTTCTGGATCCTAAGGGTATAGTGACTGAAGAGGAATGGCGTAGCTTTTGTTCAGATGCAGTATTGCTGGCCAGATTCAGTAAGTATAATTACATATCAAAAGAAGAGTTTTCTGCCCATGTTCAGCTAACTTATTTCAGAAATACACCATTAAATAAATTCAAGGTCTTGTGGGAATTAAAGGATAATAGGATTATATATGAAGAAGGAGAGTTTATTGTCTCAGATATAGAAGATGAGAACTATATTGATATTGGTGATATCCATTTTAAAATGCCTGTAACTTCCTCAGTAAAAAAGCTTTCACTGGCACTGAGAATAGAAAATATGGATATCAAAAAAGACTATGATTTATGGTTATATCCTCAAAACCTGTTTATTGATAAACAGGGATATAATATTTTTANGAATTTCTCTTCAGAGGCTATAAAGCTACTGGAGAAGGGCGAGAATGTAATACTTTTTCCAGAGTTAGATAGTTTGCAAAACTCCATAGAAGGATTTTTTGCCTCTGATTTCTGGTGTTATCCGATGTTTCGTTCTATTTCTGAAAGCATGAACAGGAAAGNGCCTGTTGGCACATTGGGCTTGCTTATTGATAATACTCATCCTGTTTTTGAACACTTTCCCTGTGAGGAGTATTCTACCTATCAATGGTGGAGTATAGTTATGAATTCCCGCTCAATTATACTGGATGGTACCCCAAAGAAGTTCAATCCCATTGTACAGATAATCGACAATTTTGAGAGGAACCATAAACTGGGCTTGATGTTTGAATGCAAGGTGTTAAATGGAAAATTGTTTTTATGTGCCTGTAATTTTGATCAGATTATTGATGAACCAGAGGCCAGGCAGCTTTTGTATAGCATTTTAAAATATGTGCAATCAGAAAAATTTGAGCCTNATTATAAAATGGAACTCTCAGAACTAAAGGAGATAGTATTCTAAAGGAATATATAAATGATTAAGTAAAAAGGTTTTTTTGTTTATCTGGTTAATATAATCAATGAGGAAACAAAGGAAGAAGGGGAAAGGGTGGTAATAGATGGGAAACTGGGAGATGGGGTCTTTGAATTTAATACCTGAACCTGGATATATTCAAAGAACTGGGGATGAGGAATTTTTATTAAGTAAGCTCTACAAAATAGTTTTAGCCAGAGATTGTAATAATATGGACCTGGAAAGTGCTCGCTTATTACAAAAAGAGATACTGGAGATTATAGGGATAACTCCAGGTATATCCAAGGTAATAGATTTAAAAAAAGCTAAGCTGGCAGATAAGTNTATTATTTACCTTAAAAGAGAGCCAGGCAATTCAGAGTCTTATAAAATGAGAATAAGTAATGAAAGGGTAGAGGTAATTGGTGCTGATGAAGCTGGTCTTTTCTATGGTGTAAATACCCTGAGACAGATAATCCGGGATTGTGGTAATAGATTACCGGCTCTTTTGATAAATGATGAACCTTATTTTAAATATCGAGGTTACTACCATGATGTTACAAGAGGAAAGGTTCCGACTCTGGAGACATTAAAAGAACTGGTAGATAGAATCTCCTTTTATAAGCTCAATCAACTACAATTATATGTAGAACATAGCTTTGCCTTTGAAGGAATGAGTGAGATCTGGCAGGGAGCAGATCC
>JGI24714J26587_10000844_pt1 | contig 21893 bp, 18 predicted proteins | sample BioPla4DNA2_FD_26587 | JGI IMG/M metagenome (IMG submission 26587)
TGAACTATCTAAAATGTTTATAGATGAAAACTCAACATCGTAAACTCCTGGGTTACGCGCTGTCTTACTTGCTGAAGCTACGATACGGTGTCCTGTTTTAAGGTTTTTCTCTGTACCGTTTACTGGAGACCATCCAGACACTGTATGATTCTTCCCATTATACTCAAATTTTCCAGAATTAGCTTGTAGTGTAATTGGAAGCTTTGGTTTTTCATAAGTTGCTGAACATACTATAACAACACCAGGGTTCCCCCCCCAGTATTCTCTACCATGGTCTGAATCTAAATACTTGTTAAAAGAGTCCTTTGCCTTCTCGTCATATTTATCTAAATCAAATAAAATATCGGTCCGTCCAGCCTGGGTAAATAAATAGCCAGGCTTGTAACTTTTACCAGTCGCACTTTTCCACGAGTTTTTTGAACCATACCACCAGATAAACTCAGATTTCTTACAGGCCGCAGCTAAATCGTCTCCTTCTCCAAAACCTTGTGCGTTTGGGAGTCTATTTAATTTTTTAGTCATACTAGCTTCGGTATCATGAGGCTTATTTTTGTCCATAAATTTATCCCATGCTTCTCTAGTGCCTCTTTGACCATCTACATGCCACCAAATACCTGATCCTGTTCCCGGGGTTCCTTCATATCCACTTCCACTTCCACTATCAGCGAAAACATTTTGAATCATAGAAGTTGAAATAAAAGAAATGATTAATATAAATAATAAAAGATAAGAAATTATTTTATTATTTTTTTTGTTTCTCATGTAAAACGCACCCCCTTTGCGCTATAAGAATATATTATTCATAATTAAATATCGCTTTCTTCAATAATCAACACAGCTTGGCTTATTACAATTCTATTATCAAGCCTAGATATGTCCTCATTTGATAATAATGTCAATTCTAATGTGCCTCTTTTTTCAATAACTTTATCTTTTTTAGCAAACGCAGCGTATTTTATAGGGGTTGATACTTTTATAATTTCCATCCCTCGCTCGTCTAATCCTATAAATTCGGCACTTATTAGATTATCCTCTGTTTGATTGATTTCACCATAAAATGTACCATATCTGCCTGGAATATATTCAGCCAATTCAAGGCCACCGAAGTTATCTCCATCCCAGTCAACTAAAATTGGTAATTTGCTATAATCCTCATTTTCTTTAATGTTATTATTCCACCAATCTTTAGTAAACATATCTTTTAAGACTTCATAAGTATTGTTATCATATAATTTATCCCCAGTTGTCTGAGCAAATACCCAATTTCCAAAGCTAGGATTAATTAAACGTTGTATATATACTGCATAAGCTTGGTAGTAATCTTCTCTTAAAGCGTATTTGTATTGATAGTTTGGCATTTCATTTCCATTTTCATCAATAATTATTGCCTCCCAAGTTTTATTAGTAAATGGTTCGCCAGCATCTTCCCAGTCACCTTTAATTCCTGAGGGCATCCAGGATACCGACAAATCAAATTCTTGTCCTTGTTGAGCATATTCGTATATTTCATTCAATACTTTATCATTTTCAAACATTGAATAATGATAGGGTTTTATTGCCCACTCTGGAACTTTCACAGGCCTTTCAAATTGCCAAATGTCATCAGGCGAAGGTCCTTTATTATTTGGCGAAGAATTGTTTTCATTTATATTGGGGGGTGTTTCAGTTTTATTTACAAATTCTTGAGGACGCAATTTTTTCGCACCGTACACAAGGCCGATTATCAAAAATACAGATATAACTGCGCTAACAATAATCTTGAATTTATTAGATTTCTTTTTCTTAACTACAGATTCATCAACGCTTTCTGAAGCTAATTTCATCATTTTTTCTATATCACTTTTATTCTTCATCGTCATACAATCCTCCTATATTTTCTAACAGATCTCCAAATATGTCATCTTCATCTAAGTCTTTCATTGGTGGTGTAGGCAGCCTATTCCCCTTAGCTTTTTTAGTACTATGTGTGCTAGTTACTTGTTTTTTATTTTCTTTCTTAAGTCTTTCTATTTCTTGTCTTAATTTTTTATTTTCTTTTCTTAACTCATTATTTTCAACCTTTAACTCCATAACTTCTTCGATTAATTGTTCTTCTTGGGTCTTACCACCAATCATTCGTTCTAGTTCTTTTTCTTCATTTTGTTCAATCATTCTTTTTTCAATCTTTTTGACCTCTGAAGCTACAGTAACTATATCTTTCTCCCTTTGCTTCAAGGCCGATTCTAATTTATGAAGTGTATATTTAGTTCTTGATATAAAATCTGAGACTTCATCGTAATCTAAGCCAACTGGTGTTGTCTGACCAAAGTTTATATAATCTAATTGATGAGATTTGAAATCTACATCAATATCTAACTTTTCTTTAATACCTAAAATTGTAAGAACATCTTTATAACCTTCATCTATATTTTCATCGTACATAANTAAATCGTCAACCCGACTTTCATCTTCTTGCTTCTCNANTTTTTTAACAGGANCTTTTTGCATTACATCAGGTTGTTTTTTCTTTGTTTGCACTTCTTTTGGTTGCTTTGGTTTCCTTGGCTGCCTTGGCTTTTTTGGTTTTCTTTCTACTTTCCTTTTGACATTTTCTTTTTTTATTTTTTCTTCAGTTTTACCTAATATTTCTGCGCCGGCTGCACTTGCAATTTTATCTTTGATAGATTTAAGTGCCATTTTAATTCCTCCTTTTCACAGTTGCCAATTGAATTATGGGCACCTATATAATATCATTTATTTCTTTGTATATTTATTAAACATTAATTTACCTTCGTAATAAATATATAAACTTCTATTTGATTCTTCATCATCTAGAGCGCCAATATTACCTAAACCATGGTGATCGTAAAATTCATTCATTTCTTCCTCTGCTTGCTCTGCAGTTACATTTATCTTGATGTTCTCAATTTTTTCTTTGAACTCATCAATGTCTTTTTGGTCCAAGCCTTGAACTAACTTAGCATTATCTTCATACCACATTTTCCAAGCTTCTTTATAAGTGTTTTCTACCACATGAGCTTGCCCATTTGTCCAAGCTTCATTCAATAAGGCAATATCAATATATTCGTGTAACATTTGAGGGGCTGGAGGGGGACTAGCCTGCCTGCCAATCTTTTTAGAAATATTTCCAAACACAACAATATCTCTACCTAAATTATNTATGTTATCTTCAATCATTTTTTGGACTCCGTCATTATNCCAGTAATATCTATCTTCTACAACTCGGGCTTGCATCAAGTTGACCGCGTCTTCATACCTTAATGAACTCTTTTGATTAGTAGCCGGTTTGTTACGGGTAGCTTTATTTAAGGCGAAATCTCCACTTTCCCCCTTTTCTGCACCTACAGTCACTTCATACAGAGTCTCAAGTCCCAATTCTTCTGCACAAGGTACACAATAATAGTTACCTTCATCATCTCTAAATGCTACCTCTTTCTTATTGCNATCACCTAATGAAACCCTACACATTATGCACGAGTGAGATTCTTGTTCTTCACCTTCGACAGTTATATCATATTGTCTTACAATGTTCACTCCTAAAGGTGATTGATACAAAGCATTTTTCAACTGACTTCTTGCGCCTACGCCAGCCCCATGAAAAAATCCTTGTCCAGTTTGTCTGCCAGCTCTGGCTCCAGCCGCTGCAGCTAATCCAATTTTTCCAACTTGTTTTGCTTTTCTTTTTGTACTATCGTACATCTGACTTGCTTTATTCATAGGATTAAATGTGCCACCGAAATCAATGCTGGCAAATAAATTCAACATTTTATTTTTATTTTTAACTAATAGTACAGTAACAATTATCATTAAAATAAATGCTTTCACAAATCCTATTGTATAAACTAAGTTCATAATGCTTAATGTAATTGCTATTGATAATACTAACAATATACTAGTTGCAATTCTTTTCAATACAGTATTAGCAAGTGTGCTTAACCAACCTAAGAATATTTGTTGGCCTTTCCCACCCCAAACACCAAACAAGAAAAATAAAGGTGCAATCATCATTAACAAAGTTATTCCAAAACCAAAAACAGCTGAAGCTAATGCAAAGAATAAAGGAGCAATACTGCCTACAATACCAAAAACTATCGCTATAAGGGCAGTTCCTATTCTTTCACCTGAGTTATTACCAACCCAAGTTTGCCAATATTCTGTGGGGTCAGAATCTACTTGAATCATATGTGTATGTTCTTCATTTCCTATGACCTCTGTGCTTTCTGCTTCATCATAATTACTTAAAGCGTCAACAATTCTCCACCAATCAGCATTTACATCATTGACTAAAGTTGGAAAATTATTATCACCTATTTGAGAATGTGCGTCAGTTTGTGTACTTAAATGAAATAAAGCCCAGTTATCTATAGTTTGCCCATTACCTACTGGTACTGAACCAAGACCAACCCAGGCCTCATTTATATTTCCTAAATTTCTTGCGTCTAAATTCTCATAATCAGTTCCAAATTGTCCACGCACCCAAGGTTTGAATAACATCCCTTCCCACAATTTACACCCTATTATTGAACGAGTATTCATGTTCATCTTTTCGAACTCAGACATCAAACGGCTTTCATCCAAGTTGTCTAAATCAACATTGTCGTAAACTGAGGAAACTTCAGTAGTACATAGACTAGGATTATCATCTTCATCTAAATTATCATATATTCCTGCCATCGCATTTAATACTATTGCTTGTCCATATGAAGCCACCTTATTTGGAAACCCTACCCAATAAGAAGGATTTGTAGCCATGATTGTGGCTACAATGAAAATAGCAATTGTTTGTATTACTGTATTAAGTGCAAACCTTAATTCTCTTTTAATTAATCCTTTATACAAAACATAAATGGCAGTTAATATTATTGCCATAACGACAAAGCTATAAAATATAGTATTGAACAAATCAGAAAATACTCCAGTCACTGTTATTCCACCTGTGCCATCCGCAGATAACCCAAATAGTGTAGTAATATCTGTAAAGGCTAAACCAACGAACACAATTGTAAGGGTAACAATGCCTTTAGCTATTGAAAAAATCCCATTTGCTAATGTATTTATAATAGCACCCCAAGCATTACTAATCAATCCTTTATTAAATTGAATTGAACGAGGATCTTTTGAAGTGCTTACCTCATTATAAGTAGATTGAGGTTCTAATCTCTTTTCATAGAAATTTCCATAAGTTGTAGGAGATATTTGTCCTTGATTAGCACATACATCAACCTGATTATATTTCCATTCTCCTTGATATGATGACCATTTTAAGCCTGCCATTCCAAATCTATCAAAAGCACTAACCTTTGGTGCAGATTCATTTGGATCGTCATCTCTAGCTTCAGGAACCTCAGTCGGCCTTATTTCCCTTCCTAGTATAGCTTCATTAGGCGTGTTGAAATCATACCCAGCAATAACTAATAATTTATTCAACCATTTAGAATTCACTTTATCAATAGATGTTAAAGCACTTTTAGATCTGGTCAAATAATAAAAGTAGTCTGTAGATTGCAAGTTTGCCAAGACCTTTCCTTCTTCAAATCTACATAATATTCTTGAAGATACATCAGCGTTTACAATTGTTGATTGCCCTGTGGGAACTAGAGCAATCAACAACATTATAAATATGATGAACAGTGTTAAATTTCTTTTTATATTATTTTTTATTCTCATTTACTGTTCATCCTCCTTTTGATTTCTTTGTTTTTTCTTTATCTTTTTCAATTTCTTTTTTGATTTTATCTTTTTCTCTTTCTCCTATGTTTTCTAAGGTGGCTGTACGTTTTTTCAGTCCTTTTTGTATCTGTGCTTCTTTTTGGACTGTACGTTCAAAGAAAGGATCTTTAATTCTACCTTTTCTTCTTTTGGCCCCTCTTTTCTTATCTATTTTTTTAGCTATTTTTTCTAATTCTTTCTTATCAACTAGTAAGGCGTTGAAATCTGTATTTTTAGCATTTTCGTTAATTACTTTTCTTCTTTCATCTGCTAATTTTCTTATTCGCTTTTGAATTTTAGGGTCATTAAGTAATCGACCTTCCTCAAGTGTTAGTTTCGCCGAAGAAGAAGTAGCCCGGTTAGATTCACTATGTGATAGTAATTCTTTGTAGGTATCTAATTCTAATGCTTCTTCTTTGTTAGTCATTGAATCTGCGCCTTTTTTGATTACTTTTTCGCGTGCATCAGAATAAATCTTATTTATTGAAAATCCTTCTTTTCTTAATTTTCTTTCTGCTGTTCTACCAATAATGTGACTATTTAATCTAGCACCTTGAGTAGCGTACTTCAATCTACTAGTTTCTTTCTTATGATTGTCAAGTTTTTGCTTCATAACTTTAACGTCTTCAGTTAATTTAAATTGCAACTCTTTTTCTTCTTCGGTCAAATTAGTTTTCTTAGCTTTTTTTTCTAATGTTTTAATTTTTCTTTTTTTGTTCTTTTGTTCATTTTTCATTTCTTTTCTAGCTGCTGAGTAACCCATCATTCCACCAATTCCACCAGATACGAATCCTTTTCCAGCCTGCTTTATTTTATATACTCTTTGTCTAATAAATGCTGGCGAATTTTCGAAGACTTGAGAGCTAAGTTGTCCAACACCCTTGTATATTCCACCCTCAGTCGCAATTATCAAATTCATAAATTCCTTTTTGTAAGCTATCATAGTTAAAGATATTGCAATAATTAAAATTGCACTCTGGTATAGATTATCAGTTTGTGCATATGCTAGATTGTAAATTTTTAGCAATATTGAAAACATTAGAACAATCATTGTTCTAGTTATCAATAAACTAATTAAATTTGATAAATAAGACTTTAATTTGCCTCTTCCTTGTGGTAAAAAAGAGTACAATAACATAAATGGTAAAAATATCATACTTATAGCAAACATAAATGAAACTTCTATTTTACTAAAGCCTAATCCGCATAATGCAATAGCCATAAATATAGATTGAATGACAGTCAATAGTGATAATAATATATTAGGATTGCCAGCACCACTCCAATCTTGTAAGAATCTAGAATCAGTACCTGCACCATTATTTGGTCCGGCTTGTAAATCGACTATTCTATACATATTTTTATCAACATTATAAAGGTCCTGTTTACTAGAATTATCTTTTGTCGTAATTGTGCCGGATTTTGTCAAATCTAATTGATACATAGCCCAGTTATTTATCTTCTTGCCGCCACCCATGTTTACTTCAGCATTACCAACTAAAGATTCATTAGTATTTAGCATTTCATTTCCGCCAGCAGGTGCGTATCCTTTCGCATATAAATTCTCATAACTAGTTCCGAATTGCAGATGAACCCAAGGATTAAATACCATCGCGCCCCAAACATTACATTGGGCACTTCTGATGCCATCTTGAGTATTCCCAGTTGAACAATAGGCAGTACCATCATCATCTGACAGCACAATATTAGCGATAAAATTATCTATTTTATCAGGCCATTCATCAATAACTTTTATAGTTGCTTCTGGATGAAGTAAAAACATCGAACCTGCGATAAATATGAACAATGTTACAAATATAGCAATAAAAAATTGTAAAGCACTACCATGTCTTAAGACTTGCAAAAAGAGTAAAACTGCACCAATCAATACAACCAAGGCGGCCATCGGAAAGAATATTGTGTCTCTAAAGCTTTCAATTAAAGTAGCAACAATTGTATCTATTCCTAATTCATTTAATATAGGGGAAAATGAAAACCCTATAATAACATTTGTTATCTTAGCTATAAATGAGGCTAAAGTTCTTCCTAAGCTACCAGTTCTCATATTGGGCAACAAGCCTGTTTCATCATCTCCATAATTGGAATAATGTCTTGTGTCTTTAGGTCTATCTATATGCCATCCACTTCCATAAAGACTTTCAGCAATAGGGGCTCTAACTTTACCACATTTTGGATTTACAAATTCTTGAGAACCTATATTGTTTTTTAAATATAAATATTCAATGTTTCCTTGACTATCTCTCATTAAGGTGCCATCTGCATTGGCACAAGCATAATGACTTATCCCTTGCTTTGGATCTAAATGAGGATGGTTTACAAATATCTCTACATCAATTTCTTCTAACATTTCTGTTATTGTAATTCCTAAGGCGTTAAATTCTCTTGCATAAGAATTTTCCCAAGCTGAATTCCATTTTTCAACTAATTCAGTATATATTTCATAATCATCTGGGTTGCTAGAAATAAAGCCTTCTTCAGCGGCCTCAGATATTATAGCAGAATTTTCTTCTGCCCAAAAATCTAATTGTTCCTTTTCAGTGTAATATACAGGCTCAGGAATGGTTACATAACGAGGTATATATTCATGATCTACATATGCTCTAGCATCTTCTATAGCATTGTGTGTTTCAGCAGTCTCTCTAGCTGTCATAGATTCATTAGTTTCCCAATATTCAATAAAAGTAAAGCTTGGAATGATCTTTAATCTCATAACTTTTTTTAACGTTTCATTCTCGTCTGATTTATCATTCAATGACTCATTAAATAATTCAAAGTATCGTCTTGCAGTTTCATCCATAACTTCTTTATCTGTCAAAACATATACATTGTATAAGGAGTCGTTAATACTTTCTCTTTTCCAGCTATTAGTTGCAACAATATTTAAATCTTGAGTATCAATGACTGTGTTTAATCCAGAGGACATAGCAGCTCCAAATGCTTTATTTAATGTTGTCCATCTGAACGGATTAAATGAAAAATTTTCAATGTAAGCACCTATTCCACTTTTAACAGAGTTCCATAAAGTAGTTCCTGTCAAGGTTATTCTATCTATTATTCCAAAATTACTAAGCATCCTAGCTTCACTGCTGACCACAATTCTATCCCATTCACCATTGTATGACGTTAGTTTCAAATCATACCCAAACAATTCTAAAGCAGTATAAGTATGTTGTCTATTTCCAGGATGAACAGGTACTTCACCTCCTGGAATGTTTTTGGGAACGCCAAGTCCGAATGTGGCGTGAGCAGATGTTTTAGAAGCATTTATAAATGGAGAATATACCATTGATGACATATTTTGAAATAAACTAGTAGTAAAATTTGGTATATTACAATTGTGATTTATTAAATTGTTTGGTGCGTCAGGATTACAGACATAGCTACCATTTATTAGCAAGTCCTCTTTTGAAACACCTAAGTTTTTTCCTAACACGCCATATTCAACATCATTTATATATACTCCTAATCCAAAAAGTCTTTTCATTACATGAGGCATAGTGTTTTTAGAAGGATTAGGGTCATTTTCTAAATCGCTCATCATTTTTTCCATTACATCGGTAATATCTTCAGAATCACCAAGATATTCATCTACTTCTCTATCAAAATTCTTGTTCGCTTCTTCTAAGCTTGCTAATGTTGTCAAAGAAGGACTAAATATCCCTAATAAAATCGCAAGAATAGATAAAATTATTATAATATTTCTTTTTATGTGATTTCTTAAAATCATAGCCCTCCTCCTTCAAAGTTATATAATAAAATATCACTTAATAATAAAAAAGCTATCTATGTAATCATAGATAGCCTTGTTAATCTTTTATTTTGGTATATCTGGACTATCTCTATTTCTCCAGTCTTCTACAGTTAGTCCATGTTTTTCATTGTATTCGTGTCGTTGTTTCCATCTATGGAAATTGTGTATTTTCCTAGATAATGTTATATTTAATATTTCTGTTTCAGGATACTCTTGAAATTCTCCTTTATTGACATTATATTGTTTTCCAGCTTTCCTGGTATGTGTTTTTATAGAAAAGCAATTTGCTAAATTAAATTTACCGGTCATAACTGCTTCTCGTATTAAAATATCACTAAAGGCATCTATTACACTCTTGACAACTTCTTGTTTAAGATGAGTAACATCTGAAATTTCTTTTATAATTTCTCTTTTTGTCATAGCATTTTTATCAGACATTATATTCATCATCTCCACCTTCACTGACATAAGATAATGTGCCATAAAAGGATGCTGTTTCAAAATCTTCTAAAAGTAATTCTAAAACCTTATTTTCAAATTCTTCATAAGATATTCCACCCTTTTTAATATTAGCCTTATTAAAGGTCCAACTTAAATTAGGGTTCATTAGGTAAGTTCCTTCTTCTGTATTTGATGATAGCATTCCATAATCGTGTTCCTTTTCAACGATGACAGGTAAATATTCTTCTGTATCAAATACCCACATTGTTTTTAATTTAGCTCTAGAAGTAACATTGACATTGATCTGATCCAAGCTTAAATTTTTAATAATAGATTTTTCCTTATTACTTAATTCATAATTAAATTTGTCAGCAACTTTATCAATAGTTTTATCTATTAAGTTTAAAGCCTTTTCTTTATACTCTTTAGTCAATTTTATTTTCATTGTTTTTCTCATTGATTTCTCCCCTATCTGTCTTAATAGATTCAATTGATGGCATTTCATATTCTTTTTCAGGTATATATTTTTTAGTTTCCATCATCAAAGCTTTTACAAATATCTCGTCATTTTCATTTTTCTCTTCAGTTTCTATATCCTCTTCATCAATTAGCTCTACTATCAGTGGGTCAACTTTATTAAATTGTGGCTCTGTTAACGAGTCTTCACCAACTCCGTCAATTTTCGGCAGCCTTGCTTGCAAATTACTTTTTCTTTTCTGAATAGAAAAAACAATTACAGCTATTATAGAAACAATCAATATAAAAATCACTAACATCATAATACCAGCTAATAATAATCGAGTATCAAGTTTCCTAAAGAAATCACTCAAGTTTTGTATTATTTTCATATTTTATTCTCCTTTCACAAAGTAAGAAGGCAATCCACCTCTAGCCTCTTCTTTCTTATTTTCTTCTTCTACAATTGAATAACTATTTGGATTATACCCATACTTTTGAAACTTTTTCTTCAAGTGGTCTGTGGCAAACTTTTTGTGCCAAGTATTATTTTCATGATTGTATTCAAATAAAGGATTTAACGCTATAGTAGGAGATTCTCCTGCTGATATCGCGTTTGTAACTTCATGTATAGATACAATTTTATGTGAACCATCAAATTTATTATGGCTTAATTGTATAACAATATCAATAGCTTGAGAAATCATTTCATTTATAATTCTTGGAGACATATCAATTGCCATATAGGTAAAAGTTGCCATTTTCTTCATTGCAGATGGTCCATCGTTAGCGTGAATTGTGGTTAAAGAACCCTCTGCACCTGAATTAGCTGCAGTTATAAAATCAAAAAACTCAATTCCTCTGGTTTCACCAACAATTACCCTGTCCACTCTCATCCTGTTAATTTGTTGAACAACCCAATATAATGGAGCAACATCTTTTTCATTCAGGCCCGGTACCCACACCGTAGAATTTAGATAAACGGTATTAGGAGATTTCAATTTTAACTCTGGTGAATCTTCGCAAACACCTATTCTTTCATTAATATTAAATTCAGATGTCATAGCTTCTAGTAAAGTGGTTTTTCCAGCTCCGGTCCCACCACTGATTACTATAGTCAACTTAGAGTCTATGGCAGCTTTTAGAAACTTAGATATTTCAGTATTAAATGTTCCAACCCCTTGCAAAGATGCTAAATTAGTCAATGTGCTTGTTTTAACAGCTAGGGTTACTAATGGGATAGAGGCTGCCGGTGGCATAACTATATGCAATCGACCAAATCTGTCGCCAGGTAAATTATATCTACCTTCAACTAAGTAATCTTTTTTCAATAACCCTGCTTGTTTAATCAAATAATCTATTGCCTTCAAGTAATCTTTTTCAGTAATTATAGGATAATCTATTGATTTTCTTTTTTCTCTTTCTTTGTAATAAATTTTATTTGGACCATTTATGGCTATTTCTGAAACATAATCACTACTTAAAACAAGCTCTCTAATTTTATCAACAATGATACTTTCATTTGTCATCATATATTATTTATCACCTCTTTATTTTGACACTAATACTGTCTTGTCTGCTATGGAGTTAATATCTGTATTATGTGCTATGAAAATAATTTGAGAGTTAGTCATTGAGCCTATAGTTTCCATTATTTGTCTAGCCCTATCTTCATCCATAGAAACTAATACTTCATCTAATATCAATACATTCTTTTCAGAGGGATTTAATAACATAGCAATCCCTAATCTTAAGGCAATTGCAGCTGATGAAAGTTCGCCACCGGACAGCTGAGCAACAGGCCTAATTATATTATCTGCTGTTTGCACAAAAGTATTAAACTTTTCATCAATTGTTAATTTTGTAAAGGTTCCACCTGTAAACTTAGATAAGAAATCTGAAGCAAAAAATTCTAATGTTGGAATTGAACTCTCTATTCTATCTGCCTTAAATGCTGATAACATAGTTGAGGCTGCAATAGAAATATCAATTTGCTTTGCTAACTCATTGTATTTTTTCATTGTTTCCTTTACATCTTTAAGATTTTTCTTGTAGTCTGCTAGTCTTTCTAATTCAATGCCTCTGCGAGCCCTAGATTCTTTTCCTGCTATGGACATTTTCATTATTTGCTCTTGACTTTTTTTAACTCTGTTTTCTAAGACTTCTAAGGATTTATCAGTCAATGCTGACAGTCTTTTTTTCTCATCAATCAATTTTTCCATTCTTTCTTTATTTTCTGAAATTGTATTATTAACTGTCAAAGATCTTGTTTTCGCTGCTTCCAAAGCGTTCTTGTCAGCCTCGATTCTTAAAGCTTTATCATATTCTGTTTCTAAAACTTTAAGATCTATTTTTATTTTATCTCTTTCTTTTGATAACTTATCAATTTTTGACTTTACTCTCTTTTGACTAGAAACATATTCTTTTTTTTGTTTCATAGCTTCAATTGCTATTTCTATTTCTTTAATTTCTTCATCAACTAGTTTTTCTTCTTTTTTAAGCTTAGTAATTTTTGATTTAACTTCAGCTTTTTCATTTTCATATTCTTTAATTTCATTTTCAATTTCTAGCTTTAGTTCTTCTGGGTTTTCTATAGCTGATTTACAAACAGGACAATTCTTTTCTTCTCCATTAATATGTTCGTGAGATGCCTTAGAATGTCTGATTTCAGAATTAAGTGACATTTCTCTATTTTTTAATTCATCAATTTCTTGAACAATATTAATTAAATGATTCTTTTTTTCTTCTAATAAACTATTTGCGGCTATATTATCATATTCTTTTATTAAAATGTTACAATTTGATATATTTTTTTCAATTGTTTCTAATTCATTATTTTTTTGATTAATTTTTAATTTTAGCTCATACTCTTCATTTCTTTTGTCATCAACTATCTTTTTATCAGCCTTTCTATCAGGAAATCTAGTTGTTCCATATTTTTTTCTAAAGTTTTCTATATATTCTAAGTCATCTTTAGCTTGCTTTTTTAAAAAATCAATTTGTTTTTTAATACTTTCTATTTCTTGTTCTAATTTAATTCTAGTTTTGACTTTTTTACTTTCTTTAATAAATTCTTCATTTAATATATTGTGTTCATTTCTTTTTATTTGAAATTCTTTTATTGCTAAATCTTCTTTTTCTTTTAACTCCTCACAATATTTTTCTTGCTTGTCAACTTTTTCTTGAGCCTCTTTTATATTGCCCACCTTAAAAATAGATGAAGCCTTTTCTAAGGCTCTAGTATTTTCATTAGTTTTCTGGATAGCCTGAGTTATGCTAGCTATTCCTGTTAATTCTTCAATTACTGCTCCCCGTTCTCTTGGTGAAGCTGATACTATTTGGTCAACTTGTTTTTGTTGTATTAAGACTGAAGTCAAAAACCCTTTTTCATTCATTCCCAATTCGTTTCTTATAAATTTTTCAACATGAGAAACACCAGGGCCAGCTACATGAGTAAATTCCTTGCTACCTATTTTTCTTCCCCATACATTACATTCAACAGCCCCATATGCTGTTAGTAGTTTTCTTTCAATTGCATATTCAATTCCACCAATTATTAAAATTGACTTTACACTTACTGGCTTTTTTCTAGGATCGACCCCATCTCTTATTAAATCCTTGTTTCTTACTCCATTAGGTCTTATCCCATAAATGCTCCAAGCAAATGCGTCTACAATAGTTGATTTTCCTACTCCGTTGTCTCCGCTAATTGCGGTTACTCCTTCTAATGCAGGTTCAAATAGAAAATATTCATGAGCCCTTATATTTTTTATCTCAATAGATTTAAGTGTGAAACTCATTAGCATTCCTCCTCTTATATTATACCAATGTAAAATGAAAAAAGACAAAGTTCATCTTTGCCTTTATTGAGCTTCTCCGCTAAGAATACTCATTAGATTCAAAGACATAATAGCAGTATATGGATTTAGTTTCCATTCTCCATCAATATATTGCATTTCGAAAGACATTCCAGTCCCTTTGCCTATGAATATATCTAAAGGTATTTGAGCACTCATAAGCTTTCTATCAAAATAAACTAATTCATCAAAGTCAAGTAAAACTGGCTTAAAATCTTCAATCTTTATCGCCTCTGTTATAATTTTATTATATACTAATAAACCAGATGCAATAAATCTCAAATTAAAATTATTTTGACCAAATTCTTCTTCTAAATATAGATTGTCTATCACTTCTTTTCTTAATACATCTTCAATTTTTGAATTGTCTTTTTCTAATATCTTTAATCTCTCTTCAACATTTCTATCATTATCTTCAATATCTTTACCCACATTAACTAATATGTTATTCAATGCTTTTACAGCGTCTTTGCGTGTGAAGTTTTCTAAAGTTTCCCCAGTATTCTTCTCAACATAAACTATTTTAGGTTCTTGTTGATTAATTTCCTTCTTTTCATTCTTAATAACAAATATTGTTATTGAAATAAGAGCAATTGCTAATAAAATTATTATTAAAGTTGGCCATTTATTGCCTTTCATTGTTTACACCTCGTTTTCTTTCTGCATTCCATAAAAATAAAAATGTTACTGCAAACATAATGCAAGCAGTTATAATGAAATGTGAATAATTATTTATCTTAATAAGTAAGATTACTAAATTCATTTCTTTTATTAATTCTACATCTAATTTGAACAAATGACTAAATTCTAATAAAATTTCAGTTTCCCTCAATTGAAAGCCTGATACTATTTGTTTTGTTGCAATAACTAAGAGAATTGCTAGGATCCCCAATAGAAACAAAGTAAAATATAAATATTTCTTTATTTTCTTCATATCTAATCACCTATTTTTAATTGCTTAGCAAATTTCATTATGAATTCCATAGATAATTTACTCCTTATATCTTCATCAATTTCATCTTTATCTATTTGTTCTATAATAATAAAAGTAGATTTCCAATCTTTTGTTTCCAAGCCAGCCTCGATAGCTGCAAGGGACATTTCCGCTTTCTTTTTATAATCTATTTTAGGATTTTCTGCAACACCACCTATCAATACACCTTTTTTCTCATTAGAAGAGTCTTCCCAAGTCAACGTAGTTGCATTTTTTTCAGCCAACCAATTTTCATGTTCATTATTTAATCTAATATATTCTTCTAGAGACATTTCCATTGCTTCAGCAATATCTTCAATTGGTACATTATCATTTTTATTATTATCATTTAGATTATCAATTGCTTTTTTTCTTTCTCTTTGGAATCTTGATAATTCTTTTCCTAAATGTTCATCAGGCAAATTATAGGGCCAACAGCGTAAAACTGCGCTGAGATAACCAGAAAAAGGCACACTAGCCTTCTCGTCAAATTTCTTCATTGCAGTTATAACCCATATAACAGTTTGTGAATGAATGTCATTTCTATCTGGTAAATAAATTTCAATAGTCGACATAGAAGATCTTAATGCACTAGGGGCAAATGTATTAACATAAAAATCTAAGGCATCTTCAAGCCATTCTTTAGGTAAGTCAATGAGTTCCCGTTGATTGATACTTGCCCTAGTTTTCAAATCTAATGAATTGAATTCTTTAGTTGTTAAACCTTTTGATAAAAGGGTTTTCATATGAATTGCAGATAATCCATACGCCCTATATCTATTATTTAAGTCAGGTGTTATTTTAGCTACACCTTTTAATATCTTTACACACTTCTTATAAAGTTCATTATTAGCTACGAAGTTTACTGTTCCTACCCTTCTCCTGGGAGCATTGATGAAAACATCTGTTTCTGTAGTCTCTCCCCATAGTTTAGGTGGGAAATTATCGGGAACCAAACTTTCTTCTAAGTCTAAATCATTTTCTTCATACCATCTGATTATTTCATCATATCCAACTCTATAAGAGTTCAACTCAGATTTTATTAGTTTATCTTCATTTTCTTTAATCCATTTTAATAGCTTAGCCTTAGATACTTTGGCAACTTTTTTCCACTTAGGTATATCGTACCAATTTCCATCATGTATTACTGCCTCTATTCTCCAAATGTCATCTCTAGAATTAAAATCTTTTCTTATTTTTTCTTTTTTTTCAACCATCATTTATACATCCCCTCTTTTGTATTGTGTAAAATGAGGATTATATTCCCGCAGCTCTGTTAATATTTTGCTTAGATTCTTAAAGAAGTTTTCGTTAATTTTATCGTTTTGCATTATTGGGACAGGTATTTTATATATTATTTCAACTTCATGGTCATTATTTGTATATATTTTATCGTAATTAGCAAAGGTACTATTAAAGACATCGTCAATTTCTCTTTCTTGTTCTTTACCAAGTTCACTTTCGCGACCAACGATTGCTATATACAATTCTGCACTTTGAATTTTATTAATCATTATATTCCTCCTTATTCTGTATATCAATTGTGATAAGACTTATTTATTATACTAAAAGTTGCAATAAAAAAAGACGACATACAATAATGTCGTCTTTGAGGATTTATATCGCTGCCAACTTTTGCATTTTTCTTATTACTTTATTGGTTTCAAATTTAACTTTTTTATCATTTAATTCATAAGTTTCAAGAAAGTCTTGGTAAGCCATGCTGGCTTCAAAAACCCCAAATTCATATGCGATTAAATCAAGTTCATATTGATTCAATGATTTAAGCACATTGATTACTTCTTCACCAAGGGCTTCAATTCTGACTACTTCTAAGTGAGCCTTTTCGTCCTTGATTAAATTCATCATTTCTGTTTCACCTTCACCAATTTCTGCATTAAGTGAAACTGTTGGCTGCATATTGCTTAATATTAAATCAATTTCTTCTTTGGCAAGATCTACATTTTGATAAACAAAGTCTAACTCATTTGAATATTTTTCTTTTTCGTCTTGAGATAATTCGCTATATATTTGTTGAGCTTTGGAGATTTTAACATACTCTCCCATTTTATTCTCAGGCATTCTTACAAGCCTTTGGAAGTTTATTATTGAAGAAACCTTTTTGGTAATACCATAAAAGGCGTAAGTGCTAAGTTTACAATTTTTTGCTGGATCGTAATCATAAGCTGCTTCTACTAATGCTGAGATAGCATCTTGTAACAAGTCTTCTATATCATAATTTGTTCCCGTTCTTTTATGATGTTTATGCGCTATGTCTCTGGCTAAGTTGTAATAATTACCTATAAGAATTTCTAATGCTTCGTCACCTTCATTTATTATTCTTTGCTCCTCCTGGGAAACTTTATCATACCCAGCTTTTATACGAGCTTTTATTTTCTTCATNGCTTGAATTTTTTCGCCTAATTGCAATTCTTCTTCTTTTGTCAAGTTATCATTTCGTTGCTTTATCATAAAATTACCCCCTTTTTTACATTATATATTATATTATAACACACAGCTTTTAACTTGTCAACCCTTTCTTACAAATCTTTTTCATTTTTTTTATACAAAATCATACCTAAATTCTATATTGTATTGTACCCAAAATAATAAGAGCTTTCCAGCTCTTATTAGAATATTACTTATTATGATACATAATACCTATTTAATCGTTTTTGTGATTTTCGTCACTTTTTGATGAAAAATCGGCTTCTGTAGGTCAATAGCCATCCATATTACAGAGGCCGACTTTAGAGTCCAGTTCTTATAGAAATGAAAATATCATTTTTGCCATGAATCTAATGAGTTATTCCAAGTATTTCTTTTTTGTTTACTAGGATGTCAGGTTCATCAAGAAAGCTACCATCGTCACTAATTTTTCTTATTATATATTCTTCATTAAGAAAAAATTCTTCATTGTTTTCTAAATTCACAGTCACAGTATTTTCTCCATATACAGCTTTGTATACTTCATCATATTTTTTAACTTTTCCATATGGTCCTGCAATTATTTTGGCCTTATGTGTTTCCTGGTTAACTACGCTTCTTACCAAAGGTGTAAACATATTATAATTATCAGTTGACACATAAATAATTTCCTCTTCAGGCTTAAACATNCTTTGAGTAACTTCAGCAAAAACATAACCGTTTTTAGTTTTAACTGGCTGCTTAACATAAACATACATAGAACCACTAATTATTGCAAATATTACAGCCAGGAATAAAAAGTTCATAAGCTTTGAAAAGAAAAGCCTTCCTCTATATCCCTTGGTGTACTTTATATCTCCAGCTCTCACATGAGGTCTATTATCATCATCTATCATTCTAATCCTCCTAACTAATTATTTTCAATATAATTATAACAAGTATAATTATAGGTAATAAAAGTTTTAATGGTTGCTTCTTTACATTATATACAATTCTATCTAAAAAGTTATCTGGGATATCTAGATCCCTTGGGCCTCCATATCCATGATAAGCTCTCTTCACTTGTTTTAATGTATCTGATAACTCATCTACAAAGTTTTCTGTTAAATTAAATTCTGCTTCATTTCCAGCATCATCCTTCACTTTTAATATAGGAGGATTTCTTTTGAGGCTCAGACGATTTCTATATGATTTATTTCCATGGCTTCTATATATATTTTCTACTTCAAAATATAATAGTCTATCATCTTGGTCTAACAATGAACTTAAATAATCAGTTTCAATAATTTTATCATTTTTGCCAATCATTTTATCCAATTCAATTATAGCCTCGTCATCTGATAATTTATCTAATTCTTCAAAGTTAATCTTATCTTTCTTATTCTCCATTTTTACCCCCCTCTTGCAATTCAATCCCAGAGATCTTTATTTGCCCAGTTTCCTCATTATTTTCTAGGTCAAATGTTAGTGAACCTACTCCACTCCAAGTTGCAAATCTTTCATTTAATAAATGTTCTGAGTCTTCTATATCATACATAAACCAAAGATCTCCACTTTTAACCAAGGTTGCTGTAACTTCATATGTTTCTCTATTTTCAATCTTTGTATATGTGCCATCATAAGAAGTATCAGATGGGGCAGTAAACATTATAATAATACTATCAAATGAAACATCTACATCAACTGCTTCATATTCAGTAGGACCAATCTCTGAATATATACTTATTTTTCTTTCATTATAAGAATCTGTAGCTTTTACATTTTCAATAGCATATAATCTTGGATTATCTAAGCTATTTATAAACTGTTTAATATTATTTTCTTCTTTACCTGTTATCAAAATACTTCCTGGAATTGTTGCTTCACGCACCTTTGCTAATGCAGTCATTCTTATATGAGCATTATTGTTTGTAGCTTCTTTAGTCGCCAAGGTTTCCTCATTTACCTCTGATAATTCTCCCATTGTTCCATTAGCTGCTATATATAATGAAGCTGTTTTAACAGGGTCAGTTGTTACGATTTCCGAATTTGTTGAAATCTCTACATCTTTTTGTTTCTTTTTAGGCTCATAAGTTATTATAAATACTGCCACGCCTAATAATGCTACTGACAATAATATAGCTATTATTACTTGCAAGTTTCTATTCATTTAATTCACCTTCCTATATCCAGTCGCTAAACTGCCATCAGCATGAAACATTCTTCCACTGCAATATATTTTACTTATAGCTCCTGTTCTTTCTGTTGCTGAAGCACTAGCTATAGAATCTTGTCCATCCACTATTCCAACATACAACATTATATGTCCATCTCTCCACAATACATCTCCTGGTTGTCTATCTTGACAACTAACTTCTTTCCAACCATTTTCTGGATCTTTTAGATATTCTCCTTGTTCAGTAGTTGCTCCCCAAGGGAAATTAAGATCAGTTCCTGAAGCGATCACCATTGTTGCAACAAATCTATCACAAGAAGCATATAACTCTCTAATATTATCAGGACCTCTTAAACTATTCTGTTCAGCGATAATTCTAGCTTGTAGATAAGCAGGCCTAGCATTAGACTTTCCACAATTGGTTAAATTACTTATTGAACAGTCTGATACTAAAGCTTGTTTTTTTGTTGGCCAAGCAGACTCTATTGCTAATTGAACTAAATTAGTAGTATCGATACCCATGCCTCCAATACAATGTGTCGCTAAACCTCCTCCACCAACATACTTTTGAGCAAATGATTCAGCATAATCAATTCTTTTCTGATTTCCGGCTTCATCATCAGCAGACCTTTCAAAGGACCTATTCCATATTGTAGTAGTATCTGCTATACTATTAAAAGGATTCAAAAATCCGTTATTAACTAAATATCTTCCTTCATCACTGTCTAGTTCCTTTTTGAGAAATCTCAATTGTGTATTTAAGTCGTACCATTGCGTACCTTGTTCGATAGCGAAGTTTACCATACTTACTCGTCTTCCGCTATCCCATTGTATTATACCAATTGCTTTTCCTCCAGCTGTTCCCCAATCCAAAACACAATTATTATCACAAGTTTGCCAGGATGTTATTGAATGGTCTCCTTGAATTGCATAAGGATTTGCTCCATAACTTTCTCGTATTAAATTACCCATTACTCCTATTGCTTGCTCTCTGGTCATAGGCTTATTTCCAAATTGCTCAAAAGGTGTACTTGTTAACCAGGAAACTATAGCAGACTGTCTAGTAAAGTCATCCACATCATCTCCTACTAAAACTGAACCTACACCATCAATTCCACATAACTCATTAAAATCATTTTTGCCAAGCGTTAATGTAAGACCCGAAATTACCATAATTATTAATACAACAGCTACTATGATCCAGGTAATTGGATTTATCAATATTTTTACTAAGGCGATGATAAAATTCCCTAAGGCTTGCATACCCTTAATAGCCTTGTCCTTATATTGACGAGCCTTATCTACACTAGTTTCTTTCATTGATGCAACTTTTTGTGTTAGTTGTTCCCTTAAGTTATCTTTGCCTTCTTCATTAACCTCTTCAGATTCACTATCTTCATCATTATTTTCTTTATTTCTTGAATGTAAATCTCTATTTCTATCATTTTTTTCTTCGGCTTCTAAGTCATCATCAGATTCTTCGTCACTTTCATCTTCCTTATCATCTTTATCAGACTCTTCAGTATCTAAATCATCATCAGATTCTTCGTCACTTTCGTCTTCCTTATCATCTTTATCAGACTCTTCAGTATCTAAATCATCATCAGATTCTTCGTCATTTTCTTCAAGGTCAACTTCATCAGGCTCTTTATCGTCTTTGTCATCTATTTCATCTATTTCTTCTTCATCTATTTCTTCTGTCTCGCTTTCACCATCATGGTTATCAAGTTCTGGAGGCTCATCTGTCATTGACGACTTTTCTTCGATAATAATTTTTCTTTTTTTGCTCACCCTGACTTCCTCCTTTCATTTTATAATATATAGCAAATATCAAAAAAAAAGGGCCCTTTAAGCCCCTTTCTTTAATCTAATTCTGGTGGATCCCAATCTTTGAAGTCATTGTTTTCATCAATTTTTTTGCCCATGTTTTCTGATTGCTTATCTATAAATTCATCATCTCCTTTATCTTGCCAACTTTCATCATTTTTTTTGCCCACATTTCCTGATTGCTTATCTCTAATTTCATCATTTCCTTTATCTTGCCAACTTCGTCTTTCCTTCGGTTTTTGACTATCGACATCATTATTTAATCCATCATCTTGA
>JGI24714J26587_10000851_pt1 | contig 21809 bp, 17 predicted proteins | sample BioPla4DNA2_FD_26587 | JGI IMG/M metagenome (IMG submission 26587)
CTTTATAAACAAGCACTTAATGACGTCAAAGAAGTTTTTGAAGCTTATGATGAAATCAGAGAATTTAATCAAATGAAAGTACTAACAGCTTTACAAGAGGAAAGAATTAGCGAATCTCATTTTACTAATTCATCAGGATATGGTTATGATGATATCGGAAGAGATTCTCTAGATAAGGTATATGCAAGAGTATTTAATACAGAAAGTGCAATAGTTAGGCCTCATTTTGTTAATGGTACTCACGCCTTAGGATGTGCACTAATGGGAAACCTAAGAACCGGAGATACAATGGTTTGCATTTCAGGTACTCCTTATGATACTCTGCATAATGTAATAGGCATAAGCGGAAAAGAAAATATAGGTTCTCTAAAGGAATATGGAGTACACTATAAACAAGTAGATTTAAAAGATGGCAAGTTTGACTTAGATAAAATAAAAGAAATTCTACTAGAAGATAAAAGCATAAAACTTGTACATATACAAAGAAGTACTGGATATGGCTGGAGAAACTCCTTCTTGGTAAGCGAATTAGGAGAAGTAATAAAATTTATAAAAGATATTAGAGAAGATGTTATTATTTTTGTAGATAACTGTTATGGGGAATTTATTGATACTATAGAACCAACAAATGTTGGAGCTGATTTAGTAGCAGGCTCCTTAATAAAAAATATTGGTGGAGGTATTTCACCAACTGGAGGCTATATAGCAGGTAAGGCAAAATATGTTGAGCAAGCAGCTTACAGGTTAACTGTTCCTGGAATAGGCGGGGAGTGCGGTTCTACTTTTGGTGTAATGAGACAATTATACCAAGGTCTATTCTTAGCTCCACATGTTGCAATGGAGGCAGTAAAAGGAGCAGTTTTCTGTTCAAGAGTTATGGAACTTGCTGGCTTTGAAGTGTTACCTAAATACAATGAAAAGAGAAGCGACATAATTCAAGCTATTAAGTTTAATGATAAAGAAAAGCTTATTCAATTCTGCAAGGGAATTCAAAAAGGTTCTCCAATAGATTCCTTTGTTGAATGCGAACCTTGGGCAATGCCTGGTTATAATGATGAAGTAATAATGGCAGCTGGGGCTTTTATTCAAGGTTCTTCAATAGAATTATCAGCTGATGCACCGATAAGAGACCCTTATATTGCATATCTTCAAGGGGGACTTACTTTTGATCATGCAAAGATCGGTGTTTTAATAGCTTTAAATAATATTATATAAAAAAGGCTGCTTAAGGCAGCCTTTTTAATTAATATAATCATAAATTTCTACATTCACTACTTCAGAATATTTTGCTATATAAACAATCACATAAAATAAATAGGAAACTGATTTTATAGTTGATGCTGAAATCGCAGCATATAAGTATATATTAAACCCATTAATAATAAAAAATATTATTGGAACTAATGATAATAAGATAACTGGTACTAATAATGCAAAAATAATTCTAGCTTCTTTGATAACTTCTTTTGATCTTACTTTTGCTGAAAAAATACTTATATACACTTTTATATTATCTGCTTTAAAAGCTTTTGGCAAAAACATGGTACTTATAAATGTGAATATATATCCTAATATTAAATACATAAAAATAAGTATAAATAAAAATTTTAAACCAACAATAATAAAATCCTTGAGAAAGTCATCAACAAATGGAAATAACAAATAACCAAAATTAAAAGCAAAAACACATGCAACTAGAACTCTTAGTATTAGAATAATATTATTATATTTATTCTTTGGAATATTGTTCTCATCTAGTAGTAGATCTTTTTCATCATCTCCTAAAGAATTTTTTCTATAAATGGAAACCTTCAAAGTGCACCTCCAAAAAAATAAGAGTCATATTATAATATATGACTCTTATCCATTTAATATGCTCTATATAAACCAACTAATTTACCAAGTATAGAACAATCTTTAACAATAATCGGCTCCATTGTATCATTTTCAGGTTGAAGCCTTATATGATTATTTTCTTTATAAAACCTTTTTATAGTTGCCTCATTTTCTATTAAGGCTACAACAATGTCTCCATTTTCAGCAGTTTGATTTCTTTCAATTATTGCATAGTCACCATTATGAATTCCTGCATTTATCATGCTGTCTCCAGTAACTCTTAACATAAACAATTCGTTATTATGCTTAATATAATCTAATGGAATAGGGAAGGTATCCTCTATATTTTCCGTAGCTAAAATCGGGATTCCTGCTGTTACTCTTCCAACCAAAGGCACGTTTAACATTTCTTTTTTATTAATTGTATTTTCCATTATTTCTAACGCTCTAGGTTTAGTTGGATCTCGTTTAATTAACCCTTTTTTCTCAAGTCTTCTTAAATGACCATGAACTGTAGAAGTGGATTTTAGATTAACAGCTTCACATATTTCTCTTACGGAAGGTGGATAACCTTTAGCTTCGGTAAATATTTTTAAAAATTCATAAATTTCTAATTGTTTATCTTTGAGTTCATCCATTATTAACACCTCGCTTTAACAATATTATATCATACAATAATGTTAATATCAAACTTACGTTCTATTTAGATAAGACTTACTATAAAATATATCAATTGATATAGTAAATATGATTTGATATAATATAGTTTATGTATAAATATCATACTATATAGGTGGTGTTAATTATGAACTTTAACAAATATACCGAAGACGATTATTGCGATATATATTCAAACAGAATATGTGATAACTGCGGTGATTGTTTAAAAGAATACGGCATAGATTTAAGAGCTATTAAAATTGAAGATATAGCTAAAACGGTTGAAGAAAATGAATTCTTAGAAAATGAATATAAAAAAGCGTTAGAAGCATCTGAGGAAGAAATTGAAAACCTTGAAGATAATACTGAAGCTTTTATCGACGATAGTTATACTTTCATTGAAGAAGGTTATAATGATGAGTACAACGACGAATACATTGATGCATTTGAAAATGTAGAATATATTGATGATTTAAATATCTTTACAGAAGGAGATTTTGAGGAATTAACAGAAGAAATATATCCTGGATTTAGAAAATACAAAGGCTAAATCTAAACAATAATCTAAAAAGGTCTGCTAATTGCGGACCTTTTTTATAATTTTGATAACGGGTTAGATTTTACTGCATCTCTTAAGATTTCATCATCTACGTGAGTATATATTTGAGTTGTAGAAATATTTTCGTGTCCTAAAATACTTTGCAGACTTCTTATATCAACATTTCCATGCTTGTACATAAGGGTAGCAGCAGTATGCCTTAATTTGTGAGGAGTATATTTATTGTAATCAAACCCAGCCTTTTGAATATACTTTTTCACTAATAATTCTACAGTTCTTTTATTTATTGGTTGATAACGAGAGGAGAGTAGCAGGAATTCTTTTGCATCTCCTTTACATTTTGAAGTATCTCTAACCTTCATATAATTATTTATTGCTTTAAGGCAAGCTTCATTTAAATATACAGTTCTTTCTTTATTACCTTTTCCTATAATCGTTAACGTATCTCCCTTAATTTTATTTATTTTAATATTACAAAGTTCTGATAAACGCATTCCACAATTTAAAAATAAAGTTAAAATGCAATAATCTCTATAATAATTTTTATCTGTTGTATCTAAACTGTTAAGAAGTTTTAAACTTTCATCAAGAGTTAAATATATAGGATTTCTTTTATTTATCTTTGGTGCCTCAAGCTCTAAGGCCGGATTATAATCTATAATTTTAGCCTTGTTTTGCAAGAATTTAAAATAAGCCCTTAAAGTAGCAACTTTTCTAGCTCTAGCATGATAGCCGTTATCTCTTTGTTTTTCTGCATAAGATAAAAAGGCGTATAAATCTGTAAGTTTTATATTTCTAACGAAATCATTATCAATATCCTTAATATTAATTTCTTCAAATTCTATATTATCATTTTGAACTAAGCCTTTATATACTTTCAAAAATCTAAAAAATAAACTTAAATCTATTTCATAACCGCTAATAGTATTTATAGATTTTCCTTTTATCGTTTCTAAATAATTCAAAAAATCGATTGCGCTTTCTGGTAAATTTTTAATTTCAAATTGTTGAATACCATACATATTTAAAGAATTGTTTTTATTTAAATTTATTTTTTCAACAGAATTGATTTCTATTTTTGTATTATTTTTCTTAGCAAGTTTTTTAGCTTTTTTTATACTTCGGTTAAGCCCCAAATCTTTTAACCATATCTGAACATTCCTTACCCCTGTATTATATATTTCAGCAATCTTAGCAGTAGGCAACTTATGAACAACAGTTAACTTAAATAAATCCTCAATAATAGGCTCATAAACCTTCTTTGTTTCAAGTTTTTTATATTCTTCATAAACCTTATCTAATTTATTTCTTTCTTTAACTGACAAATTCACTTGTAAAAGCGACATTATTTCATCTTGATAGAGATAATTTTTATATTTATTATTTTTCGTATTTAAATTCATAATTTTTTTCACCCCCAAAATCGCTCTGAAGCCTTGATTTTATTATATCATACAGAAATTCTTTTTGCAACATAACGAATTTCACTAAATGTATATTTAGCGAAATAAATATAAATATTTTAGGTAACGAATAACTAAAATTTTTAAAAACTATTACTATTACATTATACATCGTTCTTAAATTCTATATAATAAGACATAAATCATTATATATTTTAATTATTAACTCAAAAGCTAATTATTTTAAGTTATTTTATCTAATATTGTATTTATTAAAACTATTATAAAAATATATTGGATTTTTTGCTATAAATCTTTTATGAATATTTATGTTCACATTTTTATCCACCAGTGTTATCATTTATCATTTTATCAATATATCAAATTTTTTTAAATTAAACATAGTTTTAAATATCCTTATATATTTTGAATTTAATTTTACTTCAAATGATTGCTTATTAATTTATATAATAAATATTATGTAAAGTCATAACCATAATATATATTATGTAAACTAGGCTATTAAATCATCTTTATAAGATTTAATCAAAAAACCTAAACCAAATGATAAAAAATATCACTAGGCTTAGGTTTATAACTAACTTATTTTAAACAAATTCTATTTCATAAGTTATTTTATTAAATTTTTCTCTTATCTCTTCTATTTCGTCAATTTCTATATCTTCTATTATATTTTTTAAATACTTGCTCTTAAAACCATTAATAAAGGTAACATTGCCTTCCTTTACAAGTTTAAATTTTTCATTATTTAAATTCATTATCCTTATACTTGGTTTTTTACTAACATTATTCCAAGTCTTCTCAAGGTATTCATTAATTTTTTTAGCCTTTTGCTCCAAGGAATTATGATTTAATTTTTCATAAGAGTTATTTATATACAAAATTGTATCAGGAATATCATCTACGTTTATATTCTTTCTTAATATTGTAAATAATAATAAATCTAAAGCTTCATATATTTTTCCTTCTTTGCTATTATTGCAGGATTTTATTATTTCTATATCTTCTAAGAAATCCCCTCCAATTATTTTTTTAAATTTAGGATATTCTCTAAAGTAGATAAAATAGTTTTTAAATCTGCTTGAATTCAAATTTTTATATAAAAGGGTCATCATTATAAAAATATTAAAATGCTTTTTAAATTTATTTCCTTCGTTAATGCCATTTACAACCAACGTTTCTTTCTTTGAATAGTTTTTTATACTTTCTAAATATTTATTAACTAGCTTTATATTTAAATCTATTTCTTTCTTCGAAATTCTTTCCCTATTCGATAACTCTATAATTATAGGGAGTAAATCTTTTACTTCAAAATTACCACTATCTAGATACTCTTTAAAATATATAGGATCTTCTTTTAAAAATAGACTTTTATATTTTATTATTTTTCTTGAACTAAGATTTTGATAATTTAAATTATTATATCTTTTTAAACTTAAATTTTTTTCAAATACTCCTATTCTTTCTCTTAGAAATGATAAAAGCTTTCTATATTCCTTACTTGAATAGCCAAGACCTAATCTTGTTTCTAAAGCTAATTTTTTTGTTTCCTCTGATGATGCATTTTCTGATTTCAACCATTTTCCTAAATTTGATGGTTTTTCAGCCTTTACATCTAAAGAAATCTGTTCACTAAATAATTCAATTACGTCCTTTTGTAAAGAAGTATTAAACAAAGCATATAAATCATCGTATCTTCCGTACTTAGGAATTAAAGATAAATTTTCTATTATAAAATCCGGGTTAGTATTAGCTAAATATCTTAGTANAATTTTAAAAATCCTTTTTTCACCAAGACCATTATATTTATCACGAATNAATATTAAAAGTTTTAGNGCATCTTTATGATTATAGTTTATGCATTTTATAAATCTCGCAATAATACTACTTTCCTCTTCTTCTCTTATGGAACTTACATTATCAATAAAATCGTATATAGGATTGTCCTTGTAGCAAGAATCCTCTTCCATGTCTATTTCTGATAACTTTATCATTTCATTTCTAAATTTACTTAATAAATTCTCCATGCAAATTTCCTTTCATAATAGATATAAACAAGACACATTTTTATAATAGCTGTTAGTGTCTTAGGTGCACTAGATACATTTTTTAACCAGCTGTTTGTATCTCATTTAAATATTATGTTATTGTAATCCTTTTTAGAATAGTAAAATTTATTTTTCTTACTTCTTTTCTACAATTCTTTTAATTAATTCAGTTTTTATTAGTTCAGACTTAGAACTAGCTTTATTAAAAACTCTTATTTGTTTATATTCAACTCCCTTTAAATTAAAATCTAATATATCTATTCTATCCCCTAAATATATTAAAGGCTTATTTATTCCTTTCAAATATAATTGTATTTCCATATTAACCTCTTGCCGTTATTACTTATTCTTGTCTATTTTTATATTCTTCTATCTGCCTATTTAAAGCTTCTAAATATTCAAGTCTTTCATACTTATATAAAAGTTGTTCCTCAATTTCTTCTTTTTCCGAAAGCAATTCATTTAATAATCCATAATTACTGGAATTTTCATTCATCTTTTTATCTAATTCTTCTATACTGCTTTCTAAAGCTTCTATATCCGAATAGATAGTCTCAAATTCCTTTTGTTCTTTAAAAGTAAATTTAGGCTTTGAATTTTTCTTATTATTAATATTATTCTTTTTATTTTTTTCTTTCTTTACTACTTTATCACTTTCTTCTTTTTCAGCTAACAATCTTTCCTTAACACCTAAATAATCACTATAATTTCCTACGTATTCTCTTATATAACCTCCACCTTCATATGCAAAAATCTTATTGCATAACCTATCTAAGAAATATCTGTCATGGGATACTATAATAATAACACCTAAATATTCATCTAAGAAGTCTTCTAGAATTTTTAATGTTTCAATATCTAAATCATTTGTAGGCTCATCAAGAATTAATACATTCGGAGAAGCCATTAATACCCTTAGTAAATGCAGCCTTCTCCTCTCCCCACCGGATAATTTTCCTATAGGTGTATATTGCATAGTTCCGTCAAATAAAAATCTTTCAGCCAATTGGGAGGCTGTTATGTATTCTCCTTTTTCTGTAGGAATATATTCAGCTACTTCTTTTATATAGTCAATAGCTCTCATGTTTAGATTCATTTCACTATCATCTTGACTAAATAGACCTATTTGAACTGTTTCTCCAATTTCAATAGTTCCACTATCAATTTTTATTTTATTGGTAATTAAGTTTACTAATGTAGTTTTACCAGCTCCATTAGGTCCTATAATCCCTACTCTATCATCTTTAGTAAATATATAGCTAAAACCCTTTATTATAGTTTTATCTGCAAATTTTTTAGAAATATTATTTATCTCAATTATTTTCTTTCCAAGTCTTTTCCCAATGAAAGGTATATCTATTTCTGTATTTATTTCGTTATATTCTTGATTTACTAGTTCATCAAACCTCTGAAGTCTAGCCTTTTGTTTAGTAGTTCTTGCTTTAGCACCTCTTCTTACCCACTTTAATTCTTTTAAAATTAGTTTTTGCCTCTTCTCTTCCCTAGCAGCTTCAATCTGTAATCTTTCTGATTTCTTTTCTAGATATTTACTATAATTTCCACTGTATGAGTATAAATTACCCCTATCTAATTCTATAATTCTGTTTGTTACCCTATCTAAAAAATATCTATCATGGGTAATCATAATTAATGATCCTTTTCTATTATTTAAATATTCCTCAAGCCATTCAATAGAATCCGAATCTAAATGGTTAGTAGGCTCATCTAGTACAAGCAATTCACAAGGAGCAATTAGTGAAGAAGCTAAAAATACTCTCTTTCTTTGCCCCCCTGATAGCTCTCCCATCTTTTTATTAAAATCCTTTATACCTAATTTAGTTAATATTGTTTTTGCATCACTTTCTAAGTCCCAAAGATTCAGTGTATCTATTTGATTTTGCAATTCTATTAATCTATCACTAAGACTTGAATCATATTTAACTTTTTCTAACATATCTTCATATTCCATAAGGAGTCTCATTTCCTTTGAATCCCCTCTAAATATTTGATCTAAAATGGTAGAATTTTCATTGTATTCTGTATTTTGAGCTAAATATTCTATTCTTATATTTTTTCCCTTAGTTATATTTCCATCAAAAAACTCTTCTCTACCTGCAAGTATTTTTAATAAAGTAGATTTTCCAGTTCCATTTAACCCTATTAAGCCTATTTTATCTCCATCACTTATACTTAGATTTACATTATTTAATAGTATTTTTTCACTATATGTTTTACTTATATTTTCTAACGTAATTAAATTCATTGTATTCTCCTTACTTTTTAGACTTATATACTCATTTTAATTAAAAAGCATCATTTACACAACTCCTTATACTAAAAAAGAGCTGTATTAAGCAGCTCTTTCTGTAACTTTAAAAGAATATTTTTTAAACAATTTTGACATTACAGGAACTCCTATAATAGATACCACTACAAATTCACCTAGGGCAACTTGTAAGATTGAAAGTGTTAAAGGTAAACTAAACATAAAGTTTAATTCCCAGCCAACTATAATGCCGTTAAATATTGTAGGCCATAATGACGCTATAAATAAGCTCATTTTTCCATTTTTCATATATTTAGACGTAAAATATATAGATGAAACACTTAAAAAAGTAGCAAAAGTACCTAGTCCAACATCTATTGGACCTAATGGACTATTAAAGTTTGCTACAAAACAGCCTAAAGTTAAACCTAGTATATATAGAGGATCTGCAAATGATAGCAATACCAGTATTTCTGATAATCTAAATTGAATATTTCCATAAGCAATTGGTGATATTATTAATGTTATCGCTACATAAATTGCTGCAACTAATGCAGTCTTAACTAATCTGCTTGTTAAATTATTTCTCATATGTTTTCAACCTTTCTATATAATAATTTCTATTAAAATTAAAAGGCGTCTAAATAGACACCTCACAACTTTAGTAAATAGTATTAAAATTTATTCGCAAAAACAAAATAGAAAATTCATAATAAAATGAACCCTCTATGTTATAAACAAAATTCAACGAAATTAATTTTGTACTATTACCTAGTTTTGTTTATAGACAGGAGGTTTTCGAACTGTCTTATTAAATTACTATATAATTATAGTTTCTTTATATAATCTTGTCAATTATTATATATCAACTTATTGTTTAAAAAATCTACTAATTTATCATAAGTCCTTTCCTTATTAGTCCATAAATCTCTAGTCCAAATTCTGTAGAAATCTATATTATTATCTTCTAATTCTTTCTTAATATATAGATCATCAATAAAAATAAAATCATTATAATTAGTAACATCCCCATCAATAAGGATTGCAATTTTATTTTTTAATTTAATATCATTAATTAAAATAGGTACCTTATATACTCCTATCTTGTAATTTCTTATATAGTTATAACCGAGCCCTGCTATATGCTTAGATAAGCTTTCTACAAATATTTCATGTCTATCTTTAGAATATTTCTTTATATAATCCCTTTCTAGTTCTTTTAAGTCATCATTTAATTTATGAATTTCTTCCTCTATCAAATCACTATAATTTATATATTTATCTTTCAACATTAATATTATTCTCTCTTTTAAATTTATATCTTTTATAAAATCGATATATTTACTATTAAGTTTATTGTCAAAGATAATTATTTTTTCAAAATTAGACATATACTTTTGAAAATTATCTATTTTATATAGCGAATCCAAATCTGTCAATATACAAGGAAATAGTTTTTCATAAAGCTCTTCATTATCATAATCTATTTTTTCTTTAGTTAATTTAGATACTTGAAGTTTTTCTCTAATAATATTATTCCATACAAGGTTAAGAGAATTTCTCATTAATTCATCTTTTAATTTCAAATCATTTTCTATTTCCCCAATTAAATTTTCATATTTATTAGAAGTCTCTAAAAAATCTTTATTCAATACTTCAGTATTTTCTATTTCAAAAAATAATTTTAAATAATCTATATTGTTTATTAAATCTTTTATCTCATCCTTATACTCTAAACTTGAATAACAATAATCTAGAATATCTAATTCAATTTTTTCTAAACTATCTATATAATTTATTGTTTCTTTAATATTACAACTTATATTAATAATCTTAATATAAGCCTCTAATTTTTCCTTAATATCTTCTGAAAAAATATAGCTTTTAATTAAAGCATTATATTCTTCCTCTATTAATATCTCTTTTAAGAAAACTATTTCATTTAAATAATAATTCAAATTATTTAAATTACCAATGTACTCATCTTTTATATCTTTTTCTATCTTTTTAAACTCTTCAACTCTTTTTTCATATTCAGTATCTTTAAATTTTTTATAAATAAATTTAAAGATACTTTTCTTTTCTTTTTGTTTTATCATTCCAGAATTATATTTTATATTCACAATATTTGCTAATACCTCTACATCTTCTTCTTTCATGTTTTGATTTACAAAATAATTATCCAAAAAGTCTTTTGTATATTTTGAATTAATAAGTGGTATTTTAAGATTTTCTCTTTTATTTAATTCTTTTAACCTTAATAACGCTTCTTTATATACATAAAAATTTATTTCATTTTGTAATACTTTGAACATAGAATTATCTATATATCTTCTATATCTTAAATATTTATCTATAATTTCAGAATTAATTATCCTTTCCTTTGCATTTTTTAATTCTTCATAACTATAATCCATAAAAGGTTTCTTAATCCTAAATATTTTATAGTAGTTATATAAATAATCATATTTACTAAGTTTTTTATAAGTAATATTATACTTTTCTATTAGTGATAAATTATTTTCATCTTTATTCCGAAGTAACTTTATTAATTTTAAAATAATATCTATTTTTCTTTCGATTTTTCTAGATATAACGTCAACTTTACTTATGTAAGTTTTTCCTGTAAGCTCTGGCAAACTTAATATTTGCTCCTTTAAATAATTTTTAAAATCAATATCTTCAGTAAGATTTATTACTTTTCCATTCAATAATTTAATTATTCTATTGTCTTTCAAAGTATTTAAAGAATCTTGGGAAACAATTAAAATCTTATTTTTATTGAAAATTAAATTTTGAACCAGTTTCTCAAAAATAATTAATAAATTTTCCTCTGAAATATTATCTATTAGCAGAATTTTATCTTTATATTTATTTAATGCTAAATACGAAAGATAATCTAAATTATTCTTTATATTAAGATTATTAAGCTCCTGAGTAAAAGCCATAGTACTATGAGTTGCTAATACGCAACAACCTCCTTTTTAATTACTAAAAGTATCGATACATTATATGCTTAAAATTATTAATTTATTATAAAAAAATTAATTATATTAATTTAATTGTCAATAATATAGATATCATATATATCTAAAGGAGGTTGTCTTTTGAAATATATAAAAAAATGTATCAAATTACACATCCTAACTATACTATTAACTACATTAATAATTTTAGTCTATTTAAAAGGAGCAATTTTAATTACTTTAGATATTATTTACCAGACCAAAGTTTCTAATAAAAGTATTGCAACAATTTACGAATTAAATGATTATTATCCTTCAACTAATATGGATATAAATAAATTAAAATACAAGGAAAGTAATTCTGATAATGTTTATATAGATATCTATAAATCAAAGAAACAAAACTCTCCTTCCCCTGTAGTTATATATGTTCATGGTGGAAGTTGGATCTTTGGTAATAATGGTATCCCCATAGGAATGGAGCCTGTAATAGAAGCTTTTAATAAAAAAGGCTTTACAATAATCAGTCTTTCATATGAATTATTAAGAGAAGATATACCTATCTCTAAACCAATATCTGATGTAAAAGATGCTATAAGGTGGGTATATAAGAATAAAGAAGAATACAATTTTGATACAGATGAGATCGGACTTATTGGTGTATCCTCTGGAGCACATTTATCACTTTTAGCTGCTTATTCAGATGATAAAGAATTTATAGACGATAGAANACTTGCCGAATATCCTTCTAAGGTTAAATATGTAATAGATGTTTTTGGTCCTACTGAATTATCAACTTTAGATTTCTCAATTATAGATGAAGATATTAGAGACGATATAACGGCCTTAAAAAACATAGATATTATAAAAAATATTTATAGTCCAATATACTATGTTGATGAAAATTCCCCAAGCACTTTAATAATACATAGTAAAGAGGATGAAATAGTACCATATGAAAATGCTTTATCTTTATATCAGCGTTTAAAAAATAAAAATATTGATACAAAATTACTAACTTTGAAATCAGGAAGTCATAATTTTGAAGGTTATGAGCCTAAGGAAGTTTTTTATTTAATTTATGAAATATTTAAATTTTTAACATATAACACAAGACTGTAAAGAAAGCTGCACACAATTTACAGTGTGCAGCTTTCTTTCTAATTAGCCTCTTTTTCTAGTTCAAAGATTCTTTGTCTTTCCTCTAAAGTTAAATCAACTGAACTTTCTCTCTTTTTTATTAGTTTTTCTAATTCAGCATATTTTTCATCACCAAGTTTTTTTCTAATTACTTCTGCTTTCATATTCTTTAATTCATTTTTTTCCTTTCCTGATAAAATTCCCCCACTTTGTACTTTCTTTCTAAACTCGTTTATTCTTGCTTTCTGCGATTGATTTAAAAAACCTTCATTTTCAGGAGTCCAAAAGTTATCAAATTTTTCTTCATCTAAATTAAAATTGTAGTTATTAAAAACTCTCAGTGCATTTGACTTAGTTTCTATTTTATCGGAAGCTTGTACACTTTTCGCCTGAGTTTCCAATGAATTAAAAACTACAATATTAAATATAGATGCGAATAGTACTATTGATTTTAAAAAATAAAATTTCATCTTTTGTACCTCCCTTATATTTTATTTTTCATTATTAGTATGTTACAAATTAAAATTTTTAATTGTTGAAATATATTGTAGAATAGTTTAAATTTATTTTTGGTATAATACCATTAATAGTTGTCTAATTAAAGCTTCGATTATAACAAAAAATTTAATTTTTCTCATTAATATATCACAGCAAAATATGTAATTAAAAGAAATAAATTTATTATTATAAAAAAATTAAGTTATAAGATATTAATATACTTACAACTTAATTTTTACATTAAATAAAAAATTTACATATATTTTCTTACAAATCTACTGATTCTTTTTACAGCTTCCAATAAATCCTCCATAGAAGAAGCATAGCAGGCTCTTATATAACCTTCTCCACACTCACCAAAAGCACTTCCAGGAACTGCTAGCACTTTTTCTTCAACTAATAATTTTTCACAAAATTCGTCTGAACTTAATCCAGTAGCCTTTATTGAAGGGAAAACATATAATGCCCCTAAAGGTTCAAAACATTCAAGTCCCATACTTCTAAANCCATNAACTAAGACNCTTCGTCTTCTATTATATTCTTTATTCATTTCNCTAACACTATCATCACCATTTTTTAAAGCNTCTATTGCTGCAAATTGTGCTGTAGTTGGAGAACACATTATAGCATATTGATGAATCTTCTTTANTGCATCTATTAAAATGCTATTACCGCAAACATAGCCAAGNCTCCAGCCTGTCATTGCATAAGCTTTAGANAATCCGTTAATAACTAAAGTTTTATCTTTAACTTCCTCAAAGCTAGCTATTGATACGTGCTGTTTCTCATATGTAAGCTCTGCATATATCTCATCCGAAAGGATAATTATGTCCTTATCTTTTAAAACATCAACTATCTCTTTTAATTCTTCTCTTGTCATTATAGCNCCAGTAGGATTGTTCGGAAAAGGAATTACTATAACTTTTGTCCTTTCAGTAATTGCTTCTTCTAATAATTCTTTTGTTAATTTAAACTCATCTTCTTTTCTTAAATTTATAGTTACTGGTTTAGCACCACAAAATGTTGTACATCCTTTATATGCAACAAAACTAGGTTCAGGAATTATTACTTCATCACCTGGNCCACATAAGGCTCTTAAAGCAAGNTCAATCCCCTCACTTCCTCCTACAGTAACTAATATTTCGTCCTTTGGATTATAATTTAAGTTAAATCTTCTATTTAAATATTTTGAAATTTCATTTCTAAGTTCAATAAATCCAGCATTTGAGGAATAGTGAGTATGTCCTTTTTCTAAAGAATATATCCCAGCTTCAATAACATTCCAAGGAGTTACAAAATCAGGCTCTCCAACCCCTAAAGATATTACATCTTCCATTTCATTGATTAAATCAAAATATTTTCTAATACCAGAAGGAGGCATATCTCTAACATTCTTTAAGATCATCTTTTCTAAATTCATATAAATAATACCTCCCTATCTTCTTTTTTATTTTCTTTAAATATTGTTCCATTATCTTTATATTTCTTTAATACAAAATGAGTTGCAGTACCTGTTACAAATTCTTGAACAGCTAGTTTTTCAGATACAAATAATGCAACTTCCTTCATTGTTTTACCTTCAACAATAACGGTTAAATCAAAACCGCCAGAAGACATTAAGTAACAAGCTTTTACCTGCTTAAATTTATATATTCTTTCAGCCACCTTATCAAAGCCTACTCCTCTTTGAGGTGTAATTTTTACTTCTATTAATGCTGTTACAGTTTCCTTTCCTGTATTTTCCCAATTTATTAAAGCTGTATAACCAGCAATTATATTATTTTCTTTGAAGTATTGTATTGCTTTCTCAACTTCTTCAACAGTTTTTCCAGTCATTTGTGCTATTTCTTCATTACTATACCTACAGTTTTTTTCTAAGATTTCTAATATTTCTTCCATAACAAACCTCCATATAAAAAATAAATCTCCATCCTAAACAAGGGACGAAGATAAAATTCCGCGGTACCACCCTAATAAGTAATTATTGATTACTCACTCAGTTTGAATATACATTCAAGTCTCTATAACGTGAGAAGCACGTCAATACCTAATTAAGAATAAATATTCTTATTTTTCAGTATGAAATTCAAAGGCTGCTTCCTTTAATCTAACATGCCGAAATTCCACCAACCTTCAGCTCTCTATTATGATCAATTAAAGTACTCTTCCTTATCGCTATCTTTATTATATTTCTTTTTTTATATTATAATAACAAAATCAACATATTTCAATAGTGATTTTTATAATTTTATGAATATTATTATTAATTTTTCAAGAAATCAAAGATTATAATATAAATATTATATTTCTTATTATATTTAACAGTAAAATCGAGTAATACAAAATTACTGTTAATTTTTAATTAATTGACATTATACATCAAATTATCTATAATTAATTAATCACAATATTTAATTTATTATTAATATTAAATATTATTCAATTAAAAAATTTTATAAAACTTTATATTTTTTAATAAATTTTGGGAAATTAAGGGAGAGTTAAAATGAGAAAATTAAGTCACCGAATTATAACTATGACAGCAATTATATGTTTAGTTTTAGCTACTAGTCTGACTACAATATCAATATATAACAATGTAGAAAATAATAATAATTACATTGAGCAGCTTGATAATAATTTAAGGGAGGCTTTCGACAGGGAAGCAAAATGGCAGGTGGAAAACGTTGTAACCATGCTTAATGAACTATATAATAAAAGTCAAAAAGGTGAAATATCCTTTGAAGAAGCTAAAAAATTAGGGGCTGATTTAGTAAGAGAAATGAGATATGGTGAAGAAGGATATTTTTGGGTAGATACACCTGATGGGACTAATATTGTTCTGCTTGGTAATGAAACTGAAGGTACTAATAGGTATAACTCTAAAGATGCAAATGGAAAACTGCTTATACAAGAAATAATAAAAAACGGTATGCAAGAAGGTGGCGGCTATACTGATTATTATTTCCCTAAAAGCGGAGGTTCTGAACCGTTACCAAAAAGAAGTTATAGCATACATTTCAAACCTTTTGATTGGGTAATTGGTACTGGTAATTATATAGATGATATAGATGCAGCAATTGGAGTTCAAAAAGAAATTATACATAAAGAGTTAATGTCTACTATTATTCTATCAATTACTATATCAATAATAGCATTTATTATATCAATATTAATAGCAATTATAATTAGTTTTAAAATAAGTAAGCCTTTAATTTCTCTTGCAGCTTTATTCAAAAAAGCTTCTGAGGGAGACTTAACGGTAAGAAGCATGCATCAAAGCAAAGATGAAATTGGACAACTATCTAATAGCTTCAATAATATGATGGAAAATACTATGTCTGTTATATGGGTCACTAAAGATCTTAGTACAAAAGTTTCTGAAGCCTCTAATAACATAATGAATTCATCAAATGAAGTAAGTCATGCTTCAGAGCAAATTTCAATGGCCGTAGGACAATTGGCTGAAGGAGCAACAGAACAAGCAACTTCTTCTGAAGAAGCAAATACTCAACTTAGTGAGATACTAGATGGTCTTAATAAAATCAATAATGATATGGAGAATTCAAATTCTTTAACCAAAAAGGCTTTAACAACTGTTCATAAAGGTGAAAAAATAGTACAAACTCATGAAGATAAAACAAGGATAACTAAGGAAATGTCTGATAATGTACGCGAAGCCATGACTGCTTTATCTGAAAAATCTACAACCATAGGGCAAATTGTAGAGGTAATTAATAGTATTTCTGAGCAAACAAATTTATTAGCTTTGAATGCAGCAATAGAAGCAGCTAGAGCCGGCGAAGCTGGTAAAGGCTTCTCAGTAGTTGCTGAAGAAATTAGAAAACTTGCAGAACAATCTAGTACTTCTGCTAAAGAAATCGGCAAAATTATAAATGAAGTTAAAGAAAGTGTAGACAATTCTGTAAATGAAATAAATAATACTACTAAAGCAATATATGAACAAGAACAAGCCTTACAAGATACTATTAATGCTTTTAATGAAATTTCTCAATCTGTTGATCTAGTTACAGAAAATATAAAAGCAGTTGCAGAAGCTTCTAAATCTCTAAGTATAAGAGCCGAAGAGGTTGCTGAGGCAACAACTAATATTGTTAGCATAACAGAAGAAACCGCAGCTAGCACCGAAGAAGTATCTGCTTCTACTGAAGAGCAAACTATAGTTACAAAAAATATCGCTGAAGAAGCTAAGATATTGTCAAAACTTGCAAATAAGCTTAAAGCAGATATAAGTCATTTTATTGTAGACAATAAATAGTAAATTAATAATATTACCACCCTAAATAGGGTGGTTTTCTTCTTTTTTATATAAAATATAAAGGATATAAGCAATTTAAATACTTATATCCTTTTAAAATTCAAAAAATTTAATAACTTANACTTTAAACTTACCTAAACTCTTATTTAGTCTTTTGGTCATATCATCGACTTTATCTNCTAAATTTGCTAACTCTTCCATAGTTTCAGTATTTTCTTCCGCNGAAGCTGAAATTTCTTCACTTGAAGCTGCAATTTGTTCAGATATCANAGCTACCTCTTGAACCTTATTAAGAATTAAATCTTGCTCTGAAAGCCTATCACTAAGAGAATTTGATATATTTTCAAATTGAGGAGTTATTATATGTACTTCTGATTGAATATTTTTAAAAGCTTCTTTTGTACTATCTATTATAGACACTTGATTACTCATTTTGGATGAAATTTCATTAGTTGTATTAGAAGCAAATTCAACACTGGAAACAACGCTATCTATTATTGTTCTAATGCTGCTTGAAGAAGTCATTACTTCCTCTGCTAACTTTCTAATCTCATCAGCTACTATAGAAAAACCCTTACCAGCCTCACCAGCTCTTGCAGCTTCAATAGCAGCATTGAGAGCTAAAAGATTTGTTTGATTTGCAACATCATTTATTACATTCATAATCTCATTAATTTTATAAGCGTCTTCATTTAAATTCTGTATACTTAATAATGTATTATTAAAACTNATTCTTAAATCTTCTATTGAATTAATTAAACTTTCCAGTTTTTCAGCTCCTAGATCAGCAGTAGTNTCAATTGTTTTACTGCTCTTTGTTGTTTCTTGCACATTATCTTGTATCTTATTAAGATTATTAATAAAATCTTCCAATACATTAGTAATTTTATTCACATTATTACTTTGCCTCTCAGTACCTTGAGCTACTTCGGAAATAACCTGCGATATCCCTTTGCTCGCTCCTACAACACTTTCACCAGAAAGCTTCATATTATTTGAGATATCAACTAATTTAGCTACATCTTCTTTTGTTTCTATTATCATATTTTTAATCATAACTATTGAATTGTTAAGGGCATCAGTTAAATTCCTTGTTTCATCTTTCTTCTTACTATTAAATTGAACAGTAAAATCACCTTTAGAAAAATAATCTAATTTACTTATTATATCTCTAATTGGATTAATTAAGTTTTTTGCAATAACAATCCCAAAGATTGTGGCAATAATCATTACTGATATAGCCGTAATTATAATTTTTTCTAAACTATCAGTAATCATGTTATTCATATCATTTAATGCAATGCCAATTCCTATTGTTCCAAGTAATTCCCCATTTTCATAAAAGGGTGTAGAAACATTATAAACTTTCTCCCCTTCTTCTGTAACAAATATATATCCTGAAGCTTGTCCTTTATTTACTGAGTTTGTATCAATATCTGCTCCTTCTGTTTCCCCATTTTCAGAAGTTTCTTTACTNGCAGATGAAACGGAATCAAGCACCTCAGAAGTGGAAGATATAGTATCCAAATTGCTTTCTGTTGAAGCAATTATTTTTGTATTTTTATCTACTAGAGATATGTATTTAATATTATTTTGACTTTCTTCTTTAATTTCTTTAAATATCTTTTCAATCTTTTCAGTATCTTTTAATACATATTCCCCAATTTCTCTATTAATGATTGTCGCTATGTTTGCTCCATCATTTTTCATTTGATTTGTTACCGTAGTTCTTATTTCATTAACCGAAATAAATGTAAAGGTTAAAGCGCAAACAAATGTAAACATTATCATAGACCCAATTATTTTTGCTTTAAGTGATTTGAACATTATTCTCCCCCTTTTGTTTATATGTATTTAATATACATTTTTATTTACCGTATAATTATATTTTATTGTCGAAATATTGTCAATGTAGCCAATTTCAAGCATTTTCAGTAGTTTCGATGTTTTTTGCTATACTTCGCGTAAATATTTGAATATTATTGCAATTTTATATATATTTATTTATTAAATTAAATAAAGATAAAAAAATAGGTATAAGTATTTTAATACTTATACCTATTTTATAAAAATTTAATATTAATTTTTATTCTACTAAACCAATTAGTGAAAATGGTTGAGCTCTTACTATTTTAACATTAACTAGATCGCCAGCTTTTACATTCTCAGCAGTGAAATTAACTAATCTTCCGTTTCTAGTTCTTCCAGTGTACTTAGTTTCATCGTTTTTACTTAAGCCTTCAACTAAAACTTCTACTGTTTTTCCTTCATAAACTTTATTATTTCTAATTACACTTTCATTTACAATTTTAACTAATCTATCAAATCTATCATGTTTTACATCATCTGGGACTTGGTTTTCCATTTTGTCAGCCGGAGTATGATTTCTTCTTGAATATATAAAAGTAAATGCAGAATCATATCCAACTTTTTTAACTAAGTCTAAGGTNTCTTGAAAATCCTCTTCTGTTTCTCCTGGGAAGCCAACAATTATATCTGTTGTTATTCCTACATCAGGTATTTCCTTTTTAATAAGATCAATTAAATCTAAATAATCTTGTCTTGTATAATGTCTATTCATTNTCTTTAAGATTCTATCTGAACCACTTTGAACTGGCAAATGTATTTGTTCGCATAGTTTATCACATTCTTTAATTGCCATAATTACATCTTTAGTTAAATCCTTAGGATGAGATGACATAAATCTTACTCGTTCAAGCCCTTCTATTTCATTTACTTTTCTAAGAAGCTTTGCAAAATCTATATCTTCATCAAGACCTTTACCATAAGAATTTACATTTTGACCAAGTAAAGTTATTTCTTTATATCCTTGTGCTACAAGTTCTTTAATTTCAGCTATTATATCTTCAGATTTTCTACTTCTTTCTCTTCCTCTAACATATGGAACAATACAATATGTACAGAAGTTATTACATCCATGCATTATAGTAACAAAAGCTTTTACATCACTTTTTCTATCTATTGGAATGCCTTCTACAATTTTAGTTTCTTTGTTAAAAACTTCCTTAACTTGTACTCCTTCTGTTTGAACTCTATTTAAATATTCTGGGAATTTATATGCATTGTGAGTTCCAAATATTATGTTAACATAAGGGAATTTCTCTAATACCTTATCTGCCATCCCCTGTTGTTGCATCATACAACCACAAATTGCTATTATTAAGTCTGGATTCTTCTTTTTTAAATGTTTTAACTCACCTAAATTACCAAAAACCTTGTTTTCTGCATTTTCTCTAACACAGCATGTGTTAAAAATAATTATATTAGCATCATCTTTTGTTTCAGTTCTAGAATATCCTATATTTTTTAACATACCAGATAATTTTTCTGAATCTTCTTCATTCATCTGGCATCCCCATGTTTCAATAAAGTATTTTAAATCTTTTACTTCTTGTTTATCCATAAACTATCTAACTCCTCCATATTAATCAACTCTAGGCTATTATACCAAAATAATTAAGTAAAATAAACCATTTAATAAATAGTTCATTATTGCTTCTATTCATATAGAAAAACTGCTAAATTACAATATATACATGCTTTTAATCTTATGATGTAATATGAAAGTATTTTATAAAAATCCGTAGAAGTGGATGGCTACGGTGGTTTGTACGTTTATCCACCTTAGGCTAATGAGTATAGAATTGAAAACAACTTCGAAATCTTGTGACTTAGAAGTTAATATAAGCATTAACGGTTTTAAACTCAAATTTAAGACAAATGAAAAAAGTGCTCCGTCCACCAAACGCAAGCACTAATTTCTTAACTATCATTTTTTGATAAATCAATAGCCCAAAAACCGTAAAAACGTTCTAGGATTGGCTTCGTGTTACCAGCACTAAGCCTTTTTTCTAGAATTCTTAGAAACTTATTTCTCTAGGATTCCGCACTCCTCAGCTTGCCTGAGTAAGTTTCCTTAATCATATTTTATTAAATATTATAAAAAACAAACTCTAATTTGATTTTATTATTTTAATATATCTAAAACAAATCCATCAGAATTGATAAGGCTATTTTTTTAAAGCATGCTACTCCATTAAGCTCATTAAATATTTATATAATTCATCAGTTAGTCCATATCTTAACTGATTATTATCTTGAGAAGCATGAAA
>JGI24714J26587_10000854_pt1 | contig 21775 bp, 15 predicted proteins | sample BioPla4DNA2_FD_26587 | JGI IMG/M metagenome (IMG submission 26587)
GCCCTTTTTAAAGGTTCTGCCTTGCAAGATAGTTTCAATAATCTTTCAAAATTATTTTTTAAAAACTATTGACTTTTATTAGCTGGTCTTTTTTAATTTTATATTAATATACTTAAGTTCCTTATAGGATATATTTAATTATATATCAAAAGAACTTAATATGGACTTTTCCAATAATAAGCCGTACTTTTTATTTTTCTTTTTGGCATCGCGCAAATACTTCTTTAAACCTTTATCAAAATCAAGCTTCTCACCAAAAAGGGCAACTTCTAAGGAAGTTCTTATTTTATTTATAACAAAATTTTCATCCCGATCCCAATTGTTTTTAATAGAGTCGATTATTACCATGCTCAGGGCTTGTACCACTTTATTATTATTATATCCTTTTTTTATCAAAGAATCTACATCTACTGAGTTATTAAGATAGTAATTTCCCTTATCTCTTGCTTCTTCCAATATTAATCTAGTATACCCTATTAGGCAGCCAATACCATCGCAATGGCCACAGTGGTTATCCCCTAGGCAAATATCATCCAAGATCTCCTTAAGGTTTTTCGTTTGCTCATATAGTATTGATGCAACTTGCTTAACAGGAGATTTTCCGAGTTTTCTTTTTCTTATTAAGTTGTCTATTAAATATAGTTCTATCATCAATAAGCCTATAATATAAAGTACAACATTAATTAAAGTTATATATTCTTTTGGAACTGTATTAAATAGTTTTAAAGTACCAAAAAATATAAATACTAGGGAGGATACGATTTTCACTGCAACATCTGGCACCTTGTCGCCTATTTTACTTCCAATAAATATTCCCATGGAAGAAGTGGCTACCATTCCCAAGGTTGTACCAATTAATATAAATAATGGGTAATTTCCTTCTGATGATAGGGTCATAGCTGTTAATTGAGTCTTATCCCCTAATTCTCCTATAAAAAAAGCCAAGGCTACTGTGATAATAGGATTAATTTCTTTATTATTGTCGATTTCTTCAGTATCACTATCACTCAATGCCATTATTCCAAAGATAACAAACATAATCCCCGCTATTATTTGTATTAGGTTCATAGGAACTACCTTAGATAAAAAACTTCCTAAAATTATAGCAATTCCATGGTTTAGTAAAACTCCAAAGACTACTCCTAAAATTACTTCCTTTACTTTGTAATGAGTGGCAAAGGTCATAGCGATTATTTGTGTTTTATCTCCCATTTCTGCAGCAAAAATTAATAAAAAGGCTCTTAGCATTTCCTTAAACATAGTATTCTTCCTTTCATAATTATAAAAGACTTTTAGCTAAATTAGCTAAAAGTCAAATATTCTCTTATTTTTAATTTAGATATTTTTCTCATATACTATTTTACCTTTTTTTATCACTTTATCTACATGGTTTATACCAAAATGATAGATAATATATTCTAAATTTGGTGCATCGAATATTACGATATCAGCTTGCTTTTCTACTTCTAGGCTGCCTACCTTCTCCTCTAAGCCTAGGGCTGCAGCACCATTTATAGTTACTGCTGTAATTACCTCCTCTGGAGTCAGCTTCATAATCAAAGAGGCAAAACTCATTATTAATAGTAGGTTTTCAGTAGGACAACTTCCTGGATTGTAGTCTGTTGAAATAGCTATGGCAACACCTTCTTCTATGATTTTCCTAGCCCTGGCAAATTTTCCTGTTTGTAAATTAAAGCTGGTACCTGGTAGTAGATTTGCTATTACCCCCTTAGCAGCCATTTCCTTAATCCCCTTGTCTGAGGCAGCTATTAAATGATCTGCTGTTATACAGTTTAATTCTGCAGCTAATTCTGCTCCACCTAGAGGCTTTATTTCATCAGCATGAAGTTTTAATCCCATGCCATGTTCCTTAGCTGCTAACAATATCCTCCTAGATTGCTCTATGGAAAATACACCTTCTTCACAGAAGACATCACAAAACTTGGCCAATTTTTTTTCAGCAACTTTAGGTATCATGTCTTCAATTATTATATCCACAAATTCATCAGGATTATTCTTGTATTTACTAGGTATTGCATGGGCTGCCATAAAAGTAGATACAATATCTATCGGATGGTCTTCATCTAACTTTTTAGCTACTTCTAATTGTTTAATCTCAGTAGAAAAATCATCTATTCCATAACCGCTTTTTGCTTCTACTGTTGTTACCCCATAGGAAAGCATAATATCTAAGCTCTTTTTAGCCTTCAGATATAATTCGTCAAAACTTGCCTCCTTAGTTGCCTTAACTGTAGAATGGATTCCACCACCTGCTGCTAAAATATCTAAATAGGATACCCCCTTCAATTTCATTGCCAATTCATTTTCTCGAGACCCCCCATGGACCAAATGGGTATGGGAATCAATTAGTCCTGGTGTAACAGTCTTTCCCACACCACTTAATACAATGGTATCTTCGTCTACTACAATATGAGGTGGGAGATTGCCTTCTCCCACATATATTATCTTCTCTCCATTTAAAGCTATTATACCGTTATTTATTATACCTATATCCCTTAGTTTTTCTTTTGTCCTAGCTTTATTTTCACCTTTTAAAGTTATTAAATTGTCGATATTCTTTATTACTAGGGTGGCTTTCATTATATCACCTATTCCATCATTCTTTTTTCAAGGATCTGGCTGTGGTCAAAGTTCTCCAATCTTAAATAATAATCAGCCACGTCTATCATTGCAGCCATGGGAACTAAGCCAATTATTTCACTGCCTATAACATTTACCCCATATCTTTTGGCTTCTCTTTCTATTACATCAAATACCCTAAACAATGGTGTTTTAGTATAATCTACCATATTTATAGAAACTTGTACTATATTTCGCTCCCTAACTTCTATACCTATAGCTTTGCAGTATTTAAAACCTCCACTACTAGCCCTTATGGCCTTAGCTATATTCTTTGCAATATTGATATCATTGGTACCTAAATTTACATTGAAGGCCACTAGGGGCATCCTTGCGCCTACAGCTGTTACTCCAGCTTTTTCATTTAATTCCCTGGGACCGTAATCTGGCTCCCAGCCCTCCTCTTTTAATTTCTCAGCCATTCCTTCGTATTGGCCCCTCCTAAGATCAGCTAAGTTTTCTCTACTAGGGCTAGTTGCTGATTTTTCATATAGATATACTGATATGCCTAATTCTTCTCCTATTCTCTGGCCAAGTATTTTAGACAATTCAACGCATTCTTCCATGCTTACATCTGAAATTGGAATTAAGGGTATTACATCTGTTGCTCCCATTCTGGGATGCTCTCCCTTATGATATCTCATATCTATTAATTGGGACGCTACCTTACATGCATTAAATGCTGCTTCTATTACCCTTTCAGGCTCTCCTATAAAGGTAACTACAGAACGATTATGGTCCTTATCCATAGAATAATCCAATAGTTTTACCTCATCAACTTTCCTAATTTCATCTACTATTCTTTCAACAACTTCCTTATTTCTACCTTCACTAAAATTTGGTACACATTGAATAATTCTTGCCATTTAGATCCCCCTTATTTCAGCTTAGTATATGCTTTTTCCACCAAGTCCTTAACTAAGTTATCATCTGCTAAATAAGGTAATGTTATATGGTCTGTATCCTTAAATTTATTATTATACTCGATACATGTAGAAATTGAATTTTCGTTTCTAGCCCAAGCTCTTCTGGCCACGCCCCCCATTACATCCCAAGGCATGGCAGTCTTTAATATCTCATCAACCCTTTCACTTCCGTCTAAAACCATACCAAATCCACCATTAATGGCCTTGCCAATACCTACTCCCCCTCCATTATGAAGGGCGACTAAGCTCATGCCCCTAGCTGCATTACCTGCAAAGCATTGTGTTGCCATATCTGCCATAATATTACTGCCATCTTTTATATTAGCTGTTTCCCTAAATGGCGAATCGGTTCCTCCTGTATCATGATGATCTCTGCCTAACATAATAGGGCCAACTTCTCCTTTTCTTACCATTTCGTTAAATTTCAATGCTATTTTTAATCTGCCTTCAGCATCTTGATAAAGTATTCTAGCCTTGGTACCTACAACTAAATTGTTCTTTTCAGCATCCCTTATCCAAATATAATTATCCCTGTCTTGACCCCTCCTATCCTTGTCTATACACTCCATAGCAGCCTTGTCTGTTTTTATCAGGTCCTCGTGTTTGCCGCTTAAACACACCCATCTAAAAGGGCCATATCCATAGTCGAAGAGCATAGGACCCATTATATCTTCTACGTAGGAAGGGAAAATAAATCCTTCAGATTCATCTACTCCATTTTTGGCGATTTCTTTAGCCCCAGCATCAAATACTGCCTTCATAAAGCTATTGCCATAGTCAAAGAAATATGTTCCCTTATGGACTAATTCTTTAATCAAATGGAAATGGTGAATTAGGGATTTATTCACTAGCTCAATAAATCTTTCTTTGTCCTTATTTAACATTTCAGTTCTTTCTTCAAAGCTTAATCCCTGTGGACAATATCCTCCATCATAAGGAACATGACATGAAGTTTGATCTGATAGCAAGTCTATTTTTAAATCTTTTTCCAAAACATATTCTAATAAATCTACTATATTTCCATGATAAGCCAAGGCTACTGCTTCCCCATTTTCTGCTGCCTTATAGGCATAAGTAAATAGCTCATCTAGGTTATCAAAACATTTATCTATCCAGCCTTGATCTAATCTTGTTTTGATTCTTGAATAATCTACTTCTGCAATTACTCCTACCCCACCTGCGATTTTCGTTGCCTTCCCTTGGGCTCCACTCATGCCTCCAAGGCCTGAACTAACAAATATACGGCCCCTTAAATTTTCATCGTCTTTTATTCCTAGTTTCAACCTACCAGCATTTAATATGGTATTATAAGTACCATGGACTATTCCTTGGGGACCAATGTACATCCAACCTCCTGCTGTCATCTGGCCATAGTTAGCAACCCCCATAGCTTGGGCCTTTACCCAATTCTCATGATTATCAAAAGCCCCTACCATCAGGGCATTTGTTATTATGACCCTGGGACTTAAAGGAGAAGATCTAAATAGGCCCACAGGATGGCCTGATGCTACTACCAGGGTTTGTTCACTAGTCAATTCCTCCAAATATTTCTTTATTAACCTATATTGCATCCAATTTTGACATACCTGGCCTGTTTCACCATAGGTTACTAGTTCATAGGGATATAATGCAACATCAAAGTCTAGATTATTATCAATCATTACTTGAAAAGCCTTACCCTCAATGCATTTTCCCCTGTATTGGTCTATTGGCTTGGCCTTTATGTTTCCCTTTGGCCTATATCTATAGCCATAAATCCTGCCATGGGTTATAAGCTCATTTAAAAACTCTGGTGCCAATACTTCATGTAAATTTTCTGGTATATATCTTAGGGCATTTTTAAGGGCTAATTCCATTTCTTTTTTTGTAAGATTCAACTCCCTCTTTGGAGCCCTCCTAATTCCAGCTTCAAAGGTCGGAGCTGGAGGTAATTCATCATCTAGTTTAATGGTCATTGCATTGGCAATGTTTAAATTATTTATCATTGAAATTCCCCCTTAAAATAATTTTCCAATTTCTCTTTCCACCCTGCTAACCAAGATTCCAGATTTAACAATGTCTTCACATTTGTTGATATCTTCATACATGGGCTTATCTACATCTAGGTAACCTATACTTTCCCTAATAATATTATAAGCTATATTGGTTCCAATTCCCAATCCTTTATTTCCTCTTAGGTCAATTCCCTGACAAGCAGTTAAGATTTCCATACTTAAGACTTTTCTCACATTTTCCATTATCTCCATTGCCTTTCTGCTGGCAATTGTCCCCATGGATACGTGGTCTTCTTGATTAGCCGAGGAAGGTATTGAATCTACGCTGGCAGGATGGGCTAAAACTTTGTTTTCAGATACCAAGGCTGCAGCAGAATATTGGACTATCATGAATCCTGAATTTAGCCCACCTTTTTTTATTAAAAATCCAGGTAAACCATTGCTTAGGGCTGGATTCACTAATCTTTCCAATCTCCTTTCCGAAATATTTCCTAATTCGGATAGGCCAATTCCTAGAAAATCAAAGGCTAGAGCCATGGGTTGACCGTGGAAATTTCCACCTGAAATTACTTCTCCATCTTCATAAAATATCAATGGATTGTCTGTGGCAGAGTTCATCTCTATTTCAACTTTTTCTTTAACATAGTTAAAACAGTCCTTACTTCCACCATGGATTTGTGGTATACATCTTAAAGAATAAGCATCTTGAACCCTAATCTCTCCTTGACGGCTAACCATGGAGCTATTTTCTAAAAGCTTTAGCAAATTTTTACTGGTATCTATTTGACCTTTATGGGGTCTTATATTTTGGACTCTTATGTCATAAGCATCTATTATTCCATTTAATGCTTCTATTGTTAGGGAGGCAGCTATATCTGCTGTTTTGCTTAGGAGCATTGTATCATAAATAGTGTGAGCACCAATTGAGGTCATAACTTGGGTTCCATTTATAAGGGCCAATCCCTCCTTAGATGTCAATTCTACTGTTTTTATATTGGCCCTTTCCATTGCTTCTTTCCCAGACATTTTTTGTCCTTTATAAATTGCCTCTCCCTCTCCTAACATTACAAGTACCATATGGGATAGGGGTGCTAAATCTCCGCTGGAACCTAAGGAGCCTTTTTCAGGAATAATAGGGTGTACTCCTTTATTTAGCATTTCTATCAGAGTATTTAATGTTGACAGTCTTATACCAGAAAATCCTTTAGCTAAGGCATTTATTCTTAACAGCATTATTCCTCTTACTATTTCTTCTGAAAAAGGCTTACCTACTCCACAAGCATGGCTTACTATTAAATTCCTTTGTAATTCCTTAGTCTCATCTCCAGTAATGACTACATCACTAAATTTTCCAAAACCAGTAGTAATACCATAGACTACCTTGTTTTCATCTACGAATTTATCTACCAATGCTCTAGACTCAGCTACTCTTTTAACTGCTTCTTGGGACAAGGCTACCTGTTTTCTACCTCTAGTTACTTGAATAAACTCCTCTATTGTCAAGTTGTTTCCATCAATTAGTATTTTTTCCATTGTAATACCTCCCATTTTTTAACGATGTACTATATTATTTGATTAAAGCACACAAAAAACCACAGATTTTATCTGTGGTTTCAACTTAAAATTTTTTTAACGCAAATTTGGGTAAGTTTCATTTGTCTAACCTCAATTTACTTTTTGTTTTTTATTATACATAAGATTAATTTACCTATCAATATATTTCTACAGGAGTGCTGCAAAAATATTACCTAAATATTTTGCTAAGTTAAAGGAATTGAAATCAAATTCTTTCTTCCTTAAAGAAGCAGTAATATATAATATGCCCTTTACAGTATGATTTTTTACTAAGGGCAGTATTATCACCGACTGCCAATTAGGTAATCCTGAAATAGAATCTATATTATCTAGGTTCTCCCAATCTATAAAGAATTCGCCTTTTTTGGCCTTTATGGCCTTCAGGATCTTTTCATTGTTTAAGGAAGGAGCATCTACCCATGATTCACTAAACCTTCCCCTTGTAAAACCTTTATTAATCTCTTCATTTTCAACAAATAATATGGTTCCATACTCTCCATCTATGGTTTCCAAAACCCTACCTAGAAAGATAAAAGCTTTTTCTTCCAGGCTCCTACCATCCTTAATCAATTCTATTATGTCGATTAAGGACAAAACATTTCTATTGTCAGAATCCAAATCTCCAGTTATAATGCCGGCTAATTTATCAACCCTATTTAATGTATTATTCATTTCTGGCTTCCATATGAAAGTTCTATTTCTCCCTAATTCCTTTGCATAATATAGGGCCTGGTCTGCCTTTTCAATTAAGTCATCCCTGAAACTACTGTGATTTGGAAATACAGAAATGCCTATACTAACGGTTATAGGATATTCTATACCTTTTATTTCTAATTTTTCTATATTAGTTCTAATCTTCTCTGCCACGTCAATGGAATCTTCCTCTGAAACATCTTTTAATATGATTATAAATTCTTCACCGCCATATCTTCCAATAATATCTGTGCTCCGTATAGTGGATTTAATAGCCCTCCCAATTATTGAAAGTACTTCATCCCCTCTTCTATGACCATAGATATCGTTAATTCGTTTAAACCTATCTATATCTAACATCAAAACGGAAAATTGTCTATTGGTAGATTTGGAGATACTAATTATCTCATCAAACTTCCTTTCAAAATACTTTCTACTTAGAGTATTGGTTAATTTGTCTGTAGTAGCCATTAATCTGAGTTTGTTGTTTTCTAGGTTTATGAAAATTAGGTAAGAAAGGCTTCTAACTATTTTTAACCTTTCATAATCAAACCTATTAAACACATTATCCGTTTCCAAATATATAAATCCCTTTTTTTCATACTCTTCCCAAGTATATTTTCTCCTTTCATCTTCTATTTCAGAGCTTTTACTTAAGGAGGAGATGGGAACACATATGATGCCTTTTATATCATCCTTTAAAAATTCTAAATAACTGCTGTTATAGACATCTGAATAGTTTTTATTAATTAATATCCCGGTACTGGTTCTACCTGCTAAGCTCAAAAATCTTTCATTTATTTCATAGTCAACTCTACTATCTAGTGCTGTAATCGGATAATAAGTATTAGTTTGATCATCATAGGACAATATATATCCTTTTTTAGCAAAGGTTATTTTACTCAAATATTTTAAGATTAAATCAAGATTATTCAGATAATCATCTGTAAACTTAGAGATTAGTTCTTCTACAGTATTTATGTTTACTGCCTCTCCATAGTAGTCAAATTGAGTAATACTGATAAAATCATCACTACCTATTAAATTTATCAATGGGGAAATGTCAAAGTAATTGTTTAAGTTTTCTGAATTTACTTCATCTATGGAGATATAGCCAATTTCGTAACCAAATACATTTTTTATGGCTAAGATGATCTTATGCTTTAAAGTATCTATATTTCTACTTCTAATAAAGCTAAATTTCAACTTATTACAAGGTATTCTTAGGATTATTTTATATACTAAATTTAGCGCTTCAAATAAATACTTTAAGGACTGCTTATACTGGCTCAATTCAAACAATTTATATCCAATAGCTATTATAAGATATAATCTTTCTACATATACACCTTTCTTGATTAGAGTTTCCTCAAGCTTCGATAGGCTTCTAATGGATTTTTCCCTAGGCTCAATATAAGCTAATAGACCTTTATGGAATAGATCTAGATATTTAACTTGGAGTTTTTGCATTAATTGTGAGTCTTCTTCTAGAATATCCTTAGCATATTCTATTTCATTTGACATAATGCTAATTAAGGCAAATTGTAAGAGGAATTTCCTCCTATAAACTGAAACCTTTCTTTTCCTATATGCTTGTCTGATTTTTTCTATCTCTTCTTTATTAAAACAATTAGTCTGTAAAATTTCTAAGGCCAAGATTCTAGATTTAGAGGCTAAATAGGCCCGCTGATTGAAGTCTTTACATGTGTTACAAGCTAATTTTAAGTATTGGATACCTTTTTCCCAGTCTCCTAAAAGTCCATAATAGTTACCTAAGAAATCATAATACTGATAAGTGATTTCTAAATTGGTAATTTGATTGGTAGAAAAAAGTTCTTCTAAGTACTGAAGGCACTCAAAAGCTTTATCGTATTGAGTATTTGCAAGATAGATATTACCCATATTAATATTGGCTAATAAAAGCATATTTAGATCCTGTAACTCTAAGGCTCCTTTTTTAACTTCTTCTAAATATTCTAAGGCTGTATCATATTGAAAATTATCGATGTATATTTCTGAAATATTGTTTAAAAATACAATCTCTACTGAAAGCATCCCAATCTTAGTTGCAATTTCCTTACCTTTCTCGTAATACTCCATTGCCTTATTAGTATTTTCAAAATGGCCTAAATAGATACCACCAAAATTGTTTATGGGTTTTGTTGCCTCAACCATATTGCCAGTTTCTTGACAATACACTATACTTTTATCAAAACTTTCTATTGCTTCATTCATATTGCCATTTAAAAACTTTATTATACCTAGACGATTGTAAATTGTACCAAGATAATCTTTTATATTATGAGCATTAGACAAGTCTATGGCCTCTTGTAGATGTGTTTCCCCTTCCTTCAGGTTACCATTTTCAATATCAATCCTAGCCCTAGATATTAAGGCTATTATATGACCTTCAGTAATATTATGCTCCTTAGATATTAGCTCTATATCTTCAATCTCTTTTAAGGCCTTATCCATCTCTACTCTTCTATAATAAAGATCAATTAAGACCATTTTACCTTTAATAACATGCTTGTAATCCTTTAAATCTAAGGCAACTCTTTGATATTCCCCTAGATAGGCTTTACCCTTCTCCAATTCCCCTTTTATAAAATAAATTTCAACAAGGCTTTCTAAAATTTCCAGTTTTACTGGTGAAGATTCTTCACCTATAATGCTATAGGCCTTTTCCAATAAAAATCTTCCCTGGGGACTATACTTATTCTCAATTAAATTAAGCCTCTCTAATATAATATTTATTGCCCTTTCTCTTTGATTAGATTTAATGAGATGGAATAAGAGCTCCTCCAGTACTATATCTATATCATTTTTAAGCATGTCAAAAAGTATTTTAGAGGCTTTATCGTGAAGATGAACCCTTTCTTCTTTGGGAATCTGGCTATAAATCATTCTTTTAAGTTCAGTGCTTTTTACATTATAACTATATCCCCAATCACCTAATTTTTCATCAATAAGCCCTAAGATTTTCAATTGATTCAATTGTCCTTCTACTGCTTGTCCATCAATATCCAACATATATAATAGTATTTTCTTATACAAGGGACCATTAAATACAGATAAAATCTTAAATATTTCAAAGTAATTATCCTTTATTAAATTTAATTGCTTTTCAAAGGCCTCATCTATATTAGAAGGGAAATAAATTTCTGAATAACTGTCTGCTTTTAGATACCACCTGCCTATAGGATTCATGTATAATTCCCCAGTGGTATATAAATGCTTTATTAAATATTCAATATATCTTGGATTACCATGACTTTCTTTAAATAGTACACTTGATAGTTTGTTTGGCACATAGGATATTCCAAGAATATTTTGAACCATAAGTCCAATTTCTTCTAAATTTAATTTAAGTAATTCCATATTATTTATATTTTTGTTTAAGGTCCATTCTTCAACTTTCTTATTAACTAAGGAGTCTTCAACAATTGAATTTTTATCATAGGAGAATATGAAAAATACACTATTATTTCTCATATTTTTCAAAAGATAATCTACCATAGTTAATAAGTTTAAGTTGGCAAATTGTAAATCGTCTATGATTATATATATAATGTTTTCCTTAGATAATTCGGAAAAATAATTAGAAATCCTATTGTAAAGCCTAAACAACTCCCAATTTAAGCTTAAATCCGCTTCCATCTCTTCATTTGCATATAATCTTAATTCAGGCAGTATTTTAGCTAATTCACTTCTATACTTTTCCATCAATTCAGAAGGAGTATCTTTTAATGATTGTTTTAAGATATTTGCCAAATCGGATAGATCATTGCCTTTACCCGCTTCTATTTGTATATAGTATACATCTCTCCCCTTCATCTTAAGCCTATGACTTATTTCATTTAAAAATTTAGTTTTTCCTACTCCAAATTCTCCCTTTATAATAATCCCTTTATAATCATAATTGCCAGCTAGTAAACTCCTATCAATTTTCAGTATCTCTTCTATTTCTTTTTCTCTACCTATTATCTTGTTATTAAAGTATAAGGAATTTCTACTACTTACTAAGTCATAGGAATAATCTAAATCAAACACATCTTTTATCCTATCTATTATTTCGATTAAATTTGCCTCTCTTGAAATAAGGTCCCTTTTTGTCAGTTGAGATATTGTTTTATTAAGTACATCTTTCTGTTCCGTATTCAAGGACTTCTCTTCCATGTAAGTAAAACTACTTACATCATCTACAAGAAAATCTTCTAACAACAAATATTTCATTATAACACCGATAGAGTAGTAATCAGCCCTTTTATCATAAAAGTCCTTGTTGATTAAGGTTTCAGGGGATATAAAATACCTATTAAAATCATCGATATAAGATTTGTTTCGTTTTTCAATTATAGTTGCAAGATCTGTTAATTTTATATGGTTATTTTCAAGTACATAGATTTCAGATGGGCTTAAAAATTGATAAATGTAACCTCTAAAATGCAGATAATCTATTGAAATCATAATATCTAAGACTATTTTTAATCTTTCAAAAAAGCTTAGGTCCTCTACTAGGTCCATTAACTTAGGAGCATCAATATACTCAGAAATTGAATAATACAACAACATGTTGATTTTTTTAGTATCTATAGTTTTTACTAAACTGAACTTTTCATTTGACAATATATTTTTGTGTTTTATATTAGATATTTGTATAAAATCAGTGATAAAGTAATCTATTGTTTTTTTCTGTTCATCATAGCTGTAAAGTTTCATTATTTTTTTTCTTTCATCTCCCCATAAGTCGGAGACTAAATAGATTTCAGAATAGAGATTATCTGCAATTTTTTTCTCAATCTTATATCTATTGTCAATGATTTTCATTTTATCCCTTCTTTATCTTACTGTATTTCATCCTTCATGGCATCATATAAAGCCTTTAGGCCTAGGCTTAATCTCACCTTTTCTTCATAAGTAAAATCCACAAGTTTACTTGATAAGAACTCAATTCTCTTGTTCAATACTTTTTCTAAGATTTCATATCCCTTAGACAGTACCTCAATCCTAACTACCCTTTTATCCTTTTCATCTTTCTTTCTAACTACTAGTCCAGCCTTTTCCATCCTATCAATTAAATCTGTAATTGTACTACAAGCCAATGCCATACTCTTGCTCAGTTCTCCTATGGTCATATTCCCCTTATTTATTAAAATCTGTAAAGCTGTAAACTGTGGAATGGTAATATTAAAATCAGACAGGATTTCTCTTCCTTTTCTTCTTATAATGTAGTCCACCTTTCTTAAATGCTTTTCAATTTCTTCCACTGTACTTCTTTCATCTAAGCCTCTCATGAATTTCCTCCTTATAAATCTAATAACTAGACTATTACCCTAAATGCCTTGGGTACTACTTCAAAAGTAGCAGGAAGTCTGCCTCCATACTCTCCGTCAATATCTAACTCTACTAATTGATTAGAGTCTATCATTATCTTATTGGTCTTAAAGTATTTTACACTGGGATGATTTATATGGTCTCCACTAAATATGTTGAAGAAAATACTCGCTAAGTTTTGCACATGGGTTTTCTTTATGATAACTACATCTAATAAACCATCTGATATGGAAGCCTTAGGTGCAATTTTTTTAAAGCCACCAATTGATGAACTATTAGATATTAGAAAAAGTAGGATATCTTCTTCCCTGCTGTATTCTTCAGATTGAACGTTTACCCTAATGGGCTCGAAACTCTGTAAGGTTATTTCTTTTAACCCTTCAAAATAATATGCTAGCCTGCCAAATAGCATTTTAGTTTCAGTAGGTACCTGATATCCTACATTTGATAAAAGTCCTCCTGCAGCAACATTAACAAAGTATTCATCATTTACCTTTCCTAAGTCTACATCAATAGTTTCTTCCCTTTTAATCATCTTGTAGAAATCATAAATATTCTTAGGAAGCTTTAAGTAGTTTGCAAAATCATTTACTGTACCTGAAGGTAAAATGGCTACTGGAACTTTTCTTCCACTAATTGCTACTCCCTTAGCTACCTCATTTACAGTACCATCTCCCCCTGAGGCAATTATAATATCCCAGTCTTCATTACAAGTTTTTATTGTTTCAATCATAGCGTCATTTTTTTTCAAAGTAGTAAATTTACTTAATGTATATCCATCATCAAACAATAACTTGCACAATCTGTTCAATCTTCGTTCTATGGTTTGCCTGCCAGAAGACGGATTATATATTATTTTTACCTTCCTCATAAAAATCTACCTTTCTGCAGAAATTTTAGTTAAATCTACTATTCCCCATTTAATAATATTTACTTTATTATACCAATTATTTCATATTTTTTAAAGATTTTACTAAATTCGCATATAAAAAATAAGAACCCATACGAGTTCTTATCTTTTTTTTAAGTATCCCTTAATTGTATCAATTACCTCTAGTATCAATTTGATATAGGTATCTATATTTTTTATATTATCCTGTAAAGAGTAGGCAGTATCTGCCACAGTATCAGTTACAATGTCCATAGTCTCAGAGATCTTGTATGTTGTATTATCTATTGATTCGGTTATTGAATCTATTTTTTCAGTTATCTCATTTACATTAGTTACTAATTCAGCCACCTCAGGAGTTATTTCTTCTATAGTTGTACTGGCTGTTCTAGTTATTGAGTTAATATTTTCACTTATTTCAGGCAATTGATTGACTATTGTATTGATGTTCTTTTCATTAGTTTCTATAAAAGAATTGACTTTAAGTAATATTTTATTAATATTTTTGAAAACCACTATTAAATAAGATAATGCACCTATTCCGAGTAAAAAAAGGATCAGTTTAAATAAATCTTGCACAGTAAGAGTGGCGCCCAAATTTATTCCCCCTTATTATGAACCTTCTTCTAGAGTTATGTCTACAGATTCCTCTGTTTCTTCATTTTCCTCCACTATTACTACATCTTCACTATCCTCCAAATCTTCTGGTAAAACCTTTTTCTTTTCCTTAATGTCTGTGTAAACTTGCTTTATTTCATCCTTTACCTTACCTTGAATTTTCTTTGCCACTTCCATTTGCTCATTTACTGCTTCCTTAATATTGCCTGCAACTTCCTTAGTTTTATTAGCTATATCTTCCCTAGTCTCCTTCCCAGATTTTGGAGCAAATAAAATTCCTGTTATGGCACCAATGAAGGTACCAATTGCAGTACCTACAGCAACATTTTTTGCTGTCTTTAAGTTTTCTTCTCTCCTAGCTCTTTTTCTTTTTTCTTCTAAATACTTTTTTACCATATTAACCCCCCTCCCTGATAGCTTGATTCATATGCTAGTTAATACCCTAAAAAGTTATTTATAAACAAGATTTATTAGATTATTCTCTAATCTCTAGAATTTAGAACTTATTTTCCAATATTTTTTGTAATTCTGCTGCTTGATGCCCACATTCTTCAGCAAATTTTTTAAATAGGGCTGATACCTCATTATCATTTACCTTTTTAGAGTAGACTTCATAATCCCTAACCATTTCCTGTGAATCTAGGATCATTTTCTTTACAATTTCCTTAGTTGTTAGTTCCACAATATTACCTCCCCAAGATTATTTTATACAAATAATTTACCTCACAACAACTTTTTTATACTTTCAAGACAATTTTTTATATAAGGCTTTAAAATATTTTTAAATCTTATATAATATTTATTAAGCAATTTATTTTGAGTATCGAAATGTTTTAAAAATAATTATAAAGGGGTAATATGATGGCAGCATTTGTTACATTAAAGGATTTTTTCAAAAAACACAAATGGAATTATATTATAGGAGTTTCTTGGTTATTGTTTATTGACCTTATACAACTTTTGGTACCTCAAATTCTCAGAAGTTTTACTGATAATTTAAAGGATGGACTATTGGATAAAACTGGTATTATAAAATATGGATTTTTAATAATTTTAACTGGACTCCTTATTGGAGTGGGCAGATATTTTTGGAGAATATATATATTAGGAACTTCTCGTGAATTAGAATATTATCTGAGAAAAAGGCTATTTAACCATTTATTGACCCTATCTCCTAATTATTTCAATACTCATAAAACTGGGGATCTAATGGCCCATGCAACTAATGATGTAAATGCTGTAAGAATGGCGGTAGGCCAAGGTACTATTATGATTGTTGACTCTGCTTTTATGATTATACTTACCTTAATTATGATGGTTAAGACCACCAACTTAAAATTAACGGCCATTTCCCTATTTACATTGCCCTTTATCATTATATTCGTAAATAGGTTTGGTAAAATAATCCATAAAAGATTTAGAATCGTTCAAGAGGCTTTTTCCAACTTGACTGATGTAACCCAGGAGAGTTTGTCAGGTATAAGGGTCGTAAAATCTTTCGTACAGGAAGACTTGGTTTTAGAGAATTTTACTAAGGTTAATGAGGACAATTTAAAGAAGAACATTAGATTAGTTTTAGTATCTGGTACCTTCCATCCATTTATTCATTTAATATCCTCCCTTAGTTTTCTATTGATAATCTTTTATGGAGGTAAGGAGGTTATCTTAAATAGGATTTCCTTAGGTGACTTTATTGCCTTTAACTCCTACCTTGGATTGTTAGTATGGCCAATGATGGCCTTAGGTTGGGTAATAAACCTACTACAAAGAGGTGCAGCCTCCATGGAAAGGATTAATGCCATATTAGATGAAGAACCTGAAATTAAGGATTCGGAAAATGCCATAGACTTAAAAGAAGTTAAAGGCAAAATTCAATTTAAAAATGTTAGCTTTAAATACCCTAGAAGCGAAAACTATGCCCTAAAAAATATAGATTTTACAATTGAGCCTGGCAAGTCCCTGGCTATCATAGGTAAAACAGGTAGTGGAAAAACTACCATCGTTAATTTGCTCCTTAGACTATATGAAATTGAAGAAGGGGAAATCTATCTTGATGATATCCCAATAAAAAAATTGACTTTAAAGTCCCTTAGGGAAAGCATTGGCTATGTACCTCAGGATAATTTCCTGTTTTCAACAACAATAGAAGAAAATATAGGCTTTTCCTTTGAAGGAGAAATGGACAGGGAAAAAGTAGTTTATGCTGCAAAATTAGCTGAAATCTATGACAATATTATCAGCTTTCCAAATGGATTTGATACCATTCTTGGGGAAAGAGGTGTAACTATTTCAGGAGGCCAAAAACAAAGAACTTCTATTGCAAGGGCCCTAATTAAAGAACCTGCTATTTTAATCTTAGATGATAGTCTATCTAGCGTTGATACTGAAACGGAAGAAAAAATACTTAATAATTTAAAGAATTTTATGAACGAAAGAACTACCATAATAATCAGCCACAGGATTTCTACTGTGAAAGACTGTGATGAAATTATAGTTATCGATGAAGGTGAAATTGTAGAAAGAGGAACCCATGATCATCTTCTAGCTCAAAAAGGAATATATTATGAGCTTCATGAAAAACAATTGCTAGAAGAAAAAATAATCAATGATTAGGAGGCCTGTGAATGAGTAAAACATATAATGATGACGATATAATGGGTAAGGCATATGATAGTAGATTGATGAAAAGGCTGTTAAAATATGCAAAACCATATTGGCATTACCTATTAGCAGCCATTATAATGATGATAATTGTTACTGGTTTAGAACTTTTAAGGCCTTATTTGTTAAAAGTCACAATAGATGATTATATTAGTGGATACAAAAAACCTATGTATGAAATGGAAATAGATAGTCCCTATGATGGAGTTGTTTTCAACAATAAAAAATATGTAAGAGTTGATTATTTCGAAAAAAACAATATTTCCTTGGATAAATCCTATCAACTAGTCAATATTATCGAAAAAGATAACAATTACTATATTGGTAAGATAGACGATGGTGTTGAAAATAGGTTAAGATTGGAAAATGAAGATTATTTGAAATTTAGGGAAGGCGATATTAAAGGTATTAACAAAATATCACTGATTTTCCTAATTGCCATAGTTTTCACTTTCCTATTTAACTATTTACAAGTACTCTTGTTAAATTACACATCACAAAGAATAGTCTTTAATATTAGGCAAGAGATTTTTTCCCATATCCAAAGCCTATCTGTATCATATTTTGATAAAAACCCTATAGGCAGGCTAGTAACTAGGGTGACTAATGATACTGAAACATTAAATGAGATGTACACATCTGTCCTAGTTAACCTATTTAAAGATATTTTTGTAATCGCAGGTATAGTTTTTGTAATGTTAAGATTGAATTGGAGATTAGCCCTATTATCCTTTGCCTTAATGCCCTTAATCTTAGTAGCATCCATAGTGTTTAGAAGAAAAATAAGGGTCGTCTATAGGCTATCTAGGGCACAACTGGCAAAAATAAATTCCACCTTAAATGAGAATATTACAGGAATGAAAGTTATCCAAATATTTAAAAAGGAAAACAAGGTATCATCCCAATTTGATGAAATTAATAGGGAGTATTTGCAAACTTCAAAAAAAGAAATTAGGTTATTTGCTATTTTTAGGCCTTCCATTGAAATAATTAGGTCATTGGGAATAGCAACTATCATTTACTATGGCGGTGGTCAGGTAATATCCAATGTAATAGAATTTGGAGTTTTGTATGCATTCGTCGATTATTTACAAAGGTTTTTCCAACCTATATTAGATTTAACAGAAAAATATAATATATTGCAATCAGCCATGGCATCCAGTGAAAGAATCTTTTCGATTTTAGATGATAATACAATAATAGAAAATCCGCCCAAGCCTGTTAAGATTAACAACTTTAAAGGAAAAATCGAATTCAAAAACGTTTGGTTTGCATATGAAAAAGACAACTGGGTATTAAAAGATATTAGTTTCACCATAAATCCAGGAGAGACTGTTGCCTTTGTAGGTGCAACAGGTGCTGGAAAATCATCTATTATAAATTTAATAACTAGGTTCTATGATGTGCAAAAAGGAGAAATACTTATAGATGGAATAAATATTAAAGAATACGATAAGCATGAGTTAAGAAAAAACATAGGGGTTGTACTGCAGGACGTATTCCTCTTTACAGGCACCATAGAAGATAATATCCGGTTAAACAATAAGGATATAAGCCATGAAAAAATCGTGGAAGTTGCTAAACACGTTAATGCCCATCATTTTATAAGCAAATTGCCAAATAAATATCAGGAGCCAGTTATGGAAAGGGGATCTACCCTATCCTCTGGTGAAAGACAATTATTAGCCTTTGCCAGAACCTTAGCTTATGATCCAAAGATCCTAATCTTAGATGAGGCTACATCAAACATAGATACAGAAACAGAAGCCCTAATACAGGACGCCTTAGGGAAACTGATTAAAGGCAGAACAACTATTGCAGTTGCCCATAGGCTTTCTACAATTCAACATGCAGATAAAATCATTGTTCTCAACAAAGGGGTTATTAGGGAAATAGGTAATCACCAGGAGTTATTGGCTAAGGAGGGCATATACTACAACCTCTATAAACTACAATATAAAGAAAGTTTAATTGGATAGTCCTTTTATGAATCTCAATATTTTAAACATATAAAACCCCCTAAAGCTATGGCTTTAGGGGGTTTTATACCGCAATGCCGTCAACTAATCTAATTCACACCCGCCTTCTCCAAGGTGGGTGCCCTGTTACCACTTTCTAACTTCCACTCTATGGAGGCATGTTATACGGTGGTAAACTTAGACTCCCGTGTCTAATATGTCGGTTGAATTATCAAAGTCAACGTACATTGCAGATCATATTCTATTTACATTATACTACTTCTTCTGTATTTTTTCAACAAGACATTATGATATGCCATAAAATACTAAATTTCAATTGATATTAAATGATTGATTTCTTCCTCACTTAGCACTTCTTTTTCAATTAGGTTATTTGCCAAGATTTTAAGGCTTTCTATATTATCCATAAGTAGTTTTTTTGTTTCAAGGTATAGCTTGTCTAAGATCTCCTTTGCCCTATCTAATACTAGCTTATTGTCTAAGTTTCTATTACCTACAACCTTGTAATTCACAAGCCCTACTTCTTCATCCATACCTAAGAGAGCAATCATTGACAAGGTCATTTCCGTTGCTTTTTCTAAGTCTGAAGATGCACCTGTAGTTACAAAATCTTTGCCAAATATGATCTCTTCTGCTGCCCTTCCTCCTAGGGCAATCATTATATTGGACAAAATGTCCTTTTTACTTTGATACATCTTGTCAGGAGGTAAGTTAATACTAAATCCTCCCATGCCCTTTGTACTTGGAATAATACTTACCTTAGAAACCCTATTTTCTTTAGCCACTAGTTTTGTTACTAAGGCATGTCCAGCTTCATGATAGGCAGTTATTTCTTTGTCCCTTAAATTAATTGTTGATCTATCCTTTTTTTCATCTCCTACTAAGACTGTATAATATGCCTTGCTTATATGGTCTGATGTGATTTCATTTGATTTTTCCTTTGCTGCTAATATTGCAGCTTCATTCATTAAGCTTTCCAATTTTGCACCACTGAAATATACAGTATCTAAAGCTAGTTTCCTTAGATCCACATCCTTTGAAATAGGCTTGTTTTCGCTATGGAGTTTCAATATTTTGTATCTGCCATTGACATCTGGCAAATTAACTTCTATTTGGCGATCAAATCTTCCAGGTCTAAGCAAAGCCTCATCTAAGATATCTATCCTATTGGTAGCTGCAACAACAATAATACCATCATTGTCGTTAAAACCTGACATTTCAGTTAGTAGGGCGTTTAAAGTTCTATCGCCCTCTTCGCTACCTGCAAAGTTGTTACCTTGTCTCTTCTTTCCAAGACAATCTATCTCATCAATAAATATTACCGACTTGCCAACTTCCTTGGCTTTCTTAAACAGTTCCCTAATTCTACTAGCTCCTAAGCCAGCATAGACTTGTACAAAATCTGAACCTGAAACTGGGAAAAATGGCACTCCTGCTTCACCAGCCATGGCCTTAGCTAATAAGGTCTTACCTGTTCCCGGAGGACCATATAGGAGTACTCCCCTAGGCAACCTTGCACCAAGTTTGTTATAAACTTCAGGATTTTTCATGAAATCTACCAAGTCCATTAGGGCTTCTTTTGCTTCTTCATTTCCTGCCACATCGGAAAACGTTAACCTTTTAGAATTATTCTCCGTATCAATTTTTGACATCTGTGACATCTCCCTAGCAGCTTGTTTTGACATATTTCTACTTATGTGAAACAATAAAAAACCCATAATAAATATTGTAAATAACATAGGTATAGTTTGGCTTATGGTTTCATCCTTTTCTATCACTTTAATATTGTTTAATAATAGTTCCTCTTTGAAGCTTTCTTTTCTGGGATTATCTGTTATAAAAACACTTCCATTTTTAAGTATTACCTTAAACTTTTCACTATTAGATAATTCAACTTCCTCCACCAAATCTTTCTCTACATGGGATAAAAATAAGGTATAGGGTATCTCCTCTATATTCTTGTTCTTCATATATAAAAACCCAGTGGACAATAGGGCTATCATTACAAAAATAGTTAAGGTAATCTTAATTTTTTTGTTGAACTTCATTAAGATCCTCCTTTGGTTTACATAATATATTTTTTATTATAACACTTACTATATACAAAGTCCATTTCCTAGATTTGTCAATTGATTGTTAAAAGCACCCAAAGGGTGCCTATTCTTTATCCAACAAGTCTAAAATCCTATCTAATTTTCTGTTCTGCTCTTCACTTAATAGTGGCCTAATGCTTTCCAGCTTTTCAAATATTTCCCTATATTCATCTTCACTTAAATTTCTTTCTAAGGTATCATTTACTTTAATAATCTCAATAAAGATATCATCTTCTGACTTATCTTTATAGGCCTCAGCCAAATTTTCAATTGCCTCTATATCTTCTTGTGATGGATTATATTCCTTTATCTTTTCCATTATTTCATCAATATTTTTCTTTCTCATACTATCCCTCCTGTTCTATAGTTT
>JGI24714J26587_10000861_pt1 | contig 21650 bp, 20 predicted proteins | sample BioPla4DNA2_FD_26587 | JGI IMG/M metagenome (IMG submission 26587)
TAACTATTCACTATTAACTATTCACTGTAAAATAGGGGGGTGTTTAAATGAAATTAGGGTTCATAGTAAATCCTATTGCTGGTATGGGTGGTAGAGTAGGTTTAAAGGGGACAGATGGCCCAGAAGTATTAGAAAAGGCCCGTAGCCTAGGAGCAGTACCTGAATCTCCAAATAAGGCTAAAAAGGCCTTAGAAGTCCTCCTTCCCATTAAGGATAAAATAGAAATATACACTTATCCAGGACCTATGGGAGAAGAGGAAGCCAAAGCATTAGGATTTAATCCAATAGTATTAGGAGAACGAAAAGAAATGTTTGAAGCAGCAGATACAGAAAAGGCTGCAAAGGAAATGGCAGACTTAGGTGTAGACTTAATACTATTTGCTGGCGGAGACGGTACAGCAAGGAATATTTATTCAGCCATTGGTACTTCAGTTCCTGTTATAGGCATACCTGCTGGGGTGAAAATCCACTCAGGAGTTTATGCCAATCATCCAAAGGCGGCAGGAGAAGTTGCCTTACAATTTCTTCAAGGTGAAGAAATGGAAATCGTGGAAGCTGAAGTAATGGATATAGATGAGGAAGCCTTTAGGGATGGCATAGTTACAGCCAGACTATATGGCTATATGAAAATTCCTTTGGAACCAGAACTAATTCAAACTACCAAGTCTGGTGGTGGACATGGTTCAGAGGAAGAAGCCTTAGCAGGAATAGCAGAAAGAATTATTGAAGAAATGGAAGATAATCCAGATACATTCTTTATCATAGGGTCTGGTACATCTACTAGGCCTATTATGGAAGCCTTAGATTTGCCTAATACCTTATTGGGTATAGATATAGTGAAGGATAAAAAACTAATAGCTTCCGATGTAAATGAAAAGGAAATACTAGATATTATAGATGGCCACAAGGCCATAATAGTAGTTACTGTTATAGGTGGCCAAGGGTATATATTTGGACGTGGAAATCAACAGATCAGTGGAGAAGTAATTAAAAAAGTTGGAAAAGAAAATATCCGTATTATAGCAACTAAAAATAAACTCCTATCCCTGGAAGGTAGACCACTTTTAGTGGATACAGGAGATGATGAAGTGAATAAAATGTTTAATGGATATATGAAGGTAATAAATACCTATTATTCTGAATCCATAGAGAAGGTTCAAGGCCTATAGGTTTAATATAAAAGTACGTAAAGGTCTTGACAATTATATAAGTTATGCCTATAATGTATTTGAAATATCTTCAGGGGTAGGTGAAAGTCCTCACCGGCGGTATAGCCCGCGAGCCGTGTAGAACGGCTGACTTGGTGAAATTCCAAGGCCGACAGTTAAAGTCTGGATGGAAGAAGATGCATATGCTTTTTTGTGCAGTCTANNNTTAACCCCGAAGATTATTCTTCGGGGTATTTTGTGTTATGAAACTGCGGTAGTTCAAAGTGTAATCCCTGAAGAAAATAATTATTTGGAGGGATTTTATGTACACTATAAGCAAGGACACATGGAACACAAAAACCATGGTAAAGATTTCAGTTTTAGGAGTAATTTCATTTATTCTCATGTTCTTTGAATTCCCTTTACCTTGGTTAGCACCAACTTTTATGAAGGTCGACATCAGTGATCTACCATCTTTAATTGGTGCCTTTGCCATAGGGCCCATGGCAGGTGTTATTATTCAATTCTTAAAAAACCTATTAAATGTTCTAATCGAAGGAACAACAACAGCTGTAGTTGGAGAACTGGCTAATTTTGTAGTAGGATCTGTATTTGCATATACAGCAGGTATTATTTACCATAGAAAGAAGACCTTCAATAGGGCAGTNGTAGGTCTTATACTTGGTACTGTAGCCATGACTGTGGTAATAACCTTAGCAAATTACTTTATAATGTTCCCACTATATGCAAAGTTAATGGGTCTAGATATGCAAGTATTTATTGATATGGGTAAGGCTATAAATAATAACATAACAGATTTAAGGTCTTTAATGCTGATGTCAGTAGTCCCCTTTAATCTATTGAAGGGAATAATTGTAACAGCCATAACCCTTTTAATATATAAAAAAGTATCACCGATACTAAAAAAACAATAAGAAAATCTCTAGGTCTACCTAGAGATTTTTTCTATATATGATATAATATTAAGTTAGCAATATAGATGAAAGGTTGATTATCTTGGAGATAAGATTAAATAATTTTGAAGAAACAGAGGAATTTGGGATAAAGCTTGGGAAAAGCCTAAAAAGTGGCGATATAGTATGTTTAAATGGTGATTTAGGGGCAGGTAAGACAACCTTGACAAAATCTATAGGCCTTGGTCTTGATGTTAAGGAGTATATAACTAGCCCGACTTTTACTTTGATAAACCAATATAGGGGGAGGCTTCCAGTCTATCACTTTGACGTATATAGGCTGGAAAATGTTGATGAGCTCTATGATTTAGGTTTTGATGAGTATTTTTATGGCAATGGAGTATGCATCGTCGAATGGGCTGAAAAAATCGAAAAACTCTTACCTAAGGAAAGACTTGTATTAGATATAAAAAAGGGTAAAGATATAGATGAAAGGGTAATAAATATTACAGCCTATGGAAATAGATATATTGAATTACTTAAGGAGTTGGAGGAAAATTGAAGATATTAGCTTTAGATACATCTACTATGATGGCAACTTGTGCAGTATTAGATGAAAATCAAGTATTAGGAGAATATTCTTTAAATCAAAGTGAGACCCATTCGGAAAACTTAGTTCCAATGGTCAAAGAAGTTTTAGATAATTTATTTTTAAAAGTTGAAGACATTGATTTATATGGTGTAGCCATAGGTCCAGGGTCTTTTACTGGACTTAGGATAGGTGTTGCCACTGTAAAGGCCTTTGCCCATATATACAATAAACCAGTAGTGGGCATATCTACCCTAGAGGCCCTGGCCTATAACCTACCTTATAATAAGACCATAGTACCTATGATAGATGCTAGGAGAGACAGGGTCTATACTGGTATCTATACCTGGGAGGATGGGGCAACTAAAACTCTAATGGAACCTACAGTCCTAGATATAAATGACTTACTAGATATTCTAGAAAAAGACTATGAAGATGTAGTGGTAAATGGCAATGGTTCCGTACTTCATAGGGAAACCATAAAAGATAGGTTAAAAGATAAAGTAAAATTTTCAACTATGGGAAATAATTACTGTAGGGCTCTAAGCATTGGAGAATTGGCTCTTAAAAAATATAGGGATGGAAATATGGATAATTTCTATACTATAGTACCAGAGTATATAAGAGAGTCCCAAGCCCAAAGAGACCTAAGAAAAAAGGAGCAGAGATAAGATGAAAATTGCCATTCGAAGAATGGATGAAGAGGATCTAGATAGGATAATGGAAATAGAAGTTGAATCCTTCACTACTCCTTGGCCTAAGGAGTCATTTTTACTTGAGATTACAAAAAATCAGTTGGCCAGATATATTGTAGCCGAAGTAGACGGCCTAGTAGTTGGTTATGGTGGGATTTGGCTTGTATTAGATGAAGGCCATATAACTAATATTGCTGTAGCTAAGGAGTATAGGGGCTTAGGAGTAGGAAAAAAACTAATTGAAGGCCTAATAAGTCTATGTAAAGATGGGGGTATAACTGCCATGACTTTAGAAGTGCGTAAGTCAAATATAATCGCTCAAAACCTATATAAGAGCTACGGCTTTGTAGAAGCAGGCATTAGGCCAAATTATTATACTGATGTTAATGAAGATGCCATAATAATGTGGAAAAAAATATATAATAGAGGTGATTAAATGCTCACACTTGCAATTGAGACTTCCTGTGATGAAACCTCTGCTGCTGTAATAAAGGATGGTCGTGAAGTTTTATCCAATATTATTTCTTCACAGATAGAGATCCATAGAAAATTTGGTGGTGTAGTACCAGAAGTTGCATCAAGGAAACATATTGAAAATATAAATCAGATAGTACAAGAGGCTTTGGATTCAGCCAAGGTTACTTTCAAGGATATAGATTTAATAGGAGTTACCCAGGGACCTGGCCTAGTGGGTGCTCTTCTAATAGGTATATCCACAGCCAAGGCCCTTGCCTATGGATTAAATCTACCCTTAGTTGGAGTAAACCATATAGAAGGCCATGTATGTGCCAACTATATAGAACATAAGGACTTAGAACCACCCTTTACCTGCCTAATAGTATCTGGTGGCCATACCTATCTAATTCAAGTAAATGGATATACAGACTATGAATTAATTGGTAGGACAAGGGATGATGCTGCAGGTGAGGCCTTTGATAAGGTGGCCAGGGCTTTAGGTCTACCATATCCTGGAGGACCAGTTATAGATAAATTAGCCCAAAGTGGAAATAAGGCTGCAGTAGATTTTCCAAGGGCAATGCTGGAGCCAAATTCCTATGATTTTAGCTTCAGTGGATTGAAAACGGCAGTATTAAACTATTTAAACCAAGTAAGACAAAAAGGTGAAGAGATTATTGTAGAAGATGTGGCAGCCTCTTTTCAACAGGCAGTTTTAGATGTGCTTGTGGATAAGTCCTTTAGGTTGGCTAAGGAAAGAGGAATGGATAAGATAGTTTTAGCTGGAGGGGTAGCGGCTAACCAAGGCCTTAGGACTATGATGGAGAAAAGGGGCAAAAAAGAAGGAATAAAAATATTTTATCCCTCTAGAATACTATGTACTGATAATGCTGCCATGATCGGGTCTGCAGCTTATTTTAATTACAAGGCTGGAAAGACAAGTGACCTATACTTAAATGTGGAGCCAAATTTAGACCTAATTTGATTTTTTCTAACATTTTTTTCCACATAATGTCCACAGAGCTATTGTGAGTTCCTTGGGATAACTCTGTGGATAATGTGGAAAATATGGTTAATACTTATAATTATTGGCCTTGTACTGTGGATAAGATTGTGGGTACTGTGTATAATTTGTGAATTATCTGTGGAATTAGTCATCAGTTAACATAATCCACCTACTATATAGGTCATCTAGGGTTAGTTGAATTTCTTCCCTATTTCTTGTTATTTCAACAATTTTTTCAGGAGTTTCATAGATTTCTGGGTCACAGAGTAGCTGATCTAGTTCATCTAGTTTCAGTTCTGTTTCTGCTATTCTTTTTTCCAATTCTGCAATTTCTCTTTTTCTATTTCTTTCTTCTTGTAATAGTTCTCTTTCTTTTTTTCTTTCTAATTTAATCTGGGTCTTGGTCTTGCCTGAATCTTCATCTTCCTCATCTATGACTTCGTTTTTCTTCTCCAAATAATAATCATAATTTCCTAAATATTCCTTTATGCCCTCTTCAGTCAATTCTAAGATTTTATCTGCTACCCTATTTAGGAAGTATCTATCGTGGGATATGACAAAAACAGTGCCATCATAGTCTAATAAGGCTTCTTCCAATACTTCCTTAGAATCGATATCTAAGTGGTTAGTAGGTTCGTCCATAAGTAGGAAGTTGGCATTTGATAACATGAGTTTCAATAATGAAAGTCTTGCCTTTTCTCCACCACTAAGGCTTGATATCTCTTTAAATATGTCATCACCGATGAACATAAATTGGCTCAGTATGGTCCTTATTTTATAATGGTCAAAGCTTGGGTTTTCATCCCAAATTTCATCTATAACTGTTTTGTCTAAATTGAGCCTGGACATTTCTTGGTCGAAATATCCTGGAACTACATGGTGGCCAATTATGATATCTCCCTCATCCTTTGGAATCTGGTTCAAGACTATTTTAAATAGGGTAGTTTTACCAATCCCATTGGCCCCTATAAGTCCAACTTTTTCTCCCCTATATATGCTGAAGTTTATATCCCTTAATAATCTAAAATCTCCAAAGCTTTTGCCAAGGTTTTCTACCTTTAATACATCCCTGCCTGATTTAATCTTAGGCTCAAACCTGATCCTGGCCTTCATGGAATCAGTAGGTTTTGGCAGGACCTTCATCTTATCCAATAGCTTTTGCCTACTTTGAGCTAACCTATGGTATTTTTCTCCACCATAGGACTTAAACCTAGCAATGATTTCTTCCTGCCTTTTTATCTCCCTTTGTTGGTCTTCAAAATGCTTCTTGTATATTTCTAATTCCTTTTTACGCCTTACCATAAAATCTGTGTAATTAGTATTGTAAATCTTCATTTTTTGATTCTCAATGTGGAAAATGCGGTTTACTACATTATCTAGGAAATACCTATCGTGGGAGATAATCAAGGCAGCTCCCTTGTATTCCTTTAAAAACTTTTCTAGCCAACTTATGGCTTCTATATCTAGGTGGTTGGTAGGCTCGTCTAATAACAAGATATCTGGCTTTTCTAATAGGAGTTTAGCCAAGGATAACCTAGATTTTTGTCCACCACTTAGTATATTTACTTCCTTATCAAAATCATCTTCAGCAAAACCTAAGCCCTTTAGGACTCCTTTAATTTCCGATTTATATCCATAGCCATTTAAGGCGAGAAACTTCTCTGATAGATGGGCATATTCATTCATCAAGGTTTTTAGCCTTTGGGTTTCACCTTTTTGGCTTTCAATTGAGATTTCATCTTCTAAGTTTCTTAACTCCTTTTCCATATTTATTAAGGGAGTCAATACTTCTAAACATTCATCAAAAATAGTTTTGTTACTTTCAATCTTAGTATGCTGTTTCAAATAACCTATTTTAATATCTTTTTGTACATAGATATCTCCACTATCCAGTTCTACTTCTCCAGACAAGATATTAAAAAGGGTAGTTTTACCTGAACCATTAAGTCCAATGACTCCAATCTTATCTCCATTTTCTACAGTAAAGCTAATACCGTCTAAAATAGTATCTGTTATATATGTTTTTCTTATATTGCTACATGAAAGGACTAACATTTCTTTTCCCCCTAAATTATATTAACAATATTGTATCAAAAATCTATTAAAAGTACACTTTTTTGTTGAAGTCCCTACCCTAGTGTGGTATAATGTAAAAAATATAAAATGGGGGAGAAAAAATGGTTATTCATATTGACAAGAAGGCGGAGGAGTATATTAAATCCAATTCTCCAGATAACACAATTCAAGTAATAGCCAAGAGAATTGGAGGAGGTTGATGCCAAACTTTTCAACCGTCAGTAGAGATGGGAAAGCCAACTCATGTAGATTCCTTTAATCATTTCAAATCAGGAGATATAGATGTATATATTTTAAAGTGGCTAATTGTTAGAGATGATGAAATAAGGATTAGATTAAATAAAATACTTTGGTCAAAAACCTTATATGTAGATGGTATAAGCATTTAAAATACTCCTTACTTAAGGAGTATTTTAAGATTTAAGATTTAATTCCATTGCCATGGATGTTAGGATTGGATCAATTAAATTGAGAGTACATTTGCCTTCTTTATCGTAGTGATTACAGTTTACACAGTTTTCATATTTGTCTTCATAGGAACGAGCAGTTGAGGAAAATTCTTTTCTATAAGGGTCATATTTATCACAATATAAGGCTACTTTTCTAAGTTGTTCTATACTGGCTATAATAATCACTCCTTCCAGTCTTAGTTTGTCTAAAAGTCAATTTAATATACAAAAAAATTCTCAAAATATAGAAAAAAATTGACATGAAAGTATCATGATGTTATAATATACAGTAAAATAAAATGGGTGGTGTATGCGAAAGTGGAGAAAGACTATAGATTTGATAGAGAGAATAGAATTTCTATAACAGTCATCAGGAGGTTACCTAAGTATTATAGATATTTAGGAGATTTGATGGATAAGGGAATTAANAGGATTTCTTCTCAAGAATTAAGTAAATTGACTGGATTTACTGCTTCTCAAATTAGACAAGATTTGAACAACTTTGGTGGATTTGGCCAACAGGGATATGGATATAATGTTGAAGAACTCCATGGTGAATTAGGAAAAATCTTAGGTCTAGATACTATTTATAAGGCTGTTATAGCAGGTGCAGGAAATCTTGGTCAAGCGATTGCAAATTATAAGGGTTTTGAAGATGCGGGATTTAAGGTCTTATCCCTATTCGATAAAAATCCAAAGCTAATCGGTTTAAGGATTAGAGATATTGAAATTAGAGATGTGGACAATATGGTTGAATTCATCAAGGAAAATGACATAGACATTGGAATCATAACATCTCCAAGGGAAAGTGCCCAAGAGTTAGCAGACACCTTTGTTAAGGCTGGAGTAAAAGGTATCTGGAACTTTGCTCCAACAGACCTAGAAGTACCAGATCATATTGTCGTTGAAAATGTTCGTTTAAATGAAAGCTTATTTATACTTTCATATTTCCTAAAGGAGAAGCATGACGAATAACTGATTTTTTAGATTAAAAGCCTTACCTAAGAATCATACTAGTCAAACTAGTTTGACTAGTATGATTTTTTGTTTCTGGATATTTTTTTAACAATATTTGTGGAAAATTTAACAAATATAGACTATAATAATTATATAGGGAATACCAATTAATTGAGGAGGGGATATTAGATGAATTTCAATTTAAGCAAGGAGCAATTGATGGTAAGAAGCATCATGAGAGAATTCACTGAAAATGAGGTTAAACCCATTGCTGCTGAAATAGACAAAACAGAGAGATTTCCAAGGGAAACAGTAGAAAAAATGGCCAAGTATAATATGATGGGTATACCCTTTCCTGCAGAATATGGTGGTGCAGGTGGAGATGATTTAGCCTATGCAATAGCTGTCGAGGAATTGTCAAAGTCCTGCGCTACTACAGGAGTCATATTATCAGCCCATACTTCCTTAGGATGTTGGCCAATCTATAAATATGGAACGGAAGAACAAAAACAAAAATACCTAGTTCCGTTGGCCAAGGGAGAGTATTTAGGTGCATTTGGTTTAACAGAGCCTAATGCTGGTACGGACGCGGCAAGCCAACAGACTACTGCTGTACTAGATGGAGATAACTACATTTTAAACGGTACAAAAATATTTATTACTAATGGTGGAGAAGCTGATGTATATATTATATTCGCTATGACGGACAAGTCTAAGGGTACTAGGGGAATTTCAGCTTTTATTGTGGAGAAGGATTTTCCAGGATTTAGTATAGGAAAGATAGAAGAGAAAATGGGTATAAGAGCCTCTTCTACTGCTGAATTAATATTCCAAAACTGCATTGTTCCTAAGGAAAATTTACTGGGCAATGAAGGAGAAGGTTTTAAAATTGCCATGTCTACTTTAGACGGTGGAAGAATCGGAATTGCAGCCCAAGCTCTTGGAATTGCTGCTGGTGCCTTAGAAGAGACTATTAAATATGTGAAGGAAAGACAACAATTTGGTAGGCCATTATCAAAATTCCAAGGTTTGCAATGGATGATAGCAGATATGGCAACTGAAATAGATGCTGCTAGACTCTTAGTTTACAGGGCAGCCTTTAACAAATCCAATGGTTTACCTTATGGTAAAGAGGCAGCCATGGCAAAATTATATGCTTCAGAATGTGCCATGAATGTAACTACTAAGTGTGTACAATTATTCGGCGGATATGGATATACAAAGGATTATCCAATGGAAAGAATGATGAGAGACGCAAAGATAACTGAAATATATGAAGGAACATCTCAGGTTCAACAGATGGTAATAGCAGCTGCTTTATTAAAATAATGGTGAGGGGGAGAGATATGAATATTATTGTATGTATAAAACAAGTGCCTAATACTAATGAAGTTAGAATAGATCCAGTACGTGGAACCCTTATTCGTGATGGGGTACCAAGTATTATTAACCCAGATGATAGAAATGCTTTAGAAGAGGCTTTGAGGATAAAAGATAACTATGAAAATGTAAAAGTAACTGTTTTATCTATGGGCCCTCCTCAAGCGGATGCAGCCTTAAGAGAAGCCATAGCAATGGGAGCTGATGAGGCAATACTACTAACAGATAGGGCCTTTGCAGGTTCAGATACATGGGCAACATCTACTGCCTTAGCTGCTGGAATAAAACATATTGGAGATTATAACATTATATTCTGCGGTAGGCAGGCCATAGATGGAGATACTGCACAGGTAGGTCCTCAAATAGCAGAGCATTTAGGCTTACCACAGATAACCTATGTTGAAGAATTAAAAATCGAAGGAAATAAGGTAATAGCAAAAAGGGCCTTGGAAGACGGATATTTTGTAATAGAGTCTGAAATGCCTGTACTATTAACAGCTATAAAGGAATTAAATCAACCTAGATATCCTTCTATTAGGGGAGTATATGACGCTTACAAAGGGGATAAGGTTAAAGCCCTATCAGCTAAGGATATAAATGCGGATTTTGATAATGTTGGCTTAGATGGATCTCCAACCCAAGTAAATAGATCCTTTACACCACAGGGAAGAACAGGGCAGGGAGAATTATTCCAAGGTGATTGTAAGGAGTCAGTCAAAAAATTAGTAGTTAGATTAAGAGAAAAACATCTTGTTTAATATAATATTGGGATAAGGAGGAGAAATAAATGGCTGTAAAGGTTATAGAATTGAAATGTATTGGCTGTGGGAAATGCGTTAGAGTATGCCCCTTTGATGCTATAGAAATGAAGGATAAAAAGGCAATAATAACTGATAAATGTACTGCTTGTGGTCAATGTTTAGAAGCATGTCCAGTAGATGCTATCGAAAAGGAAGAGGAAAAGAGAAGGGCAGGCAGTGTTGATGTAAATGAATATAGGGGAGTTTGGGTATTTGCTGAACAAAGACAAGGCAACCTATTAAACGTAGCCATAGAACTACTTGGCGAAGGTAGAAAAATTGCTGATGCCTTAAATGTACCTCTATCTGCTGTTTTATTAGGTCATAATGTGGATGATATAGCTGAAAGACTAATAAAATATGGTGCAGATCAAGTCCTTTATGCAGATCATAAGCTATTAGATATATATACAACTGAAGCCTATACTAAAGTAATCTATGACTTAATAAAAGAGAGGAAACCTGAAATTATGCTCTTAGGCGCTACTAATCTAGGTAGAGACCTAGGACCTAGAATATCTGCAAGAGTCCACACAGGTCTGACAGCTGACTGTACAAAGTTAGATGTGGATTTGGAAAATAGGAGACTAATGCAAACCCGTCCTGCCTTTGGTGGAAACTTAATGGCAACTATTATTTGTCCAGACCATAGGCCACAAATGGCAACAGTAAGGCCTGGAGTTATGGAAAAGGCTAAATATGATGAGAATAGGAAAGGTGAGATAGTTAAGTTTAGCCCTGATCTTAAAGAAGAGGATATAAGGGCTAAGGTAGTTGAAGTAGTTAAGGCAGCAAAAGCTATAGTGGCATTAGAAGATGCTAAGATAATAGTTTCTGGCGGTAGGGGATTAGGTAATCCTGAAGGATTTAAGCTTATAAAAGAATTGGCAGACAAACTTGGAGGAGTAGTAGGAGCTTCCCGTGCTACAGTAGATGCTGGCTGGATTGAACAAAGCCACCAAGTAGGTCAAACTGGCAAAACCGTTAGGCCATCCCTTTATGTAGCCTGTGGTATATCAGGAGCCATTCAACATTTAGCTGGTATGCAAGAATCCAAGGTTATAGTAGCTATAAATAAGGACCCTGATGCCCCAATATTCAAGGTAGCTGATTTTGGCATTGTAGGAGATCTATACGAAGTTATACCTGAACTTATCGAAGCTTTAGATGATGTAGACGATATAGTAGAAAGGTTTAAAGCTGTAAGTCAAGGAGCTTAATATATTTTTAAGAATTAGCGGTCTTTTGACCGCTAATTATGAATTTTTCAAAGTTTCTGAAAGGTTTACAAAGAAATCCCCTTGTGTTATAATTTCATTAAAATGATAAATAAATGGCAATATCTTTGCCAATTATTATGGGGAGGTTTTGTACAATGTCAAAAGAAAATTTAAATCCATTGGAAAGTGCTCAGAAACAAGTTAAAAAAGCTTGTGATGCACTAAACCTTGGAAATGATGTGTATGAACTATTAAAAGAACCACAAAGAATCATTGAAATTTCAATCCCAGTGAAGATGGATGACGGGACTTTAAAGGTATTTAAAGGCTATAGGTCAGCTCACAATACTGCTATAGGACCTGGTAAAGGCGGAATTAGATTCCATCCAGGAGTAAATGCAGACGAAGTAAAGGCTCTATCTATTTGGATGACTTTTAAATGTGGTGTTATGGGTGTACCTTATGGTGGAGCAAAGGGTGGAGTTACAGTTGACCCACTTCAACTATCACAAGGTGAATTAGAAAGACTATCTAGAGGTTATATCCAAGGCCTTCACAAGTACTTAGGAGAAAAAATAGACATACCAGCACCAGACGTTGGAACAAACGGACAGGTTATGGCTTGGATGGTTGACGAATATATAAAATTAACTGGCCATGATGCATTGGGAGTTATTACTGGTAAACCAGTTGCATGGGGCGGCTCAGAAGGAAGAAACGAAGCTACAGGCTTTGGAGTTTCCGTTATAGCTAGGGAAGCTGCTAGAGAACTAGGTATAGACATAACTAAATCAAAAGTTGCTATTCAAGGATTTGGTAATGTTGGTAGATATACAGTTAAGAACGTTCAAAAACAAGGTGCTAAGATCGTTGCAATAGCTGAATGGGCACCATCAGTTGGAACTTATGCATTATATAATGAAGATGGTTTAGATTTCAATGACATGTTAGAATACTTTAATGAAAACAGAAATCTAGTAAATTATCCAAAGGCTGAAATGATTAGCTTAGATGATTTCTGGAAACTTGATGTTGATATATTAATCCCTGCTGCATTAGAAAATGCTATTACTGAAGATGTAGCTAAAGTAGTTAAGGCTAAACTAATCTGTGAAGCAGCTAACGGACCTATTACTCCAGGAGCAGATGAGGTACTAAAAGAAAGAGGAATAACTGTTACACCAGACATCTTAACAAATGCAGGTGGAGTTACAGTTTCATACTTTGAATGGGTACAAAACCTATATGGCTACTACTGGTCAGAAAAAGAAGTAGAAGAAAAACAAGAAGTTGAAATGGTTAAGGCATTTAATGCTATTTGGGAATTAAAGAATGAATACAATGTAACAGTAAGAGAAGCTGCTTACATGCTATCAGTTAAGAAGGTAGCTGAAGTAATGAAATTAAGAGGATGGTATTAATATAAAAAACTGGCGAAAGCCAGTTTTTTTATTACCCTTCTTGACNGAAAAAATTATATTCTTTATAATAAATTAGTGACCGACTAGTCGGTCGGACTAGTTGGTTGCCAATTTATTATAGAAATAGGAGGGTAATATGTTATCGAGACTTAGTGTTAAGAAACCATATACAGTAGTTGTAGCAGTGATTTTAGTATTAATCCTAGGAAGTATATCCTTTATAAATTTACAAACAGATTTACTTCCCAGCATAGAATTGCCTTACTTAGTTATTATGACCACTTACCCTGGAGCNAGTCCAGAGGAAGTAGAGATGGTAGTAACTAGGCCTATTGAACAAGTAGTGGCCACAGCAAGTAATATAAAAAACATCAATTCAATATCTAGTGAAAACACCTCCATAGTTATATTAGAGTTCAATAATGATGTGAATATGGACTCGAGTATAATTGAGATTAACGGGAGTCTTGATTTAATAAAGAGTGCGTGGAATGACTCCGTTGGTACACCAATGATAATCAGATTAAATCCTGATATGCTGCCTATAGGAATCTTTTCAGTAGATATGGAGGATATGGATGTAGTAGAAATATCTGACTTTGTAGATTCAAGAATAATACCAGAACTGGAAAGTATAGAGGGAGTGGCTTCTGTTTCAGGAGTTGGATTAATTGAAGAGAATGTAGAAGTTTTTATTAATCCAGACAAAATAGATGACCTAAATAGAAGAATTTTAGATAAGGTAGATTCAAAATTAGCAGAAGCCGAAGCAGAGTTAAAGAAAGCCAAAAATGAAATAGAAGATGGAAAAGAAAGATTAAATACGGAAGAAAGGACACAAANGGAAAGGCTTGAAGAAGGGGAAAAAGCATTAAATCTAGCTAAAGACCAAATTGCTCAGGGAGAAGCTGGTATCAATGCTGGTATACTGGAGTTAAATAAAAATATTGGAGAGGTCCAAGACCTGTTAAATGAACTCAATGAAAAGGAAGAAGAACTAAAGGCCAGTGAAAACCTTTTATTAGAACAGGGAGACCAGCTATCTCAGGAGGATAGAATAAAACTATTGGCTATCCAAGAGAGTCTAAAACAGCTATCTCAAAGCAAAATAGAAGCAGAAATGGGACTTAAGACCTTACAAGCTAAATTGGAAGAATTAGAGCTCCAAAAAGCTTCACTTGAAGAAAAGAAGCTAGAGTTAAGTTTACAAGAGAAGCAAATAGTAGAAGGAAAATCTATCTTAGAAGCAGAAATGAATAAGGCCAGGGCTCAACTTGTTGAGGGAGAAAAGGTCCTAAATGAAAAATTAGATGAGTTTGAAGAGGCCAGGGAAGAAGCCTTTAAGAAAGCATCCTTAGAAGGTGTTATTACAAGTAAAATGATTTCAGGNATGCTTGCAGCACAGAACTTTTCCATGCNTGCAGGCTATGTATCAGAAGAAGGTATAGACTATTTAGTCAAAGTTGGAGATAAAATAAAGGACATAGATGAGATTAAAAACCTGCTACTTTTCGATACAGGAGAAGAAGGAATAGGAAAGATCTATTTAAAAGATGTGGCTGATATCGATTATAAGGATAATTCTGAGGAAGTTTATGCAAAGATCAATGGAAATAACGGAGTAATACTGACTTTCCAAAAACAAAGCAATTATTCTACAACAGAAGTATCAAAGAACATTGAAAAGAAGATGGAGGAATTAAGGGTTAAATATGAAGGACTAAACTTTACAACCCTAATGGACCAGGGCATATATATTGGTATAGTTATAGATTCAGTCCTAGACAATCTAGTATATGGTGGAATACTGGCAATCCTTATACTTATAGTGTTTTTAAGGGATATAAAACCTACCTTTGTCATTGCCCTATCTATACCTATAAGCTTAATATTTGCCATTGCCATGATGTATTTCACAGGAGTTACCCTAAACCTTATATCCTTGGCGGGCTTGGCACTAGGTGTTGGAATGCTGGTAGATAANTCCATAGTAGTTATTGAAAATATTTATAGATTAAGAAATGAAGGCATGTCTCCTATTAAGGCAGCCATAGAAGGAGCCAAGGAAGTAGGTGGAGCTATTATGGCATCTACACTGACTACAGTATGTGTATTCCTGCCTATAGTGTTTACAAAGGGAATCTCAAGGCAACTCTTTGTAGATATGGGTCTAACAATAGCCTATTCCTTACTAGCAAGTCTTATAGTAGCTTTATCCTTAGTGCCTTCCATGGCATCAACAATACTAAAGAATACTAAGGAAAAGGAAGATAGGTTATTTGATAAGTTCTTAGGCTTTTATGAAAAAATACTTAGATGGTCCCTATCCCATAGAGCCATCGTTATAGTAGGAGTAACCCTATTATTAGGCCTTAGTGGATACTTAGCAGTATCCATGGGAACAGCCTTTATTCCAGAAATGGAAACTCCACAAATGTCATTAACCTTAGAAATGCCAAAGGAAAGTTCATTTAAAGATACTGTAGAAATGTCTGACCTTGTAATAGATAGGATTATAGATATAGAAGATGTAGAAACTATTGGTGCCTTCCATGGTCAAGGAATGGTAAGTTTTGGACAACAAGGTAATAGTACTGGCAATACTATGTCCATGTATATTATTCTCAATGAGAATAAGAAAATGACCAACTTGGAAATAGAAAAAGAGATACTAGAAAGAACCAAGGACTTAGACTGTAAGATAAGTGTAAATACTTCTAATATGGATATGAGTGCCTTAGGAGGCTCTGGTATAGAGGTCCTAGTTAAAGGTAGAGACCTGGATGGTTTAAGAGATGTAGGATATGAAATAGGAGCAATCTTAGAGTCAGTAGAAGGAACTAAAGATATTAGGGTTGGAGAAGGTGACAGTTTAGAGGAAATAAGGATTACTGTAGATAAGGAAAAGGCCATGGAGAAAGGCCTAACAGTTGCACAAGTATTTAGCGAGGTCAACTCTTTGTTAGCCAAGAGTAAATCTGCAACTACTTTGACAGTTTCAAATAAGGATTATCCAGTAATAGTTGTAGATGGAGAAAGTAAAAACTTAACTACTGAGGATATAAAGGACTTAAGTATTAAGGTAAACAGAGATGGAGAAGAATCAGAAGTAAAAATAGGGGATATTGCAAAGGTTACTGAAGAAGTCGGACCTACATCTATTAGGAGAAAGGACCAGGAAAGATATATATCTGTAAGGGCTAGTATAGATAAGGACTATAATATAGGACTAGTGAGCCGTGACTTTGAGGATAAACTAGAGGAATATAAGCTGCTAGCAGGCTATTCCATTGAGCTAGCAGGTGAAAATGAAATAATCAAAGAATCCATGAGGGATTTAATCTATATGATCCTACTGGCCATAGCCTTTATATATTTAATCATGGTGGCTCAATTCCAATCCCTACTATCGCCATTTATAGTTATGTTCACTATCCCATTGGCCTTTACAGGAGGACTATTGGCATTAGTAATTACAGGACATGAAATTAGCTTGATTGCTATGCTAGGGTTCTTAGTCTTATCTGGAGTAGTAGTAAATAATGGTATAGTATTTGTGGATTATACTAACCAATTGAGAGAAAGGGATATAGAAACAAGAGAGGCCCTAGTATTAGCTGGCAAGACTAGGATGAGGCCAATTCTTATGACTGCCATAACTACTATTTTAGGTTTATCAACCTTGTCCTTAGGGGTAGGAGTAGGTGCAGAGATGGTTCAACCTTTAGCCATTACAGCCATCGGTGGTTTGACTTATGCTACAATACTTACCTTAGTTGTAGTCCCAGTAATGTATAGCTTATTTCACAAGAAGAAAATAAGGAATTTCTCCCTAGAAGGAGATGAGTAATATGATAAATAATGATTATTCAGAAAAGGAAATAGCAATCTATAATGGCTTGATATCTCTGATGAAGGAGGGGGCCAACCCCTACTCCATCAAGGTATCAGATATAGCTGAAGCTGCTAATATCGGAAAGGGAACTATTTATGACTATTTTGATACCAAGGAAGAAGTCATATCTAAGGCTATTATTTTCAATATGACTAATGAAATAAAGAACGCCTTTAACAGGGTTAAGAGCAAAGACAACTTTAAGGACAGATTTTATGAGATCCTGAATATTATAGAAGAAAACCTAGGGAACAAGCTTTCAACTATCAATATTTTATTGTCAGCAGGTGGCATTGAAAAGTTTTATGAGTATTTATTAGATACTAAATACAATATAAAGCGCTTCATTGTTTTGATTAACTGGGAGATAAGTGAGTTTTTACAGATGGGAATTGAAGAAGGGGTAATAAATACAAAAGAGAATAGTTTTTATCAAATAATGGCTGTTCATGGTGTGATTTCATTCTTTTCCCACTATATTAACCAAAGAGAATTATATTCAGACATAGAAGTTAAGGCAGCAAAGGATACAGCATACAAAATGCTTTTAAAGGCTTTAAATTAAAAAACTGGCTAAGGCCAGTTTTTTTTATTAGAATAAGGGTAAACTATTCATTGTATTTAAGATTATAATGAAGAAGGAGAATAATATGAAGTATCATATAATCGAAGAAAATAATAAGATAATATTGAAGGATATGAAAAATTTCAACCCTAAGCATATCTTTGAATGTGGCCAAGCCTTTAGATGGACTCTTGAGGATGATTCATCTTACACCACCATTGCCTATGGCAGGGTCCTCAATGTAAAAAGACAAGGGGAGGATATAGTTCTATCTGGTACAGATCTAGATGATTTCAATAATATCTGGTATGAATATTTTGACTTAGGCAGGGATTATGATGAAATAAAAAGGGAATTATCTAAGGATGAAGTGTTAAGAGAGGCCATTAAGTTTGGTGAAGGTATCAGGGTATTAAATCAAGAACCCTTTGAGACTTTAATATCCTTTATAATATCGGCTAATAATCAAATTCCTAGGATAAAAAGATCTATTGAGCTAATAGCCAAACATTATGGAGAGGAAATTGAAGGAACAGACTATTATAGCTTCCCAAGTGCAGATAAATTGGCTACAGCTAAACCAGAAGATTTAAAGGAAATATGTAGGGTCGGCTTTAGGGCAGAGAGGATAGTAGAGACTTCAAAGATTATAGCCAAGGGAGACCTAGACTTAAATGAGATATACAACTTATCCAGGGAAGAAGGTAAAAACCTCTTAATGACCTTGCCTGGAGTAGGGCCTAAGGTTTCCGATTGTATCCTACTATTTGCCTTTAAGAAGGCAGATGCTTTTCCTGTAGACGTATGGGTCAAGAGGGTAATGGAACATTTTTATTTAAAGGAAGAAACCAATGTAAAACTAATAGGTCAGTATGGGGCAAAGCTCTTTGGCCATCTTGCAGGTTTTGCCCAGCAATATCTATTCTATTATGCTAGGGAACTAGGAATAGGAAAGTAGGCTTATAAATATAGGTTCTTCACTGTGTCATCTACTACAGTGAAGAATTTTTTTGTAACTCAATTGTAATACTTTTCCAGTAGCTTATTGATATAATTATGGCAAAGGGGTAAAGGGAATTAGGTTAGGAGAAGAATATATGAAATATTTTAAAAGCATTTCCATATTATTAATAGTAGTTGTAATTAGTCTATTAGCCTTTAGAAAAGACCCAATAGATTTACCTATGGATATAGGGGAAAAAGTTAAAGACTATGCCATAGGACATATTGCAGGGGATGATGAGGAGTACTTAGTAGTCCTTACAGAGGGGAAGAGTAAGGAATATGGGGAAGAAGTCATTGTATATTCATTAGGAGACGGGGAAGAAATCTATAGGAAGGATTTTTCTGAATTGAATCCTTGGAAGCTAATAATAGGGGATATAGATGGGGACCTCTGGGATGAAATATCCATTGGGGTCTATAAAAAATCACCCCTGCACCAAGTAATGGCTAAAAGACCCTTTATATATTCCTTTAAAGATGGAAGGATAGTACCTAAATGGAGAGGGTCTAGGCTTTCGAGACCATTTGTAGATTATAATTTTTATGATATTGATAAGGATGGGGTAGATGAGATTATTTCCATAGAGTTCTTAGAGGATGGGCGGAATATAATAAATACATATAAGTGGAAGGGCTTTGGTTTTGAGGGATTTTTGGAGTCTGAAAGTTTCCAAGTAATTGATAAGCTAAGGGTAGAAGATGGTGAAGTATATCTTCAGATAAAAGATGGGAAGGATGACTATATAGGTAATTTAAAACTTATAGATGATAATTTAATAATAGAAAGGGTGGAATAGGGTGAAAAAGAAGAAATTAGTATCAATTATTTCAATATTATTGGCATTATCCATATTAATTAGTGGTTGCAATATAGAAAAGGTTGATACAGTAAATCCAGGAGAAGAAATAAATGAGGGAAATGCAAAAATAGGCCTTGTAGAGGAGCCCACTAAGATAAACATCAGCGTAGATTACAAGGCTCCAGAGTTAGTGGCTAAGGTTAAATCATATAAGCTTGAAGCTGATTTGTCTAATATAGTTAATTTGGACCAATTTGGTGAATTTTCGAAGGAACAATTGGAATTGTTAAAAAAGAATAATTTTGTAGTAAACCCAACCAAACAGCAACAGTTATTCTATATCTATGAAGACAATGACTATAAGCATATACCATCTTTTATAACTACAGATTCAGTTTTACAGGTATACCATATATTCTATGATTATAGCTTGAGGAAGCTGGAAGAGGAAGCATTATTAGGTCTCATAGAAGAATTAACAGATAATATGCTGAAAAACTCCATAGATATTTACAACAAAATAGAGAATAAGGATGTAAAAGAGATGCAGCTTAAGAATATTGCTTTCTTTGCTACAGGACAACTAGCCTTGGAGAAGAATCTACCAGGGGAGATACCTGTAGAGGCTAGAGAAATGGCCCTTAAGGAGCAGGAATTGATCAATGCCCATGGGGGCTTTAGCAGGTCCCATATTTTCCCCTATGATTTAGACTATAGTCAATTTACCATAAGGGGACACTATACTAGAACTGAGGACTTCGGAAGATATTTTAAAGCTATGATGTGGTATGGTCTAGGACCTTTCCCCCTATATTTTGAAGAAAATAAAGAAAGAAACATAGAGCAGACTATTCAAGCCCTATTAATTACCTATAGTATTTGTACAGATAAGGACTCCTATGAGATATGGGAGAAGATATATGAGTTAACAAATTTCTTTGTTGGCAGTGCGGACGACTTAAACATCTATCATTATGGGCAATTATTAGTCGACATTTATGGAAAACAAGTAGACTTAAATGAACTAAATGATAAAGAGAAATTAGATGAATTTTATAAGGCAGCAGATAAACTTCCTGAGCCAAGGATCAAGGGAAAATATACATCTGTAAATACTCCTGTAGGCAAACAGTTTAGATTTATGGGGCAGAGATATGTTATGGATGGGGAGATAATTCAAGACCTAGTAGAGCCTATTATTAGGCCCATACCTTCAGGCTTAGATGTTATGGGGGTCCTAGGGTCAGATAGGGCAAAGGAAATCCAACTATCTAAGGAAGAAAACAAATACTGGGAAGACTATCCAAAGAGGGTTGATGATTTAAGAGACAAATTTGCTAAACTTAGTGAGAATGAATGGCAAGCAAATATGTATACAGGCTGGCTATGGGTACTTAAGGGATTTTTAGAACCCTTTGGAGATGGCTATCCCTCCTTTATGACCAATGATGCATGGTTAGATAAGGACCTAAATACTGCCTTAGGCTCCTGGTCAGAGCTAAAGCATGATACGGTTCTTTATGGCAAGCAATCTGGAGCAGAAATGGGTGGAGATGTGGATATAGACCTTGTAGTTGGATATGTGGAGCCTAATATAGAGGTTTATGAAAAACTCCTATGGCTAACAAGGTATTCAAGAAAAAACCTAAAGGCTAAGGGAGTAGATATTTTAAGTATAGATAATTCATTGGAAAGCTTTGAATGGCTGTTGGAGTTTTTAATCAACTGTTCCATTAAGGAATTAAATAATGAAGAATTAACTGAAGATGAGTATGATTGGATAAAGCACTATGGTGGACTCTTAGAGAGTTTGACCAGCTCCTTTGCTGGAGATGGGATTCGTTGGTTTGAGATAACTTCAGAAACGGATAAGAATATGGCAATTATAGCAGACTTCCATACTATTGCACCCAATCAATTTAGTGATGGTGGATATATGGAGGCAGGAGTTGGCCCTGCCTATGAAATCTATGTAGTAGTACCCATAGGTGGGAAACTGTATTTGACTAGAGGTGGGGTATTTAGTTACCATGAATTCATATCTACAGGAAGATTAACAGATGAAGAATGGCAGTTAATGATAGAAATGGATATGGCTCCACCAATGCCAGAATGGACTCAGTCCTTCATAAGAGAAGGAAAGGGAGAAATACCATTTCCAGAGTTTTAATCAATGCACAATCTTATTCAATTCACAATGCACAATGCACAGTTCACAATTATTTGGGTCGAGCTCTTGGGTCGAAGTTCCTTCGCTGACGCTCAGGATGACAA
>JGI24714J26587_10000889_pt1 | contig 21311 bp, 16 predicted proteins | sample BioPla4DNA2_FD_26587 | JGI IMG/M metagenome (IMG submission 26587)
TTAGACAAAGTAATAAGGGGGTCTAAGAATTGGCTGACAGAAAAACCAAAAGACAAAAGAGAGATATAAAAAGCACAAAGCGTGAATTGTACATGGCTATACCTCTGTTTCTCATCATTGCTGTTGTGCCGTTGATCATATACGTCAAAAAGGTCATCGTGAATGACCCGGGCAACCTGTACTGGGATGGCAGGACTTCACGCTATGATATATTTTCCTATTATAAAATGGTCTGTCTTTTGATTTTTACAGCAGCAGGAATGATCCTTTACCTGTTTTTACATAAAAATGATCCTTTCGAGAAAGCCAGATACCGTTATTATATACCTCTTGGAGCATACAGCATTTTTGTACTGCTGTCGGCTGTTTTTTCTGAATACAGCCATGTTGCCTTTTTTGGCATACTGGAAAGATATGAAGGTGCCCTTGTATTGCTGGCGTATTCGGTGATAATGTTTCTTTCCATGAATGTATTCAGCAATGAAAAAACCATCAGGATACTGTTTGGCTGCTACCTGGCATCAGTCGCCATAGTTTCGCTAATCGGCATATTCCAGTACTTTGGGGTCGATTTGTTCCAGGCAGCATTCTTTCAAAACATGATAACTCCTGCTGCAATCAAAGAGGAGGCCGGACAGTTTAACCTGGTCATCAATGAACGTACGATCTTCTCAACACTGTATAACCCTAACTATGTCGGAAGCTATATGGCAATGGCAATGCCGGTCATATTGGTGTTGATGGTCCGGACAAAAAAAGCTGTTCACAAAACGGCCCTTGCAGTATTACTTGCTCTGGCGACAATCAACCTGATAGGCTGTGATTCACGCGCAGGTCTTGTGGGCGCTGCGCTGGCATTTGCGGTTCTCATAGTTTTATACAGAAAAAAGATCTGGCAGCGTAAATGGATAGCACTTGCAGTGGTTGTTGCTGTTGCCGGCGGACTGACAGTATTCAACTTTGCGACTGGCAATTCGATTGTCAATCGTGTCAGCCGCATGCTGACGCTGGAAGGCAAGGAAGATACGGATGAAGCCATGGCTGCTTTGCATGAGAAGCTGGCAGGATTGGACGATGTATTGATGGATGCTGAGAAAACTGAGATAGTCACTGAGAAAGGCACTTTATACATAACGCTTGACGGCAATATGCTTGTAACCACTGACGAAAACGGTACGGAAGCGGATTCGGAATACAGAGACGGCATTTTATACTTCACAGATGACAGGTTCAGCAACATGCGCCTTGAGATTAAGCCCGAAGAAGGTTTGGTATTGGTTTACTACAATGATTATAAGCTGATGGATATCATATTGACGGATGCAGGTATGCTGAGCACCGCCAACAGATGGATGGTTTACCGCAACGGACGTGAAATAGAATCCTATGGTTTTGAGGGAAAGGAGACCCTCGGTTCAAACAGGGGCTATATCTGGTCCAGGACGCTTCCGCTGCTGAAGGATACGGTATTTATAGGGAAAGGGCCTGACACATTTGCCCTGTATTTCCCACAGTATGACTTTTTGGGCAAACTGAAATTTTACATGACAGGTTCCTTATTCATCGACAAAGCCCATAATATGTATCTTCAGACGTCGCTGACCACAGGTGTCCTGTCGCTTGTTGCAATCCTGGCACTGTTTGTAATTTACGCTGTTTCGAGCATAAAGTTGCTATGGAAAGAAGACTTTGCGGAATTTCTGCCTGCTGCAGGTTTGGCTTGTTTCGCGGCATTCTGCGCATATGCTGCGGCCGGACTTTTCAATGACAGCACCATTTGTGTCGCGCCGGTATTCTGGGTGCTGCTTGGGCTTGGGACAGGGATAAATGTGATGCTGGGGAGAGAAAAGAAACAACGTAGCTGAATGAAAACCTGGTCTGATGGTGCAGGCACCAAAGCACAATGCGCTACTTCATAATATCAGCATAAAGTTTATATACACTATCCAGCATTTTTTCCATTGTGAAATGTTTATACACACGTTCTTTAGCTCTGATACCCATTTCTGTCCTTTCGGCATCATTATCGATAAGCCTTTGCATGGCGGCAGCCAAAGCTTCGGCATTTCCGGGCGGAACGGTAAGGCCGGTCTGTCCGTGGATGCTGACATATGGCACTCCCGTCGGCAACGAAGTGTTGATTACCGGCTTTGAGCATGCCATTGCTTCTATCTGGACGATACCAAATGCCTCACTGTTAGCAACTGATGGTAATACAAATATGTCGCAATCGTTCAGGAGTGCTTTTATATTTTCATCACTCTGGCGGCCTAAAAAGTGAACTTTACCGGATATTCCAAGGCNTGATGCCTGGTTTTCCAGCTGCTGCCTCAGTGGACCGTCGCCGGCAATATAAAGCTGTGCTCCCTGGACTCTGCTGAATGCATCAAGAAGGACATCGACGCCTTTGTAATATATCAGCCTGCCAATAAAAAGCACTTTTTTAGCCCGATTGTCCTGCTGGACTGCAGGAATAGCTGTTTTACTGTTTATGTGGGTAAATGAATCTATATTTACTCCATACGGTATAATTATGCACTTATCACGGAACTGTGCCAGATACCTTGATCCGTTGATGTGACCTTCCGTTGCGACAATAATGCAGTCTGCCCTTTTAAGAAATTTATACATAAGTGGCTCATATAATTTCATCATTTTCTTTTGCCGTACTATATCACTGTGCCACCATACGATTACTTTGCCTTTGAATCCGGATAAAAAGTAAGCAGCATCACCAAGCGGAAATGGCGTGTGGAAATGTAATATATCCCTGTCTGCCGAAAGTTGGCGGAGTTTTGGGAAGAAAGACAGTGATAGAGGCATTGAAAAATATATGCCAAAACTTCCTGCACGGTTGACCTCAACACCGTTTATGTTTTCAATTCTTGCTTTCCCCTTGTTGCTGCATACCAGGACTTTCATATTGACCCGGTCTTTCAAGCCTTCGGCTACATCCTGGACCACTTTTTCGACTCCGCCGATATGAGGAAAGTACAGTTTATTTACCTGCAATACTTTTATTTTTTCAGGTGACATGCTACCTCCAGGTAATCTGACTAAGTTCACTGTGGCATATCTTTTCCGGCCTGCACAATACACAGGCTCAATAACGCTGCTTTCAGCCGGCAAGCTGTTCGCAGACTTTAATAATAATATCGGCAGAACGTTCCCAGGTATATTTTGAAGCCTGCTTTAAACCTTTGTCCGATAGTTCTGCCCGAAGCTCGCGATTTACAAGCAAACGTTCCATTGCGTTTGATATAGATACAACTGAAAACGGATCGACCAATAATGCGGCATCTCCAACCACTTCCGGCAGTGAAGCAGCGTTGGACACTATGACCGGTGTTCCACATGCCATCGCTTCCAGAGGAGGCAAGCCGAAACCTTCGTATAATGAAGGGAATATAAAAGCAGTCGCCCCCTTCATTAATCCAGGCACATCATTTTCATCCACATATCCTGTAAATATTACATCGTTGTCCAGTTTCAGAAAATTAACTTTCTGGAATATCGAATCATACAACCATCCCTTTTTGCCTGCAATAACCAGCCTGGGAACTGTGCCGAGTCGCTCTTTGAGCAGTGCATATGCCTCAATGAGTCTTTCGATGTTTTTACGAGGCTCAAGTGTGCCTAAATAGAGTAAATATTCGCCTGTGATACCATATTTGCTTTTTGCATCTGCAATATCACCTGCACCAAGATCAGGCCTGAATTTGCTGAAGTCCACGCCACAAGGCACTACTACTATTTTTTCTGAAGGGACATGAAGGTATTTGATTATCTCGTTCTTACTGAATTGAGAAATCGTCAGAATAATATCAGCACGCCTGCAGGATCGCTCCATATTGAGATCAAGCATGTAACGCGTTTTTCTGTTCATGGTTTCAGGATACGCCTTATAGACCATATCATAAACCATTGTAATAACCTTGCCGCTTGCTCCGGGTGGTACATGGTAGTTCATAAACAGAGTAACGTCAGCATTTCTGCCGAAAAACAGTCTGTATGGCAATGGGAAAAAAGAATAAATCAGTTTATATGCAGATGCATTGAACCATCGGCATTCATTCGGTTTACAGCCAAAGCTCCGGAGTTTGTCTATAAAATGGTTGCTGTCCGGATTATGAAGCAATGAGAAATAGTTTAAAACACAGGTAAAGCCTGTGTTTTTCGTGGCAATATTAGTGACAATATTCTGTACAGTAAGGGCAACCCCTGTTTTGTCAACGTTCAGTAAAGTCTGGGCATCAATCTGAATCTCCAAATAAATCCTCCACCGATTTTTAGTTTTCGTCAAAGTTTACTATGTCGTCCTCTTCCAAGTATAAACCAGATTGAACTTCAATGACCTGCAATATTATTTTGCCATTGTTGGCGATACTGTGCCTGCGGCCGTTTTTAACAAATACGCTTTCATTACTGCTCACGAGAGACTCCTGACCATCTATGACGACTGTGGCAGTTCCGCTGACAATGATCCAGTGTTCGCTTCTGTGATAATGCATCTGGCAGCCCAACTTTTTTCCTGGCAGGACAGACAACCGCCTGATTTTATAAAATTTGCCTTCTTCAAGCAACGTGCATGATCCCCATGGATAATACTCTGTAAGATGATAGTCTGTACGGCTGTCATTTGCATTTTTAAGTGCATTTACTGCGTCTTTTACCTTTTGGGTATGATCTTTGTGGCATATTAGCAAAGCATCCTTCTGGTCGACAACTACCAGATCGTTAACTCCGATGGCAACGATGGCTTTGTCATTGTCCGAATAGATCATATTATTGGAACAGTCGATAAGTACTTCTTTGTTAAACCTGACATTTCCGTAAGTGTCCTTTTGGGCTTCATACTGATCATAAAATGTTGCAAAACTACCGAGATCGTTCCACTGCACATTCAGCGGAACGACCGCAACAGATTCGGATTTCTCCAACAGACCATAATCAATAGATATAGAAGGCGATAATCTGAAGCATTCCTCAGTATCATCCGACAAAAACGCGTTGTAGACTTCGGCGCAATGCTTTTTAACCTCATCAGTGAATAACGCGCTATGAAACATAAAGATGCCGCAATTCCATAAATATCCGGATTGCACATATTTTTCCGCCGTTTTAATATCAGGCTTTTCCCTGAACTCGTCTACAATATATCCCGGTCCTTCCGGTTTCCCGGGCTTAATGTAACCATAGCCGGTTTCAGGTGAATAAGGACGTACGCCGAAAGTCAGGAGGTATTTATCTGTCAACGGTACAGAACTTAATATAACTGATTTGAATGCATCGTCATCGCCGATGAGATGATCGGATGAAAAAACAGCAACAACGTCATCGCATTTTTTCCTGATAGCTTTGACACCGTTGAAAATAGCAGGCAAAGTATTCCTGGACTCGGGTTCCAGCAGGATGTTTTCGTTCGGCGGCGTGAAGCCCATTTCTTCGATTTGGCCGAATATCAGGTATTTATAATCGCTGTTGGTTACAATATATATATCATCCAATGACACCATCCGAAGGCATCTTTGGATGGTCAGCTGGAAAATTGATTGCTCCATGCCGTTGAGTTTTAAAAACTGCTTTGGATATTTGGCCCTGCTTAACGGCCACAGCCGTGTACCAGTTCCGCCAGCGAGTATTATAATTTTCATATGAAGCAACTCCTGCAACACATTTTACTCAAATCATTATAGCATATTTAGAATTACGTTTCGACGGTTTATGGCATTATTAAACCTGTTCCTGGTTTTACATATTTCTCTTAGCATCAGCACTGCATGGTATATTGTATTGATATACTGATTTAAATATAGTATAATTAGTGCAGGCAACTTCCTGTTGAATTACAGGATATCTTTTACAGATTTGCAGGATAACTTGTTATTTATGTTGATATTTGCAAAAATATTGGTATAATTGTATATGATATTGTGTTGTTGAGATAAGGGTTTACTATGATTCAATCTTTGAAAGAGATATATTCATATAAAGAAATGATAAGGAACATGGTCAGAAAGGACCTGAGGGGCAGATACAAGGGCTCTGTCCTGGGTTTTTTCTGGACAATACTTAATCCGATTCTTCAGTTACTGGTATACACGTTTTTGTTTTCGGTAGTATTGAAGACAGGGATCGATAAATACTATCTTTTTTTGTTTGTAGCTTTGGTGCCATGGATATTTTTCTCATCCTGCCTGGTTGGCGGATCGGGGATCATACTTGGGCAAAAAGATTTGGTAAAGAAGATATATTTTCCAATAGAAGTGCTGCCTATTTGTCATGTTACGAGCAATTTCATCAACATGCTTCTCAGTTTTATTGTTATTTTTGCGGTAGTCATAATATCAGGCAGCAAGATCACTTATGCAGCGCTATACTTGCCGGTTGTTATGATCATAGAATATATATTTGCTCTTGGTGTTGCTTATATATCGTCGGCAATTACCGTATACTTCCGTGATATGGAGCAAATATTGGGTATAGCTGGTATGGCATGGATGTACCTTACCCCTGTTATGTACTCCGTAGATATGATCCCGGAGGAATTTTACGGGGTATTGACGGCTAATCCAATGTCGCCGATTATACTGGCTTACAGGGATGTACTGTATTATGGAAAGGTGCCTGAGGCAACAGGTTTGCTGACAAGCTTTCTGCTTGGTGTAATCATTTTGGTTGCCGGTTTTGCTTTGTTTAACAAACTCAAGCGGAGATTTGTGGAGGAATTGTAGTTGGATGCCATAATTTTGAATGATGTATATAAAAAATTCAGGACGTATTATGGCAAGAGCCATACTCTTAAGGAAAGAGTCATTTTACGCAACAGAAACCCTTATGAAGAGAGATGGGTTTTGAAGGGCATCGATCTGAGAATAAGGGAGGGCGAGGTTGTCGGGCTCGTTGGCGAGAACGGTTCCGGTAAAAGCACATTGCTTAAGCTGATGACTCGGATTTTGTATCCTGATAAAGGTGAGATCCATGTTAACGGTCGAGTTTCAAGCCTGATAGAACTGGGGGCAGGATTTCATCCTGACATGACCGGGCGTGAAAACATATATACTAATGCATCGATTTTCGGGTTGAGCCGCAATGAGATCAATAAACGGATCGACAGCATAATAGATTTTTCCGAACTTGGATATTACATTGATAATCCTGTTAGGTATTATTCATCAGGCATGTATATGCGGCTTGCTTTTTCAGTGGCGATAAATGTCGATGCAGATATCCTGCTCATAGATGAGATACTTTCAGTAGGCGATCAGAATTTTCAGAGAAAGTGCATCAGCAAATTGCAGGAAATCTGCAAGTCAGGTACTACGATCGTGATCGTATCTCATTCTCTCGGACAGATAGAAAAACTTTGCAGCCGTTCTATCTGGATAGATGATGGGAAGATAAGGATGGACGGGGCTCCGCGGGATGTTCATCTTTATTACCAGGACTTTCTGGGCAAAAAAATTATTGAAGCGAGGCGTATGGCAGAAAGTGAAAAAGAATCCGCTCAACAGGACCAAAATAATGTGGCGGTATCAAGGAACACATCCAGGGAAGCATGGGTGGAATCTGTTGAGATGATAAATAGAAACGGCGAAGTAATGAGTGTCTTCGAGACTGGTGACAAAGTAACCATTCGTATCAGGTACAGTGCAGTCGAGCCAGGTCTGAAGGCAATTGTTTCAGTAGGTGTGGTTCGTGAGGATGGAGTGCATTGCTTCAGTACAAACACAGCCATTGCTAAAATGCACGATCTGACATTGATGAAAAACGGAACGATAGATTTTGTGATCGACAATATGAATCTCTTAAATGGGTACTATTTTCTGGATGTGGCGCTGAGCTATCCTGACGGAAACAGGCTGTACGATTATGTGAGCAATGCGAGTACATTCCAGATGATATCGCGTGACGGAAGTACAGGTTTGATGAGAATGGAAGGACATTGGTCAGTAGATTAAAAAATAAGGACAGGAGACTGATACTTATGAAAAATGCTTTGATAACAGGTATTACAGGACAAGATGGATCTTATTTGTCAGAGTTTCTGCTGGAAAAGGGATATAATGTGTTTGGCCTGATGCGCCGCAAGAGCGAGCTGAACTATGGAAATGTGGCACACATCAGGAATAAGATTGTGTTCATTGATGGTGATNTGACGGACCAGTCATCACTGATCAAGGCAATGAAAATATCCAGAGCAGATGAAGTATATAATCTTGCGGCTCAATCCTTTGTTGCTACCAGTTGGTCGCAGCCTACGCTGACAGCGGAAATCGATGCGTTGGGAGTAACCAAGATCCTTGAGGCTATACGCCTGGTCAATCCGGAAGCACGTTTTTACCAGGCGTCTACCAGTGAGATGTTCGGACTTGTCCAGGAGATACCGCAAAATGAGAATACGCCTTTTTATCCACGCAGTCCATATGGTGTGGCCAAACTTTATGGGCACTGGATAACCAAAAATTATCGTGAAAGCTACGGTATGTTTACATGTTCAGGAATTTTGTTTAACCATGAAAGCGAACGGAGAGGGAAAGAGTTTGTTACACGAAAAATCTCATATGCCGTAGCCAATATAGTAAAAGGACAACAGCAGAAGGTTGAACTGGGAAACCTGGATGCCAAGCGTGACTGGGGCCATGCAGAAGATTATGTCAGGGCAATGTGGATGATGCTTCAGCAGGATACACCTGACGATTATGTTATTGCATCAGGGGAAACTCACAAAGTCCGCGAATTTGCCGAGCTTGCTTTCAAAATAGCAGGTATCGAGCTCGAATGGGAAGGAGAAGGTGTGAACGAAAAAGCATATGACAAAAAATGTGGTTCGGTCCGCGTAGAAATTAATCCCGAGTTTTTCAGGCCGGCAGAAGTCGACATACTGCTTGGGGATCCTTCAAAGGCAGAGCAAAAACTTGGCTGGAGAAGAAATGTTTCTTTTGAGGAATTGGTCAGAAGAATGGTTGAGTCTGATATTAAGTCATTGGAATAAGGCATTCTGCCGGCAGTAAGCATTATGGAGGGGGAAAATGGACAAAAGGATTTCCGTAGCATCGCCTGCATTTTCAGGTAATGAAAAGAAATACGTCAATGACTGCATTGATACAACATGGATATCTTCAAACGGGAAATATATAGATAAGTTCGAAAGCAAATTTGCGGACTATTGCGGTGTAAAGCACGCATTGAGCTGCTGCAATGGAACAGTGGCACTGCATTTGGCATTGATGGCTCTTGATATAAAAGAAGGCGATGAAGTTGTCGTCCCTACGCTGACATACATAGCATCAGCAAATGCTGTCAGATATTGCGGAGCAACACCTGTATTTGCCGATTCGGACCGCCTGACATGGAATCTGGATCCATGTGCATTCGAAAAAGCGATAACTGATAAAACGCGTGCCGTAATAGTAGTTCCGCTTTATGGAAACCCGGCAGATATGGATGCAATAATGAAAATTGCCAGACAACATAATATTTATGTTGTCGAAGATGCCGCGGAAGCTCATGGAGCAACATATAAAGGCAAAAAGGTGGGAAGTATCGGAGATATAGCTGCATTCAGCTTTTTCGGAAATAAAATCATAACTACCGGAGAAGGTGGTATGGTAACAACAAACAACGATGACTTTGCAGCCAGAATCCGACTGCTGAAGGGACAGGGGATGGACCCGACACGCCGTTACTGGTTCAATATTATTGGTTACAATTACAGAATGACGAATATTGAAGCGGCAATAGGGCTTGCCCAGCTCGAAAAAATCGATGAGCATTTAAGAAGAAGGCAGGAAGTATGTGATTCATACAAAAGAAGATTAGGAGAGCTGAGCGAATATATCGAATTCCAGAAGGTGCAGAAGGATGCCACCCATGTACAATGGATGTTTTCGATACTGTTGAAAGACAATGTAAAAGGAACCAGAGATGAACTGATTGCGTTTTTAGCAAAGAATAACATTGAGACGCGCCCGGTTTTCTATCCTATGCATGTAATGCCTCCATATTATGAAGATAAAACTTATCCAAATGCAGAGTATATATCAAAGAGAGGGTTGAATCTGCCTACACACGGATTGCTGACTGAGGAAGACATAGCTTATGTATGCGATAAAATCAGGGAGTTTATCTGGCTGAATAAAGAATGATTATAAATTTTCCTAACGGAGGATAAGGTATGACATATGCCTAAAAAATATAAAGTTGGTTATACAGCAGGTGTCTTTGATTTGTTCCATATCGGCCATTTGAACATACTAAAACGGGCAAAGGAGTACTGTGATTACTTGATTGTTGCGGTCAGCACTGACGAGCTTGTTCAGGAATATAAAAAAAGAAAGCCGATTTTTCCTTATGAAGAGAGGAAAGCAATTGTTGAATCCATAAAATACGTCGACGAAGTTGTACCGCAGTATAACCGGGATAAGATCGCAGCATATGAAAAATATCACTTTGATGTTATGTTTGTGGGAGATGACTGGAAGGGCAGCGAGATTTTTGAAAAAGTCGATTCATATATGAGAGAACGAAACGGATGCGTTATTTACTTACCATATACACGCAATGTCTCTTCCACAATTGTAAGAGATGCTTTACTTAAGATTTATAATAACGATATGTGATTTACAAATTATTTTACTCAACTATTGCTTGTGTGAGGATATAGATGGATAAGTTCGAACGATTGCATTTTGATGGACCTAAAAAGGAGTTTGTCTATAACAATCTGGCACATATGCTTGAACAGAGCCAGCATGGTGAAAGTAAACTGGCAGAACAGGTTATGCATGTCCATGAGACCAAATATGATCACAACAGGTACCTCAGGCTTTTCTTCCGAGTAGCACTCAGAAACGATCCGGTAAAGATTGAGCATTTCACAAAAAGAATGGTAAACATCCTGGACAGGTTCCCGAGGCTCAAAAAATGGCTTAAAGCCAGGCTGACGGGGAAAACGCCGGAAAACTGCAAAAAAGTTTCGCTGCATCACTTGCTTGATCTTGATGTGAATAATTTCATTATAAAGCTTTATATAGAAATGCTGGGAAGAGAACCGGATATCGAAGGCTTCAACTGCTGGCAGAAGGCTGTTTGCTCATCCATGCCCAAAGAGGCTGTAATATTTGCAGTCAGTAAAACAAAGGAATTTAACAACAGATTTCAGATCAAAGACATAGAAAAATATAAAAGAATTTATTTGAAATATAAGCTAAAGAATTCCATAAAGAAAATGCCGATAATAGGTTACCTTATAAAACTGGTTATTGCTCCTGTGCGTATAGAACAACTGGTAATCGCACAGAATATCAGAAATGAGAATCTGATACATCATATAAATCAGTTATTTGGCTCTACGTTACACAGAATAAATGAAATACAGGCATTTAATTATCAATTTTTATGTGATTACATTGAAAGCCAAAATAAGACAGATAAAGAAAACTATGCGGAATTGGCGGAAAGGATCGATAAATGCAGGAATGACAGCCTTGAATACATAAGCAAGACTGTAAAAGAACTTGAAAATTATGTAACCAATAGATTTAGATCCTTCGAAAAGAAATTTGATGAGATACAGGGCAACTATGAAAAACTTGATGATAATGTGAACATCTCGTTAAGTGCCGTCATCAGGAGAACTGATGAGATGAATAACGTTATTGGCGCATATTCGGAAGTCTTATGTGCACAATCGGATGCATTGAAGACACATCAGGATGAAGCCGGAATACAACTGGATAGATTAAACGATACTTTGAACGATCTGATCGAAAAGGTAGAGTCAATAGATAAAGAGATCGATTTACTGGCAAGAAATACAGCTAAGCAAATGAGATCAGTTTTCGACAGATGTGACGAATATGAAAGGCAAAGAACGTGTTTGCCTGTTTTTGACTCCCGGTACGAGATGCAGATTTTAAAGAAATCGAATATCAGTCTGCTGGAAGGACTTGTTGCTTCGGAATCCGCTGATGGCTCCGGAAAGGTGGTCGTTGTCGGGCATTACGCGAAAGAGGTATTTGATGATGCAGGCAGGATTCTGGATATCAGATATTATGGACTGACTGATTTTCAGTTTGCCCTGTCAGAGAGAAAGACATATGAGTTTTCCATGGCTGCAGGTGAGCAGGCACAGCAGGTTATGGAAAAATCAGATAAAATTATTATATTGAACCCTGCTTTGGCATCAATGATGATAATGGAAGATAAGATCCACGAATTGGCTCTGAAGGTAAAAGATGAACTTATCATGTGCTTTGATACGAATGACGGCAATGACATATCGGTGGTTTGGGGCAGTGGATTCAGCGGTATCGAGCGCTCAGCCGACGGAGAGTATCATAGATGGTACCAGGGTGCTGACCCTGAGGGAACGATAAGTATTGTCAATAATACCGTATACAGGCAGGAGTGTGTCGCAGAGTTTATACTTGGTTCACTAGACGACAAATCACAAATAACTGTGATTGCTGATAACGAGGAATATACATATACTATGGAAAATGGTTTTTCCAAAGTGACGCTTGAGTTGACCCTTTTGCCGGGTGTAAATAATATAATGATCAGGTATTACGGCAAGGCTGTACAGCCTGATGGTGATCTGCGAATTCTTAAGTTCGCAGTAAAAGGTTTAAGAATATCCGGCAGGGAAGGCAATGTACAGCCGTTTTGTGTCAGCGGATCATCTGCGTATGTGAACCAGGACAAGCTTGGCTTTCTATTTCAGAATCCCGGTGATGAGTTGATAAGAAGCAACCTTCACAGTAATGGTTTCTATGAAGTCGAAGCTTTTATTTGCTCGCAAAAAAGTGATAAACTTATTTCCAATGGATTGTCACGTTACTGTGAACCGAGTAAAGCCTACGAATTTATTACGGAGCACCAGCCGCATCTGTTTAATGGCGGCATTGCTGTATACATTGCTAAACGGAAGGGGAAGTATAGGTATGGCATATAACAGCAATACGCTGTATCTGTTTTATGGCTATGGATGCGAATACTCACTGTCTCATCTTGCCGGATACATGAAGGATAAAGGTTATAATGTACTGGAGTTGGATCTGCTAAAAATAAAAAATGCTTATGATATATTATCTGGCATCAGGGGAAAGCCTGTTGTTTTTACTACTTCATGGCATTTGTTTTTTGACAAAAGGAATTTCGATTATTTCATCCATGGAGATGAGAATACTCAGGTGCTCTCTCCACTGGAGATAATTGATTTTTTTAAGCCGATCAGATCCATATACTACCCGCATGACCTGACGGAGTTCATGCATGAACAGGAATGGACATGGCTGGATCTGTTTGATATGGCTATGGTTCCGTATAAAAATAATGATTATTACTTAATGAAGAGATATACCGGGGTAATTGAAACAGGGTGGATAAATAAGACCAGGCACATATCAAAACCGGATTATGAAACTGATGATCTTCGGATTGTCTATTTCCCATCCAATACGGCATATATTAAAAGTTTTTCACCTGAGCAATATTTCAAAATACTTGAACCGTTGCTGGAGACGGGGTTACAGGTTAAGTTTCCGAAAATCGGAGGTTTGGACGCATACCAAAAAATATTGGCAGATAATGATGTGGAATTGATCGATTCCGACAAAACGGTTTTCGACCTAATAGATAGCTATCACATAGTTGTAGCTACAGGTTCGTCTTCTGTCCTGTATGAGGCAGGGTTGAGCGGGAGGCCTGTCATTACTGTCCTCGATGGAGCAATGCCGGATGAGAGGTACTGTGAAATACTTCCTGATTACTCGTGGCTATACAAATGTAATATAAAAGAAGCTGCCCGGTTGATAGAAGATGTAAAGAATGGCAGGATGGTTCTAAGCTCAGGAGAAGATATACTCAAACCCATGGATTTTGGATTGGCTGAAAAGGTAATTACCGGAAGTTTATAGATATGAGAATACTGATCAGAGGCAGGTTGATATGAACGACAAACACAAATTACTATTAGTTGGTGCAGGAGCACACTCTCATGTTGTGATCGATATACTTCTGCAGAACGAAGAATATGACATAATCGGATGTCTGGATTACGATTATGATGAAAATCACAAAAGAGTTGTTTACGGCATACCTGTAATCGGCAACGATGAAAAATTGCAGGAGATATATAAAAACGGAATTACTAAAATACATATTGCACTGGGTGATAATAAACTTCGCAGTAAACTCTTCAGTATCGCAACAGCTGCAGGCTTTGAACCAGTATCTATTATCAGTAGAAATGCTGTTATTTCGCCCAGGGCCATCATTGGAAGAGGTACTGTTATTATGCCTGGTGCAGTGATCAATGCTGGTGCAGAAATAGGAGACAACTGTATAATAAATACAAACTGTTCTATAGATCATGATTGCATAATAGAAAGTCACTGCCATATTGCACCGGGTTGCGCTTTATCAGGAAATGTCGAAGTAGGAGAAGGAACCCACATTGGTACGGGTTCATGTGTTATAGACAGGATAAAAATCGGAGCCTGGTCTTATATAGGCGCAGGGTCAGTAGTTGTGAAAGATATTGAGCCAGGTATCCTTGCTTACGGTAATCCGGCCAGAAAGATCAGAGAAATAACAAAAGCGGGGTCTGTATAATGAGAATTGTAATAGCGAGCACGATAGTGCCATTTATACAAGGCGGCGGCACATTTATTGTTGATTGGCTTGAGATTAAGCTCCGGGAGTACGGTCATACTGTAGATGTTGTTAATATACCATTCTCGAGCGATTATACACGATATCTGGAACAGTGTATTGCATTAAGGTTATATCACCTGGAGGATAGCTGTGACAGGTTAATTTGCATAAGAATGCCTTCATACCTGTTGAAACATCCTGAGAAATACTTGTGGTTTATACATCATTACAGAGAGGCATATGACCTTTGGGGTACGGAATATCAAAGTGTTCCGAATACGCCGGAAGGCTATGCGTTAAGGGAATATATAATGCGGGCGGATGAACTTGCATTTAGTGAAGCCAAAAAAATATATACCAATTCCAAAATCGTATCTAAACGGCTCAAGGATTTTAACGGTGTGGATTCCGAAGTAGTTTATCCTCCAGTGCTCAATCCTGATCAATTCTATTGCTCCGGATATGGTGATTATATATATTACTCCAGTAGGATATGCCGGACTAAGCGGCAATTGCTTGCCGTGGAAGCAATGAAGTACACGAAGACAGATGTCAGGCTGATAATATCCGGCAGAATTGAGCAGTTGAGCCTCAAAAATGAAATTTACTCGATAATCAGAAAAAATAATCTTGAAAAAAAAGTGGTAATTGATGACAGATGGATAAGTGAAAAGGAGAAAGCCGATTATTTCGCTGGTTGTTTGTGTGGTTTATATATACCATTTGATGAAGATTCCTATGGGTATACTTCGCTGGAATCTCATCATTCTCAAAAGGGTGTTATAACATGTACTGATTCAGGCGGTACCGGTGAACTGATAATTGATGGATATAATGGGCTGATTGTTCCTCCTGATCCCAGGGAACTGGCCCGGCAGTTTGATATGCTGTACGAAGACAGAACATTAGCTGAGAATTTAGGAATCAATGGCAAGAAAAGGATTGGAGATCTTCAGATCAACTGGTATAATGTCATCAGGAGGTTCACAGAATGAAAATTGCTATTGTAACAAATCAAGTTCCTTTTGTGCAAGGCGGAGCTGAATTTCTGGTAGATAATTTTCAAAAAAAGCTTGTTGAGTATGGATATGAAGCTCAGGTTATCAAACTGCCGTTTAGTTGGTACCCTCAAAATAATATAATTGACTGCATGATGGCTGCTAAATTAACATGTATTGAGAATACAGACAAAGTCATAGCAATGAAATTTCCGGCATATTATGTGCAACACACTAACAAGCAAATCTGGTTAATCCACCAGTTCAGGCAATGTTATGATTTATGGGGAACTGAATATCAGCTGCTTTCGAATGACCCTGAAGGTGAAAAAATCAGAGAATGTATTATCTATGCGGATAATGAGCTTTTCAGTTCTCAGAAAGCACCTATTTATACAATTAGCCCTGTTGTATCCAAACGACTAAAGGAATTTAATGGATTTGATTCGCAATATCTGTGTGCACCATTGAATAATCCGGAATTATTCTATTTTAAGGAATACGGCGATTTTGTATTTTATCCTAGCAGAGTGAATCATAGTAAACGTCAGCATATTGCTATTGAGGCAATGAGATATGTAAAAACAGATGTAAAATTAGTTATTGCAGGGAAGGGAGATACAAAGGAAGATGAGGAATTACTGCATTCTTTGATAGATAAATATCAATTATCGTCCAAGGTTAAATATATCTGCAGGTTTATTAGCGAACAGGAAAAAGCGGATTTATTTGCGAGCTGTCTGGCAGCCATATATCTGCCTGTTCAGGAGGATTCATACGGATATGTTACGTTGGAAGCATTTGCATCACAAAAAACAGTCATTACTTTTAGTGATTCAGGCGGGACTNATCTGGTGGTGAAAAATGATCTCACCGGTATAGTGACTGAACCTGACCCAAAAGAACTTGCACATGCGATAGATACACTCTATAATGACAGAAAAAAGGCCCGCGAACTTGCGATGAACGCACCTTTGCTTCTTGATAAGTTAGGCATAAACTGGAAGACGATTATTGAAAGATTGGTGAAATGATCATGAAAATTGCCTGGTTCACACCGTTTAACAAAAAAAGCGCCATCGGCAAATATAGTAAGTTGGCAACAGATGAACTTTCAAAGTATGTATCTGTAGATATATTTGTTTTTGAGAGAGATAATTTATTGGAAACGAAAAACAGGACTATTTTCTATACTGTAGGGGAAGATGTTCTTAATAAACTCAATAACTATGACGTAATCGTTTACAACATGGGGGACTACGCACCATACCATGAAAAGATATTTGAAATATTGCGAAAAAAAAGAGGTATTGTAATAATCCATGACACAACTTTATTAGGTTTCTTTTACGGTTATTATAGTCGCAATACCAGTATAGTAGATTTTTATAATTTATACAGCAAATTGTACTGTGAATCACCTGAGAATGCATTCAGCAGATATATGAGTAAAGAAAGCAGCAAATTTGGATTCATGGATTATATCACGAGATTTTGCTGCGGTGTTATTGTACATTCGGATTTTCATGCGGATATAATAAAAAAAGTTTACAATGGACCATTGTGCAGAATATACTTTCCATTTTCTCAGGAGTATATTTCATGTAATGATGCAGTTGGAGAAATCCAAAAAGATGCTGCAAAAGTAAATATGTTGACAGTTGGCATTATAAATAAAAATAAACGCGTATTTGAAGTCGTGCAGGCTATTGGTAAATCAGATTCATTGAAAAATGCAATAATATACCATGTTATAGGATCTAAAGAAAATGTAGAATATATAAATCAAATAGAGTATTTAATAAATAAATATGATCTGCATAATACGGTGAAGTTAATTGGATACGTAGATGATAACACACTTGCAGCTTATTACAGGGATGCAGATGTATTATGCAATTTAAGAAATCCTGCTTTGGAAGGAGCTTCCTGGTCACTGGTGGAACAAATGAGTCTTGGGAAGCCAATAATCGTATCAGATAATGGGTTTTATTCTGAAATACCCGGTGAGTGTGTTTTTAAGATCAGTTTGGAAAATGAGGAAGAAGAGTTAGCAAAAACGTTGCTGCACATTATCAGGAATAAAGACGTATTATCCTCAAAGGGAGAAAGTGCTAAGAAATTTGTAGATGAGAATTTCAACCAGGGGAAATATGCGAAATCGTTCATGAAGTTTATCGAAAGGATTGTATATGGCAAGCCAATAGAGGCACTCATGAATAAACTGACATACCATATGAATCAATTTCGTATAAACAGTGATATGAAAATTGTCAATAATATTTCTGAGCATGTTGAAGCACTATTTGCAAAAAGAACTCATGTTTGAAGTAAGGAGCAGCTTATAATGAAGGGTAAATTGCAGGCTTTTATAAATAGTAAATATTCTAATATAATTATTTTTGCAATAATGTTTATAATACCTTTTATTGTATATCGTGACTTGTATGCAGAAAATTTTTTATTAGCCGGTGGCGACGGTCTGGGCACAGCTTCTAACCTGATTTTCATGAAAAATTCTTTTAGCCAGGGCGAATTCCCGCTATGGAACAAATACCTTTCCAACGGAGTACCTTTTGCCGGTGATATAAGCAACCACGCTTTTTATATATTTATAATCATTTTTAGCCGGTTGCCGGACAAGCTATTTGTATATACGTTTTATGCGTTTCACATAGCAATGGGGGCATTCTTTACTTATCTGTACCTCAAAGAGATTGGCTGCAACAAAGCAGTATCAGTGTGCATGGGATTTATATACCTTTTATCTGTACACATGGGAGGATTAAGAAAAGGTCACATGATGATCATAACGTGCATAGTATACCTCCCTGTAATTTTATATTTTGTAGAAAGATACTTTAGAACAAACAGGTTAAAATGGCTTATATTTTCATCAGTGGCCATGGCCCTTCAGTTTTACAATGCTTTTATTCAAGATGTTATGTACACCGATATTATGGTGTTCATTTATCTTCTGGTAATTGGTATCAGGAAACGGATGCCATTTAAAAAGATGATGACCCATGGCTTAATATGGATATCAACATATTTTGGACTTATTGCATTGCAGCTGATTCCTATGTTTGAAATGCTTATGGAATATGGGAGAGCTGGTACTTCAGGAATGTCGTATGAGATGTTTTCGTCATATTCTATACATTTTATAAAGCTGTTGCAAATGTTATTTCCGTTTATTTTTGGCGATGACATTTATGGCAGCTTTGGGCGCTACTTATCCTCCGAATTGGATATTGAGCTGTTTTTAGGGCATTTCATTTTAATTTTCCTGGTATTTGGAATTATCCGGTTTTGTAAAGAATTCAGAATCAAGTTTTCAATTTTTATTATGGCTGGAACGTTTCTGTTTGCTGCTCAGACACAAATACCGTTTTTGAGTAGAATTCTTTACAGGATACCATTGGTTGGAAACATGCGCTGTCCGGCCAGGATACTGTTTATTTTCATATTTTTTGCTTTTGTCGTCAGTGGAATAACTATGAGCAAGCTTATTGAAAAAGAGAATGCGAAGGCCTTGCTGCGATTTTCAGGCCTGTTTACGGCATCAGTTTTACTGGTTCTTGGAGTAGCGGCGGTAGCTGTGATTATTATTCAAGGTTCGAATGGTTTTCCGGAAGATCAGATGATAAACATATATAATTATTTTAAGCGAGCTTTTGTTAAGGATACTTTGGTTATTGTTTTTATACTTATATTGCTTTATCTTTTTTATAAAGCAAGCATTAAACTTACAGAAATCCAGTATAAAAGAGCTTTCCACATTTTCTGCGCTGTTGTTATGATAGTAACCATCGCAGAAACTTATCCCTTTGCATCGTTAAGCAGTCCTGTTTCAATTGATGTCTTAAAGTTAAGTGATACAGTTTCACAAAAAGTTCATGATGATATTGAGAACTATAAAGTATGGGATGCTTTAGACGTCATAGATGGAGGCCACACAAGTATCATTTCACAAAATTTGGGTATGGCAAAAGGTATACCATCAATAAATGCCTATATTTCCATAAATAATCCCAGGATTTACAGATTATTTACACAGGAGAGCAAAGCGGATATGAATTTTTCCGGGTTACTGACCGGAAGCCTTAAAGCCGCAATAAATCTGGAACTGCAGAATGACCTGCTCTCCATGCTTGGAGTTAAATATATCATAAATTCTTCCGGATTGATTAATGATGGCAGTATAACGGAGATAAAAGGTATTGGCAATGAGTTGTTAAGTGAAGAAATAATAACAGTTCCTAATCTGAATGGAGAGATTTTTGTATATGCTAAAGAAGTTACCCTAAAACCTGACACATTATATAAAATATCATTTGATGGTGAGTTCCATGGTTCAGAGAATGATATGTATTATGTCGATTTTTATGCCGGAGAGTTATACGATTCACAAGAACAGCAATCTTCTTTGAAACTGACTGAAAACCAGAAACATTACTACACCTATATCAATTCAGGGAATGTCCCCGAAAACGGAAATGTATATGTAAGGTTTGTTGGTATTCCACGCAGCGAAGGAATAATCCGTAATTTCAAGGTCAATGAGGTTATCGCTGAAAAAATTGATAATGTATATACGCCATACTATCAGGATGAAGCAACTCAAATTTATCTTAACACAAATGCCAGGGACATCCTGTATGCTCCTGAAGCTGTTAAATCTATTTCCTCATTTGAGGATCTGTACACTAATGTTTTTGAGTATGATCTTGACGATATTAGTTATGTTGAAGATTTCAGGGAGATTGACCTTGCCGGCACTGAAACGGTAATTAATGTTACGGAATTTAAAAATAACTCTATCAAGGCCGAAGTTTCTTCAGCTGCAGATACTTTTATAAATTTCAGCCAGAATTACTATCCCGGCTGGAGAGCCTATGTAAATGGGAAAAGAGTGCCTGTCTATATGGTGAACGGGCTGATTCAGGGAATAGAAGTGCCTGCGGGAGTTAATATCATTGAGTTTAAGTTCAGGCCTGTCAGCATCTATATAGGAGGAGCCATAAGTCTTATCACATTATGTGTGGGTATAATGATAATATTGAACGAACGGAAGAAATTACAGATAGCTGAGCATTCATGAATAGTTACATAATAGATTGGGATTGATAAATCTTTTCAGGGGGTCTAACTCACAAATGAAAGGTATCATTCTTGCAGGAGGGTCAGGTACACGCCTGTACCCTCTTACAATGGTTACATCGAAGCAACTGCTGCCCGTATATGATAAGCCTATGATATTTTATCCCTTATCAGTGCTGATGCTGGCAGGGATCAGGGAAATCCTGATTATTTCTACACCACATGATCTGCCTAACTTTATCAGACTATTGGGTAATGGAAACAAGTATGGAATAGAGCTTAGTTACGCGGAGCAACCATCTCCTGACGGTCTTGCACAGGCGTTCATAATCGGTGAAAAGTTCATCGGATATGATAAATGCGCTATGATATTGGGAGATAATATTTTTTACGGTGCGGGCTTTACTGCGAATTTGAAAAGAGCGGCAGAGATAGATAAAGGTGCGGTTATATTCGGATATTATGTCAATGATCCGGAAAGGTTCGGTGTGGTTCAGCTTGATTGCGACGGCAGAGCTCTGACGATTGAAGAAAAACCTGTAAAGCCGC